>ENA-UESU01001276-UESU01001276.1-human-gut-metagenome-genome-assembly--contig:-NODE-1276-length-18312-cov-3.980038_pt1 | contig 18312 bp, 16 predicted proteins | sample MGYA00243007_ERZ508008 | MGnify/ENA primary metagenome ERZ508008 (study PRJEB26167, sample SAMN06115399) | human gut metagenome | host: Homo sapiens | place: China:Henan | collected 2016-06-23...
ACCATCCAGAATATTATTGAATGGCTTATCAACGAGCACTATATTTTGAAAACAAAGGAGAAATACCCCGTTCTTCAACGATGGCGCGAGCAGCTGCGATAGGATCTTCTTCGGTATCGAGAGGTGCTACATCAATGACGTGCAGCAGCAAGCTGGTTCTGGAAAGATGACGCAAGAACTGGTGTCCTAAACCGGCGCCCTCGGATGCACCCTCAATCAGTCCCGGAATATCTGCAATCACAAAACTGGATTCCGGACCTGCACGAACAACGCCAAGATGCGGATGCAACGTTGTAAAGGGATAATCGGCGATTCTAGGTTTGGCGTTAGAAACCGCGGAAATCAGTGTGGACTTGCCTGCATTCGGAAGACCTAACAAACCGACGTCCGCCAATACTCTCAGTTCAAGCTTGAGTGTTCTTTCCTGACCGGGCTCTCCCGGTGTGCACTGACGAGGAGCACGGTTAGTAGAGGTCTTGAAGTGCAGATTGCCTAAACCGCCCTTTCCGCCTTTAGCAAGAAGGGCCTTCTCACCGTTTTTGTTCAAGTCGGCAATCGTCTCACCGGTATCCAAGTCGGTAATCACGGTTCCGACCGGAACACGAAGCTCAATATCGGGAGCACCTCTGCCGTAGCAGTCACTGCCGCGGCCGTTTTCGCCGTTCTTGGCTTGGAACTTACGTGTGTAGCGATAGTCGATCAGAGTATTCAGGTTTCTGTCGGCAACGGCATAAATAGAGCCGCCGCGGCCGCCGTCTCCGCCGTCGGGACCGCCTTTAGGAATAAATTTTTCGCGTCGGAAGGAAGCAACGCCGTTTCCGCCTTTTCCCGCAAAAACTTCAATTTTCGCTTCATCTACAAATTTCATTTTTATTTCCTGTCCGAAAGGGCTTATTAGGTACGGAGTTGATGATAGCCGTTTGACTTCCTCCCCTCCATAAATGAAGAGGATTCCTACCACTTCTCCGACAGCCGTAGCTTAATGTCGAAGTTGCCTCGGCGGGTTTCTGCTTCAGCGGGATTGCCCAAAGGAGTACAGTTTGGTTTTTGCACGTTCTCCAAAAGGAGTTTCACGTGCTTGGACACAACCGTATACTCCTTCAGGTCTCACATCTCTCCACAGACTTCACTTCGGGACAGCCCGCCCCTAGATCTGAAAAGATAGAGCCAGTTTAGCATAGCCAGTCCTTCGGACTGGGCCCTTATATCACCGTCATAAATAACGGTGCTTTACGGGACTAGCTGGTAAAAAAGCCGCAGAAAAGCGGCTTGAAATCAAGATTAGAACGGAGGTTCTTCGTCGTCGAACGCGTTCTGAGTTTTAGGCTGAGAAGCATACTGGTTTCCGGAGGAATATCCGCTGCTGCGTGAAGCGCTTCTGCTCGGAGCGTAACCGGAATTTCCGTCAGAGAAGTTTCCGTCGGCGGGAGAATCCTGGCGGCGGTCAATCAGCTGCAGCTGTTCTGCAACGATTTCAGTGACGTAATGCGTTTGTCCGTCTTTTTCATATTTTCTAGTGCGGAGCCGCCCCTCGATGTAAGCGCGGGAACCTTTTCGGAGATACTGTTGAGCGATTTCGGCCTGACGTCCGAACAATGTCACTCGATGCCATTCGGTCTCTTCAATTCTGTCCTGACTTTCTGCGGAGCGTCTAAAAGAAGACGTCGCCAGACTTAAAGATGCGATAGGAAGCTGATTAGCAGAGAAACGGACTTCAGGATCGCGTCCGAGCGTACCGAGAAGGATGACTTTGTTCACAGAGGCCATGATTTTCCTTTTGAAGAGATAAAAGATGCGGCCGGCTGATTTTCCGACCGAGCCGCACATTTTAACGATCCGGAAGAAAAACGAACGGAGCAGACGAGGATGAACTCTCCTGCACTCACGTGCGCGAAGATTGTGAGGAACTGGCACGCCTTACCAGATGCTCCTATCACGCGAACCTCACCGGTTCGACCGCCATCTATCCTCGCGTTCACCCATAGGGAATTCCGCGGTATTCGTTAAAGTTGGCTCCACGGGTGGGTAAAGGTGAAAGCCATGAAGAATTTAGCTAATATGCTCACACAAAAGGAAAAACCGATGTCAGAAATCCGAATCCGCGGAGCGCGAACACATAACCTAAAGAATATCGATATCGATATTCCCAAGGACCGTCTTGTGGTCCTTACCGGCGTTTCCGGTTCCGGAAAGAGTTCCTTAGCATTTGACACGCTCTATGCCTAGGGACAGCGGCGCTACGTCGAGAGTCTTTCCTCATATGCCCGTCAGTTTCTTGAGCTGATGGAAAAGCCGGACGTAGATCTTATCGAAGGGCTTTCTCCCGCCATTTCAATCGAACAGAAAGGCGCGAGTCATAATCCTCGCTCGACGGTAGGAACGATCACGGAAATCAATGATTACCTCCGATTGCTATTTGCCCGCATCGGCGTGCCGTATTGTCCGAACCACGATATTCCTCTGAAAGCACTCCCGGTTTCTGAAATTGCCGATAAGATTCTTCTGAAATATCAGGGCAAGCGAACCCTGCTGATTGCACCGGTTTCAAAGGGCAGAAATTCAAATGTCGCCTCTTTGTTGGAGGACTTGCAGGCACGGGGCTACACACGTTTCCGAATTGACGGCGAAATTGTGACGATTGATGAGCTGCCGAAACTCGAAGAGGGCGCTCATACCTTAGATATTGTTGTTGATCGTCTAAGGGTCAAAGAAGATTCGCGTCAGCGTATTGCTGAAGGCGCGGAAGCGGCCTTGAGACTGTCGGACGGAAAGGTCATCGCATTTGATATGGATGACAATGAAGAAGAAGTCTTTTCCGACCGATATGCCTGTCCTTATTGCGGATACTCGGTTCCCAAGCTCGAGCCTAAACTTTTCTCATTTAACAGTCCAACCGGCAGTTGTCCGACTTGCAACGGCATGGGAGAGGTCGACGGCTGGGATATCAATAAAGTAGTTGAATTTCCCGAGCTCTCCCTAAGAAGCGGTGCGGTACAGGGCTGGAGCTGCACGCAGCCGTACAACTTCACGCTGCTTCAGGATTTATCTAAAGCAAAGCATATTTCATTGGATGAGCCTTGGGAAAAACTGAGTCCTGAGGCGCAGGAAATGGTTTTGTACGGCAGCAAGGACAAGATATCGCTGACCTTCTGCAGTCCGAAGGGAGAGAAGATCACTCGCGAGCAGCCCTTCGAAGGCATTATTCCGATGTCGAATCGGCGTTTTGAGACAACTGAAAGTTCTGCAGTGAAAGCCGATCTTGAAAAATGGCGTTCGCTTCAGACTTGTCCTGCTTGTCGCGGCGCCCGACTTAATGAGGCTGCACGCAGCACTTACATCGGTTCGGGAGAGCACAAAAAAGCCATTCAGGATATTTCGGCGCTTCCGTTGGACAAGGCAGAGACTTATTTCCGAACGCTCAAGCTCGAAGGCGCGTCTCTGGATATCGGTAAAAAGCTCATCGACGAAATCCTGTTTCGTCTGAAGTTTTTAATTGATGTGGGGCTGAGCTATCTCACCTTGGATCGACGGGCAGACACACTTTCCGGCGGTGAAGCGCAAAGAATTCGATTGGCCGGTCAAATCGGTTCGAGACTGAGCGGAGTTATTTATGTACTCGACGAGCCTTCTATCGGTCTCCATCAAAGTGATAACGATAAGCTGATTCACACGCTGAAAACGCTGAGAGATCTTGGCAACAGTGTGGTTGTTGTAGAGCATGACGAGGACACCATCCGAGCTGCCGACTACGTTGTGGACATGGGCCCGGCTGCCGGCGTGCACGGCGGAGAAGTCATTGCTGCGGGGACGCCGAAAGAAATCGAAGCCGATCCCAATTCCCTGACGGGAGCTTACCTCAGCGGCAGGCTTAAAGTTCGCCAAAATACGGAGCGAAAGAAACCGGACGGCGGGTTCTTGGAGGTCAAAGGCGCTTCGGGCCATAACCTGAAGAATGTAGATGTTTCCGTGCCCGTAGGTCTTATGACCGTTGTGACAGGCGTGTCCGGCTCGGGCAAGTCGACCTTAGTGAACCAGACAATTTACAACATCGCCGCTCATGCTCTGAACCGTGCGCAAACTCAGCCTTGTCCCTACAAATCAGTGTCGGGTCTCCAGTTTTTCGATAAAGTCATCGCTGTAGACCAGAGTCCCATCGGACGGACGCCTCGTTCCAACCCTGCAACCTATACCGGCGTTCTTGCGGGTATTCGTGATTTATTTGCGGAAACTCCGATTGCGAGAGAGAGGGGATACGGGTCAGGACGTTTCTCCTTTAATGTCAAAGGCGGTCGATGTGAGGCCTGCGAAGGCGAAGGTCTGGTAAAAGTCGAAATGAACTTTTTACCTGACATGTATGTTCCATGTGACGTTTGCGGTGGTACCCGCTACAATCGTGAAACGTTGGAAGTTGAATACAAAGGAAGAAATATTGCGGAAGTGCTGGATCTGACCGTAGATGAAGCCTTGGAGGTCTTCTCGGCGGTTCCGGCAGTTGCGAGAAAACTGCGGACCCTCGCAGATGTCGGACTTGGTTATATCAAGTTAGGACAAAGTGCGACAACGCTCTCCGGCGGAGAGGCTCAGCGCGTGAAACTGGCGCATGAACTTTCCAAGAGGGGAACGGGGAAAACACTGTACGTACTTGATGAGCCGACGACCGGATTGCATTTTCACGACGTTTCGATGTTGCTGTCGGTGTTTAAGAAACTGCAGGATGCGGGGAATACGTTATTGATTATCGAGCACAACTTGGATGTTATCCGAGCGGCCGATTGGATTATTGATATGGGTCCGGGCGGCGGAGAGGACGGAGGAACAATCCTTTTTGAAGGAACGCCGGAAGAATTAATAGAAATCCCCGCTAGTAAAACCGCCCGATATCTAGGAAACTAAGAATGATAAAGCAGAGGTTCCCTTGACTAAAGAAAAAGACCGTTTTGAAGAGCTCCTCGTAGAGTCCTTCTATGTAGCAATTGATGCCGCAGATCCTCATAAGGTTGTGCCGCCTCATATCCCTTCAACCTTCCAAGGAGATGTGGTTGTCGTCGGTGCAGGAAAGGCTGCCGCCAGTATGGCTGCAGCGGTGGAGCAGGCTTGGCCGGAAAAAGATTTAACGGGCGTGGTGATTACGCGCCACGGCCATTCGGAGGAGACTCATAAGATCCAGGTACTTGAGGCTTCTCATCCGATTCCGGACAAATCAAACTTGGAAGCAACGCAGAAGATGATGGATCAGCTCGACCATCTGAAAGAGGGCAGCTTGCTGCTTGCCTTGATTTCGGGCGGCGGCTCCAGTCTTCTTTCTCTTCCTGTCGAAGGCGTCACCATTGAAGATATTCGGAAGGTGACGGAGGATTTGCTGAAGTCCGGCACTTCCATCGACCATATCAATGCTGTCCGCAAACACGTTTCACAGGTGAAAGGCGGTCAGCTCGCATTGGCTGCCCGCGCTAAAGGTGCCGAAGTCCTTTCTCTGATTATTTCGGACACCGTCGGCGACAATCCCTCCGATATCGCCTCCGGACCATGTGCCGAAGACTTCTCCACTTATGCCGATGCTCTGTGGTATCTGAGCCAGGCGCATGTCGAAGCTCCTCCCTCGATTTTGAATCACCTGCGCAACGGTGCTCGCGGCATTATTCCCGAGACTCCTAAAATCGGTGATCCGAGAATGCGCGGCGTCAAAAATAAGATCATTGCGAACTCTTTCAAAGGTCTGCAAGTCGCAGCAGCTTTCTTTAAGGAGAAAGGCATGCGTCCGGTTATTATCGGCGACGGTATTACCGGTGAAGCAAAAGCGGTTGCTCAGCAGGTTGCCCGCAAAGTTCGTCTCGAACTCTCCAAGCCGCGCCGCAAACCGGTGGTGCTTTTATCCGGCGGAGAGTGCACGGTAACGCTGACCGGCCGACGCATCGGTAAGGGCGGCCCGTGCTCAGAGTTCCTGCTGGCGCTTGCTCAGGAACTCAAGGGTGAGCCTATCTACGCCATGGCTACAGACACCGACGGTGTGGACGGGAACGGAGAGGCCGCCGGTGCAATTCTGCGTCCCGACAGCATGGCTAGAGCCGAAGAATTGGGCTTAGATCCCCAGCAGTACCTTGAGGAACATAATGCAGAGGAATTCTTCGGCAAACTCGGTGATTTGCTTGATACCGGCCCCACAAGGACCAACATCAACGATTACCGTGTCATCCTTATCCCGTAATTGAGACCGACATATGCAAAAAATATCCCAAGGAATTCTGAGTATTCGGAGCCTTGGGATTTGTTGTTTTTGGCCTAAGCAGCAGTACCGAGGCAAACCGTTTCGCCAATGGTCCGAAGCAAGGTCGAAAATATTAGAATACTGACTCCAAACCTCTTTCAATCTTGATCCACAATCCCGGAGGAAGCGAATTCCCCCACAGGAACAAAGCTTAAAAATGAGCAATACGACACAGTTACGCCTCGATGCCTCACGTGCACTTTCCGACTTTAGGACTGAACGTCTTTTGAAAAAGATTCAAAAGATCTGTCCGGAAGTTGTTACTCTCAACAGCCGCTATATTCATTTTGTCAATGTAGACGGAGCTCTTTCCTCTGAAGAGTTTCACACGCTGGCATCGATCCTCGACTACGGTGAAGAAGCAATTGTTACTGCTTCGACCGAGCGTTTCATGGTTATCCCGCGTTTGGGAACGATCTCTCCCTGGGCTTCTAAGGCAACGGATATCGTTCATAACTGCGGACTCAGAAAAGTGCTTCGAGTGGAACGAGGCACTTGCTATGAATTGATTTTGAAAGGAAATGCCGTCCTCAAGCCCGAGGAACGTGAGGCAGTTGCTGCCGTTCTGCATGATCGCATGACAGAGAGCGTCGTGAGCCCGGACGTGAATCCGGCCATCGTGTTTGCCGATGCCAAAGGCAAGAGCATGCAGTCTATCGACATTATCGGGAAAGGCAGGGAAGCGCTTGAGAAGGCAAACATCGAACTCGGCTTGGCATTAAATGAAGACGAAATCCAATACTTGATTGATGCGTTCACCAAGCTGAACCGTAACCCCACAGACGTGGAGCTCATGATGTTTGCTCAGGCTAACTCCGAGCACTGCCGTCATAAGATTTTTAACGCCAGCTGGACCATCGACGGAGAAAAGAAAGACAAGTCGCTCTTCTCCATGATCCGCGAAACGCATAAGGCTCATCCGGAAGGAACTATTGTTGCGTACTCCGACAATGCGGCTATTTTCGAGGGCGGCGATACCGCCCGCATGTACCCGCGCGGCAATGAAGACGCCGTTGGCGGCCGTTCTTATTCCACCGTGGTTGAACCGACACACTCGGTTTTCAAAGTAGAAACGCATAATCATCCGACCGCGATTTCTCCGTTCCCCGGCGCCTCAACCGGTTCCGGCGGCGAAATTCGTGACGAAGGCGCGACCGGCCGCGGTGCAAGACCTAAAGCCGGCTTAACCGGTTTTACCGTTTCCGCTCTTCGAATTCCGGGCCACGAACAAGGCTGGGAAAACGACCGTGACGTCAGCAAGGCTTCCGAAGCCGCTCCCTACTACGGCGCACCTTCCCGTATGGCCTCTCCGCTTGAGATCATGATCGAGGGTCCGCTCGGCGGCGCTGCATTTAACAACGAATTCGGCCGCCCCAACATTCTTGGGTACTTCCGCTCTTTCGAAGCCAACGTTGACGGAACTCGCTACGGCTATCACAAGCCTATTATGCTGGCCGGCGGCTTGGGCAACATCCGCAACGATCAGACACATAAACTCGGACTTCCGACAGGCACGCTCCTTGTGGTGCTGGGCGGTCCGGGCATGCGTATCGGTATCGGCGGCGGTGCAGCCTCTTCTATGGGCGCCGGAGCCAACAGTGAATCCTTAGACTTCGCCAGCGTTCAGCGCGGCAACCCGGAAATGGAACGCCGCGCTCAGGAAGTAATCGACCGCTGCTGGGAAGCCGGTGAAGAAAATCCGATTCTGGCAATTCACGATATCGGGGCCGGTGGTCTTTCCAACGCGATGCCGGAACTGGCAGACCTTTCCGGCAAGGGCGCAAAACTGGATCTGAACAAAGTTCCGGTTGAAGAAAGCGGCATGAGCCCGCTCGAGATTTGGTGCAACGAGTCTCAGGAAAGATATTCCTTGGCGATTGATCCGGCACGTCTTGAACAGTTTGATCAGTACTGCAAACGTGAACGCTGCCCCTACGCTGTTTTAGGTGAGATTTCTGCCGACGACGAATTGGTCGTTACGCGCGGTCCCGGCGAAGAACCCGCCGTGGATATGCCGATGAGCGTCTTGCTCGGCAAAACGCCGAAGATGCACCGCGATGCCGAACACGCCGAACCCGTGAAGATGGAAACGGATAAAGCAGTCGATACACGCAAAGCTTTGTATGAAGTTTTGGCTCATCCGACCGTCGGAAGCAAGAAGTTCCTGATCACGATCGGCGACAGAACGGTCGGCGGCATGACTGTCCGCGATCAGATGGTCGGTCCCTGGCAGGTTCCGGTTGCGGATGCTGCCGTGACGGCCGTTTCCTTTGAAGAAATCAAGGGCGAAGCAATGGCGATGGGCGAGAAAACGCCGATTGCCGTCTCCAATGCGGCTGCAGCAAGCCGTATGGCGATCGGCGAAGCGCTGACGAATCTGGTCAGCGCCGACGTAAATCTCGACCGCATCATCCTGTCTGCCAACTGGATGGGTGCCTGCGGCGCCAAAGGCCAGGACGCCGCGCTTTATGACGGCGTCAGTGCGGCAAGCTGCTTCTGTCAGGAGTTAGGCGTCAGCATCCCCGTCGGTAAAGATTCTCTTTCCATGAAGACTTCCTGGAAGGATCAGGCCGGAGAGGCGAAGACCGTCGTGTCCCCCGTTTCTTTGGTAGTTTCTGCGGCAGCACCGGTATATGACATTCGAAACAACCTTCTGCCGATGTTTGCCGAAACGGTTCGCGACAGCTCCCTCCTGCTGATTGACCTCGGACACGGCAAAGATCGTCTCGGCGGCTCCGTCTACTCTCAGGTGACTCAGCGCTTTGATTCCGTCACTCCGGATATGGAAGACCCCAAAGAGCTGAAAAAGTTCCTGGAATTGATTCGCTCTCTGTCTGCTAAAGGCGCCATCCTGGCTTATCACGACCGCAGTGACGGCGGCTTAGCTGCGGCACTCTGTGAAATGATGTTTGCCAGCCACGTCGGCGTTGAAATTGTGGCTGATGCCCTTGTGAGCAAAGACCGCACGCTTAACCAAGCATTGTTCAACGAAGAACTCGGTGCCGTCATTCAGGTGGCCCGCGGGCGTGCCGCCGAAGTGGAAAGAGACTTCGAGGCTGCCGGTATGGGCTGGTCGCTGAAGTATCTGGGCAACCTGACGCAGGATGACCACCTCAATATTTATCTTGAAGGCAAATGCGTTCTCTCTGAAGACCGCGTCGACCTGCAGAAAGCTTGGAATGAAGTCAGCTGGCAGATTGCCAGAATGCGTGACAATCCCGAATGCGCCGACAGCGAATACGCTCTGATCTCTGACAAGCACAACGGCGGCTTAGTGCTGACGATGGGCTTTGATCCTGAAGAAAATCTCGCTGCTCCGTTTATCAACACCGGCGTTCGTCCGAAAGTTGCGATTCTGAGAGAGCAGGGCGTTAACAGCCAAAACGAGATGGCCAGTGCCTTCCTGCAGGCAGGCTTTGATGCCGTTGACGTGCATATGACCGACCTCCTCGAAGGCCGAGCCAAACTTGCCGACTTTGTGGGTTTAGCAGCCTGCGGCGGTTTCTCCTACGGTGACGTGTTGGGCGCTGGCGGCGGATGGGCAAAGACCATTTTGCACAACGCCAAGCTGCAGAGTTCATTCCGCCGCTTCTTCGAAACGCCGACAACGTTTACGCTGGGCGTCTGCAACGGCTGTCAGATGATTTCTCAGCTCAAGGATCTTATCCCCGGTGCCGAGCATTGGCCCGCTTTCGTCCGCAACCTGTCCGAGCAGTTCGAAGCTCGTTTGGTCAATGTCAAGATTCTCGAGTCACCGTCTATCTTCTTCACGGATATGACCGGCGCCACCCTTCCGATCGTGAACTCTCACGGTGAAGGACGTGCGTATTGGGCCAATCCGCTCGACGAGGCTGAAGCGATCTGCGCCGCTTGCTACGTGGATTCCAAACAGACGCCGACGGAAATCTATCCGCTCAATCCGAACGGCTCTCACGGTGGTAAGACAGCATTTACGACGGCCGACGGACGCGCCACGATTATGATGCCTCATCCTGAACGCAGCTGGCGTGCAACCCAGATGTCCTGGCGTTCACCGCTTCTGAAGAACGTAACGCCTTGGGCAAGAATCTTCCAGAACGCTCGTTTCTGGGTCGGTTAATTTTTTATCAATCTTGAACAGGAGGCTCCTTCGGGGGCCTTCTTTTTTCGGCGGCTTAAAGCGGTCTTGAAAAAAGAGCGGTAAATCGTTCTCGGTGTACACTCTGCCGAACACAATGAATTGAAACGGAAGGATTTTGCATATGACAGACAAGACAGAAAAACAGGCTTCTCCGGGGCCTTTTGACGACAAGAATTTAGGCGAGCTTTTTCAGATTGCATTAGTCAATGCACCTTCTCCGTCAAAGAACGCTTTTAATTGGGGCGCCTTCAAACCCGAAGCCGTCAAATCTCCGGCGGATCTTCCTCCGTATTTAGTTTTCGGTCCGCTGAACGAAGGTACTTTCCTTTTGACTCCTGAGGGCTGGAGAGCGGAATGGTCTGACGCTCAGCAAAAGGCCAAAATTACGCTGAATTGGGGCGCTAACACTCACCGCTATACGGCCACTCAGGTTTGGGAAGGCGAAGAGGGCAGCGCAACGGAACAGCCCGATACCACGCCGCTGATTCAAGTCTTTGCCATGCTTTACGAAAACGGCCTCCCATCCATGTGGGATCAGCTGGCAAAGAAAAAAGCCGAAGAGATGTACCATCTGACTTGGCTTGTGGGCGATAAGAGACTGCCGACTTATTTTGCCGCTCCAAACGGCATTTTCCGCGTCATCAGTTTCCCGGTCATGATTAAGAACCTTCGTCATGCTCAGTCCATCTTAAAGAGCATTGCCGAGAAAAGTCCTTCTTATGGGTTCTATGCCATTGCCAACCTCATGGAACAGGACGTTTATTACGAGATCGGCAAAGCTCCGGACTGGACCTCCGACATTGCGCTGTGCATGACTCAGTCCATCGGGGAAACCGGTCTTATTCCCTCCGGAGTTCCGTCCTCGGAGACAATCGAGGGTAAAGAATACATTCACTTGGAACGCGATGTGATGATGCTGAACATCTCCGTGCCGTTCGCTCATATTTTCGAAATGCTCAAAGACTTGTCGGAAACTCCGATGCCGATTCTGCCGGCTTACGAAGCTCCGATGAGAAGAGAAACACTGCCGGTTATTCTGCCGCAGGGTTTGTCTGAACGCCTGAACTCCTTCACCCTCGATGACACTATTCAGGGCATCCGTGTGCAGTACAGCTATCCGGTTCAGGAAGCTTCTTTGGATGACCTTCTTAAGCTCGACAGCGCAGATCAGATCGATCGTCTCGAGAAATTCTCCGATCACATGCTTGATCAGTTAACGGCTGATGTTCAGAAAGAATCGGAAAAAGACCTGAAAGAGTGATCTGAGGTCTGAAAGGGCATCCGGCGAGCTGTCGGGTGTACTAAATCCGAAAAATAAAAATCCCGCTCTGCGAAACCGTAACGCGGGATTTTGAAATTCTGGATGCTACAAGTCACTTGTTGTCGTTGTCGTCGTCCGGAAGAGCTCTGACTTCAAGTCCGAACATAAGTGCGGTCCATCCGTCGAAGATCAGTTCGATTGCAACGAAGATGCCGAAGATCCAAGTGGCACTCTGAGGCCATCCCCACCACAGGCAGCCGCCTAACAGTAAGGAAACGATAGCGGAGAAGAGCATCAGACCCCAGCCTTTTGCATCCGTGTTAGATAAGGCTGCCCAGCACTTAACCAAACCGATGGCGATGAAATAAGAGGCCAGGAAGAGCGTGAGTGTTTCAGTTCCGGCAATCGGATAGAACATCAGAAGCAGACCGGTTAAAGCGGTCAGAAGGGCAAGGACAATGGCGGCGGTTCTTGCACCCCAGCCTTCTGCTTTCCAGAAGAGGGCTAAGCCGGTGGCACCGGAAACCAAAAGCATTGCGCCGATAAATATCGTGACGCCAACCGAGAATGCGATCGGGGCAAATAATCCGATCGTGCCGAGGACGATACAGAAGATACCCCAGCCGATCATTGCACCGCTGCGCTTCTTAAGAGGCATCAGCAGTTCATTTACCACACGATTGTTTGCGTTATTTTGTGTCATATTTTCCTCCAATGACGATGATTCCATCATCGCCTTTTTGGAGGAAATATTCAGCGGAGCTGCACCACTATGAGCCTCTCGCGATGCGGATGGAGGTATGGATGGTCTTCAGAGAGATTTGGATTTCCAGCACAAAGAAAATGGTGGAGACCACAATGAATACAACGGCGGTGAGCAGCATGGTGGATTTCCAGACCTCCAAGTTGAGGCCCGAAAGATGCTCGAGAATCGTCACCAAAACGAGAATGCCGGAGAAGGCCGCTGAAGTGGTCACAGCCAGAATCGCATTCTTTAACAGGTGGCTGCGTTCATAGGTGAGCCGGATAGCCTTCTCAAGAACCGGATCAACTGCCGGAGCTTTTTGGCGGCGCTCTTTAAGCAGGGCGCGTACTCGGTCAGTGGTGTAGTTGTAGCGGGCTGTCATGGCAAGCAACAGCAGGCCGACACCGGAAATCAGAGTGATCGGGGTCAACGCATCGGAAAGGGTTACCGCATAAGAAATCATGCTCAGTCTCCTATTGCGGTCTGTTGTGGTGATGGACGGTCAGGCCGAGCGCTTTCACGGAAACCTGAACTTCACTGACGTAGATGCAGCTCGAGATCACGATAAAGATCACGGAGGCCAGCAGCATCGTTGATTTCATCAGGGATAAGTCCAGGCTGAAGAGGCGTTCGATTACGATTACCAAAACCTGAAGACTGCTGAAAGCGGCCGAGATCATCAGTGTCAGGATGCCGGTTTTCAGCAGGCTGGCACGCTTGTAAATAAGGTCGATAGACTGGTCGATTTCTTCGTGGAAATCTTCGGATTCCTCTTTTCGTTCAGCCAGAAGCTGACGGATGCGGCTTGTGGCATGGCAATAGCGCGCAGACATGGACACCAGCAGCAACCCCACACCGGAAATGAGTGTTACTGGCGCGAGAGCGTCTGAGAGCGTCGCACTGAACTCAACCATTATTTTTTCTCCTCACGTATATGACCGAATTTTAGGCGACAAGGAGCCTAATTAAGGCTTTTCGCTTTTAGAAAGGAAAAGAAAAAGCCTTTTGAGAATTAGAATAGGGCTTTTCAGGGGCGTTCTCAGGACAAGTTTCGGCCCCTTTTTCGTTACTTAAATAAGATGTCTCAGCAATCTGCACTGGAAAGACTTTCGGAAGACTCGATTGTCATTGCTTTTGATTATGGTCTGAAAAGAATCGGCGTAGCCGTCGGAAATTTACTGACCAAATCCGCACGCCCTCTGAGAATCATTCATTGGAAAAAGAATGATCAAAAATGGGCGGAAATTACACAGGTGCTCTCAGATTGGCAGCCTGCAGCCGTTGTGGTGGGCGTCCCTCGCCATAAAGACGGTAAACCGAACGATATGACGCCGATCTGCGAGCGTTTCGCCAATCAAGTTGAAGGCAGGTACGGTATTCCCGTGGTCCGGGAAGACGAGCGCTACAGCTCGGTAGAGGCGGAAAGCTACCATGACGCCGACGATGACGAGCCCATCGATGATGAGGCCGCCGCAATTATTCTTGACCAATGGCTGAACAAGGTTCCCGGAGAAAACAATGAAAACCATTAAAGGCATTTGGCGGTTCAGCCGAGTCATTTGTTATACCTTTGTTTGTCTTTTTCAGGCGTACACGCGGTTTAAACGCGTAGACCGCAAAGAAAAAGGCAGAATGCTTCGCTACTATCCGACGCAGGTACTGAAGCTTGCCGGTGTGCGCTGTAGCTATGAGGGCAACGTGCCTGAACTGCTGCATGAATGCGGGCTGACCGACACGCCCCCGGCCTACATGGTCTTAAGCAATCATATTTCCTGGCTCGATATCTTTTCTTTGGACTCTCAGCTGCCGAGTCGCTTTATTGCGAAAGCTGAAATTGCGAAATGGCCGGTTTTCGGTTTGATTGCTCAGCAGATCGGAACGCTTTTCATCAATCGTTCGAGCAAACGCGCCATTTTGCGAATCAACGATGACATTCGCGGCGCACTTTGCAACTGCGAAGCTGTGACGATTTTTGCCGAAGGAACGACGACCTTCGGCAATGAGCTTCTGCCGATTAAAGCCAACTTTATTGCGCCTGCCTGTGAAATCGGTGCAACGGTTCAGCCCGTGATCCTTTCCTACAAAAATAAAGGGAAACCGACCAAGCGGGCCGCTTTTGCCGGAGACGTCACTTTGTTCGGCTCTTTATGGAATGTAGTCACAATGGAAGACGCCGAAGTAGTTGTTCACTTTCTGGAACCGATTACCAATACAAAAGATCTCACGCGCCACGAAGTAGCAAAGATTTGTGAGGAGAGCATGAGAGCTAAGCTCCAAGAAATCTGGGGCGACGAATATATAGCCAACGATGCGAATGCGGCTGAGGCTTTGGCCAAAGCGATCGCAAACGGCTAAGGTTCGAATTTTTTGCGAAGACGATTAAACTTATCGCAGTAGTGTTTTGTGTACCTATATGACGAAAATGAAACCTGTTAGAAAAGCAGTATTCCCGGTTGCCGGTCTCGGCACTCGTTTCCTTCCCGCAACGAAAGCGATGCCGAAAGAGATGCTTCCTGTGGTGGACAAACCTTTGATCCAGTACGCAGTGGAAGAAGCCGCCGCCGCCGGTATTACGGACATGATCTTCATCACGGGCCGTCATAAACGCGCCATTGAAGACCACTTTGACAGCGCGCCCGAGCTTGAGCGCGACTTAAAGAGCAAAAACAAAAATGCTCTTTTGGCGACTTTGAAAGCAGTTGTGCCGCCCGGAATTAATTTCATTTTTATCCGTCAGCCTGAACCGCTTGGACTGGGCCACGCAGTCCTGTGCGCCCAGCCGGTCGTCGGAGAAGAGCCGTTTGCCGTTTTGCTGGCTGACGACTTGATCGATGCTAAACAGCCTGCGATTGCACAGCTGATCAAGGCTCGTGAAGAGAATAACGGCGGCAACGTACTGGCTGTACAAACCGTTCCTCGTGAACTGACAAAGCAGTACGGTATTGTTGAAGTCAACGGTGAGCACGAGAAGTGCCCGACGATCCGCTCCATTGTTGAAAAACCGGATCCTCAGGTTGCTCCTTCGACGATGGCCGTGATCGGACGCTATGTTCTTGAACCCGAAATTTTCGACAGTCTGCGCAAGATTGACCGCGGCGCCGGCGGAGAAATCCAGCTGACGGACGCGATCGCACGCGAAATTCCGAAGGGCAAAACTGTTGCCTGCAAGTACGACGGCGAGCGCTTTGACTGCGGTTCTAAACAGGGCTTCCTGAATGCAACCGTTCACTACGCTCGCAAAGAAGGCTACAGAATTATTTAGATCTGACCTTATTTAGGAGTTTGGTTGTGCTGCGGTCGTAATCAAAGGCGACCGTCACAACCTTTCCGCCGTAAGAATGAACGATCTCGGCTTCAGGAAGCTGAGAGATCTCATAATCTCCGCCCTTGACGTAAATGTCGGGGCGGACTTTTTTTACGACTTCCAGCGGAACCTTGTCTTTAAAAATCACGACGCAGGCAGTACTTTCCAAAGCAGCAAGGACAGCGGCTCTGTCGTTTTCCGAATTAATCGGGCGGTCCGGTCCTTTGCCGAGCATTCGCACGGATTCGTCGCTGTTGACTGCGACAACCAAGCTAGCACCCAGAGAAGCGGCCTGTGCCAGGTAAGTCACATGACCGCGATGCAGGATGTCAAAGACACCGTTGGTCAGGACGACCGGATGCGGGAGCTTTCTTACGAATTCTTCGAGCTTTTCGAAGGAAACAATCTTTTTCTCGAAAGAGGGAGGAGGAAGATGCTGACTCATAGTAGTTTGGCGGCTGCGAGAAGGTCTTTAGTCTGCAAGTGAGGAACGGCGCATTCTGTCCAAGGTTTTGTGCCGTCGGACTGCACTAAAACAGCCTTGGAAAGACCGGCGGCTTTTGCGGCTTGTATGTCGGAAGTTTTATCTCCGATGAGAACGCTTTGCGTCAGGTCGATATTGAGATCCCGTGCCGCCTGAAGCAGCATTCCGGGATTAGGTTTCCGGCAGTCGCAGTCTTTGAGATACGGTGCAAAAGCGTGGGTCGGATGATGCGGGCAGAAATATACAGCCGAGAGCGGAGCATGGTTGCGGGCGAAAACGCCGGCCAGCCAAAAGGTGAGCTCTCTAAATTGATCAATACTGTACTTGCCGCGCCCGATGCCGCTTTGGTTTGTCACGATGATTAGCTGATGGCCTTTTCGGACGAGTTCGGCAGCGCCCTCAAGTGCGCCGGGAATGAAATGAAAATTTTCCCGGCTGTGGACATAGGCATAGTCCACGTTAATAACGCCGTCCCGGTCCAGAAACGCGGCTTTTACCGCGCTGCTGAATCGAGGCCTGAAGGTGAAGCAAAATCTCATGCGAATTTTTTCAGAAGTTCGAGCATGTACAGACGAGTGCCTTCTTGAACGCTCTTAAATTTGACTTCACATCCGGCTTTTCTGAGCTCGGTGAGGTCTGCCTGGGTGTAGGCCTGATATTTGCCGACCAATGCCTCCGGGAACGGAATGTATTCAATGAAGCCCTGATTCACGGCTTCGGCAAGGGACAAGGCGGCTTTGCCTTCCTGTTCACGCAAGGTGTTAACGACCGTCAGTGCAACGTCATTGAACTGCTGAGCCTTACCGGTACCGCAGTTGTAGATGCCGGAAACGGATTTATCCAGACAGAAGAAGTTCACATCGACGACATCGTCCACGTAAACGAAGTCACGCATCTGGGCACCGTTTGTATAGCCTAAGCAGCCTTCGAAAAGTTTGACTTTTCCGTCTTTACGGAACTGGTGGAACTGATGGTATGCCACGGAAGCCATGCGGCCCTTATGCTGTTCGTGCGGACCGTAAACGTTGAAGTAGCGGAGGCCGGCGACCGGTGCCGTAAGGCCTTTCTGCATTTCTTTACGCAGAACCTGATCGAACAGATATTTGGAGTAGCCGTACACGTTCAGGGGTTTTTCGTAACGGATGTCTTCTTTAAAGACATTGGATGCGCCGTAGGTTGCGGCGGAGGAAGCATAGATGAAGGGGATCTTTTCTTCCTGGCACCAGCGGAAAAGCTCGAGCGTATAACGGTAGTTATTTTCCATCATGTAGTGGCCGTTGTGCTCCATGGTGTCGGAGCAGGCGCCTTCGTGGAAAATGGCTTCGGGCTTTGCGATCTTGCGGGCTTTAACTTTTTCAATGAAGTCGACCTTATCGAAATAATCAATGATGTGATGGTCGGCAAGATTGACAAACTTGTCTGCCTGAGTGAGGTTGTCGACTGCAATGACATCATTGCAGCCTCTGTTGTTGAGACCTTTGACGATATTTGCGCCGATAAAGCCGGCAGCACCGGTAACAATAAAGCTCATTCCAAGTTCCTCAAGTTAAAGTGTATTAAAGAGTTCTTCCGGGGTAACGGTCGCAGTCCCTAGTTTGCCGACAACGATGCCGCCGGCCTGGTTTGCGATGTAGACGGCGGTATGCCAGTCGCATCCGGCCGAGAGCATGACGCCGAGTACGGAAATGACCGTATCGCCGGCGCCGGACACATCGTAGACTTCACGGGCATGCGCGGGTACGGTCCAAGCCCCGTCGTCATCAAATAAGGTCATACCCTCTTCACTGCGTGTCAGAAGGATTTTTTCCAGATTTAATTCTTTTCTCAGGTTTTGCGCACGGTTAAAGAGGTCGGCTTCACTGTTCCATTTGCCGACAACTTGAGCTAATTCGTTGCGGTTAGGCGTGATCACCGTGGCGTCTTTATAACGGGAGTAATCGTCTCCCTTCGGATCGATCAGAATCGGACGGCCGAAAGTGCGTCCCTCCTGAATCATATTTTCAATGCGGTCCAAACCGCCTTTGCCGTAATCCGAGAGAATGACGACGTCATGGTCCGGCAGCAGAGAGGTAAAGCGGTGAGAATGCTGATCAAGGACTGTTCCTGCGATAGAGGATTCAAAATCAGTTCTCA
>ENA-UESU01001288-UESU01001288.1-human-gut-metagenome-genome-assembly--contig:-NODE-1288-length-18185-cov-4.023360_pt1 | contig 18185 bp, 20 predicted proteins | sample MGYA00243007_ERZ508008 | MGnify/ENA primary metagenome ERZ508008 (study PRJEB26167, sample SAMN06115399) | human gut metagenome | host: Homo sapiens | place: China:Henan | collected 2016-06-23...
ATATTAGAAAATACTCTACAGGATCAGAAGTAACAATAGAATTTGTTAACCTTTATTCAGCAACTATGGTTGATAATACAATAACTGTAGAATATGCAAAAGAATTTCCAAACTGGAATGATTTAGAAAAAAATAAGGTTTATCTTGATTCAAGGAAAGAAAAAACTGAAAAATTGGATGACATTAAATCAGGAAAAGCAAAATCAATAAAAATAAGGATACCAGAGTAGTCCTATCTTGACAACATAGCCGCTTTCATGCTTTGGTTTCCTCACGGAGCGTAGAAACTCCTCATCGACGGACGCCAACCCGTGAGAGTGGCTATTTTTATGCCCTGTCAAGGTCTATAGAAAACCTTGGAAGTGGTGTATCTATCGGCTATTCAGGCCGGGAGTGGGCTAATAAAATACCCTTCGGGGGAATATGCCCGCCGTTCGATGACGGTTTCTAGCTCCCGGCCTTTTCTATTTTTGAAAAGGCCAATAGAAAAATCATCGAGGTTTATATGTCACAGGCCCTTCTCCTTTCCGATCCTGTCCCTTCCGTATCTATTCACAACTGACGCACCGCCGTCACCTCCCTTGATGTGTCAAAGTTTTTTGAAAAACGGCACGGGAATGTAGTTCGAGATATTGCCCAAATAGTATCTAACTCACCGGAAAAATTTAGCCGACTCAATTTTGAGTTGGCCTCTTACCTCGACGAACAAGCCAAGAACCGCCCCATGTACATCATTTACCGCGACGGCTTCATGTTGCTGGTCATGGGCTATACGGGCAAGAAGGCCCTCGCGATCAAGCTGGCGTACATTGAGGCGTTCAACGCGATGGAGGAGGAGCTTGCCCGGCGCAGCCGCCCTGCCCTGGCCGCCGACCCGTTCCCGTGCTCAGTTGAGGAATGCCGCAGGCTCATGCGGGAGATTGACGATCTGTATGCCGGGAAGCGGAATGACCTTGAACACCTCAAGGACAGGCTTGTAGAAGTGACGTTCAACGTCATGCACACCCTGCTCAGAAAGTACCGGGTTCCGTTCACTGCGGGCGGCGAGGGTCCCGGGCTGCATTCGACCATAAGCCAGTGCCTTTTCTCCATGCTGTGCGAGGGATTTTCAATGCGCAGGCCCGGACTCTATGAGGGCTTCAATCCCGGCTGGCACCTTCTGGGCATCATGAGCCAGATCGAGAAGGGGGTGCGCTCATGATCAGCACGTTCCTGCAAACTGGCGGCCCGCTGTTGGCGGCATTCATGGCCGGAATCATCATAGAGGTGCTGAAAGGGCTGGTATAAACTTGACCAATCCCGAATGAATGGCTATTGAAAAAGGAAGGGCGGCGAGTGCGACCAACACCCACCGCCCGTGGGGCACGTCCCCCGGATTTCGAGAATCCAGTTTTAGCGCCCCGTAGGAACTGCAATTCCTACGGGGCAACTGCTTTTAGAGGTTCAGCAAGTGAACCACCACAGCCGCTATGACGTCAGCCAGCGCAAGCGCCGCGACGTCCCGGAGGAATTGCTTCATGGGGTTGCCTCCTTTCGGGAGGCGTGCCCCACAGCAGGTTTTCTATCCGTTCCCTATTCTCTTGTCAAAGAGCTCAGTAGTTCCCGGAAGCGAACATTCCAAGAAGGCCTTCCGCCTTTTTGCGCCCTTCCGGAGTCTGCCGCATGGCGTCCCACGCCTTTGCCGCCCCGTCCGCCGCGTAGTCCGTCCCGATGCTGATTATGGGGTCAGCGGTCATTGCCAGCGCCTTTGCGCCGAGCCCAGCCGCCCCCACCGGAGCAACCGCGAGATCAATGGGGCTGTACACAGGTTGCTCAAGCGGCTTGTCGTCGATGTCCCGGAGCAATCCGGACATCCCTGGCTGGTTCCACGGCGCGGACTTGGCTTCATCAAGGTTGGCATACCCCGCCCCGAGCCCCCCGGAAATCGGCATGAGCCGCTTGACCTGCGGTTCATCGTCTCTTCCGAGAGCCCGGAGCATGTCGAGCAATCCCTGTGCCTTCATCGTTACTCCTGCATCTGGGAAATGAGGTCGAGAAGGGAAGTACGCCCAGCCGTCATTGCCATACCCCGCCTGATGTCTTTCAACACCTTGCCAATCGCTGGAATTTCTTTTGGTTTCGCACGCCCGAGAAGTTCAAGCGCATAGTTGGGATCAAGCATAGCTTGCGTCAGGTAATCACGGACGGCACTGTCTGCACCGCCGTAAACCCATTTTTGCAGTTTCTCGCCAATAATATTTCCCGGAATGCTGGCAGCGCGGGCAATGAGGTTATCCGTCAGAGTTTTCCCGGTCGGTCCCCCTGTGCGCCCCACATCTCCACCTAACGCGCGATCAAGAATGTGCTGTGTCGCAAGATTTTTCGCGGTTGCACTTCCCGAGGTGGACGCCAGCCTGTCCGCCCGTTGTGCCCGAGCAAGATCCGCGCGGACGTTGGAGAGTGAGGACAAATCCTGATCATCAAATGCCCCGGAAGAGATGAGGCGATCCCGGAAGGTTCCACCCTTGCGCCAATCAAAGAGATCGCTATTGATCAAGGCATTGGCGCGGAGATCTCCCGTTTTGGAAAGGGAAATAGCCGAATCAAGGCCTTGTTCCGCCGCTTCCGTAATATTGATATTGCGGAGCATGGCATTTAGATCTTTGCGGAGCCCAGGCACCTCATCAATGGCGTTCCGGTGCGCATACATCCAATTCTTCAACCCCTGAGACGTTGCCCGCCCCTTCCCCTTGCCTACCGCAGATTCGGCAGCCTGAGAGAGAGCATACCTTTTCAAATTTTCAACGGCTTGCGGATCACGCCCTACGCCGCGCATGAACGTTTGAATATCTTCCTTGGAGCCTTCACCTGCGTGAAAATATCTTTTAGGAACAGAACTTTCTGGTCCGGAGTATGTCGCATTCAATCCCTTGTTGGGACCCTCCCTAAACGCACGGTTCATCTCACGGTTTGCGGACTTGGCTTCCCTGAATTTTTCAGCCTGTTCTGGGGAGAGTCCGGTATGTGCGGGAAGGTTTTCCGCAAGGTACTGATCCCGCAATGTAGCTATCTGCTGTTTGCGCGTCTGGGTTTGTGGCCCGAACCTGTCCACGATCATATTGACGAATCCGGTAGCGTCACGCGGCGCATAATCCGTTTCAAATCCGCCAGCCCGTGCGGAAACCATATCAGCGCCAAGCTGAGAAGGATCGAGCGTTCCGCTCTTGCGGATCAAGTTTGGATATGCAGCCTGCACATCATCGAATGAACGGCGCCCGAACAGGCGGACAAACTCGTCTTTATTAATGCCACGCTTGGCTATTTCGGCCATATCATCCCAAAAAGGGTCATTGCCTACCGCTTGTTCAGCGTACCGTGTCGCCTCTTTGTACAAAGGGCTACGGCTGTTGATTTGAGGGCGTTGTCCGCGCAGAGCCTCATTGTATGACATATCGTCAACGTAGCCGTCGAGAAAGCCTTTGATACGGTTAGCCATTGCCGCCTGTCGGTAATCTCCGGCCTTGGCATCATTAAATGCGGCCTCGCTGAGTGCGGAACGCCAATGATTGATTTCTGAAAAAGGGACTGCGCCTTCCGCGTCCATAGCTTCCCGCATGGCGTTTATTTGTCTTTGCGTCGCGCTGTCTGGTGAATGGACACGGTAACGCCCGAACATCTTATTGGCATATGTTTTAGCGTCATCAAGAATAGGCTGAACAAGAAAACGGGACGTCCCTTCCGGGTCAACAGACTCATAGGCCGGAGTCACGAACTGTTTTTTGAAAGCTGTTTCGCCAGCGTTTCTGGCTTCAAGAAGATCTTTTCCAACTTGCGAGGCATCCGTGGACATCGCCGTTCCGCTCAATTCAGAATCAATGCCCGCACGTAGTCCGGCTACACGAGGGTTTGCGCGGTTGTAGACGTCAGCAAGAGCTGCTTGCCTAGCCTGTTCCTGTTCGCCGTATCGGTTCGTAATTCTGCCGCCCTGCGTATCCGTATCTTTCAGGCTGCGCTCAAGAGCGGCGATGCCGGGATCTTCGGCAATCTGGCCCAATGTCGGAGCGCTTCCGGGGACAAGTTCGGAAGCGGGAATACGTTCCCGTATTGCCCGTTCAATACCTTCAGGAGTGGTCGCCATGCGGCGCAGCGTAGACCCGGCAATCTTTTTCTGTCCTGCGGAGGAAAGGGCATCTAAGGCCGTAATCCCTGTTCCGATAGCACGACCAGCCACACGAAAAGGAGCCCAAGCCGCGCCCGGTGCAACACCGCCCGCCAGAGCCGCCGCAAACTGTCCTCCCTCTCCTGCCCCTGACTGGCGCGCAACCTCAGAAGCCAAGTTTGCCGAGGCGTCACCAGCAACTTGCAAGGCGGGTGAAGCGGTCAGATACTGCGCGATTTTTGGGGCAGCCTTTGCCCCTTGCATCACAGCCCCCGTGCCGAGCATGGGAAGCGTTCCGGCTGCGCCCTCAATAAACGCCCCGCGCATTCGTTCGGCATCCGTATCCGGTTTCGCCAAGCCCATCCAGTCAGAAATGACGCGGCCCGGATCACCAAGGCCAAGCGTTGCGCCCTTGCCCAGCCCTTCAAGGACATTTCGGCTTCCAAGGCTGAAAGCGCGGCCAGGATCATGCATCCCGATAGCGTCTCTGGCGTTTTCCCAAAAGCTTTTTTCACCCTGTTGCGGCTGATCCGGCGTAGAGGCTGAACCAAGGTTCAGGGGTTCCCATCCGGAATCCCCAAGATAGAGCATATCACCCTTGTCGTTGCTAGCCGTTTGTAACTTTGTCCACTGTCCATTTTTCAGCCCGAGGACTTCTCTTGTCTGAGGATTGTATGCCGTTCTCATTGCAGTACCACCTAGTTGTTAAGCACAAATCCGGCGGGAAGTTCAGGGACAGCAGGAGTTTTTTCACGTTTACCTCCTACAGCCCCTCGGACAGACACGTTTCCATTCAACGCAGGTTTAGCATTAGGAAACTCTACTTGAATATCAGGCTTGCGGGCTGAAGAAGGAAGTTTGCTCCCCATCATATCCAAACTGCTTGAGAACAAAGCATTCAGGCGAGTTATCTTGTCTTTGGCCACTTCTTCACTGTCCCACGGCCTTGGCATGTACATATCACGATAGCTATTTAGCTCTTCTTTTGTGATAGCTGCGCCAGTCATTGCTCGGAGCCAAGCTTCAAGGGCTTGAGTAGCCTGCTTATCGTATTGTGCGGCATCAGTGCCTGGAATCATTGACGCCAACGCAGTAGAACGCTTGAAATTTCCATTTTCATCAAAAAGGCCACTTACAACGTTTTCAAGCTGTTGTTGGGCTTGCAGTACACCTGCGGCTTTTGTGGCCTGATCAAAAGGAAGTCCTGTATTGACATTGACAGAAGATGCTCCTTTCTTCCTATAGTCCATCAACTCCTGGACGGTAGGATTCCTTCCAAGGATGATCGCAAGATTTGCAGCATCTCCACTAAGCTCAGGCTCTCCCTCATACGCTACATCAACGGTTCCATCAGGTTTTGTCCTGAGCAGGCGGTTTCCAACTTTTTCATATTTAGGTCCTAGCTTGCTTGCCAGTTCAGCCCGTTTCATCTCCATGTCCATCTGTTGCTTACGCCGCACGTCCTGCGCCTGCTGCATCTGCCCGAGCCCCTGAATCATCCCAAGGCCCCCAGCCCCAACCAACTCCCCAAGGCCCGGGGTGCGTCCGTTTCTGGGCCTGTTCGCGTTCAGGATGGACAATCCAGCGAGAAGCGCAGCGCTTCCGGGGTCTTTCATGACCTGATCCCGGATGGAGGAGTATTCCCGTTCCTGTTCTTCAAAAGAGGGCTCACGCTTGCCGCCAAAGAACGATCCCGGAGCCGAGGCTGAAGTCGTGGAAGGGGTCCCGCCCTGTTGTGACTGCCCCTGTTTCTCTTGCTGTCCGTCAGTACCCAATAGGCTGAGAAGGCCGCCAGTTTGTGCCAAATTCGGATTGCTTCCGAAAAACGATCCTGCAGGTTGCTGTGGCGCCTGAAAGCTCCCCGCTGTCGGCTGTTGCTGGTTCTGCTGTGCATAAAGAAGGGAAGACGGAAGAAACCTCTGCCCGAACAAATCGTTGTTTCCGAAGAATGCCATGTTTCACCTCTAAAATAGGCCGAGAAGGCCACCGAGTCCGGCAGCGCCAGCAATCCACGGGTTGCTTGCCCCCAACAATGACGCTATACCGCCACCCGCGAGCGCGCCTCCAGCAACATTACCCAGCGTATTGCTACTTCCCGACTGCTTCCCGGTGCTGGTGCTGGTTCCGCCGTAGTTCCCCTGAATCAGTTGGTTGTAGGCGTTCAGAGCGCTCAAGGGGCGCTGTGCGTTGTAGTTGTATCTGTCAATATCCGCATTGATCTTTTGCTGGTTGTAGGCGTCCATCATGCCGCCGGCTTGCGACAGGGCCGAGGCGTCCGTATAAGCTTGGTTCCCGAGCTGCAACGCGGCATTGGACCCGAGGATCTGTTGCCCGATGCCTTGATTGTAGAGCTGGCCCGCTCCCTGCGCGGCGGAAAGGCGGCGGTTCTGATCAGAGTCATATGCCCCGCCGTAAAGCTGTGTCGCAAGGTTGTTCGCGGCGTCGGCGGATGCGGCCTCATGCGCTCCTGAACCGTATCGTCCCGCTCTGGAAAAGTTCGCATTGAGCCCTGACTGAACTTGCTTGTTCGCTCGCCCATACATGGCATCAAGGTACGGGTTCGAGTCCGAAGACGACGCCATCTGGTTAAGTGTCTGCAAACCATGATTGCCCGTAATGCCTGAACCGCCCATAATGCCCTGAATAGCATTCGTAGCCGAATTGATGACGCCGGAACCGTTCAAGGCACGGTTTGCTTGCATCTGGAGCGCTTGTTGCGTCCACGGTGACTGGTTTGCGACCGTCTGCCCGGGGTAGTATTCCGGGGCAAGTTGGCCGGACTGATAAAGGGCATTCGCTTCAGGAAACACCCCTGCGATGCCGGGAGCCTGATAATAGTCCTCTGGCTTGTACTGGACTTTGACTGAACCATCAGGATTTTTAACCACATTCCCGCTGTTGTCCGTCACAGGCGTACCCGTAGCGCCGGGGCGCAACTGCCAGCCGCCGCCCTGTCCGGTAAGATAGGGCTGCTGCCCTTCCCACGGATCGGCCTTCTGTACTGTCGTGGTGGAACCGCCACTGCCTTTTCCTCCGCCCATATCCTTCTCCTATACCCTGCACCAGTCCACAGGCACGGTTTCACGGGTGTAATATGTCGCAATCCCGTCTTCATTCTTGCCGGACTCATGAAAGAAACACGAGCGCGGGATAATGCCCGCAGGTTGTGCCCCAAGTCTGTCGATCAAGCGGACGGCGGAACGGTTGCAAAGCGGCGTCAGGCCGAGAAGAGTATCAAGTAAAAAGTCCTGCCCGTCATGCGCCCATAGCGCCGTCCCAAGGCAATATCTGCCGAATCCAAGCTGTACGGGAAGCCTTTCCGCAGTGCGCTTTATCTTTGTCGGAAGCTGTCCGAAATGGATGTAGGCCGTCTTCCCCTCATGTCCGGTCAGCCAGAAAATCCCCGCGATCTCATCCCGAAAAAGGATCACCCATAGATGAACGTCTTCATTCCGGCAAAAACGGGCAAAGTCTTTTCCGTCCATCGGCGGCTTATTGTAGAAAATATGCTGGTCGCGGTCGCACTCCACGAACCGCTCCCAGACCGCCCCTAACTGTACGTCGGAAAGATCGGTCTTGTAGACGCGGGAAAATTCATCCATCATGCGCCCCCAAGAAGGTTTTTAAAATAGTCCGTCATCCCGACGCCCTGCGGTCCGTTCATGAACGGCATTCCTCCAAGGTTGTTGGGTGCCTGTGAAATCGCATTGACGCCGGAGTTTTCTTGCCCCTGCTGATTCCCCTGCATGTTCTTGATCATCCCGAGCAAGCCACCGATCTGCGTCGGGTCCATGCCGCCGGACTCCGGCTGCATGGGAGACATCCCGCCGGGAATCGCGCCGCCAGCCCCTTGCGAAGGGACAACCTGTGCCATAGGGGAGCCGAACTGAAACTGCGGGCCTACATTGCGCTGATACATAGATTTATCCTTGTTTGATTTGCCCGCCCGCCCCGAGAAGCGCCCACCCGAAACGGCAAGCCCCCGGAGCGGCGGAAAAGGGGAATTGCATTTCGCCCTTGAGCATGGAGGAGAGCCACCATGACACTGCGGCAGACTTGGCATCGAGCGGAACGAGCGTCGCCAGCTTCCCCGCCCCGCAGCGGGCATCCCGAACTGTGACCACTGCCTCACCTTCGGTCACGTCCACCACGCCAGTCGTGTACGTTTCCCCGCGCAACGCCTCGTTTGCGGCCTGTGCAATCTCAAGGATATGGAGCGGCGTGGACTCTCCCGTAACCGTACAGAATGCCATTACATGCCCCCTTCCGGTTCCGCCATGACCTCACAGCCCACCGCCGACAGCCAGTGCTTGCCGGAAGGGATGCGGACCCGCGCGCGAAAATAGTTTGCGGAAAGATGTTGGTAGCAGACACCATCTCTGGACTGCCTGCTATATGCCCCAAAGCTTGGTATGTCCCTTTGAAGGATGCGCCATACCGGGGCGGCTTCGGCGTCCCCCCGGTCAACAAGCGGGCGGATGCCGTGCATGAACACCCTTTGCCCGCCCGCTTCCGCCGTATCAATGACGGCTTCGAGGGCATCTCCAGAAAAACGGGACAGCGTATGCTCAGTGTCGAAGGCGGATATGCCGAGGCTTCCGTTCTTCAACGCCGAAGAGTCCAGAGAAAACGGCACATCTTCAAGGCTTCCATAGACGTCAAGGTCTTCAAGCGTCATGCCCCGCGCGTAGTCCTCAAGGAGGAATTCCGTATTCAGCTTCGCATACGACCATTTGTCGACAATGTAGTTGTATACGAGAAGCCTGTTGTGGATATTCGGCGGGCACCCGTTGTCCGGGAAAGACCAGAATGCAACGCGGTTTTGCGCGTCCCATACTCCGCGCACCTCTTCAACCCTGCCCATATCGCAAGTGTCGAAAAACCATTGGTCGATGCGTTCGGCCCCAATGGCCCTCACGCTTGCACCGTCCGTCGCGTACCAGCCGTCAGAAGCCAGATAGATGCACGTCGTCTCGCACACGGTAGGAGAATGTGGGGCAAGAGCCCCTCTCCGCCTGTCCACGACATTGAACTGGAAGACATAGGGAGGCCCTACGAATGTGGCCCGATAAACAGCCTCTTCCATGAAGATCAACCCGTCTACGCCGCCCACGCCGCCGACAATGGCCTGTACGTTCCCGCCCACAGGGAAAACCTGGATGTCCGATTGCTTGTACTGCGCGTCATTGCTCCCCGGCGCGGGCCATGCATCGGGATCGTCGATGCCTGACCACCGAATTGCGTTTCCCCGCTCAGAAAGGTTGCCGAGCACAAGAAAATCCTTGATGATTCCAAGCCTGGAGGCCGCCGGAGCATCTTTGACGACAGAAAAATCCTGCACCGCTCCGGAAACGTCAGCTTTCAGAAAAACCGTCCCGTACAGCGCATAGATAGCGTCCCCGTAGCTTACAAACTCCCGGTTTGAAGACAATGCCGCCCCCGAGTGTTTTTGCGCCCATTCGGCGCCGTCGAGCGAAAAAATCCCCTGCTCAGTGCTCGCCACGGTAATCAGCCCACCCGAAAGATCTTTCATGCTGAATGCGCCAAGTACGCTGGAAGAAAGCGCGGGTTTCGCCATTTTCGCCAGCCCCGGCATGCAGCGGTAGCCGCGCTTCCCCGGAATGACGTTCTGTGCGTCGAGCGCCTGTTGTCCGCCATACGCGGGCTGATCCGGCTCCCATGCGGCGAATTCGATTGTGGTCATGTTTACGGCCATTGTACGATCCCCCGCCAGTCCGTTGCATGTGCTGATGAAAAGGGTGCCCAGTCCCGCGCTGTCCCATCGGAAAACTGATCCCAACTTCCCATATCCAGCGCCTCATCCTTCCAATTATGCCCTTTGATTGATGAAACGATGCCCTCCCCTGATTGTGCGGAACTTTCGCCGCTGGTACGGCGCGCCCGCAGCACTGAGAGGGAACCGCTTGAAAAAGCTTCTGCGGGTGCCGCAAAAAGACGGACCCGGCGCGGCCCTTCCGTTTCCGTAGCTTGAGCGTGGGTTGAACCGGATGCCGGTCGGACGCGAAATGCTGTCCCGGATTCCGAGCTTTCCGCCGAAGACATTCCCTTGAGATGGAGTATCCTATCCGGCGCGGCCCTTCCCGCAGATCGGCCCCCTGTCTCTCCGCTGAGATGCCGCGTGGCGGATACGAAACCCCAACCGGAAGCCGCAGCTTCAGCCGCTCCGAAAACAAGGCGTATCCGCCCATCTATTTTGGCGGATTGATCCGTGTGCGCCGTCTCGGTCCCCCTGACCCCGTACACGCCGATCGTCAGCCAGCGGGGATCGTCAAGCGACCATAGCAGGGAATCGAGATCCCCCCATTCACCCGTTGATTCGAGCGTCTGGGGAGGAGGGGAAATGGCATGGAACGATGACGGCATACGGAACTCAATCTAAGTTGAGGGCCAAGCTTCCGGCTTCAAACCGCACAATGTCGCTCGGGGAAATCTCTTTGGGGTTCGTGATGTCCCCGTACCAGAGCATGTCTCCAGCGCTTTCGGCATTGAAAAGCGCCCACGAAACGATGGTTCCCCAGAGGGATGTCGCTACAGGGAACTCGATAGCCGCCGCGCTCTTGATGCTTCCATCCGACGGGGAACCGAACGTCACAAGCTGGCGGGTATATGCCCCTCCTGAAACTTCCGTCCCGCCTCCCGTTTCCCCCGGCGCGGCGGTGAATAGCCCAAGATAGTAAGTTCCGCCCGCCTTGAAAGCGTTCAGCATCCAGTTTTCCCCATAGTCCGTCAGGCTCATCAGATTAGATCCTCCGCATTGGTGTCATAGCGACGTTTGACGTGAAGCGCGCCCGCTGTTCCTGTTCCCCAACCTTCTGTTTCGCCGCCGAATAGTATTGCGTCCAGATCTCGACCGGAGCAGAGCCCCGCGTATACGGCCCGGACTCCACAAGCGCCGCGTACAAGTACAAATCAGGGCAGGTGATCAGCACTTCGTTGTCCGGCTGTTCTGCGGAAAGCGGCGGGATTTCCGCGTAGTACGTCAGGATGAGCTTTCCGTCCGCTTCGGCTGCGGGGATAAGGAACAGATCCCGACCGATGATCGTGTACTGTCGGGGAAGCCCCCGCACCGCTGATTTGACCGCGTACAGGTCGGGCGGCATGTACGTGAGGTTGACCGGGGGATTGCCCGCCCACACCAGATCCCGCATTTCCATGAACACGTCCCAGTCCCCGGCTTTCCGCTTCCACGGGAGGGGGACAGCTGTTTGCCCGGCCTGCACTTCAGTTGTGGCCCTGCGTTCCATGACGCGCATCCGAACCTCGCGGTTCAGCCTGAGTTCCGCAAGCTGGATGAACAACGGGATCTTGTCGTCCAAGTCCCCGCGCCCGAGATACTCCTTTACGGCCTCTTGCAACCCATCATAGGAATGCAGATCCATTACACTCTCTCCAATGTCGTGCGGAACGCCCGGTTCTCGGGGGCGTTCAGGAAGTGCCGCATCGCTTTGGGATCGCCGAGCAGATCAAGGCCCTGTGCCGCCGCAATGTCCACGGCGGCCACCGGGATGCTCGCAACCTTGCGGAACGTGGGGGCAATGCGGAACCCGCGGAGCCTGTCGGCATTCCGATCCGCCGCGTTCAATTCGAGAATGGTTGTGACGTCCTGTTCCCGCGTGATGATGCTTCCATCATGGAAACGGTCAATCACGCCGTCATCACGCCATTCGAGGACATCCCCATTCCCTACTCGTTCAGTCAGATTCACTTCCGTCATCGGAACCCCGTACAATTTCGGCAAAACCTTTTTCTATGAAAGGCACGGCCTCTTTCTCCGGCATCTTGAGTTCTTCCCCCCGGCTCCGGGGGAGGCCGTCAAACCAAGGCTGGCGGTCGGTCGTGATGCGGATCGTGATGTGCTTCGCTCTTGCCATCGTTACCCCAGAGCGGGGTTTCCCCCGCCATTCGTCATGCCTGAACCGAGAGGTCGGCAATCATGCCGGAAGAAGCCGGGTTGCGCGCCTCAAGCGTACATTCCACAAGGATCTGGCCTTTTTTGCTGTCGCCCGTGACCGCGAGTTCCTTGGTGCTGAACCCGCGCAGGTAGGCCACCTTCCAGTATTCAGGGTCAAGGATAAATGCCGCTTTTTTGGAATAGGGCTCATATGCCTGTACGCGGTTCGGAATAATTTTGAGCGTGTCGAAATCGGAAACGTAGACGTCGATAACCGCCGTGGCTTTTTTCTTCTCCACGTTTTCCATCCGCGTGGCGCCGCCGTTCAGGATTTCGGACATTTTCACGCGAAGATCAGGGGCAACCATGATTCGATCAGGATTCCCGCCAGAGGTGTAGATACCTGTCAATACGGTCTTCAACAGCTCTTCAGTGAAGGCCCGCTCCGTTCCGGCAGTCGCGGCGGCGCTGGATGTAGCAGCAGCACCGGAAGCACCCAGACTGATAGTCGAGGTTTCAGTCATCCAGCAAGGCAGCCCGCGCATCGTACGACCTTGGCTCGTGCCGTTGTCGTTTCCCTCGATCTGGTTGCTCAACAGAGCGAGTTCGAGGTCTTTTTTGATTTCCTTCATGCGCTGGGCAAGCTGATAGTTGTACTGCTTGCTCACGCCAGCCTGTTTTACGGCCTGCGCCGTGCCCGAGACGCTGATGTTTTTGCTGAGGATCTGCGTTTTGTTCGTCAGCTCAGTAGTATTGCTTGCCTCGAAATTTTTGGCGTCGTCACCTTCCAGCTGTGCATTTTTTGCCGGGGCGTTCAAGATGTCCGTCTGCCATTCGTGAAGCGTTTGGGATGCGCTGGATTTGCCACACGCTGTGAGAAAAGGGGTATCCGAGGGAGAAATGTCGAAGATCATGTTCATCAAGTCGCGAGGCTTACCGTTGATGCTCGCGTCCTTAAGCTGACCGCTTACTTTTGCCATAGTGCCCTCCTTTAGGCTCCGGCTTCAAGCATGGCGACGATTGCGTCAGTGCTGTTGGGGTTTTTGTGGAGCAGAGCGCGCGCCGTACGCACGCGATCCGCGCTTTCGTTGTCACCTGCGGGCCGGCCCTTGGGAGGCTGCACTTTCGGGGATTCGGCAAGCTTTTTTGCCGCCGCCTTCCGCGCTTCCTGCGTCTTGTCGTAGAGCATGGCCTTGGTGATCGCCTTGAGTTCATAGCCCTTGGAAATCTGCCCAAAGACGCCTTCCGGAACGCCCTGCGCCCGCATCCACTCCGTGACCTCAGACAGGTACTTTTTGGGCTCAAACCCTTCCCCATACAGCGCTTTGACTTCGGGGAATACGGAGTCGAACTCGCTCTTGAGTTCCCGTGCGGACAGTTCTGCGGCCTGCTGTTGCTGATGTTGCTGCGCCTTGATCACGTTCTGGTGCAGATTCTGGATGCCTTCCATACGCATCTTTCGCTCGGCATCCAGAGCGAGGAACGCCTGTGGATCTTCGCGCTGGAGCTTCAGCCAATCGATGCCCGCGAACTCGCCGTTCACCACATCGTGCACAATACGCAGCGCCGTCTGGAGTTCCGAGGATACGGACTGCTCATACAGTGTCTTTTCCTGTACAGCCCGATCGCGTTCAGCCGTCCGGGAGGAAATAGCCTCAGCATGCGCACGCTCGCGCTCCGTTACGTACTTACGGGCATCCGGAGGAAGCGCCTTAAAGACTTCTCCGTCCCAGCCTTCCGGGACATCCTCCGCTTCCGGTTCGGGTTGCTCTTCGGGCTCTTCCGGTTCTTCTTCCGGGCATGTGCCGTCCTCTTCGGAAGGCTGTTCTTCAGTGCCTTCCCCCTCTTCCTGCTGTTCTTCCGCGTCATCCCCATCAAGAAGCGCGGCGATCTCGTCGACGCTTTCAAGAGATGAGGATTCTGGCTCTTGAAGTTCCATTCCGCCACCGTTCACATGTTCTTCCATCAGATGCCTCTCAGAGCTTTAAGCGTACGCCGGAAAAGGCCGTCGCTTTGTTCTTTCAGTGCCTGTGCTTCCATTTCCGAAAATAATTCCCGCCGCACTTCAGCAAGACACTGTTGTTTCAGCCATAGCCTTGTGCGCTCCGCTTCATCAGCCGCCGCCCGCCAGCCTTTGACGATCCTCTCATCAATAGTTCCAAACAGTTCGGAGAAAAGAGAAGATTCGAGTATGCGTTTCGCCTCGTGCGCCCGCTGTTCCTGTTCGTCCATCACACCCCCCGCAGGTTTGTCAGTTCCGGCCCGCGTTCGCCCATCATGAGCCGCGTGGCATCAAGTTCCTTTTCGCCTTGAAGCTCCATAGCCTTGAGCGCAAGCTGTCCTTCCACCTTCTGCCGTTCGAGAGCGGTTTTTTCCTGAGTTTCATAGGCTTTCCGCTGCGCTTCCGTTTGAGCTTTCTGGGCATCAAGCTGTTGTTTCGCCTGCGCCTTCTGCTGTTCAAGCTGGAGCTTCTGTGCTTCAGGTGAAGGCTGTTCCGGAGCGTTCATGATCGCCTGTTCCGCTTGTGCAGCCTGTTCCTCTGTCCCGAAGAAACGCTCAGGAGCCTCAAGCCCCGCAGCCTCAGCCATCTTATGGCAGGTGTAGATCAGGTTTGTGAGCCGTACCGGGCTGTTCTTGCCAAGCTGTGCGATCATCTGCTGTTGTATGCCGAGGATGCCCTGATACGTGCCCACAAGCCGCTGGCGGTTCCCCGTCCCGAGCCCAACGGCTACCGAGATGTCCATATCCGGATCCCATCGGCGTGGGTCAAAGTCCATGAAACGCCCCTTCAGCCGGATCTGCACTGGCTTGTTGTGGTACTTGTGGACAAGGTGCAGGAGGTACCGTCCCAGAGGCTTAAAGAACATCTCGGCAAAGACGCGGGCGATAAGCTCAAGCCGCTGGTTCACGGCCTCATCCATGATCGAGGCCCCGGTAGCGGTGTTTTGGAGCGTATCAGCTTGGATTGACTGCGTACGGGAACTGATTCCCGTCCTGCGTTCAGTCATGCCGTCGGCAAGCTCAATGCCTTGCAGTGCTTCTCCTGAAGACGTGACGACAGGAAGTGGGGTGATCTCAGCATCACCTTTTGCGCGGATGACGTTCCCGGGCCCGCGAGACAAGAGGGAATCCATGTCGATCTCCCCACCTGCTGCCCCTGTCCTTACGACTATTTCAGCTTGATTCGAGAAAGCGAGGCCATCAAGATACTGCCGCGTCATCTCAGTCTTGAGCGACTGAAGATCCATGACCAGATCGCCAAGGCACAGGCCAACAACCGCATGAGGCAAAGGCAGGGAACAAGCATTGAAGAGCGGAGCGCGATACAGCGGCCACTCTTCGAAATCCAGAACGACGATATTGTTGTCATCCCCGCAGTACGTCACCTTGACCTTTTCCGCGATTCCGTCGCCATTCAGATCACATTCAGTCCACGCCTCCCAGATTTTGAAGCGCTTGAGCGCACCCGTTCCTTCATGAGTATCAGTACTGCTTGCATTGACTCCCCGAGTCACCCGCGTTTCCGGCATTTCATCATCACCGGATTCCACGGGCAGTTCGTCAATAATAGCCTGTGAATACCCATCTTTTCTTAGATCAGAGGCTGTCTTGATTTCCCAGTGCGCGACGAACCGGGCGGACTCCACATCTGCGGCATCTTCTGAAATGATGACTCTTTCCGAAGGAATCGGGTCGATCCGTATTTCCCGCTCTTCCCGCGTCGTCCGAAGTGTCAGATCAAAGAGGGTTCCGAACTGCGGATCGGGATAGCTGACACTCTCGACCTCTTCCGGGCTCGAAATTCCAGATTGAGAGATAAGCGCTATGGCTTCCTGCTCGGTCAGCCCGGTGTACTGATCGACTTGCTGTTCCTCTTTCTTCGGCGCATGGGCGATGCACCAGCCGACCCGCTGATAGAGCCCATCAGCCAAAACATTGTGGATGATCTGGAACATCCGCCGCCCGAAAACGACTTGATTGATGTAGACTGTAGCATCTTCCGCCGCCTGTTCCTCTTCAGGAGAGCGAGGATCAAAACGAATGATCTCTTCATTGCCGAACACACGGAACAAGCCCGGTTTTGCCCACTCGATCGTCTCCATCATCGTCCGGTCTACGTATGTAGAAAGCCCACGCCCGGCGCGTTCCTTGTCTACTCCATAGCCATACCCGAGATATGCCTCTTTCAGATCGGTACGAGCGCGGGATAGTTCCCCGCCATCAGTTCCGATGCAATGTTTCGACTCACGCGATACGATTGCCCGGATGCGCTCTTTCATCCCTTTGGAATCTTTTGCCATCAGCACACCCTTAAATTTGTTCTGGACAACGGCTTGAATCCGGTATCCGGCTTTCTATATCCAACCGCCGCGTACCGGAAAGCGTCAGCGCCGTGGCTTGTCCAGTCATGCAGCGGATGCTCTTTGAAGCACCCGCGCACCTCGTCGAACTCACGCTGATATGCCCAAAGGCTTTGGAGGCCCTGCCCGCATTTGTCGCGGTCGAACCATGAAGCCCCGATAACCTGCCGTGCGCCTTCAATTCCGTCAGCTACGGGAAGCTGTGGGGCCGTGGTAAAGTTGATACCCATTCCTCGCGCAGTTTCTATGCGGCTCTTGCCCGTCCCAAGCTCACGCACAGCAAGGTCATGCGGGCCGATGTGCGCACCGTAGCGATAGCCTTTCTTCGCCAGCACTTCAGCGTAGTGCGCCAACCCCTCGCCGCTGGCCTCGTAGTAGTCGACAAAGCGCCATTCCCCGAAGTTGCCGACCGGAAAGAATTGGAAGAACCAGATCGCCGTGGAGTCCGCCATGCCCAAGTCCCACGCCGTGTTGACCAAAAGGTTCGGTTCAACGGGAATCTTCCCGATCCGCCCCTCTTCATCGGCCTTCTGGAGCAGCCGCCCGTAGTACGATCCTGCGGCGACCATGACGGGGTTCCCTTCCCACACGTGATCATACTTGTCCGGATCCGTCGCCTTGCAGTGCTCCATCTCTGCCCGCAGCACATCGGGGAACCACGGGTTGTCGCGCCACCCTACTTTCCTGACCAAGCTGTCAGGCGGCGGGGTCTTCACGATGAAGCGTTGCCAGACAATGGAATTTACGCGATCTGGATTGAAGCTCATCCAGATTTCCGATCCCGCCATCCGCATCGTCGGGATGAGCAGATCAAGGCTACGCTCGCTCACCGTCTCAGCTTCTTCTATCCAACAATGCGTAATGCCCTCAAAAGATTTCAAGCGTTCAGGAGACATGCGCAAACCAGAGAAGATGAAAAGAGAGCCGTTCACTCCCCGAATTTCGTTGTCCGTCGAGCGATAGAAGCCGGAAAGCCCAAGCCGTCCGATCTCGTCATCAAGAAGACGTTTTACGGAGTCACGGATGGAATTTTGAACCTCGCGGGCACACAAGCACCGTATTGCCCGCTGAGTACCGATAAGCAGCAATGCCCGCGCAAAACTCCGGCTCTTCGCCCCGCCCCGCCCGCCATAGAAAACTTTGTAACGGTGCGGCTTGAAGAGTTCGGAAAAGGCTACTGGCAACGGGGCATCGATCATTTCGGCTCCACAAAGCGGACGACGATTTCAGAGGAAACAGCAGAACCGTCAGGGCCCGACAGCTCTTGCCTATCCACAGGCTTCTCGCCAACGGTATCTCTAACCTCCTGAAACGCCTTTACATCACCGGAAATAGCTTTCTCGAAAAGCGCAACGGCCACGGCCTCGCGACCGGTGAGAGATGAACCGTCGATTTTGCGATCAAGCAGGAGTTCAAGCGTGGCCCGGAAAGTTTTCTTCTCACGCCGGGCGATGCCTGACGCGATACCGCCTTTTCGACCCCTTTCGCTTGCTTCTTGCTTGGTTCGTACAGGCTTCAGCTTGTCCTCTCTTGCCATGACAACTCCAAAAATTGACCCCCCGAAGGAGAATTTCATTGCAGTACATCACGCGATATATCGGCCCTGCCATGCTACACCGCCCGATTCCCCGTGAATGGCGGCTATGCTCCGGCGTCGATATGCATAGCCCTTTTCGAAGGCGACCGTTTATCCTGTACCCTACCTGATCGCCAAATACGGCGCCGACGGTATGCGCATGGCGATGCTCATCTCCTCGTCGGCAGGCAACGACGT
>ENA-UESU01001297-UESU01001297.1-human-gut-metagenome-genome-assembly--contig:-NODE-1297-length-18076-cov-10.161509_pt1 | contig 18076 bp, 16 predicted proteins | sample MGYA00243007_ERZ508008 | MGnify/ENA primary metagenome ERZ508008 (study PRJEB26167, sample SAMN06115399) | human gut metagenome | host: Homo sapiens | place: China:Henan | collected 2016-06-23...
GTTTATTCACTTAATTATTCTGATTGATAAGGTTTATCACGACCTTTACCATTATATCTTTTTCTTCTGTTCTGCTTTCTGCAATCATTTATGCAAGAGCGACTAATGTATTGTTGCTTATTAATTTTTCTCTCTGTATTCTTTAGGTGACAAACCTGTAATTCTTTTAAAATATTTCCCAAAGAATGATTGGGAGGGAAAATTTAGTTCATCACTAATTTGTTGTATCGTCAGGTTGGTAGATTTAAGGAGCGCTTTGGCTTCTAATGTAACATAGTCATCAATCCATTCCGCAGCAGTTTTCCCACTGACACGCTTTATAATGGTTGATAAATAGCCTGCGGATAAATGTAGTCTGTCCGCATAATAAAGTACCTTTTCTTTCTTTTCTGTAGAACAATTGGACTTCCTTTGAAAAGTTATCCATTAATGCTTCATCGTTTGATAGTATCTTATTTTTCGATATTTCATGAAAATAGTATCCCATGCCATAAAAGAAAGCGCAGGTTAAATGCCTGATAACATCTAACTGGTAGGGATGTTTATTCTCTATAACTTTACGAACCATTGTACAATAAGAAATCATGGCTTCAAGTTGCCCGGATTGCAAATCTAGAACGGGGTTATCTTGTAGCAGCATATAAGTCTGAAAATTATAGGGTAATCCTAAGCTATTGATAAAGTCGTTAGACATAAAAATACAAATCCCTTTAAAATCGTCACTTATAGATATCTGCTCCAGGATTTGCCCCGATACGTTGATTGACATTTTTGAACTACTCATGTGATGGGGTAGCAAGTTTATTTTCCCGATGCTTTCCCCTTGAAGGCAGATACAACAAATGTACATATCTATTTTGAATGGATGATTTGATAAGTCATTGCCGGCTACATCAAAAATATAAAAATCATCATTCACACATAAGAACCGTCCCTTATTTTGTATCTCAGCCCGCAGGTTTAGTGTATTCATTTTATTTGCGAAATTAAAGATTCGGACACAAAAATAGGGGAATTTTATCACAAGTGAAATGATTATTGAAAGTTTCGTCCAATATCGTCAATGAAATGACCTTTTGGCACTGTGTGGCTTTACCTACTTTTGCGGCATCAAAAAAACATTAATATGAAGAAAAAGTATTTTATTATCTTATTATTAGCCGTAGGCTGTATGAGTGCTCTGAAAGCACAACCTCTAAGTGTAGTCAAAAAAGATACAGAGTCCTCGAAAGAGCAAAAAATCATCTTTACAGGCGGTCCGATTTTAGAAATGAACGTATCTAATTTTATCCATTCGGGTATTGGGGATAGAAAGAGCAAGATGAAGTTTGGCTTCAGTACTGGTGGATTCTTGAATTTAGGTATTTCAAAATCTTTCTCCGTACAGGGAGAAATGCTATTTCATTACAAAACTTCTGATTTTGAATGGAGTAACCAAACAGGCGAGTATCGTTATTGGGGAATGGAGATTCCTGTTTATGCTATGTATCATTATTGTTTCTCGAAGGGTAACCGTCTACACATTGGTATAGGACCTTATACGGAATTTGGTTTAGGAGCATCATTCAAGTACGGCGGAATCAAACAAGACCTTTACGAAAAAGACAGCGCTACAGGATTGCCTGCTTTATGCGATTCAAATACAGGTTTCGGTATTAAGTTAGGCTATGAGTTTGTTTCAGGATTTCAGATTAATGCCACTTATAAGGCGAGCGTAACCAATCTGCTCGACGAGAATAGCAGTAGGATAAAAATGCATCCTCAAACATTCAGTATTGGAATTGCCTATCGGTTTGCAAAGTAAAAGTATGACGAATATGAATATAAAGCACTCTGTTTTTAGCACAATTATCCTTTTTGTTTTTGTAACAAACGTTCTTGGCCAGTCAGACTCGATACAAGAGAAAGGATTAAAGAAATACTGGAATAGCCTTTTTCATGGTAATATAGACAGAACATTCGAGAAAAAAATGGATATGAGTTTTGTGGTAGCTCCTTGTTATACAAAAGAAGGGAGTTTTGGTATCGGGGGAGCTGCAACTGCATTGTACCGTTTAGATCGTAAGGATTCTATTATGCAACCTTCTGACATATCATTATCCGGAAGTGCAACGATTAATGGATTTTATGGGATTACCATAAAAGGAAACAATCACTTCAAAGGAAATAAAGCCCGTTTAAGTTATCGCCTGCAATTTCAGCATAAGACATTGGATTTCTGGGGGATTACATATGATGCCTGTAATGTGAATCCTATTTCCGAATATACCAAACGACTCGTCAATTGGGAGTCGGATTATGTTTATAAACTCACCAAGAATATTCATGTAGGTGCAGCTCTCAATATAAAATATGCAGATTTGGCCAAAATGGCTAATCCGGCTTATTTAGAGGGGCAGAGAAAAGCCTACTTTTTTACAGGTCTCGGAGTGTCCATTCAATATGATACACGGGATTTTATTTTAAATCCTAAACGCGGTATTTATTTTATGGCAAGAGAGATTTTCTATCCGGAATTTATAAGTTCTTACAACAAGACTCTATTTAATACTACTATGATTTTCGATGCTTATAATCGTATGTGGAGTGGCAGTGTTCTCGCATTCGACCTCTACGGACAATTTAATAATCAATATACTCCGTGGCCATTAAGGGAAGAATTGGGAAGTGGAGATAGTAGGATGCGTGGTTACTATGGCGGTCGTTATATAGATTGTAACCAAATGACGGCGCAATTGGAATTGAGGCAGCATATTTATAGTCGCATTGGTTGTGTAGCATGGATGGGTTGTGGAACTGTGTTTCCATCTTTTGATAAATTAAAAGTGGAACACATTTTACCTAATTATGGTATAGGTTTGCGGATTGAGTTCAAACATAATGTAAATGTACGTATTGATTACGGCTTCGGTAAAGATACTGCTGGATTTTTATTTCAGTTTGCAGAAGCATTCTGAAAATGTATGTTTGGAAAAATAGAAACATTGAGTAGTCCATATATTATCTATTGTGACTACTCAATGTTTATTCACTTAATTATTCTGATTGATAAGGTTTATCACGACCTTTACCATTATATCTTTTTCTTCTGTTCTGCTTTCTGCAATCATTAATGTAAGGGCGACTAATGTGTTGTTGCTTATTAACCGGGAACCATCAGGTTTATATAAAATTCTGTTTTTCTCGAGAAACCATAGGAAGAGAAAAACAGCAATACGTTTGTTTCCATCATTTCGAGATTGTAATATTCTACCTGCCGGGTAACGCTTCTTTCACCCTCTTGTTGAACTGTCGCAAATTTTGCGACAACTGGAATTTCTTTTAGTTCTTCCTTTAGTGCATTAGTGATATGCTTGCCAATAGTTTTTACATCACGGTCAAACAGTTCAGCCATTTGTTGGCGATTAATCCATACCGTTTCATTTTCCAGTCTCACATCTATCAAAGTTTGTCCATCCTTAGTCTGGTAGATGATAATATTTCCTTTGTCGTTCATTTTTTATTCTTTTTAAATACGAATTTGTAAAGGTAAGCATTTTCTTCTTTGCTGCCTTCGGATTTTTCTCTATCTTGCTTCCGTTTTTAATCATTCACTAAAGAAAAACAGAATATGAAGAAATATATAGGAGCGCACGTAAGTGCGAGTGGGGGAGTTGAGATAGCTCCTGTTAATGCGCATGAGATAGGTGCGGATGCATTTGCTTTGTTTACAAAGAACCAACGGCAATGGGTGGCCAAACCTCTGACCGAAGAAAGTATTCGCGGATTTAAAGACAATTGTGAGAAATACTCTTTTGATGCCCGCTATATCCTGCCTCATGATAGTTATTTAATCAATCTGGGACATCCTGAAGAAGAAGGACTAGAGAAAAGCCGTGCCGCATTTCTGGATGAAATGCAACGTTGTGAGCAATTAGGTCTGAAGCTTCTGAATTTCCATCCGGGTAGTCATCTGAATAAGATTTCAATAGAGGAATGTCTGGATAAGGTGGCAGAATCTATCAATATCACATTGAGTAAAACGAAAGGGGTGACTGCTGTTATTGAGAATACAGCCGGACAAGGAAGCAATGTTGGTAATGAGTTCTGGCAACTAAAGCATATCATTGATCGTGTGGATGATAAATCCCGTGTAGGTGTATGCTTGGATACTTGTCATACTTACTCGGCAGGATATGATATCGTAAAGGAATATGATAAAGTGTTTCAGGAGTTTGATGAAGTCGTTGGTTTTAACTATTTGCGGGGTATCCACCTGAATGATACTAAAAAAGAACTGGGTAGCCATGTAGACCGCCATGACAGCATAGGGAAAGGCCTGTTAGGCATAGACTTCTTTAAGCGTTTTATGAAAGATGAACGGTTTAATGATATGCCTGTTATTCTTGAAACGCCGGATGAGAGTTTATGGGCGGACGAGATAAAGTTGCTACGTAGCTTTGAAGAATAGATACGCAGACGACGCGGACTAAAACGGACGAACACGGACTTCTTATTATGAATTAAGAAAATCCGTGTTCGTCCGTTTTAGTCCGCGTCGTCCGCGTATCCTTATTGATTTACCTTCACATTATTCCATTCAGATGACGGAATGATCGACTTGTCATACTCACCATCTTTCGCTTTAATATTCAGATTCTCAAATTTGAAATTCGTCAGTTTGTACTGCTCGGATGCACTTACGTTGAAAAACACATCACATTCAAAGTCTATATTACGCATTGTTACATGATCCGAGTAAGACATCGGAATATCTTTACGGTCTTTCAGATCAAAGAACTGAGTCCACGGCTTGATGTATAGGAAGCTTTTGGCATTTCCTTTAATATCCTCCACAAGGATATATTCATAATTTTGGGGAGTATCGGCACGCATCTTCAACCACAACAAACGGCTTGCTTGATTGATGGTACAACGACGGAGAATAATATTACGGTTATGGATAGATTCGCTACCACAAGTCAGTGCACTATGGCAGAAACCGTACGTACAATCTTCTATAATAATATTAGTGTTACTTCCGTTGTTAGAATCCTTATCAGCCCAGGGGCCTTTTCCACCTTTAAGAGCAATAGCATCATCGTTTACAGAGAGATAGCAGTTCTTAACCAACACATTGTTGCATACATCAATATCTATGGCATCCGTGCTGGGTGCCTTAACAGGAGCAGCCGGAGAGAAAATATATAGGCCTAATAGCTTCACATTGTTACATTTGTAAATGTGTGTCGTCCAGAAAGGAGAGTTGATGAGGCGTACACCGGAAAGCTGTACATCATTGCTGTTGGAAATGTGCACCAGGCGCGGACGCAACTCATCCATATTCGTGCATTTCGGAATAACGGTGCGGCGCAACCAGAAAGATTTCCAATAGCGTAATCCGTTGCCATTGATGGTTCCCTTACCGGAAATGGTGAAACCATCTACTTTGTCGGCATTAACCAGTGCGGCAAAGTATTTAAGTGATTGCCCCTCGATGCGGGTATTGATTATAGGGAAGTTGCTGATATCATCGCTACCCTTCAAAACAGCTCCTTCTTCCAGATAAAGGTGTGTTTTAGGCTTGAAAAAGAGTGCACCGCTCAGATAGGTACCTTTCGGGATGATGATCACACCGCCACCTTTGGATGATGCCTGGTCGATAACCGCCTGAATTTTCTCTGTTTGAAGTAAGGTGCTGTCATTCACCACACCATGATCAGTAATCTTATATTTACTGCCAAGGGTTTCGATATTTACAATTTCGTTCTGTCTGAACCAGTCGGGAATAAGGGTACCATCGGGGAATTTCTCTTGTGCAAAAGATGGTAGGCAGAAAAGCAAACTACATACTAAAGTTACGAATTTCATGGTCTTTATCATTAATTGAGTTAATAGTGTCTGATCGGATAGATTTATCCGTTTGCAAAAATAGGGATTAAAATCTACATGCTGCTTATGCAGATAAGTCCATTTCCTAAGTTATTTGTTGGTTTATATAGGCTTTTTGATTCTTTCTTTCCATACAGAAAGGAAGTTAACTCGTCAACTTTTCCTCTATCCGAGCTTTTGGAAAAAGCAATAATCAGAAGTCTGCTTTTTCCGTAATACACATGGACTGCCCGTTGACGGGATGGGTGAACTCTATGGATTCAGCGTGCAGATAGAGCCTTTTGTCTTTCTTTCCATAAAGCTCGTCGCCTATGATAGGGCAATGCAGTCCTGACGGATGTGCCGCATGCACGCGAAGTTGGTGAGTACGTCCAGTATGGGGATAAAGAGCTATACGTGTATATTTATCTGTACGTTCGAGAACCTGATAATAAGTGATGGCAGGCTTGCCATATTGTGTGTCTACCATTTGCCGGGGACGGTCCAATGGATTGGGGCAAAGCGGTAGTTCAATAGTGCTCTCATCTTCCGGGACGATGCCATCGAGCAAGGCTATGTACTTCTTCCGGATACTGCGATTCTTGAATTGTGCCTGTAAGTGTTGGTGCGTCTTCTTATCTTTGGCAATGATTAAAAGTCCCGATGTAGCCATATCCAGCCGATGTACGATCATGGGACCATCTGCTTCCGGATAAGCCTTTCTTGCCAAGTCATATATAGACGTCTGTCTCTCTTTTCCGGGTACTGAAAGCATTCCGGCAGGCTTATTAATAATCAATAGCCATTGGTCTTCATAAACTATATTCAATTTTTCATTGCCTCGTTCCGCCTCCTGTTGCATAGGATTTGCTTCTACCTCCAATCCCTGCAACATGTGCCAGAGAATTGGTTCGCATTTGCCCTTACAGGCTGGATAGTAATAACCGTGATGCCGTACTTCGTTTTTGGGAGAATTACCCCACCAGAATTCGGCCATGGCTATCGGTTTCCAATGATGCAAATAAGCTTGTTGTAACAATTTAGGAGCGGCACATTCACCTGCACCGGCGGGAGGAGTCTTATGTACGGTTTGCTCGAATATGTCGCGTAAAGTTTTCACTTCTCCCCGGTAGTTCAACATTCTGAATTGTTCGAATAGTTGTTGTTGCAAGGCGGCAGAGCGGACTTTACGTTCTGCTTTCAGCTCCTGTATTTGTTTTTCCCAATTACCAGCTTCTACCTGCAAGGAGGCTATCTTATCTTTCCAGGAACGTTCCAGCCGCTTATATTCTGCCTTCTGGAACTGGCTCTCTCGTATCAGCTCTGCTTCTTCCTTTGCATTAAGCTGACCTGTCTTTCTGAGCAATTCTCTTTTATCTTTTGCTTCCTTTAATTGTGTTTTGGCAATTGACAATGCATCTTGTGCAGATTGGGTGGTTTGGGTAAGATTTGATCGTAGGTCAATATATTTCTTATCCTCTTCCAACCGGCGGATACGACGGTTGATAGCGGATATGTTTCCTTCTTCTATTTTGAAGAAGCCTTGAGGTTGCAATAAATCGTACACGGGAGGTACAAAATACGGATGTATATTCTTTCCGGCTAATATGCCCGAAAAGGCGGTTAAATAACCTATGCTTCCATCTTCGGTTTGCACAATCAGCACTCCGAACATTTTCCCCTGGCTTAATTCCTCTTGCCACTCGCTTTGCTTGCTGAGGTAGTGTTGTACCTCTTTCGCCGCCATTACACACAATGGATGAGGAGTATAACAGAAAGGGTAAGTAAACCTTTCCGGAAGTGGAATATCGCTGATTGAAGTAGTAAAACGGTGCAACATAATGGTGCAAAGATACTACATTCTTTGGGTATCTGTGACGTTATCCGGCAGAAAAGAATTCTTCGCTTTCATTATGATAGGGTAGGAGGAAAGTGAACCGGCTTCCTTTTCCAATCTCTGAGGCCACACTAATCTTCCCACCGAGTTTTTCCGCAATTACCATGCTGATAGAAAGTCCCAGACCCGTGCCTTGAACAAATTCATCTTGTTTGTAGAAGCGTTCGAATATCATTCGTTGCTCTTCTTTCGGAATACCTTTGCCGGTATCTTCTACGTAAATGGAGACTTCGTATGTTGAAAAATCAATTTCATAGCCCAGTTTGATGTATCCTGATTTGGTAAACTTAGTGGCATTATTCAGGAAGTTAGTCATTATCTGGCTGAGGCGGTTCACGTCCGTATTGATGAAGAATGCGGCATCGGGCACTTCTTTGATGAACTCTATTTCCTTGGGTATCAATAAGGAATGTGTCAAATACATACTATCCACCCAATTATTCAGATTACACGTTGAATAGGAGAAAGTCATGTTGCCCGATTCGATACGGGAGAGTTCCAGTATATCATTGATGAGTTTCAGAAGCAATTCGCAATTCGTGTTGATCGTATTGATGAAGTCAGCTTTCTCTTCATCGGGGAGGTCGTCTTCGCTGACAAGTAAGTTGGAGAACCCCACAATTGCATTCAGTGGAGTACGTATTTCATGGCTCATATTGGCGAGGAAAGATTGTTTCAGTTCTGCCTCTATCGCTAGGTCTTTTGCTCTCATGAGTTCCTCTTCTTTATCCTTGAAGTGTTGCACATTGGTGATTAAGCCTATAATGGAGGCCGTTTCCGCCATTGCCTCCGTGGGATTGACATAACGGAGTTCATACCAGATATACCCTTTACCATTAAAGTTGCACCGGCATTGGGTGTGCGTTTTGGAATCCGGTTGGTTTTTCACATGATAAAACGTATTCAACACATCCACTCTATCTTCCGGATGTATCGCTTCGGCCATTTCTTGTAGGGTAAAGGCACGGAAAGGCATATCCAGATGCTCAAAGAATTCTTTATCACAGATGAAAGCATTTGTTTTCTCTATGTATTTCCAGGCGTAGATGTTGCTCTTTTCGAGTGATAGCGATAATAATTCCTTTTCCCTGGTTAGTTCCCTTTGGGCGGTGCGCTTTCTTTTAGACTCTCTGACATAGAGAAGTAGCGGATAGATGATGAAAAAACAAATGGAAGAGAGAGCCAGAACAATGATACAAATAAAAAGAGGCTTGTACTTGGCTTGGAAAGGTATCTTGATTACAATATAATCTTGTGGATGTTCTTCAACTTCAATATTGGTTTCTGTTTTCTGAATATCTTGGGGTTCAGCGTACTGGGGTTCTACCGCATGCATCTTTGTAAATAGGACAAAGAAGATCAGAATAATCGAAACTCTTTTCAGTAGCTGATAGCGTTTTTTCATAGCTGAAGAATAACTCATTTTGCAAATGTACATGAATATTTTTAATTCTTGCACAAATAAATAAAAATGTGAGAATTAACTCGTTTTATGCCCGAATGGCAGATTCTGTTCATCTTAAAAAAAGACTATTTTAATGTAAATCTTATTTTTTTATTTTATATACTGATTTTTCGCAATTCACGGCTTAGCCAGATAGTAACATTGGTGGTCGTATAAATGTCCATCGTAGGTTAATTCGGCCTGATGGAGAGTGCCTTCATAAATAAAACCGTGGCGTTTCAAAACCTGTTGTGAGCGCTCGTTATGAGGATAGCAATTTGCGGTGATGAGGCTTAGTTGGAGGGTGTTGAATCCGTAATCGAGAACAGATTGCACCGCTTCCGTCATGTAGCCCTTTCCCCAATGGGATTCATCGAGCCAGTATCCCAGCATGCGTGCTTGAGGGTTTTCACGCTTGGGATCTGGGATGATACCGACTGAACCGATCAAACGTCTGTCTTCTTTTAGGATGATAGCCCATATCCCGGACTGGGATATAAATACGGAACGAAGGATTTCTTGTGATTCTTCTAAGGAATCATGAGGTTTCCAGCCGGCATTGTTTCCTATATTTGGGTTTTGGCAGCATTTAAAGAAGGCTTCCGCATCACTTTCCCGGAAGGGGCGTAATAGTAGCCGTTCCGTTTCAATCGGAGCATCCGGTTCATTACCGGTTTCTTCCTTCCTGTATACACATTCCACTCGATTGCCATCCGGATCGAGTATGACGCTTTCGAAATATCCATCGCCCGAAGTCCGCGGTTCGCCGGCTATGGTATACCCATCGCTACGGAGTTGTTCAGTAGTGCGGAGAACGTCTTCTTTGCTTTGGAAAGAGAGAGCAAAGTGTGTGATTCCCAACTTGTTCTCTTCTATCGGAGTATTTTGCACATCTGTGCGGCTCATTAATTCTAATGCCGCGCCATCATCAAAATAAATGAAATAGGACTCGAAACCCTTTTTCGGATTGATGTATTTTTCATTGCTTGTTCCGTTAAAGTAGCGGATATAAAACTCTCTCAATTCTTCCAGGCGAAAAGTCCAGATGGCGATATGATGTATTTTCATGCGATATAATAGTTTGAATATCTGTTCTTTGTAGTTAATTAAAAACTACTTTTCATGCAAATATAATGATTATTCCTTATAAAAGCCTACCTTTGTGCCCTAATTAAAAGAAATGATGACATTTAAACAGATGAATATTTCGGAGCCGGTGTGCCGTGCGCTCCTTGAAAAAAACTATTCTACTCCTACTCTTATACAAGAACAAGCCATACCGGAAGCCCTGACAGGGCGTGATTTATTAGGACTGGCCCAAACCGGAACCGGTAAAACGGCGGCATTTGCCATACCTATCATAGAACAATTGCTTGCCGACCCCACATCTCAGCAGAAAGGTGCTCCACGTAAGATTCGTGCTCTTATCCTTACTCCAACGCGTGAGTTGGCAATTCAGATTGATGAATCGCTGGCAGACTATACACGATATACCACGTTGCGCCATACCGTTATTTTCGGTGGGGTAAAGCAGAAGTCGCAAACCGATGAATTGCGTGCCGGAACGGATATCCTGACGGCTACTCCCGGTCGTTTGCTCGATCTGATGTCACAAGGATTTATCCGCCTCGACCATGTGCGGCACTTCGTGCTTGACGAAGCTGACCGTATGCTCGATATGGGATTCATCCATGATGTGAAGCGCTTGTTGCCTAAGCTCCCGCCCAAGAAGCAAACTTTGTTCTTTTCGGCTACCATGCCTGATAGTATTGACCGCCTGGCTAAAAGTTTATTGCGCAATCCGGCGAGGGTGGAAGTCACTCCGGCATCCAGCGTAGTGGAAATCATCAGTCAGTCCGTCTATCGTGTGGAAAAGCCTCAGAAGAAGGAATTGCTGGCACAACTATTACTCGGAGAGGCCGGACATCAGGTACTTGTATTTTCGCGTACCAAACATGGGGCGGATAATATAGCGCGCTATTTATCACGTCGTGGCATCACTTGTGAAAGTATCCATGGAGATAAGTCGCAAAATTCCCGCCAGCGTGCATTGAGTAATTTCAAGGAAGGTCGTTCCAATGTAATTATCGCTACGGATATTGCGGCACGCGGTATTGATATCAAAGGTTTGGATTTGGTTCTCAACTACGATTTGCCCGATGTGCCGGAAACTTATATCCATCGTATCGGACGTACGGGGCGTGCGGGTTGCGAGGGACGTGCCATTGCCTTTTGTTCGGGCGAGGAAGTGCCGATGTTGCGTGAAATAGAGAAACTTACAGGTATCAAACTGGAGCAACGGAAACATGATTTACCACCTTTGGAGGAGACGAAAACAGCTCCGGTTGTCAATGTTGCACGAAAGGTACAAGCGAAAGCACCGGCAGATAAGCAACAAGGCAAGCAGAACAATAAGAGGCGGGAGGGCAGAAAGCCTGCCGAACCCTTGAAGAATACTCAGCAAGCAATGGTTGTTGCTGAAAAGCCCAAACGTCATAATCGTCCGGCGAAACCGAAATTGGTCCGCGAACCGCAACAAAAGCAATCGGCGGATAAACCGGAGCAAGCATCCAGTCGTTCGGCAAAGTTGCGTTCGCGTTATGAAAATTATGAATGATTGGCTATAGTTTATCTAAATATTTAAAGTTGTATTTCTTGATAAATGAACTTGTAAAATAAATTAGCCTTTATGCTTCTTATTTTGTTCGAAAAGAAGAAAAAAGGTGATAGTTAAGTACATAGAAAATCTTTTTTATTCTTTTAAAAGTTTGTATATTAGCGCCTTGAAGATACTCGAAAATGTATTTTATTTTTGTTTTAAGTGTCTCTAACCCTAAGGTGTAAAAAGTAATATGATCGAAAAGAACAAGAGTTTAAGTGTATTTCTCCTTCATTTCTTAGAGCGTTTAAATGGATGTGAATCCATTGAAAAGAAAATCACGGAATCATTGACGGATATTTGTACTTTCTATAAGTTTAAAAAAGGATTTGTCTATCAGACCGATGGTTTTCGCTATTTCTTCCTGAAAGAAACGATTGGAAATGAAGACCATTCTCTGAAGCGTCGCTTTGAGATGAGTGAAATGACCAAAATACATTCCGATCGTATGAAGGTCAAGAACCGTCCTTTTTATGCCAGTAGAAACGATGACAATTCCTTAGTTGACATTGACGTTCTGGATTTTCATAAAACGGATTCCTTGCTGGTCCGTCAGTTTGAAGATAGTGAAGGAAAGATTATCGGTTTTATAGGATTTGCGGATAGGGAGGATACAACTCCTTTCACGGATGAGGAATTGCAAACCATTCATCTTCTGCTCGGTTCGCTTTCTAAAGAAATAGCCGTTCGTGAATATAAAGAACGGGAAGTGCGGGCAAGCAATACGCTGGGTAGCATCATGAACAATATGGGAGTCGACATTTATGTGAACTCTTTTGATTCTCATGATATGTTGTATGCCAATGCGTCTATGGCAGCTCCGTATGGTGGCATTAAGCATTTTGAAGGAAAGAAGTGCTGGCAGGCCCTTTATACCGATAAAACGGGCGAATGTGAGTTTTGTCCTAAAAGACACCTGATCGACGAAAACGGTCTACCTACTAAAGTTTACTCCTGGGATTACCAACGCCCGTTCGATCAATGTTGGTTTCGTGTATTCAGTGCGGCATTTCCCTGGATAGACGGTCAGATGGCACATGTCATTACCAGCGTTGATATCGACCATCAGAAAAAGATAGAAGAAGAATTGATAATAGCCAAGGATAAGGCCGAAAATCTGGATCGCTTGAAGTCCGCCTTTCTGGCTAACATGAGTCATGAGATTCGTACTCCGTTGAATTCCATAGTCGGTTTCGCAAGTATGCTTGTTGAGGAGGAGGATAAAGAAGAGCGTCAAGGCTATATTGAAATCATGCAAGAGAACACGGAATTGCTCTTACAATTGATATCCGACATTCTGGATTTATCCAAGATAGAGGCGGGAACGCTCGATTTCAACATGGGATATTTGAATATCAGGGACTTCTGTGAAGATATATTGCGTGGTTATGAAATCAAGGAAGATAAGCCTGTACCGGTTGTGTTGGCTTCCGGTCTGCCCGATTATCGTATCTATACGGATAAGAAACGTCTGATGCAGGTCATCACCAACTTTATAAATAATGCTCTGAAATTCACCAGTAAGGGGCAGATCACTCTGGAGTACCATTTTAAAGAGGGTGCCAATGAAATAGAGTTCTCGGTTACGGATACGGGTATCGGCATCGCACCGGATGCGGTAGGTCAGGTTTTCGATCGATTTGTGAAACTGAACACATTCTCCAAAGGCACCGGCTTAGGGTTGTCCATCTGCCGAAGTATCGTGGAGCACCTTGGTGGCACGATTGGTGCCGAATCGGAAGTAGGAGTCGGGAGTCGTTTCTGGTTTACGCATCCTTGCGCGGAATCGGCCTGATTATGGAGTAGTCTATTATTTATGAACTAAATTTATAAGCTAATGAGAAACAAAACGTGGAAGTATCTGGTTGTTACATCTGCAATATTCGTGTTATCAGCTTGTGGCGGAGGCACAAAAAAGCAAGTAAATGAGGATGTAAGTATGGATAGTGTAAATGGGGTGTGCAATGGCCTGAAGACATTGCAACTGGATGAAGTGAAAGTTATCTGGATACAGGATAATGCGAAAAAGCGCCTGATGGAAAGAACGCTTTTTGCGGATGCTGAAGATAGTCTGATAGAGAGTTTGAAACTACAAGGCGGAATACCTTCGTCCATGAGTGCTTTTCTGGTAGAAACGGGTGGAATCCGAATCCTGTTCGATACGGGCATGGGAGCACCGGATAGCCGTTTGCTATCAGGCTTGGCTTCTTTGGGAATTACCCCTTCCGATATTAAATATTTGTATCTTACCCATTTTCATGGCGATCATATCGGTGGAATGATGAAAGGGGATAGTGTTGTGTTTCCTGATGCTGAAGTGTATGCATCAAAAGTGGAATATGATGCCTGGCTCAAGATGCCTGCCGACAGGAATGCGCAAGTGGTGAAAACGATGAATGCTTATAAAGACCGTTTGCATCTGTTTGAGTTCGGAGAAACATTGCCGGGTAATGTCGTTGCGATGAATGCTGAGGGACATACTCCCGGGCATACCGTGTTCCGGGCGAACAAATTGTTGGTGATTGCCGATCTTATCCATGGAGCTGCCCTTCAGTTGGAGCATCCCGAAATCTGCGCTACGTATGATATGGATAAGGAGAAAGCGGTGAAATCACGTAAGTATTTCCTTCAATACGCCAAAGACAATGGCTTGACGATGGCAGGTATGCATTTGCCGGCTCCGGCATTCAAATAGTATTTTCCAAATTGGTATTAACAGGGGGTGTTTCTTCACCCTCTTTTGATTTTTCCAAAGTTTTCGGACGCTTCATAGGCGAGGGCTTCTTTCCGTATTTACGTTCTTTTTCCCAAGCGGCTTTCCGGGCTTGGTATGCTTCATATTGTTTTTCTAAATAATTGTCGGCCATAATGTAATCGTTTAAAATAAAGATGCTTATCGTTGGGTAGGCAATGAGAACTCTTGCCAGTCGTACTCCTGTCCGTTTTCATCGGCTACGGCAACGCGTATGATGACTTCTCCCGTCTTTATCCGTTCTCCGGCATTGATGCTGGCGGTATATTTCACACCTTCATGGGGCTTAATCTGCTCTATCATGACTGAGGGTGAAATATAGATACGCTTCATGCCCGTGATTTCGGCCACTACCGGTACTACGTTGAAAGCTGTTCTGTTTCCTTCGTTTATGATTTCGAAGATCACTTTACAATTTTCGCCTGAGTTGATTGTGTGGTCGCGATTGGCATCAATGAAACGTATATTATGTATTCTCAGATTCTCGATAGCTGATGAATATTGGGGTTGGGGCCTGGAAGGTTGAGTTCTTTCTACCCGGTAGCTATATTCTTCTGTCTGCTTGGGGGCGGTAGCGGCATTTGCGATGGCTGCTCCGGCGATGGTTCCGACGATGGTACCAATGGCGGAACCCCGGTAGCCACCTCTCCATCCCCTGTTGCTTTCGCCAATGAGGCCTCCGATGGCGCCTCCCACATTTCCTCCGATGGATGCTCCGGCCAACACCGCTCCCGGGTCACCTGCCGCCATACGATTGGTACTACATCCGCTACATAGCATGGCTAATGCTAATATTCCTATGAAATACGTAGTAATTCGTTTCTTCATATCTGAATCCTTTAACACCTGCTTGATAACCGTTGGTTTGCCTATCTGACGAGTACCCATTACGACTTGAATGAACTTTCGCTGTTCTTTAAGCCGATTCATAATTACTTGATATTCTGATCTTTTATACATAGGGTTACATTTCACTCAGTGCACTAAGTATTTTTACTCAATACAAAGATAACAAATATATTAAATTAATAATCATGTGTTTACGAAGAAAATCCGATTTTTGCAATTAGACAAGTGTTCTGTAATACAAATGTGATCAGTACAACTTGTGAGAACCAGATAGCCGGAAAGGTGAGTTTTGGGAACAAAAGTTCTTTAGAATATTGTGGATTTGGAGGATATAGCCTATTTTTACGAGAAATAAAATGCAAGATTGGCTATGAGTACTTTTCGTTCCATAGAAGAATTCGTGAAGAGTCTTTTGTAATTTATCCAACGGAAGGAACTTCTGTTTTTATAGAAGATTATGAGCACTTCCGAATTCCCGATGATGTGGTTGTGGTAGGGATGGAAAATGGAGCGAATTTTCAACGGATTCGTGGGCGGAAATACTTATTTGAGGACTTGAAAGTTCTTTTTGTGTCCCGTTATCCTCAATCAACAGATTTGCATACTTGGTTGCAGATGATTCATAGATATGGGAAGGGAGCAAGAGGGGTATATAATTGGATTATAAGAGACGGGCTGATTTTAATACAATGAATAACAAAAATAAAATCTGTATTTTATGGTAACAATATCTAACTTTGAACGCTATATTCTTCCTAAGATTCTGGCGCGCGGTGAAGATTATTACGACTCTGGTGCTGTGCTGGGAATTGAAGAAGAGTCTCCGGGGGAATGGTTTGCAACAGTCTGTGGAACGGAGCACTATGAGGTAACCGTATCGCTGGCAGGGGATGAAATTGCTGAGTGGGAATGTGATTGTCCTTACGATGGAAATATTTGTAAGCATGTGGTGGCTACGCTTCTGGCAATTCGTGATAATAGAAGCAAAACCGACTGTTTTTTGTCTGCTAAAGAAGTGGATGCTCGAATGAATATACTGGGACAGAGTGTATCCGAAATTGTGAAGGATAAAGAAGTAGAGCAGGTCCTTCGGTTTGTAGAATCGGATAAGTTATCCGGTTTTGTTTTGCAATATGCTTCTTCACATTCTGATTTTAAGTCAGCTTTGATTGAGGCCTTTTTGCCTAAGAAACCGACGAAAAAGGTGGACTATCGAAGTGAGATAGAGAGTTGCTTTAATTCTTTATATAGAAAAAACTTCAAAAAGGGAAGATATTATGAACCTGAGATTGATTGGGATGAGTTATCTGATAAAATAGAGAAATATTTGACTAAAGCAACTTTGTTGTTTCAACGGCAGGCTTTGGAAGAGGCGGCGACAATTGCTCTTCAGATACTTCATTCTATAGGAGGTCATTATATTGAGGAGGATTTTTTGTATAATGATGGTTATATTGATTTTGGAATTAGTTGTGAAGGCGCCGGGGATTTATTGCTTAAGGTAGTTCAACATTCGGATACGGCACAGGCATTGAAGGAGAATATATTGAGCGAAATTATCCAAATAGGCAAAATGGCAACATATCGTGAGTATGATATTTTTGATATGGATGATTTGATACAACAAATTATGCTTTCAGTGCAATCTAAAGAAGAGGCGTTGGCAACTGTAAACCAGCTTATAATGGAGAAGAAAGAACATTGGGACCTCTATAAGCTGGTGATTCGGAAAATAGAAATATTAAAGGAATTGGGTAAGACTGCCGAAGTTGAAACTACGATATCTGAATTTCTTTATTTGCCTGAAATAAGGCGGCAGGAAATTACAAAGCTATTGGAAGGGAAATGTTATGAGAAGGCTATCGGTATGCTGAATGAAGGGATAGTGATAGCTGAAAGAGCGGGAGAGCTTGGTATAGTAGGAGAATGGCAGGAACAATTACTTTCCATTTATGAGGAAATGCATGATGTTGCCAAAATTATTGAGATGTGTCGATTGCTATTTATTCATACTGATGGAAGTCTGGGTTATTATCATAAACTCAAATCATTGGTGCCTTCCGTGGATTGGAAAGAGTACTTAAACGCATTGATGCAGGAAACCACTTTCTATGATTACTGGGGGACTGGAAATAATAAAGCAGAGATTTATATAGAAGAAAAGGATTATGATAAATTATTTGGTTATCTGTCCGCCTTGGAATACAGGCGTTTGGATGCTCTTTTGCAGTATGCCTCTCATCTGAATGCTACTCATTCCTCCCAAATTCTTCCTTTATTTACAGATGATCTTCGTACTTATGCGGAGAAAAATCTGGGGCGGAACCATTATGAATATATAGCCCGGGTGCTGCGGGGTATGCGGAAATTGAATGGTGGGAAGGAGGTCGTGAAACAATTGGTGGAAGAATTCAGGGTCTTGTATAAACGTCGTCCGGCGATGATGCAGGAATTGGGGGAATTCTAAAGATTATCCAATTCACTAGTGTCTCTTTATTCATGGGACACTAGTGAATCGCTCTATTACAGAAAATAAAACTTTTATGGTGGCGTAAAGTAAACTGTGTCATGCGCTGTTTTTCTTTCAAGCTCATCGGTCGGGGATCGGCCAGCGCCAAGGGGGTG
>ENA-UESU01001311-UESU01001311.1-human-gut-metagenome-genome-assembly--contig:-NODE-1311-length-17929-cov-14.720872_pt1 | contig 17929 bp, 14 predicted proteins | sample MGYA00243007_ERZ508008 | MGnify/ENA primary metagenome ERZ508008 (study PRJEB26167, sample SAMN06115399) | human gut metagenome | host: Homo sapiens | place: China:Henan | collected 2016-06-23...
GGATTCTAAATATGTCTCATCTCCAGGATCTTCAGCATTGAATAATACTGTGACCCCCACGGTCAGGGGCCGGTCGCAGGTGTGGAGCACCAGGCCGTCCCGCTCCTGGACGTCCAGCACCGCCGCGCCGCCCAGGTCGCCGTGGTCTGCCGGCTGGCCGCCGCCCTCCGGGTAAAAGGCCGTGCGGTCCAGGGTCACAAGATATGTGTCCCCCTTGCCGGGCCGGCAGTCGGTGACGACGGCGTCGAACTCCTTCAAAAATGCGTCCCGGTCATACAGCTTCTCGGTGTCCATGGGGCATCCTCCTCTGATGGTTTTCTCCTATCATGCCACATCCCGCCGGGATTTGCAAGGTTTCCCTTGCCGGTGGGTGGGAAATGTGGTATAATACCCCCGGTTATGCGCCCGTGGCGAAATTGGTATACGCGATGGATTTCGGTGATGTCACCTCAGTGAGGGGTTTTTGTTGTGTGTTGACGCGGGATTTGTGTACCGCCGTTGACAAGCACTTGGAGGGAGGCTCTTATGGCGCAAGCGGCATCAAAAGGAAACTGCTATCTTTGCGGGGGAACGATTTCCAAAACAGCGTTTAAGAAGCATCTGCTGGAAAAGCACAATGATGCTGCCGACGATGCGCAGACGTGCAAGCTGCTGAAGGTGGAGGGCACAGACGAAAAGGCGTATTGGCTGTATCTGGATATGCCGATGAGCGCCACGCTAAAAACGCTCGATCGGTTCCTGCGGGATATCTGGCTGGAATGCTGTGGGCACGAAAGCGCATTTTTTGTGGGGAACTATGAGCAGCTCTCGAAAAACACCATGGTCGGGATGCTGCGCGATGGGAGCAAGCTCCATTATGAGTATGATTTCGGCTCTACAACGGAGCTGACGATCACGGTGGTGGGAACACTGCTGCGCCCGAAGCAGCGCAGATCCGTTCGTCTGCTCGGGAGAAATGAGCCGATCCGCTTCCTGTGCGGGAAATGCGGAAAGGAAGCCGATTGGATATGCTGCGAATGCGAATGGGAGGATCAGTATCCGTATTTCTGCGAAGACTGCATGGAAAGCCATCCGCACGATTCTGCGCTTCCAATCGTAAATTCTCCGCGCATGGGCGTGTGCGGCTATTGCGGAGAGGACGACGTCTATACCTTTGACCCGGCTCCGTTTTTGAAGTAAAAAATCAGGCGGCCGGCGGACGCTTGCGCCGCCGCTCGCCTGTATATGCGCCCGTGGTGGAATTGGCAGACACGATGGATTTAGGTGATGTCACCTCAGTGAAGGATTTTTCGCTCCATCATTCGCCGTGCTCATTCTCTGGTAAAAGTAGGTTTATAGATGCGGGTCAAGCGTTACGCTCCGCCTCGGTTCCTCGCCTTGCAAAAACAGAGGGCAATAAAATAGCGACAGGAAGCCCTGCCGCTCATATTTGCGGGTATGGTGGAATTGGTAGACACGTCAGACTTAGGATCTGATGCTTCACGGCGTGGGGGTTCGAGTCCCTTTATCCGCACAAAGGAGCCTTTTCGAAGGGCTCCTTTTTCGTTGCCCGTTCGGTGCAAACAAGTGCAAATTGGTTGTATATCATCGTTTTGCAAAGGTATCGGCGAATTCTCTGAACCGGAAGCCGAAAGCACTTCGCAGCAAACTCGCGGGAGCACGAAAGGGAACGGAGCCGAAAAACGGGCCGCGCGACGGAGCCTGCTCCCGAATACGTTTGCAATGCACTGTTTCGCTGCGTTTTACGTCGTAATAATTCTCTCTTGCGGACGTTTTGTTAACCAAAAAAATTTCAACGTCATGAGACAAGAGACATTTGCCATTCTTTTCTTGATGCGGAAAGGACGGCCGAAGAAAAACGGACTGGCGCCCATCTTCGCACGCATTACGACCGGAGGGCTCCGGCAAGAGGTCTACACCCAGTGCGACAGTAATCCCGAAACGTGGAATCAGCACAAGGAGCGCGCGATGGGAACGAACAAGCTGGCCATTCAGGTCAACGAGCGACTGAACGATTTCCGCGTCAAAATCATCGACATCCGCACCAAACTGCTGGCCGAGGGCTATGCGGCCAATGCGGCGCAGATCAAGCAGCGCTACCTCAACCCGACCTGCAACACGATGATGCTCATCGCAGGCCTCGCCGACTACGCGAAGCGGCGGCAGGGCGAGGTGGGCGTGCGCATCACGCAGCGCACGGCCGACAAGTACGAACGGCTGCTGCGCTACCTGAAACAGTACCTCGCCCAGCGCGGCAAGGCCGAGGACATCCCCGTCGAGCGGATGAACTACGAGTTTCTGGACGGCTTCAACCTCTTCCTGCAAACCGCCCACCGCTGCCGCCACAACGGGGCGGTCGCCGTCATGGACTGTCTGCGCAACTTCGTCCTCTACTGCCTGCGCAACGAGTGGATCACGAAAAATCCGTTCCGCTACTATAAACTCAAAGAGGACGAGGTGCAGGCCAAAGAGCACCTCACGGCGCATGAACTGGAACTGCTGACCCGCAAGGAGCTCGACCACCGGCTGGCCCGCATCCGCGACGTCTTCGTCTTCTGCTGCCTGACGGGGCTTGCCTTCGCCGACGCCGACCACCTGCGGCGCGAGCACCTCTCGCAGGACGACGAGGGGCGGTGGTGGATCCACAAGCCGCGCGAAAAGACCTCCGTCATGAGCCGCATTCCGCTGCTTCCGGCCTCGCTCGAAATCCTGCGCCGCTACGAGCGGGACGAGGCGTGCCTCGCTCGCGGGCGCGTGCTTCCCACGCCGAGCAACCAGAAGATGAATGCCTACATGAAGGAGATCGCGGCCGTGTGCGGCATCGACAAGGTGCTGACCACCCACTGCGCCCGCCACACCTTCGCCTGCATGGCTGTCGAATACGGAATGCCGATCGACGTGCTGGCCAAGATTCTCGGCCACTCGAACACCAACATGACGCGCCACTACGCCAAGTTCTCCGAGACGGTCATCGGCCGCGCGATGGAGGCCTTCGGCGAGCGGCTGGCGTCGGCGGCTTCGGCCGAGTAACAGGTCGTCGAGGTCTCGGACGGATCGACACGAGGAAAAGAAGATTACCCCGCCGTTGAGCACGCAGCCGGCTGCGTGCCGGCCCCGACGGAGCGATAACGGAGCGAGCGGCCCGATAAGGGCCGCTCGCTTTGGTCGTTACGGAGACGGCGGCGAATCGCTCTTCGGCTGCGGCCGCGCGGGATGCGGGGACGCTGCGCGGGTGTCGCTCAGCGGCGACGCCGTACCGCCTCGGCAACTCGATTCCAGTCCTGCTCGAATCGGTCGCTCAGGCAGCATTCCAATTGAAATAGCGGCAGGGAGCGGGGATCGACTGCGCCCGAACGGATGCGCATCGCGTATTCGACGAGCTGCGACAGGGCGCAGCAGTCGCGTAGAGCGAGATACGGTGCCGCGCGGAAGCCGTCGCTGCGTACGGTCATCGATCCTTCGCGTCCTGCCAGCCGGACGATCGGCCGGTCGTCCTCCGCCGCATCGCCGTGCAGGATATAATCGTCGAGATTGAAATCCGACTCGGTGAAATCGAGGCGGAACGACCGCTCGTCGAGATAGGTCGCCCGATCGACCAGCACGTCGCGGACGTACCGTGCGAGGTCTAACGAAGGGTCCGTGCGGAAATCGTCGATCGGCCGGTCGACCACGCGGATCGGTAGGTCGGCCGCCGCGAGATCCAACGTGCCGACTTCGCACAACCGCCCGACGATCGTCGCTACATAGCGGGCATGGAGCTGTTCCGACACGCGGTCGCGCGCTTCGTCGCTCAGCGCGATCGGGCCTTTTCCGGTCTTCATGCGCCGTGCGCCTCCCGCACGCAGTCGATCGCCGCGAGACGTTCGTACTGCCCGCGCAGCTCGGCGACGATCTCGGTGTTGCAGCGCCGGACGATCCGCCGGAGCCGTGCAGCGTCTTCGGCCGTCAGTGCATAGCGCGCGATCGTCTCTTCGTCGATCGTCAGCGGCTCGTTCGCGAGAATCGCCTTGCGGCAGCGACACATCATGTAGTTCGGGAACTCGCTGACGATTTCTTCGACCGCCGTGTCGAGGTCTTCGCTGTCGACCTCGCAGAGCGCCGTGCCTTCGGGCGAGCAGAACACTTCGCCGTATTTACGGTACGTCTCCTCACGCTCTTTTTCCGAGCAGTAGACCGAGAAGCTGATCAGGAAGATCTGCCCTTTGGGCTTGAAGGAGGCGTAACGGGCGCAGAACTCGGGGATGGTATAGGTTTCATTGGGGAGGTCGCCACGCGAGAAATCCTCGGTCAGCGCGATGCGGAACTCCGTCTTCGGCGCGGCCTTGAAGAGGGTATAGACGTAGGGCGCCCGCTCGTACAGGGCCGTCAGGATCGAACGGATGTCCCGCCGGTAGTCGAGGCTCGGGGAATCGTCCTCGGTTTTCACGTCTTCATCGGTTTCGAGCAGGAGGAGTCGGGCCAGCTCGTCGGGGAGTGTCGTTTCCTTTTTCATTGTAATTTTAAGTATCGGGGTCGTTGTTCAGGGGTCGTATTAAGTGCAATTTGCGGAGTATATCGGAGCTGCCCCGCCGCCACTCCGCCGCACAGTTCCGTGCGGCGGAGGCGACGAATTGTAAGATTACCAGACCTTCCGGCGAAAAACGCCGGCGATTTTATATTTTGTTTCACTTGCTCGACATGACATCGCCGCCACTCCGCCGCACAGCTCCGTGCGGCGGAGGCGACGTACCAGTACTCGTCAGTTACGGATCGCGGGGACCGTATGGGAAGGGCAGCGACATCGCCGAACCTAAAACTTTTACTTGAAAAAGAAACAAGGCGATGCCGCCGCCTGTAAGATCGGCGGAGCGTGAAGAGCGACAGAACCGTTGCGGACGAAGGCGTCGTGCCCGCATGCCGATTCCGTCGGCCGAGGATTCGGCAGGTGCAGTTCGTATATTTTATTGTATTCGGGTCGAGACGGCGCATAACGTTCGGGATAACGATGTGTGCGTTCGCTGTGAAAACAAGCGCGGAGAGCCCCCAAACTGTTGCGGACGAAAGTGCTGCGAACGAGGGTGTTGCGGACAAAAACGTTGCAGACAAAGACGTCGCGGGCGCAAGCATCATGCCCGCACGCCGATTCCGCCGGCCGACGGTTCGGCAGGTGCAGTTCGTATATTTTATTGTATTCGGGTCGAGACGGCGCATAACGTTCGGAGCGATGGATCATGCGCCCGCAGGGAAAAAGAAAAGGGGCGCGGTGTCAACTATCCATCGAAGGTCTTGGAGGAACCGTTGCGCGGAAGTTGTCCTGCGCCCTTGCCGCCCTGCTCGCAATACGCAAGCAGGACATAACAAGGACTGACAACTATTATACCGCGCTAAAACATCCTCCGAGGAGGTCTCCAAGTTCTCGATGGTATAAAGAGTTGTTTACCCTTTATAAGTTATGTCCGTCGGCTATGCCGAGTCATGATAATTCCTCGATCGTTGCATCATTCTTGCTTTTTTCGGTTCGTTCCCGGGCAGCCTGTGCTGCCCCTCTACAACTGAACCGCGTCAAGGAATCCTAAGCAAATATACGAAAGATTTTCGAATCAAACCCGATAGAGCCGTGTATTTCTGGAAAAATATCGCTAATTTTGTGAATATGAAGAGCGATATCACGTTTTTGCCCGAACGCAAGCAGCGCGACCTGCACGAACTCGTCGCATTGATCCGCGAGGAGATCAGGGATGTCGTAATGATTATCCTTTACGGCAGTTATGCGAAGAATACCTACGTCGATCTGGACGAGCGGCACGATTTCGGGGTGCGCACCTACTACATGAGCGACTACGACCTGCTGGTCGTTACGCAGCGGCGGCTGGGTGTCAGGGAGGCGACGGTCAACGCACGGATCAAGGAGCGTTTTCTGGATGGCAAAGGCGAGTTCCAGACCTATCCGCAGCTTATCAACGAAAGTTTCACCAAACTCAACCATGCGCTCTCCGAGGGGCGATACTTCTATGTCGAGATCGTAAATCAGGGCATCCTGCTCTATAATTCGGCAAAAGAGGAGCTGGCGACGCCGCGAAAGCTGGACTACAACGAATTGTCGAGAATGGCGCAGGAGTATTACAATAAAAAATTTACACGAGGAGAAAGATTTTTATATCATGCCCGGATAGATTACGACGACAAAGAATATGTTGAATGTTCATTCTTTTTGCATCAGGCAGCCGAGTATTTTATAAAGACGATCCCCTTGGTGTATAGTCTGTACGGCTACAAGGAGCACGACCTGCATTTCCTCTGCGAGCGGAGCAAGCCGTTCACGACGGAACTTGCGAACGTCTTTCCGTGCGACAGCGAGGAGGAAAAACGCCTGTTCGAGCTGCTGCGCGCCGCCTATATCGAGGCGCGTTACAACGATAAGTTCGTCGTAACGAAGGCCGACATCGACGCCTTGCTGCCCAAGATCGAGCTGCTGCGCGACGTGGTCGAACGGGTCTGCAAGGAGCGGCTGGCCTACTACGACAGCCGGATCGAGAAATAGCCCCCTTATGACGCAGAAACAGGCCATACAGCTTTTCGAGCAGCGGAAGGTGCGTACCGTGTGGGACGACGATGCGGGGAAATGGTACGTTGCCATTGTGGATGTCGTTGCCGTATTGACCGACAGCATCGACGCCGCAGCCTATTGGCGTAAACTGAAACAGCGGTTGAAGGCGGAAGGGAACGAAACCGTGACAAGTTGTCACGGTTTGAAAATGCCTGCTGCCGACGGGAAGATGCGCATGACGGACGTGGCCGATACGGAACAGCTTTTTCGTTTGATTCAGTCGATTCCTTCTCCGAAAGCCGAACCGTTCAAGCTGTGGCTGGCGTCGTTGGGGCGCGAGCGGCTGGAAGAGCTGGACGACCCCGAACTCGGTATCGACCGGATGCTGGAATACTACCACCGCAAAGGATACTCCGAGAACTGGATTAACCAACGCCTGAAATCCATCGAAGTGCGTAAGGAGCTGACCGATGAGTGGGAGCGGCGCGGCATCAAGCGAGGACAGGAGTTCGCCACGCTGACCGACATCATCACGCAGGGCTGGTCGGGCATGACGACGCGGCAGTACAAGCGATACAAAGGATTGAAAACGGAAAGTCTGCGCGACAACATGACGAATTTGGAGTTGGTGCTGAACATGCTCGCCGAGGCGACGACGACCGAAATTTCCAAAGAGCGTCGTCCGCGCACGTTTGCAGCCAACCGGATCGTGGCGGCACAGGGCGGACGCATCGCGGGCAACACCCGCCGCGAAATCGAGGCACAGACCGGAAAAAAGATTGTCTCACGGCTCAATGCCGAACAGGTGTTGGCGGCGAAAGAAATCGAACAGAACGAGGAGGAGAAGGAGTGACCGCGGCTCTTGGGTAATGATTCCTCGGCGCGATGGGCGAGCGGAGGTCGCAGACCTGAGAACCGTCCTCGGAGGGGTGCGCCGTGTGCCGGATGCCATTTACACGGCGATCGCCGCACTCTCGGCGAAGGTATCGCCGGTTCTTACTTGTTTATCGTCCGATCGGATTCAACGCATAATAGCTCACGTACATTCTGTTTGAAACGTCGCACGATTCTTATCATGTGCGTTTAGGCTCCGTTCGTCTCCGGCCTCCCCTCACCGACATTTTCGAGGATGTCCGTTCGGGTCGGCCGGAGCTACGGGCGGGGTCAGAGCAGCTCGCGGGAGTTCCGGTCGTTGTGCAGACGGTTGATCTCCTCGCGGTAGGTTTCGAGGTGCCACCGCAAAATGTTGTCCGCATAGGAGGTTGCGGTCATACGGTCGGGCCCGATCTTTCGCACGACGTCCAGTATCTTGCGCTTGGTTTCGGCATCGACATAGATCGCCGCGCGGAAGCGGATCTCCGTGCGGGCCATGAACCTCCGCTCGAAATCGGGAAGCAGGATTCTCCTGCGCCGTTCGGCGGCTTGCGGAGCCTCGTCGGAATCCTCCACCGTCTTTATGATCCGCTCGTCGAAGGGCGGCGGGTCGGCGTCGAGAATCGACGGGGTGTTTCCGATGGCACGGCGTACCAGCTCTTCATCGATCACGGTTTTCTTCGTCATGGTATGCAGTCTGTTTTGTGCGAATGAACGGTCGGCGACGAACGAAAAGGCTTTACGGCCCTGCCCCGTTCGAGCGATCATTCATTCTCGAATTTGTTGGAAGATGTTCGCGGCGAATCGGTCTTGTCGGCTCGCACGGGCGGAAGCACGGCGGCGGACGATCCCGCATCCGTTCTTTCGTGCTTCCGGCCGCAAGATAATACGCCATCGTGGCCCCCGAAGCGGTTGGCCGCTCCTGACCGCCGGAGGCCGTCCGAAGGGTTTGCCGCTCTCGCCGCGACGTCGTAATATTGCACCTTGAAAACCGGGTGTCGCCGGAGTGATCCGCGTATGATTTTCGATGCGGGGAACGAGCGATCCGTAGTGCGGCGTTTTGTTCCCGCTGCGGGAACAGCGAGCTGTACCTTTGTCCGACAAACCGGCGTTTGTCCGACAAAGGTGCTCGCCCTGCGGGGCCGCGGCATACGGTAATGTAAAACCCTTTAAAACGAGAGAACGATGAGAAAGAACCGCGCATCGGACAACAAGAGCCGCAAATACTCCTTCCGCCTGACCGAGGAGCAGCATATCCGCTTCGAGCGGATGCTGTGAAGGGCGGGTTTGGAGCACAACCGCAGCCGCTTCATCGTCGGGCGAATCTTCGACGAGACGTTCCGCGTGGTCAGGGCCGACCCCACGAAGCAACGCTACATTGTCCGGCTGAACGAGTACATCGCCCAGATTTCGCGCGTGGGCAACAACTACAATCAGGTCGTCAAGGCGATCAACACGTACCTCTCGCGCAACATGCTGCCCCGCCAGATCGACACGCTGGTAGCCTATACGCGCGAGTTGAAAGCCCTCTCGGAGCAAGTGTCGGAGCTGACCAAACGATTACGGGAGGAGTGGTTGAAAGAGTGATCGGGCAAGGGGAGGACTTGCCCATCGCGGCAAAATGACTATCTTTGTAAGGGTAAAGCGGTTTTTAATTCCCGACAAACGACCCGAACGATGACCGACCGACTGATTTTCGTACACGACAAGCGGCGCGACGCCTACGTCGACAAGACGTCGGAGATCGTCGGGTTGCGACCGGCCGGAGCGTATGTGTATGTCGATTACGGCGCGGCGCGGGTATTCCGCTATCGCAAGGAGCATGTGGTCTGCTATCCCCTGCTCGCCACCCGCCGGCAGGTACGCATCTACAAGGACGGGACGTTGCAGGAGCCGTACGATACGCTGTTCGACTACGGGACATATGTCCGGCTGGGCGCCGGAGAGGGCTTGCGTTCGCCGGCGATCGAGAAGTCGCGGATCGAAGCGGTCGATGCGCAGCCGCTCGCCGCAGACAAAGAGCGGCTGCTTTCCTATTTCGCGGAGGTTCTCGCAGCCAAGTCGGAGACCGATACGGAGGCCGCAGAGGAAGTTCCCGAAGGGGAGAAGAAAAGTTCGATCACCGCCCTGCTCGCCGAGACGATGCAGCGCATCGATCCGCAGGATCCCCGTACGGCGCTGTATGCCTATCTGAGCGGGCGGACGGCGGCGTGCGACGTCGACAACGCGGCCCTCGTCTATCCCTTCGGCTGCAACGCCAGCCAGAAACTCGCCATGCAGCGGGCGCTGGGCAATCGGGTGAGCGTGGTCGAGGGGCCTCCCGGTACGGGAAAGACGCAGACGATTCTGAACATCGTCGCCAATCTGCTGATGCAGGGAAAAACCGTCGGCGTCGTGTCCAACAACAATGCGGCGGTGGACAACGTGCGCGACAAACTGTCGAAATACGAGTACGGAGCGTTGATGGCCGAACTGGGAAACAGGACCAGACGGCAGGCCTTTTTCGCGGACAAACAGCAGGATTTCATGCCCGACGCCGCGTGGCGGTTGCCGGCGGAGGAGCGCGCGGCCCTGCGAACGCGGCTGGGCGAGCTGTCGGCGGCCATAGACGAGCTTTTCCGCGTCGATACGGAGCTGGCCGACCTGCGGACGAAACGCTCCTATGCCCAATGCGAATACCGTCATCTGCTGTGGGAACAACCGCTGGACGAAGCGCGGATGCGGCGCGTCGACCGCTGTTTCTTCCGTCCGATCGACAGCCGGCGGGCGCTGTCGTTCCGGCATCTCGTTACCGAGAGGTGGCAGGGCGGAAGGCCGTCGCTCACTTTGCGGGCCGGACTGCTGTTCCGGTGCGGCGCGTGGCCCGGGAAGCGGCTGTTCGCGGATGCGGAGCTGCTGCCCGCCTATGCCGATCGCAAGTTCTACGAAACCTACATCGCCGAGCTTTCGGCCCGCATCGCCCGGCTCGGGGCACCGTCCGACAAGCAACGTGCGAAAAGTCTGATCGAAACGTACGGGAAGGTGTCGGAAGCGCTGTTCCGCGATATGCTCTACCGCAAATACGAACGGCTGAACGAAGCGCGGCAAGAGGAGCGGCCCCCGTTCACGATGCAGAACTACCGGACGCATTTCCGCGCCTTCGTCGAACGCTATCCGGTCGTGCTGAGTACGACCCATTCGCTGTGCGCTTCGATCGGCGCGGGGCACCTGCTCGACTATGTCATCATCGACGAGTCGTCGCAGGTCGATATCCTCACGGCGGCCGTCTGCTGCGCCTGTTGCCGGAATATCGTCATCATCGGCGACAGCCGGCAGCTGCCGCATATCGTGGAGGAGCAGCTCAGGGCGAAGGCCGAGGAGTTGCGCGACAAACATCGGGTGCCCGACGCTTACGATTATGTGCGGCAGAACATCCTTTCCTCCTTCAAACGGATCTTCGCGGAGCGGCTGCCCGTCACGCTGCTGCGCGAACATTACCGCTGCCATCCGCTCATCATCGACTTCTGCAACCGGAAATATTACCGGAACGAGCTGCTCATCATGACCGAACCGAAGGGCGGCTATCCCTTTACGGTCCTGACGACGACCGCCTCGAAAACCTATTCCCATAACGGCCGGATCTACAACCAGCGCCAGATCGACGCCACCTGCGACTGGATCGAGCGGCAGCATGCGGAGCCGGAGCAGATCGGCGTCATCTCTCCCTACCGGTATCATGCGCAGGAGTTGCGGCGGTGCCTGCCGTCGGGTGTCGAGGCCGACACGATCCACAAGTTTCAGGGACGGGAGAAGAATACCATCGTGTTCCACACGGTACGTTCCGAAATCACGGCGTTTCTGGACGATCCGAACCTGATCAACGTGGCTGTCTCACGGGCCGTCGAGCATCTGGTCGTCGTCAAGACCGAAGGGATGCGGATCGCCCACGGGTCGGATATCGGCGATCTGCTGCGCTACATCCGTTTCACGTGCGACGACGTCGATTCGGTCTTTATCGCCAGTCCGATCCGTTCGGTTTTCGACGTGCTGCATACGGAGTACGCCGCCATGCGGTTCGCCTCCGATGCGAAACGCGAATCGCCGGCCGAACGGATCGCCGAACGGCTCATCGGAGGAATTCTCGCCGGGGAGGATCGGTTTTCCGCCATCGGCGTCCACCGACACTACCGACTGTACGATCTGGTCGGACGGAGCGTCGAGCTGTCCGACGAGGAGCGCCTCTTCGTCCGCCGCCGCTCGCATCTCGACTTTCTGCTCTACAACCGGATGGATAACACGCCGATTCTGGGGATCGAGGTGGACGGCGTGCTCCACCACCGCTTCGACGAGGTGCAGGTCGCCCGCGACCGGCGCAAAAACGGCATCCTCGCCAAGATCGGCCTGCCGCTTCTGCGTCTCTCCACGGACGGCAGCAACGAAAAGGAGCGGGTCGTAGGCGCGCTCGAACAGGCCATGCAGCAGGGGTGAGTGCCGAGCAGCGGAACTCGAAGTGGACGGCTATAAAGCAAAGTCCACTCTTCGATCCATCGTTTTCTAAAATGAAATCGTACCTGAAGATCCCTGTGGTTTTATTCGCAAGCGATTGGCCGTCCTGTGTCTTAAATACCCGGTTCACAAACGGCGATATTCCGACGTTATGAATAAAACGTCAGGAGAAAACATATCCTCAAAGAATTGCCTTGCGGATTATTTCCTATCTTTGTATTATTGCATCAAAAAGCTCGTTACCATGACAACCCAAAGCGAAGCAGCATTAGAGAACGGATTGATAAAGACGCTGATCGACAACAGCTACGAGCGCGTCATAATCAAAGAGGAAGAGAATCTGAAGACGAACTTCAAGGTGCAGTTGGAGAAGCATAACCAAAAAGAGTTGCAACTTCACGGCCGGTCGCAATTTACCGACAAGGAGTTCGAAAAGATCCTCATTTACCTCGAAGGCGGTACACGATTCGAAAAAGCGAAGAAATTACGAGACCTCTATCCGTTGGAAACAGAAGATGGCGAGCGTATTTGGGTGGAGTTTCTCAATCAAAAAAAGTGGTGTCAGAACGAGTTTCAGGTTGCCAACCAGATAGCCATTGAGGGCCATAGGCAATGCCGCTACGACGTCACGATTCTCATCAACGGTCTTCCGTTGGTGCAGATCGAGTTGAAGAAACGCGGCGTGGAACTGAAGCAGGCATACAATCAGATCCAACGTTATCACAAGACGTCGTTTCATGGGTTGTTCGACTATATTCAGCTGTTCGTAATATCGAACGGCGTGAATACACGCTATTTTGCCAACAATCCGAACAGCGGCTACAAATTCACGTTCAACTGGACGGATGCCGAGAACCGGCCGTTCAACGACCTGAATATGTTCGCCAACTTCTTTTTCGACAAGTGTACGTTGGGAAAGATCATCAGCAAATATGTAGTGCTGCACGAGGGCGACAAGAGTCTGATGGTATTACGGCCCTATCAGTTCTATGCCGTCGAGAAGATTATCGACAAGGTGGAGAACACCAACAAGAACGGTTACGTCTGGCATACGACAGGCGCGGGGAAGACTCTGACCTCGTTCAAAGCGGCGCAGCTGGTCTCGGAAATAGACGGAATCGACAAGGTGATGTTCGTCGTAGACCGTCACGACCTCGACACGCAGACGCAGTCGGAATACGAAGCGTTCGAGCCGGGTGCGGTAGACAATACGGACAACACGCACGAGCTGATCAAGCGGTTGAGCGGTGATTCGAAAATCATCATCACCACGATTCAGAAGCTCAATTGTGCCGTCACGAAAGATTACTACAACCGGCATCTGCAAGAGATTCGGAATAAAAAAGTCGTAATGATTTTCGACGAATGCCACCGCAGTCACTTCGGCGACTGCCACAAAAATATCGTCAACTTCTTCAACAACCTGCAAATTTTCGGATTTACGGGTACGCCTATCTTCGTCGAGAATGCCAAACAGGAGCACACAACGGCCGAAGTTTTCGGCGAATGCCTGCACAAGTATTTGATCAAGGATGCCATTGCCGACGAGAATGTATTGGGCTTTCTGGTCGAATATTATCAAGGCAGCACGACGACCGACTGCGAGAGCGAGGCACGTATGCGGGAGATTGCACAGTTCATTCTCAACAACTACGACAAATCGACCTTCGGCGGTGAGTACAACGCACTGTTCGCCATTCAGTCCGTACCGATATTGCTCCGCTACTACAAGATTTTCAAGGGATTGAATCCGAAGATCCGAATCGGCGCCATCTTCACCTATGCCGCCAACGCCAGTCTGGACGACGGGCAGACGGGAATGAATCAAGGGTTTGCCGACTCAAAGGTCGCTGCCGACGAGCTGCAAGCCATTATGGATGACTACAACGCGATGTTCGGCACATCTTTTACGACCGACAATTTCAGCGCCTATTACGACGACGTAAACGAGCGCATGAAGAAACGCAAGAAGGATATGCTGCCGCTCGACCTGCTGCTGGTCGTCGGAATGTTTCTCACGGGCTTCGATGCCAAGAAGCTCAATACGCTTTATGTCGACAAAAATCTGGAATATCACGGGTTGTTACAGGCGTTCAGCCGCACGAATCGCGTGCTGAACGAGAAAAAGCGTTTCGGAAAAATCGTATGCTTCCGCGACCTTAAAGCCAATGTGGATGCTGCGATCAAACTTTTCAGTAACAACACGCCCAATGAGAAGATCATACGCCCGCCGTTCGAGAAGGTACGCAAGGAGTTGAATCTGAAAATGATCTCTTTTCTGGAGAAATATCCCGACGTCAGCTGCATCGACGCGCTGAAAAGCGAACCCGAGAAACGCGAATTCGTGTTGGCTTTCCGCGAGATTATCCGGGGAAAAATCGAGGCGCAAATCTACGAGGAGTACGAAGCGGACGATCCCTATTTCATCATGTCCGAGCAGGAATACATGGATTTCCGTTCCAAATACCTCGACATCGCCATCGGTCATACGGGAGACAAGCAAAAGGGCACTCCCGACGCTACACAAACCGAGATCGAACACGAAAATATCGACGACGTGGATTTCTGTTTGGAGCTGCTCCACAGCGATGTCATCAATGTCGCCTACATTCTGGCGCTGATTGCCGATCTGAACCCCGACAGCGAGGATTACCGGCAGAAACGTCAGCAGATCATCGATACGATGATTCGAGACGCCTCGATGCGCAACAAGGCCAAACTCATCGACGGGTTTATCCAGCAGAATGTCGATGACGACAAGGCCGGATTCAACCGCGCAAAGGCGGACGGGTCCATCGACTTGGAGACGCGGTTGACGAACTACGTCAGCGCAGCCCGCGAATGGGCGATCGAACGTCTGGCCGAGGAGGAGGCCCTGAGTCACGATGCGTTGAGAGAGTTTCTGGCGCAATACGATTACCTTCAACGCGAGAAACCCGAAATCATTCAGAACGCTATCAAAGAGAAGAAGGTAGGGCTGAAGGAGCGTCGCAATATCCTCAAACGGGTATTGGCTAAGCTCCGCATAATTATCGACACGTTTAACTGGGAATAAACACACAACGCATATGAGCGAAGAACTGCAACAAAAATTGCGCAGCCAGCTTTGGACGGTTGCCAACACCCTGCGTGGCAACATGTCGGCCAGCGATTTTATGTATTTCACTCTCGGCTTCATCTTCTATAAGTACCTCTCCGAAAAAATCGAGTTGTATGCCAATGAGGAACTGAAGGAGGACGGCATGACCTTCAAGGAGGCATGGGAGAGCGACGACGAAGAGTTGAAGGTCGACCTGAAAGAGGCGTGCGTGCAGGATTTGGGCTATTTCGTCGAGCCGGAATACCTTTATTCTACCATTATTTCGATGATCGACCGTAAGGAGAATATCCTCCCAGCATTGGAGCGGTCGCTCAAGAAAATCGAGGACAGCACCATCGGGCAGGAAAGCGAAGACGATTTCGGCGGTCTCTTCTCTGACATCGATCTCGCATCTCCCAAGCTGGGCAAGACGGCCGACGATAAGAATAAGTTAATCAGCGACGTGCTTGTCGCATTGAACGGCATCGACTTCGGGCTGAAAGATGCGCAGGAGATTGATATTCTGGGCGACGCCTACGAATACATGATCGGTCAATTCGCCGCCGGAGCCGGGAAAAAGGCGGGCGAGTTCTATACACCGCAGGAGGTCAGTCAGATTCTTGCGGAAATCGTCATCACGGGCAAACAGCGTTTGAAGACGGTCTACGACCCCACTTGCGGCAGCGGCTCGCTCCTGCTCCGCACGGCTCGGAGCGGACAGGCCGATGAGATTTTCGGGCAGGAGAAGAACCCTACGACCTTCAACCTCTGCCGCATGAATATGTTGCTGCACGGTATTAAGTATAACGATTTCGACATCCGCAACGGTGATACGCTCGAAGCCGATGAGTTCGGCGATCAACAATTCGACGCCGTAGTGGCCAACCCGCCCTTCTCGGCCGATTGGAGTGCCGCCGCGAAATTCAACAACGACGACCGGTTCAGCAAGGCCGGAGTGCTTGCCCCAAAATCGAAGGCCGACTATGCGTTTATCCTGCACATGATCTACCACCTCAACGAGGGCGGCACGATGGCTTGCGTAGCTCCGCACGGCGTATTGTTCCGCGGAGCGGCCGAAGGTAAGATCCGTCGGTTTCTGATCGAGAAGAAAAACTATATCGACGCAATTATCGGACTTCCTGCCAATATCTTCTACGGCACCAGTATTCCGACCTGCATCCTCGTGATGAAAAAATGCCGCAAGCAGGAAGACAATATTCTCTTTATCGATGCTTCGCGCGAGTTCGAGAAGGTGAAGACACAGAATAAATTACGTCCTGAGCATATCCGCAAAATCGTCGAGACTTACCGTAACCGCACAGAGATCGAGAAATACAGTCATTGCGCAACATTGCAGGAGATTGCCGAGAACGACTACAATCTCAATATTCCGCGCTATGTCGATACGTTCGAAGAGGAAGAGGAGATCGATATCCACGCCGTGATGGCCGAGATCAAGGAGCTGGAGGCCAAACGCGCCGAATTGGATAAACAAATAGAGGTTTATCTTAAAGAATTGGGTATTGTCGAATAAACCCGAAAAAGCAATGGCAACAAATAACAACAATAAAGCCCTCAATGTTCCCCATTTGAGATTTCCGGAGTTTACGGAGGAGTGGAAAAATACAAGTCTTGGAAAAATAGGTAAAACCTTTAATGGGCTAACAGGCAAGAGCGGTTCTGACTTTGGACAAGGCTTTCCATATATTACATACAAGTCTATTTTTGACAACTCGAAAATAGATATTTCTCGTGTCGAGTATGTAGAGATAACCGATATTGAACGAAAAAAGGAAACACAAAACAAAGTTCAATATGGCGACGTGTTCTTTACAACTTCATCAGAAACACCAGATGAAGTGGGAATGAGTTCTGTTCTTCTTGATGAGATAAAGGACTGTTATCTTAATAGCTTTTGCTTTGGCTATAGGTTAAATTCTTTATCGAAAACTGTTCCTGAATATATGCGCTTCTACCTTCGTTCACAAACTATTCGCAAGAAAATGTTTGTATTGGCACAGGGAAGTACGCGATTCAATATTTCCAAAAGTAAAGTGATGGGGATGTCAATTAATATTCCCGAAATTGAAGAGCAGAGAAAAATAGCCAACCTGTTAACTTTATTAGACGATCGCATTGCCACCCAAAACAAAATCATTGAGAGATTAGAAACCTTAATCAAGGGAATTACACAGAATATAACACTCCATAATAAGCCCAATGTACGCATATCAGAATGCTTAGAATGTACTTCTTCAACTTTGCAAGAAAGTGATGCCTTGAGATCTGGTACATATCCTGTATATGGTGCTAATGGGATTGTTGGCTACCTTGACAATTATAGCACTCAGGATGAGGCTGTCTATATTATCAAAGATGGTTCAGGAGTGGGAACTGTTTCTTATGTTATTGGTAAGTGCTCTGCAACAGGAACATTGAGCATCTTGCAAGCTAAAGAAGGCTATTCGCTCCAATACCTTTATTATTTGCTGAAGGTGTTCAACTTTGAACCATATAAAACAGGAATGGCAATACCCCACATCTATTTCAAAGATTATGGTAAAGCCAAAATCTTTTGTCCGTCATATTCTAAGCAACTTAGATACGCTAAGCTGTTGTCTGCAATAGATGAAAAACTATTGGCAGAACAGAAAATTCTAACAAACCTTGGTTTGCAGAAGCAATACTTGCTCCGTCAGATGTTTATATGAACATTTGGCGAAGCAGATGCTGCTTTTGGGCTTCATATTTATTTCTTAGTTGTACAGTTGAACTCAATCGTAAGGATAAAGCAGAGAAAGTGTGTGATATCATTTCTACAGTTTTTGCACTGGATAAAATGAAACCTTGGTTTTGCGTTTCTGCGATATAATGCCTTTTATGCTCTTCTGTTGACAAGTCAAGATATTTCAAGAACTCATATACATAACGCAAAAGTTCATTGCTTTTGGCAGTTAGTATTTTAA
>ENA-UESU01001365-UESU01001365.1-human-gut-metagenome-genome-assembly--contig:-NODE-1365-length-17505-cov-17.677358_pt1 | contig 17505 bp, 13 predicted proteins | sample MGYA00243007_ERZ508008 | MGnify/ENA primary metagenome ERZ508008 (study PRJEB26167, sample SAMN06115399) | human gut metagenome | host: Homo sapiens | place: China:Henan | collected 2016-06-23...
GTGATGGTAAGGGAAAAGGATGGCATATATTCGGGCTATCTGCCGCTCGACCTCGACATTGCCGACGGAGAATACCAGTTGTCAGCTTACACGAATTTCATGCAAAACCAGCCTGACGGGTACTTTCCTAAAAAGAAGCTTGGTATCAATAATCTATTTGCCGTAAAGGAGCGGATAGACTACGACTGGAATGCCGCGAAACGCGAACTGGAGTTACGACCGGTAGACTCCAGTACCGGGAAGCCGCTCCCATACGAAAGCATATTGCTCACCACAACCGGAGGTAAACAATACAGTCAGTCGGGTGACAAAGCCACCTTCAAGGTCAAGCTAAACCAACAGGATGCCGAAAGCGGGCTTGTGAAAGTGACCTGCGACAACTACAGCACATTCATCACCCTACCGACTGCCGGTAATGACGATTATGACATTACCTTCCATCCGGAGGGAGGGTATCTGATACCGGGTGAAGACTGCGTTGTCGCCTTCAAGGCTATCGGGAAAGACGGGAAAGGCATTGATGCCACCGGAAAAATTGTTGATTCATCCGGCAAAGAAATCGCAGTATTCAAGACTCAACATGCCGGCATGGGTAAAGTAAACATCACTCCCCGCAGCGGCGAGAACTATATAGCGGTACTCACCGACGGTCGACGGTTTGCACTACCTGCACCTGATGAGCGCGCCACGGTGCTTCAAGTGCGCCGCACCGCCCCCGACTCGATTACAATAAATGTAGCGGGCAACAACCTTGAAAACGGCACTATTGTACTTCAACAGCGCGGTATAGTGCTGTGGGCATCGGATGCCGACAGCAATTCGTCGTTCCGGTTTGCCACTACCGACGCTCTTTCGGGGGTAATGCAGATACTGCTTCTTGACAGCAACCTAAATCCGGTAAGCGAACGTCTCGTTTTCTGCGACAACGATGACTATGCCGATGCAACCATCACTCCCGACAGCAAGACTTACGGCAACCGTAAGCTCGTCGACATAACCACCGATGTCACTACAACCCGTGGCGGGAATTTTGCCGTAAGCGTCATTGACAATGGTACGGCTGCCGTAGACTCCATCAATCCGGTCAAAGCGCAACTATTGCTATCATCCGACATTAAAGGTTACATAGAAAATCCCGGATATTACTTTTCGACATCCTCTCCCTCTGTAGCCGAGGCACTCGACAATCTGATGCTCACCCAAGGCTGGAGCCGCTACGACATCCCGGCGATAATGAAAGGCGACATATCCTATCCTGTTCAGCCGATAGAGAAAAGCATGTCAATCGCGGGCAGTGTCAACAGCAAGTGGAGAAACAAACCGCTTAAGGACATATCTCTCGCATTGATATCACCTACCACAGGTTATGGCAACATCACTACTACCGACGGGGAGGGCAGATTCAAGTTTGACGGATTTGAATACCCCGACGGGACTACCTATTTCGTTCAGGCTGTCAACAACAGCGGCGCCTTTGAAGACAACATCGTCATTGACTCGCTTGCCTATCCGGTCATCGGAGTATTGCCGCCGTCATATAAAACCGGCACATTCAACATCCCGCCATCAGCGCTGAAACAGCGTGCCGAAATGAATCCGGAACTTAAAAGCATACTGCTCTCCGAAGTTGTCATCTCAGAATTAATGATGAAAAGTGAAAACCGATGGCTTGCCGGAATCATCTCGTCGCATGTCAACACTTCCGACCCCGCGTTGCGTGGAGTTACGTCTGTCGAGGATGCAATAATGCGACTCAACGGCATTTCTGTAAGCGGAAGCGGTAATATAACTTTCCGCGGTCGACCGGTAGGCGTATTTATCGACAATGTGCCTCTTGATGCGACTGTAAATCTCGGGATGGGCGCACCGGAGACACTGGATGCTGGGACAAGAGCGATACAAGGTCGCTCCAGAATGTTCCGCCAGTCCACCCTCCGGGACCCCAAAGGATATATCTACACATCGCCCTCCACCAATCTGCCCGAAGTAAACATCATAAACGAGATTAACAATGTATGCTCCTACGATGACATCGCTTCCATATCATTCGTGAGAGGCGGTGCGGCATCGGTCATTGGTAACCGCGCCCCCGGTGGCACTATAGTCATAAAGACCAAAGATGGCAAGACGTTCTCCAAGATACGCGAGCACAACCCGCACATAGCGATTGCGAAACCGCTCGGCTATCAGAAGGCGGCAGAATTTTACTCGCCGAAATATGAAGTCACCGACCGCCCCGATGGCTCTGACCTCAGAAGCACGGTCTACTGGAACCCGTGTGTAAGATTCGGCGACGACGGGAAAGCCGACTTTGAATTTTTCACCTCCGACAATCCCGCAACCTCATATACTATATTTATAGAGGGCATAACCGACGACGGCAGGATTATCACCGGCTCATCTCAGATTGAAATCAAATGAAAAAATGTTCATCGGGCAGAATATGTTTTGTAACATATTCCATTTTGTAGGTTTTTTCGGAAATATTTAATAATTTGCGATTCGTTAATCAACAACTAACGAATCGCATTTTTTTAACACTAAAAACTCTCTAATAACATGAAGGTTTATCAAACTAACGAAATCAAAAACATAGCCTTGCTCGGTAGCAAAGGCTCGGGTAAAACCACACTCGCTGAAGCGATGCTTTACGAGTGTGGAGTTATAAAACGTCGCGGCAATGTCGAGGCCGGCAATACTGTCAGCGACTATTTCCCGGTGGAGAAGGAGTATGGCTACTCTGTGTTCTCTACCATTTTTTATGCCGAATTTCTTAATAAGAAGCTCAACGTGATTGACTGCCCGGGTAGCGACGACTTCGTGGGCAATGCCATCACCGCCTTGAACGTGACCGACACCGGAGTGATACTGATTGACGCACAATACGGAGTCGAGGTAGGCACTCAAAACATCTTCCGCACAACCGCTTCATTAAAAAAGCCGGTGATTTTCGCACTCAACCAGCTTGACGGCGAAAAAGCCGACTATGAAAATGTAATCGAGCAGATGACAGAAATCTTCGGGCCGAAAGTCACCCCCATCCAGTATCCTCTGAATGTAGGTCCCGGCTTCAACGCCATGATTGACGTGCTGCTCATGAAGAAATACTCCTGGGGACCCGACGGCGGCGTACCCGTGATAGAGGAGATTCCCGCCGAAGAGATGGAACGCGCGCAGGAACTTCACCAGAAGCTCGTAGAGGCAGCCGCCGAAAACGATGAGACGCTCATGGAGAAATTCTTCGACCAGGGACATCTCACCGAAGACGAGATGCGTGAAGGTATCCGCAAGGGACTTGTCGATCGCTCGATATTCCCGGTATTCTGCGTCAGCGCGCTCAAGGACATGGGTGTGCGCCGCATGATGGAATTCCTCGGCAATGTAGTGCCGTTTGTGGAAGATATGCCTGCCCCGGTCGACACCGAAGGTGAAGAGGTGAAGCCCGACAGCAACGGTCCGCTTTCACTGTTCATGTTCAAGACCACCGTCGAGCCGCATATCGGCGAGGTAAGCTATTTCAAGGTTATGAGCGGTACACTCACCCCGGGTGTCGACCTCAACAACGTAGACCGCGACTCAAAGGAGCGCATCGCACAGATATTCTGTGTATGCGGTCAGATCAAGACTCCCGTCGACAAGCTCTGCGCAGGCGACATCGGTGCCACCGTCAAGCTTAAAGATGCCCGCACCGGCAACACCCTTGACGAGAAAGGCTGCGAATACAAGTTTGACTTTATAAAATATCCCGCGCCCAAATATCAGCGCGCCATTCGCCCCGTGACAGAGAGCGATGCAGAAAAGCTCAGCGAAATCTTGACCCGTATGCACGAGGAAGACCCGACATGGGTAATCGAGCAATCTAAGGAGCTTAAGCAGACCATACTCTCGGGACAGGGTGAGTTCCACCTCCGCACACTCAAATGGCGTGTGGAAAACAACGACAAGCTCCCCATCGTGTTTGACGAGCCGAAAATACCCTATCGCGAGACAATAACCAAGGCGGCACGTGCCGACTATCGCCACAAGAAGCAGTCGGGAGGAGCCGGACAATTTGGCGAGGTTCATCTTATCATCGAGCCTTACACCGAAGGCATGCCCGCGCCCGACACTTACAAATTCGGCAATCAGGAATACAAGATGAGTGTGCGCGACACACAGGAGATACCTCTCGAATGGGGCGGCAAGCTGGTGGTACACAACTGTATCGTAGGCGGCGCGATTGACGCCCGCTTTATACCTGCCATCGTGAAGGGTCTCATGGACCGCATGGAGCAGGGACCGCTCACCGGCTCATACGCCCGTGACGTGAGAGTATGTATCTATGACGGAAAGATGCACCCGGTTGACTCAAACGAAATCTCGTTCCGTCTCGCCGGACGAAATGCCTTCAGCGAGGCATTCCGCAACGCCAATCCGAAAATCCTCGAACCGGTATATGACGTGGAGGTGATGGTGCCTGCCGACGTGATGGGCGACGTGATGAGCGACCTTCAGGGACGACGCGCAATCATCATGGGCATGTCGAGCGAAAACGGATTTGAAAAAATCCAGGCTCGTGTGCCGTTGAAGGAAATGTCATCCTACTCCACCGCGCTAAGTTCGATTACAGGCGGTCGTTCATCGTTCACGATGAAATTCTCCGCTTACGAACTCGTACCGGGCGATGTACAGGAAAAACTGCTCAAGGCTTACGCCGAGACCAATGCCGACGAATAATTTTCTCAACTTTCGCTTTATCAACAGAAAGCCGCTCCACATTCCGGGGCGGCTTTCTTAATCAAGCAGAATCCCGGCGTGTATTTTGAAAGTTTTTGCGAAAACTATTTGCAGATTCAAAAATAATGCCTACCTTTGCACCGTTGAAACAACAATAACCCTCATGGCGGATTCGTCTAACGGTTAGGACGCCAGTTTCTCACACTGGAAATAGGGGTTCGATTCCCCTATCCGCTACCTCGGAAAGGATGTGATTAAATCACATCCTTTTTTTCATGAGTCAGGTTGATTTTGCTGTGCGCATTAAAATTCGTATCTTTGCAGTCGCCAAAATCAAACTGGTTAGCAGAATGAAAATATTAGTTACCGGTTGCAACGGACAGCTCGGAAAAGAGATGCGCACCATCCTTGAAGAAAAGCTCCCGGGAAAAACAACCTACACAGATATTGAACAACTCGACCTTACCGACGCAGAAGCGGTGAAGACATTTGTCATAGACAATGAATTTTCCCATATAGTAAACTGTGCGGCGTATACGGCGGTCGACCGCGCCGAAGAGGACAAGGCTTTATGCTCAAAGATAAATGTCGATGCAGTGTGTAATCTTGCCAATGCGGCAAGCGCAATCGGCGCAAAAATACTGCATGTATCGACCGACTATGTGTTTGACGGGAAGGCATTCCGCCCTTATCTTGAAAGTGACAAGGTAAATCCCGTGTCGCAATACGGCACGACAAAACGACAGGGCGAGACAGCGCTTATAGCTCTTGCTCCCGACAGTATAATTGTGCGTACCGCATGGCTTTACTCACCATACGGCAATAACTTCGTAAAAACAATGTTGCGTCTCGGTAAAGAGCGCGACGAGCTGAAAGTGGTATCCGACCAGATAGGCACACCTACCTACGCCGCCGACCTTGCCACGGCGATTTACAAAATCCTGATTTCTCACCAGTGGGTGCCGGGCATATATCATTACACCAATTCCGGCGTGGCATCATGGTATGATTTCACAAAAGCAATTCACCGCATCAGCGGCATTACCGGGTGCAATGTAAAGCCTATACCGACGGAAGACTACCCCACTGCCGCCGTAAGACCATCCTACAGTGTGCTCAACACATCAAAAATAAAAGCAACCTTCAGTGTCGAGACACCATACTGGATGGATAGTCTTGAAAAATGTATCGAGATACTTAATAATTCAAAAAACTAAATATATTACTGACGTGGCAACACTTAACGACGAAATAAGCCGCAGGCGCACATTTGCCATCATCTCTCACCCTGATGCCGGCAAGACCACCCTTACAGAAAAACTCCTCCTTTTCGGAGGTGCGATACATGTCGCAGGTGCTGTAAAATCCAACAAGATAAAAAAGACCGCGACTTCCGACTGGATGGAAATAGAAAAACAGCGCGGTATCTCGGTCGCCACCTCGGTAATGGGATTCAACTACGGCGACTACAAGATAAATATCCTTGACACTCCCGGTCACCAGGATTTTGCCGAAGACACTTACCGCACACTGACTGCGGTAGACAGCGTAATCATAGTAGTTGACGTGGCAAAGGGCGTGGAGCAACAGACACGCAAACTGATGGAGGTGTGCCGTATGCGCAACACTCCGGTAATCATATTTGTAAACAAACTTGACCGCGAGGGCCGTGACCCCTTTGAAATACTCGACGAACTTGAAGCCGAGCTGAAAATCGCCGTGCGTCCCCTCTCCTGGCCGATCAATATAGGCGCGAAATTCAAGGGCGTATATAATATTTACGAGCACTCGCTTGACCTGTTCACTCCGAGTAAGACACAGGTGACCGAACGCGTGGAGATAGACTCGGTGGATGACCCGCGTATCGATGAGGCTGTCGGCGAAAAAGACGCCGCTAAGCTTCGCGAAGACCTTGAACTCATTGAAGGTGTATATCCCGAACTTAATACCGACGACTATCTCGCAGGAAAAGTGGCACCGGTATTCTTCGGGTCGGCATTAAACACTTTCGGAGTAAAGGAACTGCTCGACTGCTTTGTGAAAATCGCACCATCTCCACGCCCCGTTTCGGCGGAAGAGCGTACGGTCACACCGGAGGAACCTCAATTTTCCGGCTTTGTGTTTAAGATTCATGCCAATATGGACCCCAACCACCGCTCATGTATAGCGTTTGTTAAGGTATGTTCCGGAAAATTCGAGCGTAACGCCAATTACAAGCACATACGCTCCGGCAAAATGATGCGTTTCGCCGCCCCGACAGCTTTCATGGCGCAGAAAAAAAATATAGTAGACGAGGCATTTCCGGGTGACATCGTGGGCATACCCGATACGGGCAACTTCAAAATCGGCGATACGCTTACCGAAGGTGAAAACCTGCACTACAAGGGGTTGCCCAGCTTCTCACCGGAAATGTTCAAATATATTGAGAACACCGACCCGATGAAGGCAAAGCAACTTGAAAAAGGCATCCAGCAGCTGATGGATGAAGGTGTCGCCCAGCTGTTCACCAACCAGTTCAATGGCAGAAAAATCATAGGCACAGTAGGTCAGCTGCAGTTTGAAGTGATACAATACCGTCTGCTCCATGAATATGGCGCGACAGTGCGTTGGGAACCGCTGTCACTGTACAAGGCTTGCTGGATAGAAAGCGACGACCCCGAAGCGCTTGCCGCCTTCAAAAAGCGCAAACATCAGTTTATGGCGACTGACCGCGAGGGACGCGACGTGTTTCTCGCCGATTCAAACTATGTGCTGCAGATGGCTCAAAGCGACTTCCCGAAAATCAAGTTTCACTTCACGAGCGAATTTTAGGGTGTTTTTAGGGGCGTTTCGGTTGTCACGTCAGCATCACATTAGGGGCATGTTAAAAACATGAGTGATTTCTCATTAACTAAAAAATAAGCGGCTGCGCCATAAAAACCTATGACGCAGCCTCCTTTGTAATATAATTTTGCTAATTATTTTTCGGGAGAAAATTTTGTCAGGTATTCTTGGAGTCGTAAAGCCTGAGATTTAGTGATTTTTGAAAACGACATGGATGATTTAAGCCGGTCAATACCAAATTCACAAATAATCTTACCTATGGATACATTTAGAAATATCGACGGCAGGGCTGTAATATTTTCCATATCAACAACCACCTTATCAGATGAATCAAACGCTTCTTTTATTTTGTCATAAAACATCATGCCGGCTTGTGGCAAGTCAGTGCTTTGAGAGAAAATTGCTCCTAAATTAATTATACACATAATTGCAAATTGTTACCAGTTAAATGACTCTAATATTTCAGCATCTTCGAAAGAATCAAGATCAATATCCAAATATATCAACGTGCCCGGAAATCTAAAGTTTATGTTGAACCACTTTTCATTGTCGGGAGGTGATACCACATACAGGGCATCACCGCTAAAAATACGGGCGCAAGATGCAATGGCGAGGATATTTCCCATGCCCAGTCCCATGTTATGAGTGGTGGATTTTACCGTGGAATGATCTCGTAACGCCCACTTCATCGCCTCAATGTCGTCTGATATATTGTTAAAATTGCGCACAGAATTTACTATCCCAATGCCGAAATCAGCGATAGCCACTAAAAGCTTGTTATTGACCTCGTCGTAACGCAATAACGAGAAGGCATTTTTATTGGCTTCTGCATGGTCAAATACATTGTAAAAAGCCTCAACCAGACATACATTAATTGCACTCAAATCTTTTTTATAAAAGAATTTGTCATTAAAGTATCTCTCAACATTCTTTGCATACAAATCCTTTTCAGAATCCATTATGCGCCAAAGATTAAAGATATTATGGGAAGTATTGGCATCGACATGATTTTTTCCTCCTTTCCAATATGCAGAAAAATCCAAGTCGTTGTAGATATAATCATACAATTCCCGATTCGAGGAGCTCATAAAAACACGATGCCCCTTATCAAAAAGATATTGAATCAAACATGCCAACGTGACCAGATGCACAGGCTCGATATCCTCCTTACGGATATTGGATTTGAACGAGAGTGAGATATTATGGGGTGAAGAGAATGCATCATAATGGTCATATAGCTCACTTATCTTAGCAAGCCAGTATTTCTTATCGGAAGAATCAAACAGTATATCTTCTTTATGCGAATCCATTGTCTATTTTAATCAGTGCAAATATAATACTTTATTTTTGATTTAAGAGAACATTAAAACCGGATTAAGTATTAAGTAAGAGGAATTAATGGATGAAGGGGTTGTCAATGAGTAAAAGGTCAGTGGCAACCATAGGACATTTAGCTGTTGATTGAAGCTCAAGGCTATCGGAGCAACATGGGGCAGTTCCCGCAAGGAGATGGAGCGCAACGGGAACTCTACGTTCGAGAAACAATATTGCGATATTCTGCATTGACGGAGAGTATTTTTAAGTTAGTCAACAGACGATGCAATCAGCTGCTGAATCTGCGGGAGGAGGGGGGCCACCTCATCATTGACTAAAGTCCTGATACGGGGGTGAGGCTCGTAGTTGACTGCTGACTGAGCGTCTATTCGTCTAATCACCTCTTCGCGGCTCATCGAATTGCGTGACATTACACGCTTTATGCGCAGTTCCACAGGAGCTGTGACATCCCACACCTCGTCGACCATCGCGTCAATGCCGCTCTCATATATTATGGCACTTTCCACCCAGAGAGTGCCATATTTTTCATTAGCCGCTTTCCAACGCGATATATCGTCGCGCACCGCCGAGTGCACGATACCGTTAAGGGAGTCAAGCATCTTTTTGTCGGCGAATACAATCGCTGCGAGACGGCGTCTGTCGATTGAGCGGTCAGCCAATATCACTTCCGGGGCGATACACTCTTCGATACGGCACTTAATATTCTCGTCATTGTCCATTAAACGACGCGCCTCAGTGTCGCAATCATACACTTTATTACCCATTGCCCGCAAAATACGGGATACAACCGACTTGCCGCTACCTATGCCGCCGGCTATCGCAATTAGTCTTGCCATCGAAAAAATCAATGTTTATGTTCAACGATATATTCCACACTATCGGGCGACATCTCCGTATTATGGTACAAGTCAGGGAGAAGCGACAATGTGACGGGAAGCTTTCCGCCGGTACAGCGGGAGAGATCATTGTAATCCACGTAAGCGTTCACCTCATACGGCTCACTGTTGTAGGAACTCATCGGCACCAGATAGCTTACTTCCACGCTCGACGGGAATGTAATCATGCTCATCGACTCCGGAAGATTCTTTACCACAATAGGAGCTTTCTGCTTGCGCGCGATAAGCGGCTCCACCGGTATTGCCAGCCTTACATGATCGGGGATTATGCGTACACCGGGTATCGGATCAATTCGTGCCTCAATATAAGTAGTGTCGTTAAGACCGCCACGCACTACGGGCACGGTCTCAACCGATGTCAGCGAATGAGGAAGGTCGTTGACCGAATATAACCATACGGAATCCACATTGGAACGAATCGGTCCGTTTACAATATATCCCATAGCCGGATGTATGTCGGCATTGACACGCACCACCACCCTTCTTCCGGGACTGGTAGTATAGTTTATACGTATCGAATCGGGAATAATGGTCACAATCTGGCTTCCTCCCCCGAAATAATCCCTGAGCCGTGCGGCAAGGTCGGCTTTATTCAACAAAAGCTTGTTGTTTGTCTCGGTATAGTCCTTCCAGTTTATTTTCATTACTTTTGAGCTACCCCACTTGTAACGCAACAGCACAGAGCCTTTATCGCGCACACTCACTTTCACTGCGGGAGGCAGTTCGGAGATAAGGGTCACGCTGTCGGGCACATCCGTAATAGCCACAGGCACATCAAGATCCTCCTGCATCTCATTGTTCAGCGTGAGAAGCAGCCAAAATATATAAGAAATGAGAAGAAAGAGCAGGAACAACAGCACTTCCTTGCCACGCGCTGAAGTGACAAGCTGATGTAACCTGTTAAAAAGGACTTTTATTTGTGCCGCAATCTTCATAAGCTGTAGGATTAACAAAAGCCCGTTCATCGCCGGAGTATCCGGAATGTACGGGCATTCTTATAAATTTATGACCGGGATAAGACCGGAAATGTTACTTTGCTGTATTGTCCGATTCCTTGACAGCTTCCTGCGCCTGCGCTGCGGAAGGATAAACAGAGCCTTTGTCAATGGTGATGCGCACATTGTCGGCAATCTCAAGCACGATGGTGTTATCTTTCACGCCGCGAATCTTACCATAGATACCGCCTGCGGTAATGACACGGTCGCCTACATTAAGACCTTCACGGAACTTCTTGATTTCTTTCTGTTTCTTCTGCTGCGGGCGAATCATGAAAAAGTAGAAGATGGCGATAAGAGCCACAATCATCACAAGATTCATCACACCGGCATTGCCACCCTGCTGAAGGGTTATAAAGTTGTTGAGCATAACTTTTCTATGTTGTTTCGGTTAGTTAAATATATTGCAAATATAAAAAAGATTTTACTCTTTCACAAGCTTACCACTCTTTTTTAAATTATTGATGATGGCATAGAGCATACCGGTTATAAACTGACCGCTCTTCGGAGTCGAGTAATAATTGGCAATCTCGGTGTACTCATTGACAGTGACCAGTGTCGGTATCGACTCGAAATTAAGGAGTTCGGCTATCGCCGTGGTGAGTATCACGATATCCATAAATGCGAGTCGCTCCGGATCCCACCGGCTCTCTACCAGACAACCGTCAATCATTTCGCGGTAATCCTGGCGGTTAGCAATCGCTTTCTCAAACAAGTCGGGACCGAAACGCTCATCCTCGGCATCCTTATATTTGGGGAGGAGCTTGACCGGCTTGCCTTCCGATGAAGCAAACGAGCGTATGGTCTTGAGCACAAATGACCCCATTATGTTAAGGTCGTCGTTCCAGTAAACCGACTGCGACTCAAGAGCCTCGGCAAGGTCGTCACTCTCTACAATCACATTCTTGAACAGCTGATACCAAAGCTCGCAGTCGGCGGCATAATCGGTCACCTTCGCGTCCATATATTTCTTGTATATGTCGCTTTCAAGTATCTTGTCAAGCAAATGCTTCAATGTCACGTCGTCATCCACCCATGAGATAGGATTATCTTTCAGATATTCCTGCATATCCCCATTTTCTTCCAATGACTTGATAAACTGATTTTCAACAAATCTTAGCTTCGGGTTAAGGTCGTCATGGGTAGGGAGATACTTATGTTTCGCCTCGTCAAGTTGCAGTTCACGCAGATGGGTAAGATCAATCATCAGCTGGAAGAGGCTGTGATAAAGCTCATACGCCTTGTCAAGCGACATCTCAAGCCCACGGCGCGCATCGACAAGCGAGCTTCTCACCGATGAATAATCGCCGAGTGTGGCGTCAAACATCGCAAGAGCCTGGTCGTAACCTACGTGGGTGAATTCGGGATTACTCTTTATGAGGTCAGTAAGCTGCGGGTCGCGCAGCAACACGGTTGAAAATATAGTCTTCCACATCGCCACCTCATCCTGAATCTCAGGCTGGGTCTTCTTGCGTGAATATTCTTTATAAATCGAAGACTCACGCACCTCAGTTTTAAGTCTCAGACGCATAGGGGCAAGCGCATCGTAAAATGATTTGTGACCAAGAGCAATGTCAGCCATCTCGTCATTTGACGCAAGAGCCTGCGCTATGCGAGTACAGTCGTTTTTCTGACGCTTCTCAATGCGCTCGATACGCGGGCGACCCTCAAAATTACTGATTTTGAATCCTGACAGATCCACAAGGAGCAGCAATAAGTCACAATAAAGGGAATAAGCATACCGCTTGTCGCGCGACTGCGATTCGGGAGCGAGAAGAATATTGAAATCGCTACGGGTAAGCAGATATGAATAGAGCATCTGCACCACCTTCATTCTTATCAAAATTCGATTTATCATAACTCAATGCACGTTTTATTATTTTGCGCTGCAAAGTTAGCTAATTTCACACACTCCGCCAAACTTTTTTGCAGCTGCATCAGTAGTCGTAGTCGAGTGAAAGCTGGTCTACATACAGTATCGCACCTGTTCCCCCGGTAAAATAGTCGCCGTATTTAGAAGCGGCACAGGTAATCTGCAGATAGGTCGGAATCCTGTCGGTGTAGCGATAGTCCAACACTATTTCAAACTCCTCATAACCGTTGGTATTGCTGCCGCGTATAAGTTCGCCGTAGGCAATCACCGAAGGCGACGACGCGTTAAAGAGCTGTCGGTTACGCGGATTGGTGCGAATCTCAAACGGGGCTGTCCAGTCGGTAAGCGCAATATAGATATGGCATGAGTCGGGTCGACCGGCAAGACCGGCATATTCACTTGACGTATAATCTATCGGCGCGGTAGTATATTGATAATACCCCTTCAGTTTAGTGGGACGCTGCTCCCAGGGACGCCCGAAGTCAAGGATGCCGTTGGTACCGTCAACCTTGCGGAACGAGCCGGTATATATCGACCCGGCTGCAAGTTTGCCGATTCCGAAAAGCCCGACAAAACGGGTCTCGAGCATCGCCGACTGTCCGCTGCCTGTCGGTGTATGGTCTGAAGGCTGCACATTGCTTTCTCCCAAGGTCGCGGCACCGGTGTTTCCGGTATCCCAGAAACGCTCACCGTTTTCATCCCATGGACACCAGACCTTACCGTCAAGCCACCACTGGTCAAACGACCCGTCGGGCAAAATACGCGTAGCTTCGGTTGTCACACGCAGTTCATTTCCGACCTCCTCGCCACTCACAGCGACAACGACATATTCGGTCAACGGTTCAAGATGAGGTATGGCGGCATAAAACGCGCCACCATTGCGGGTGACATCATCTTCACTCACCTCTATCCACTCCTCGCTGTCGACACGACGATAGCGGAATGTGTTTGCAGCATCGGCAGGACCGTCACCATACGCCCAGATAACCTGCGCCCACGCATCGGCACGGGTAGTCATCACAGTCAATTCGCTCTTCTCGGCATATATTGTCCACTCTTCGGAACGCCCCCAGCAGGTGACTGTCACATCAAGCGGGCCGGAGAGGTCGATAATGCCGGGCTGCAAGTCGGGAATCATGGTGGAGATACCTGCCGGACCAAGCTTGACAGAAGTAAGACGCAGCTGCGAGAGATCAGCACTTTCCGGAACACGCAGCATGATGCGTCGACCTACATCATCGATTACCGTCTCCCCTATCTGCCCTTCCACACGAAACCACCGCTCGATGGTCTGCTCGGCACTCACCACCCATTGATAATCCTGATAGCGGCTCACATTCACCACAATCGGGCGTGTAAGGTCATGCACTCCGATAGCAAGATTGGGTGAAGCGACCGCTTCCGGAGTAATGTCAAACACACTGAATTTGACCGCACGGATATCAACCATCTCGCTCAGATACATCGTCACGGTAAGATTGGTCGAATCAATCACGGCAGCCTTTGCTTCTCCCATAGCCTCTATAGCGACTATATTCTGCTGTAAACGAGGAAACGGGAGGTCGTTATGGATGCAACCGGTGACAATCGCCGTCATGATGATGCAGGCGAAAGGCAAAAGCACTTTATGTAGCAATCGTTTCATCATTGATTAAGCGGGAGGTCAGAAATGAGCCTCAATACCGAAATTAAGGTTGAAAATATTGAACCGGAAATTTGCGCCGGACGTAAACCGCTCTCCGAGCGGCTCGCCATCGACCGCCTGCTTCTCGCTCCTCATGTGAAAACCGAACACACCGAACGAAAGATTGAAAGCGACACTCTTGATGATAAACACGCTTACACCGGGCATGAAGTTCAGTTCCAGCTTGGAGATATCGGTATGGGTAGTCTTCGGCTGCCCGTCATAAGGGCGCGTGAAGTCGCTGCTTCCGGAGCCTATCAGGAGGTCGACCTCATTAAACACGCCGAACCTGCCTTGACGCGCGATGCCGAAATATTGCCGCAACGCTATCGCGGCGGAATAGCTCTTACTCGTATATGAGATGTCGTGCAGGTCAAAGTTCATATCCTCGTCAATATCAATCTTAAACGAGTCGATTGAACCTTTTGATGCGGAATAACCGAGTTTCAGACCAAGCGACAGGTTATTACGGAGGAAATATGCCACGTATGGATTAAGTGAAAACATATATCCCCCCAGGTCAATGTCATTAAGCAGGTCGAGCACCTCAAGGTCTTTTGTCGAAAATTCACTGTAGGACACAGTGAGACCCGCCGCCCATGACCCTTTCGGTATAAAAAGATAATTGGACAGTCCGCGGTCAAAGCGTCCGAAATTCTTGCTTTTAAGCACCATCGGTATTGTGTCGCCCTTATGAATCACCTTCTCGTCAAGTCCCGGCTCACCTTTCAATACTGTACGTACTTTAGAGGTCATCGAATCGGGCACCCATATAAATCTTCCCCCTATCATCTTCGCCAGGGAGTCAACCGGAAGATCGGCATGTGCCACAGGAGTCATTACACATCCCAACGCAGCCACAATAAATATATAAAGCAGTCTTCTCATCATAGGCTTACAGATAGAATGTGACTCCAAAAGAGATTGAAAACAGATTAATCCTGAAGTTGGCAAACTTCGATGAACGCGACGATTCATAAATCTGGTCGGCATAAGTATGGGTGTCAGTCATCTTGAAACCGAGGACACCTACATTGACCTCAATCGCCGAATAATCGTTCAGGAATATGCACATACCGGGCGACAGACCGATTTCAGCCGAGAAATTACGCTCATAGTAGCCTGACAGGGTCGTACCGACGCCGGTGGTCAGTTTTGTCTGACCGCCTCCGAGCTGCAACTGCACTTCATTAAAAAATCCGAAGCGTTTCGACTTTCCGAGAGAGAAATAGTTGCGCATCATTATCGTGCCATAATAATTATGGCTGAGCCGGTAGAGATGGTCAAACGTATAGCCTGTCTCCGGGTCAAGCACGATATCGGCATTTTCAAGTTTGGTAAGCGAGCGCGTGTAGGCAAACCGTCCGCCAAGTGCCATGTCGTTCTTGACAGCAAACATCAACATGGGCGACACCTTGAATGTATAAGTGTTGCCTGTGAGGTCCTCCACAATCAGAAACTGATACTTATCCTGATTGCTCTGCTGGTAGGACACCGATACACCGGTAATCCATTGCCCCTTGGGAACAAACACCACCGACTCTTCCTCGCGATGAAACTCCTGGATAGCCGGTTCTTCTTCATCGGGTGCCATGTCGTCGAAGACTTGCGCCATCGACGGCATGACAGCCAAAAGAAGTGATAGGATTGCCAATATACGGTTCATTCAGAGCTATGGAACGATATCAATATACGAGTTCGAAATCGTCAAGATACATGACACTGCCCTCGGAACCGGAGAAATAATCGCCATATTTCGATGCCGACACCACGATTACGAGATGAGTTGGCTTAGTGGTTTTCGCGCGGTCATTATATTCGATAGGAATTTCCACTTCCTGAAGCGCACCATCAGGACCGAAAGCCTCGGTCCATGTCACCTGACCGTAAGCGAGCACTTCGCTATCATCCTTACTAAACAGCTTGCGATTATTGGGATTGGTACGGATTTCGATAGCGCCCGTAGTTAAAGCGACATAAATCTGACCATGGTCATTACCGTCTTTAAATCCGGAAGGTAAAAATTCAGCATTCTTATCCTCAATTTTCATTTTGTTTCCGGGACGATAATTAACCCATACCTTCAACTTCTCCGGATGGCTTCCATTATAGGGTCTTCCGACAGAGAGCACACCGTTTGTGCCATCGGTCTTTACATATTCGCCAACAAAGATATTGCCTGCCGCAAGTAAACCAAGAGCTGACTTAGATTCTAATCGAGCCGAAGAGCTACCGGAATGGAACATATCGCCCGACTTGTTAGTAAGTGTCATATTGGCAGTAGCGGCACCTTCGTTACCTGAACCCCAGAAAGACGCGCCCTTATCTCCTACCGACCATGGAAGGGTGACATCTTTTTTTCCAAGCATAGTCTGTGCGCTATAGGTGCTCCAGTCCTCAAAGCTTGCATTGTGGATTACAAATGCCTCATCGGTCGTGAAATATTTAGATTCGGAAACGAAATCACCTACGGTCGCCTGATATTCATACCGTGTGCCGGTTGTAAGTCCGGAAAGATTAAATGTCATGATGTCGCCCGACAGTGTACCCGAAGCATCCTGCCATGCTCCAGTACCGGCAGCGCGATAGCGCAACACCGGAGTACCCGCCTCCGGAGTCACAACGCGAAGGGTCACCACAGCCTTTGTACCGGTCACGGCAAGACAATCACTTACCGAAATATCGTTGAGTACAAGAGGATCCTTTATCACAATGGCACTTTCGGTATTTGCCACGCTGAACTCCTGACGCACACTATTGTCGGCTTGGTCAATCGCGACTATAGGTACTGTTATAGGCTCTGTAGACTTGGGGAGAGCATTGAGCCACTTGGCGCGGAAATTGATGTGATAGAGATGCACATCGGTAGCCTCATCGACCACTTCATCAAAATCAATACCCTTTCTTGCAAGGTCGTCTTTGACATAATTACTCATGTGTATCACATCCACACTCTCCGCAGCTGTCGCATCGGCGCGAGACGATGCTGTTGCCGGGAGCGTGAGCTGAAGGCTTTTCAGTGAGCCGTAAGAAGCCACCGACACTACCTCATCGGTAAATGTGCCGTCAAGATTTACAACCTGATTGTCGGTACCGGAGACCGTAGGCGGTCCCTCGATTATTATCTCGTCGGTGATAAGCTCGACATCATCAATCTCGATGGAGATAAACGCACCACCCGCC
>ENA-UESU01001379-UESU01001379.1-human-gut-metagenome-genome-assembly--contig:-NODE-1379-length-17385-cov-4.312341_pt1 | contig 17385 bp, 10 predicted proteins | sample MGYA00243007_ERZ508008 | MGnify/ENA primary metagenome ERZ508008 (study PRJEB26167, sample SAMN06115399) | human gut metagenome | host: Homo sapiens | place: China:Henan | collected 2016-06-23...
GCTGAAAGGTCCAGGGGATGAAGGCGGTGAAGCCGTGGGTCCTGTCCTGTACCTCGCGCACGGCGAAAAGGTGGTCCAGACGGTGGCGGGGCTCTTCCTCATGGCCGAACATCATGGTGGCGGTGGTGCGCATGCCCAGGTTGTGGGCGCGTTCCATGACGTAGAGCCACTGGTCCGCGCTGCACTTGTTGGGCGAGACCTGGGCGCGGACATCGTTCTGGAGGATCTCGGCGCCGCCGCCGGGGATGGAGTCCAGACCGGCGGCCTTGAGGCGGGAGATGACCTCGTCCACGCTCAGACCGAACTTCTGCGACCAGAAGAAGATCTCCGGCGGGGAGAAGGCATGGATGTGCAGGCTGGGCCAGGTGGCACGCATCCAGCGCAGCAGGTCTTCGTACCATTCCAGGGGCAGGTCGGGATGGTGCCCGCCCTGCAGCAGGATCTGGGTGCCGCCCAGGCGCAGGGTCTCGTCGATCTTCCGGGCCATCTCCTCGCGGGTGATGACGTAGCCTTCGCCGGATTCGGGCGCGCGGAAGAAGGCGCAGAAGCGGCAGGCGCAGACGCAGACGTTGGAATAGTTGATGTTGCGGTCGCCCACATAGGTGACGATGGGCTCGGGATGCAGGCGCAGGCGCATGGCGTGGGCCAGCTGGGCCAGCGTATGCAGGGAGGCGCCGTAATACAGGGCTTCGGCGGCGGCGCGGTCCAGGCGCTTCCCGGCCAGGAAAAGGGCCGCGGCCTCCTTCACTTCGGGGCTTTCGTCAAAGGCGCTGTGCGCCGGACGGAACTGCTGGTCGCTCATGCGCGGGCCTCCTCGGTCTGGACGGTATTGAAGATGGCGTTGCGCCGCACGGGCGTGAAGCCCGCTTCACGGATCATGAATTCCAGTTCCTTGAGGGTCAGGCCCTGGGCGGAACCGGCACCGGCCATGTGGCCGATATGCTCTTCCACCACGGTGCCGTCCAGGTCGTCGGCGCCGTACCAGAGGGCCGTCTGGGCCAGCTTGGTGCCCATCATGATCCAGTAGGCCTTGATGTGGGGGATGTTGTCCAGCATCAGGCGCGAGACGGCCACGGTGCGCAGCTGGTCGAGACCGCGCACGGGGCCGAGCTTTTCTTCAGGCAGCTTGAGCTTGCTGTTCTCGGTCAGGAAGGGCAGGGGGATGAAGCAGGTGAAACCGCCGCTCTTGTCCTGCTGTTCGCGCAGGCGGCAGAGATGGTCCACGCGCATGGCGTAGGTCTCCAGATGACCGTAGAGCATGGTGCAGTTGGTCTTGATGCCCAGGCTGTGGGCCTCGCCGGAGATGCGCAGCCACTCGGCGGAACCGGCCTTGTGGGGGCAGATCTGGGCGCGCAGCCCCTCGTCGAAGATCTCGGCGCCGCCGCCAGGCATCATGACCAGGCCGGCTTCCTTGAGGCGCTGCAGCACTTCGAGGGTGGAGCAGCCTTCCATCTTGGCGAAGTGGGCGATCTCCACCGGGGTGAAGGCCTTGATGAGCAGGTCGGGATTGAGCTCGCGCGCGGCGCGCAGGGTGTCCAGGAACCACTGGAAAGGACGGGTGGGATGGCAGCCGCCCACGATGTGCAGCTCGTCCAGATGCAGGGGCGTGGCGTCAGCGGCGCGCAGACGCTCCAGCACTTCCTCGGTGCTCAGGCAGAAGGCCCCCTGGTCTTCTTCGCGGTCGCGGCGGAACGCGCAGAACACGCAGCCGTTGACGCAGACATTGGTATAATTTATTTGGCGGTTGACCACATACGAGGTCTTGTCCCCGTGCATGCGGCAACGCGCGTGGTGGGCCAGAGCGCCCACGGCGGTGATATCGGGGCAGGCGAAAAGCGCCATGCCGTCTTCGGCGCTCAGGCGCTGGCCGGCAAGGACCTTGTCCAGAACGTCGGCAAGCCCGAGGCTTGCGTAATAGGAAGCATCCAGCATAATGGTTATCCTCAGATGATGATTGGCCGAAGGCCGGAACAGCGCAGTATATGTTCCAGTCTCGCTGCCTGTCAAACTGTTACGCCGGATCAAACAAAGAGAGGTGTCCCGTGGCGGAGAACATGACGCTGGGCCTTTCGCCCTGTCCCAATGATACCTATATCTTCCATGCCCTGCTGCACCATCTGGTGCCGTCCCCGGCGCACTTCACGCCGCACATGGCCGACGTGGAGGAGCTCAATGCCCTTGCCCGGCAGAAGAAGCTGCCGGTGACCAAACTTTCGCTGGGCGTGGTGCCCTACATCATGGACGATTATGCCATCATGGCCTCGGGCGCCGCCCTGGGCTGGGGCTGCGGCCCGCTGGTGGTGGCCCGCGAGGACCTGCCCGAAGAAAAATGGAAAACGGCCCGCGTGGCCGTGCCGGGCCTCATGACCACGGCCAACCTGCTGCTGACCCTGCACGGCGGCTTCCAGGGCCCGCGCGAAGAGATGCTCTTCAGCGATGTCATGGACGCGGTGCTCACCGGCGAAGCGGACATGGGCGTCATCATCCATGAAGGCCGTTTCACCTATGCCGACCGCGGCCTGGTGAAGCTGCTGGACCTGGGGCAGTGGTGGGAAGCCACCTATCATGCGCCCCTGCCGCTGGGCGCCATCGCCGTGCGCCGCGACGTGCCCGTGGAGCTGGCCCGCGCCATCGAAGCGGCCATCACGGCCAGCGTGGACTATGCCAATGCCAACCCGCGCGCCTCGGCGGAATTCATCCGCGAACACGCGCAGGAGCTGGCCGAGAGCGTGACCTCGGCCCACATCAAGACCTTCGTCACCGAGTACAGCCGCGACCTGGGCGAGACGGGCCGTCAGGCCATCGCCCGTCTGGTGGAGACCGCGGCGAAGATGCAGGGCCTGCGCCTGCCCGAGGCGGGGCTCTTCCTGTAAAGCAGGCCGCATCAGGCCTGTTCGTACGTATCCGGGGGCCTCGTGCGGTCATGCCGCCGAGGCCTTTTCAGGGCCGTTCCGCAGGGAGCGGCCCTGTTTTTGCCTCCATCACAGAACATGATGACCAAGAACAGATTCTTTTCCCTCAATGAGGCCCGCCGCTTCCTGGCGCTGGGCCTGCCCGTGCTGGTGACGCAGATCGCCCAGATGGGCATGAATTTCGTGGACACGGCCATGACCGGCCAGGCCAGTACGGCGGACATGGCCGCCGTGGCCGTCTCGGGCTCCATCTGGGTGCCGGTTTCCCTGCTGGGCATGGGCTGCCTTTTGTCCCTGCCCGCCATGATGGCCCATCTGGTGGGCGGCGGCGAGCAGCAGCGCACCCCGCATCTGCTGCGGCAGGGCCTTTGGCTTTCGAGCCTGCTGTCGCTGGTGCTGATGGGCGTGTTCGCCTTCCTTTCCCTCCATCTGGAGCTGTTCGGTCTGGATGCCGAGCTGGCGCCGCTGGCGGCCGGGTATCTGCGGGCCATGCTCTTCGGCCTGCCGGGCATGATGCTGTTCGTGAACGTGCGCGGCTTTCTGGAAGGCTATGCCCGCACGCGTCCGGCCATGCTCGTGGGCCTGCTGGGGCTGGCGCTCAACGTGCCCTGCAACTATGTGCTCATCTACGGCAAGCTGGGCCTGCCCCAGCTGGGGGCCGTGGGCTGCGGCGTGGCCACCGCCCTGTGCTACTGGTTCATGGGCCTGACTCTGGCCCTGTATGCCCGGCGCGAGGCACGCTGCCGCAAGCTGGGGCCGCTGTTCCTGCCCCTGCTGCTGCCGCGTACGGCAGGGGAGGGCGGCGAGGCCCGGCGGGTGGACTGGCCGCTGGTCTGGCGCATCTTCCGCATTGGTTTGCCCGGTGCGCTGGCCGCCTGTTTCGAGGCCTCGCTGTTCGCGGTCACGGCCCTGCTGCTGGCACCGCTGGGCAAGGTGGTGGTGGCCGGGCACCAGATCGCCATGAACTTTTCCAGCATCGTCTATATGCTGCCCCTGTCGCTGAACATCACGGCGGCCATCCGGGTGGGGCAGAGCGTGGGGGCCGGGCGTCTGGGCCGGGCCCGTCTTTCGGCCCGCACGGCCCTGTGCATGGGCGCGGTCTCCTCGCTGATCATCGCGGCCTGCACGGCCCTGTTCCGCGAGCAGATCGTGCACATCTATAACGACGATCCCGCCGTGACGGCCCTGGCCATGAGCCTGCTGCTGCTCGGTTCCTGCTACCAGCTGGTGGACGCCCTGCAGACCATCAGTATCGGCATCCTGCGTGCCTACAACGATACCCGCATCATCTCGCTGGTCTGCTTCACCTCCTACTGGATCATCGGCCTGCCCCTGGGCTTCACGCTGGCCCGTACGGACTGGCTCGTCTCGGCCATGGGGCCTGCGGGCTTCTGGATCTCCTATATCGTGGCCCTGGGCTTCGGGGCCCTGTGTTACCTGATACGCGTGCACCATCTGCACGGTCTGGATGCCGAAGCCGTACGGCGGCGCATCCAGCGCTGACGCTCTGAAAGGCCCTGCGGCACCATGCCGCGGGGCCTTCTTTTTATCCGTTTGCCACGCCGCGATGGTGATCCCGGCGGCAAGAAAAATAATTGAAATTTGAATTTTAATTCGTTAACGTTTTTTGAACATGGCAGGAAATATTCTTGATTGGATAAGGGAACTTTAGCACTATGAGGCGGTAATGGGCAGTATTTCCCACGGGGGGCACGAGCGCGGCAAGCGCGGTGACGGGGATCTGACCCGGGCCCGGATCCTGGAATCGGCAGGGCAGCTGGCGGCCGAGTGCGGCTATGCCAACATGACCAGCAAACAGGTCTGCGAACGGGCCCATGTGAACATGGCGGCGGTCAATTATCATTTCGGCAGCCGCGAAGGGCTGTATGCGGCCGTGCTGGCCGAGGCCCATGACCGTCTCTTCACGCTGGAGCGCCTGCGCCAGATCCTGGCGGAGGGCACGGCGCGCGAAAAGCTGTCGCGTACGCTGGACGAGCTGCTGGCCCATCTGCACGGGCCGCGCAGCTGGCATGTGCGGGTGCTGGCACGGGAGTTTTTTTCGCCGGCGGGCTTTGTGGATCCTTTCCTGCAGGAAAAGGTGCATCCCAAAGCCCGGTTGTTGCGCGGCCTGCTGAGCGAGATCACCGGCATCCCGCAGGAGGCCTCCCAGCTGGACTGCTGCATCGCCAGTTCCATGGGGATCTGCATGATGCTCATCATGCTGGATCCGGCCTTTTCCAACAGTCTGTTCCCGAACCTGGCAGAAAAAAGCGCGTCCCTTGACCAGATGGTCAAGGACTTCATTTTTGCCGGGCTGGACGATGCCGCGGCCAAGTGGCGCGCCCGCTCGGCAGGGGCCGGGTGCGGGACCGGATCCGACGAAAGACGATAGACGAGATTTATCCGGCAGAAGCGGGGGAATCAGGTAATGGAAGAAGCTTTGTATCTCGGGCTCGATGCAGGCTCCACCACGGTCAAGCTGGCCCTGGTGGATGCGCGGGGCACGCTGCTGGAAGCCCGTTATGAACGTCATGGCGCGGCGGTGCGCGCGACCTTGCGCACGTTGCTGGAAGACCTGGCCGAGCGGCGGCCCGGTCTGGTGGTGCGCCCGGCCATGACGGGTTCCGCGGCCCTGCGGCTGGCGCAGGCCCTGGAGCTGCCCTTCGTGCAGGAGGTGCTGGCCACGTCGCGGGCCATCGCCGTCCTGGCGCCGCAGACCGACGTGGCTGTGGAACTGGGGGGCGAGGACGCCAAGATCCTTTATTTTTCCGACGGTTCGGACAATCTGCGCATGAACGAGGCCTGTGCCGGCGGCACCGGGGCCTTCATCGACCAGATGGCCAGTCTGCTGGATACCGATGCGGCCGGTCTCGATGCCCTGGCCGCGCGCCACACCACCATCTATCCCATCGCGTCCCGCTGCGGCGTCTTCGCCAAGACCGACGTGGTGCCTCTGCTCAACGAAGGCGCGCCCCGCGAGGATCTGGCGGCCTCCATCTTCCAGGCCGTGGTGGAACAGACCATCGGCGGCCTGGCCTGCGGCCACCCCATCCGCGGCAAGGTCGCCTTTTTGGGCGGGCCCCTGCATTTCCTGCCCCAGCTCAAGGCCCGCTTTGTGGAGACCCTGCACATGGCTCCCGAAGACGTGGTGGATGTGCCGGACGCCCAGTACGTGGTGGCGCGCGGTACGGCCCTGAGCCTGGTGGACATCCCCGGCATGGGGCGGCCCGTGGCTTCCGCGCCCGTGAGCGTGGCCGAACTGGCCGAACGCGCCCGCACCCGTACGTTTGAGGGCGAAACCAGCGCCAGCCTGCCGCCCCTGTTCGATTCCGAAGCCGAATACCACGATTTCCTCGACCGTCACCGTCAGGACGCCGCGCCGCGCGGCCGGCTGGCCGAGGCCTCGGGCCCGCTCTATCTGGGCGTTGACCTGGGCTCCACCACGGTCAAGGCCGTGCTGGTGGACATCAACGGTGCCGTGCTGGACACCTGCTACCAGCGCAACCAGGGCGATCCGCTGGCCGGGCTGCTGCCCTATGCGGCCGATCTGGTGGATCGTCTGCCCGCCGGTGCCTGGATACAGGCCAGTGCGGCCACGGGCTACGGCGCCGACTACGCCCGGGCGGCCCTGGGCTCCGTCATCTCCGAAGTGGAGACCGTGGCCCACCTCAAGGCGGCCTGCCGTCTGGTGCCTGACGCCACCTATGTCATCGACATCGGCGGCCAGGACATGAAATGCCTCAAGGTCCGGCAGGGCTGCATCGCGGGCGTGACCCTCAATGAAGCCTGTTCCGCCGGTTGCGGGGCCTTTCTGGAGACCTTTGCCCAAAGCCTGAACCTGAGCATGGAAGAATTCGTGCAGGCCGCGCTCTTTGCCCGCCATCCCGTGGATCTGGGCTCGCGCTGCACGGTGTTCATGAATTCCAAGGTAAAACAGGCCCAGAAGGAAGGCGCCTCCATCGGCGACATCGCGGCCGGGCTATGTTATGCCGTCATCCGCAATGCCCTGTACAAGGTGCTGCGCCTGCGCACGCCCGACGAGCTGGGCGAACGCGTGCTGGTGCAGGGCGGTTCCTTCATGAACGACGCCCTGCTGCGCGTCATGGAAAACCTGCTGCAACGCGAGGTCAGCCGTCCCGACATCGCCGGTCTCATGGGCGCGTACGGCGCGGCCCTGCTGGCCTTGCGCCGCTGTGCCGGACAGGAGGAGCGCACGCCCCTGAGTTCCGCCGGGCTGCGCTCGCTGGAGATCACGACCAAATCCGTGCGCTGCCGTGGCTGCGGCAACCATTGCCTGCTCAAGGTGCATCGTTTCTCCAACGGGCACCGCTTCGTGTCCGGCAACCGCTGCGAGCGCGGCGGCATGGGGCATTCGCAGGACGATGTCCCGGTCATGCCCAACATCTACGCCTGGAAGGCCCGGCGCCTGTTCCGCTACCAGCCGCTGGAGCCGGAGCGGGCCCCCCGCGGCCGCATGGGCATCCCCCGTGTGCTCAACATCTACGAGCACTATCCCTTCTGGTTCACCTTTTTCACCCGCCTGGGCTACAGGGTGGAGCTTTCCCCGGCATCGGGCAAGGAGCTGTACGATCTGGGGCTTTCGTCCATGCCGTCCCAGACGGTCTGCTATCCCGCCAAGCTGGCCCACGGCCATGTGACGGCCCTGCTGCGCCAGGGCGTGCGGGAGATCTTCTTCCCCTGTCTGCCGCGTGAAGGGCAGGATACCTCGGTGCGGGGCTACAACTGCCCCGTGGTCTCCGGCTATCCCGAGGTCATCCGCCTGAACACCGACGAGGTGCGGGAGCTGGGCGCGCATCTGTACACGCCCTTCGTTTCGCTGGAGCATCTGGACACCCTGGTGGACCGCCTGCACGAAGTGCTGGGCCTGCCCAAGCTGGAATTGTGGGAGGCGGCCCATGCGGCCCGTGCCGAGCAGGAGGCCTACCGTGCCGAACTGCGGGCCGAGGGCGAACGCATCCTGGCCCAGGTGGAACGTGAACGGGGGCTGGGCATCGTGCTGTGCGGCCGTCCCTACCATGCGGACCCTGCCGTGCATCACGGCCTGCCGGACTACATCGCGTCGCTGGGCGCGGCCGTGCTCAGCGAGGACAGCGTGGCCCATCTGGGCGTGCTGCGCGATCCTTTGCGCGTGGTGGACCAGTGGAGCTACCACTCCCGCCTGTACCGGGCCGCGGCCCTGGTCTGCGAGCGTCCTCTGCTGGAGCTGGTGCAGCTCACGTCCTTCGGCTGCGGCCTCGATGCCGTGACCAGCGACCAGGTGGCGGAACTGCTGACCCATCACGGTCGGCTGCATACGCTCATCAAGATCGACGAAGGCGCGTCGCTGGGGGCGGCCCGCATCCGCATCCGTTCGCTGCTGGCCGCGGTGCGGGAACGTCGCGAGAGCAGGGCGCCGGAGTTCCGGCAGTCCCCGCGCCCGGAAAGCCCGTACTTCACCGAAGACATGCGCGAGACCCACACCATCGTGGCCCCGCAGATGGCGCCGCTGCATTTCTCCATCATGGAGGCGGCGGTCAACAGCGCGGGCTACCGCTTGCAGGTGCTGCCCGTGGTCAGCCGCCGGGCCATCGAGCTGGGCCTGAACTACGTCCATAACGACGCCTGCTACCCGGCCATCGTGGTCATCGGCCAGATGCTGGACGCCCTGTTCAACGGCCGGTGCGACCCGCAGCGCACGGCCCTGATGCTGGCCCAGACCTGCGGCCCCTGCCGCGCCAGCAATTATCCGGCCCTGCTGCGCAAGGCCCTGCAGGAAGCGGGCTTCCCGCAGGTGCCCATCCTGACCCTGAGCAGCGGTTCCCTCAACAAGCAGCCGGGCTTCAAAATGTCGGGCAGCATGCTGCACCGCATGATCCTGAGTTGCCTGTACGGCGACATGCTGCAGCGTGTCTCCATGTCCTGCCGGGCCAACGAGCTGCACAAGGGCGATACCGACGCCCTGCTGGAGCGCTGGACGCAGCGCGCCCGCGAGGTGGCAGGCAAGGGCGATACCCGTGCCTTCCGCAAGGACATGCGCCGCATCGTGGAAGACTTCACGAAGATCCCGCGTGACGGTGTAATCCGGCCCAAGGTGGGCATCGTGGGCGAGATCCTGCTCAAGTACCACCCCGATGCCAACAACCATGTGGCTCAGCACATCATGGACGAAGGCGGCGAGCCCGTGCTCACCGACATCATGGACTTCTTCCTCTATTGCTTCATGGATCCCATGTACCGCTGGAAGCGGCTGGGCGGACGCATCCTGCCCGCGCTGGGCAGCTGGCTGTTCATCATGCGGGTGGAGATGCTGCGTGCCTCCATGCGCAAGGCCCTGGAAGGCAGCATCTTCATGCCCGTGTCCCGCATCCGGCACTTGTCGCACAGCGTCAAGGGCATCATCTCGCGCGGCAACCAGGCCGGTGAAGGCTGGCTGTTGACCGCCGAGATGCTGGAGCTCATCGACAACGGCGCCACCAACGTGCTTTGCCTGCAACCCTTCGGCTGCCTGCCCAACCATATCACCGGCAAGGGCGTCATGAAGGAACTCAAGCGCCTGCGTCCTGCGGCCAACCTCATGGCCGTGGACTATGACCCCGGCAGCAGCGAGGCCAACCAGCTCAACCGCATCAAGCTCTTCATGTCCATGGCTCACGCCAGGATGCGGGAGGAGTAACGGGCCCCGCGCCTTGAGGATGGCGGACGGGCCTTGCCTAAGCAGGGATATCAGGAATTGATGCGCTTGCTTATGGCCGGTTGCGAAATGCCCAGCAACTTTGCCGCCGCCGTCTGGTTGCCGTCGCATTTTATCAGGGCCGCGGTGGTCATGATCTGCCTGACAGCGTGCAAAGGAGGAAATTTATCCATACCAAGGAATGTCTTCAGGAGATAGCTTTCTGGAGAAATGTCCGTGAGTTCGGGGAGATCCTTGCCGGTCAGCATGGGAAAGTCGGCAAGCTGGAGTTCCGCCCTGCCCAGGCTGACAGCATGGATGATCATGGATTTCAGCTCACGAACATTGCCCGGGTAGGGATATTTCATAAGGGCGAGCAAAACATCCTTGGGCAGACGCGGGGGAGGGCCGCCGAAATCCTTGGTGGCTTCGTTCATGAATGCGTGAATGAGAAGCGGAATGTCTTCGTGGCGTTCGCGCAAGGGCGGTATGTGGACATGGTGGGTGCTGAGGCGGAAGTAAAGATCCTTACGAAAACTCCCTTCATGCTGCTGCGCCTTGATATCCCTGTTGGTGGCCACGACGATGTGCGAGGCCACTTTTTTGGGCCGGTCCGCGCCAATGGGATAATATTCCCCTTCCTGTAAAAAACGGAGCAGGCGGGCCTGGGAGTGGGGAGGCATTTCCCCTATCTCGTCCAGAAAAAGCGTACCGCCCTGAGCCTGCTCCACCAGTCCCGCGCGCGCTGCCGAGGCATTTGTATAGGCCCCTTTGACATGGCCAAAGAGGGTGTCTTCCAGCATGGCGCCGTCAAGGCTTGCCATGTTCACGCTGACGAAGTTTCCACGGGCTCTGGTCAGAGCATGGGCGGCGCGCGCCACAAGCTCTTTGCCGACACCACTTTCCCCGGTGATGAGCAGGGGATAGCGTGAAGGCAAAATAGACTCCATGTACCTGAAAATAGTAAACATTTCGTTATTAGCCGTGATGATGTCGCGAAAGGCTTCGGGGTGGAGCGGTCGCTGACTCAGAATGCTGCGGCTTGTTTCCGCGCGACTTTTTTCAAGGCTGGCAACGCGTATGGCATGGGAAATGCCGGTCAGCAGGCGTTCCTCGCCCCATGTTTTTACAAAATAGTCGAAGGCGCCGGCCTTCAGGCACTGCATGGCTTTGTCCGCCGTATTCATGCCGGTGAGAATAATGACCAGCACGTCGGGATGGGCGGCGCGGATGTCGCCCAGGAGTTGCTCGCCACTGACATAGGGCATGGTGAGATCCAGCAGGACCAGGCCGATATTTTCTTTGTCAAGGATCCCCAGCGCCTCACGGCTGTCTGAGCAGGTGATGACAGTTCCGGCCAGCGAGGAACGGCGCAGGAGTCTTTCCAGAGAACGGAGCCAGGCTGGTTCGTCATCAACCAGTAAAATTCCGCAGGGGCTATCAATCATGGCGTGTATCCTGTGGGCGGTGGGCGGGCAGGGTCAATGTGACCGTGGTTCCCTGGCCCGGTTCGGAAATGAAAGAAAGGCTGCCCCCGTATCCTTCGACAATGGAGCTGCTTACGGAAAGGCCAAGGCCCGTGCCGCCATGGGCACGCTTTGTCGTGAAAAACGGATCACAGATACAGGGCAGATCTTCGGCCGAGATGCCGCATCCTTCATCCGTAAGACGGAAAAAAACGCTGCGCCCATCTGAAGACGTCCCCGTTTCCAGCAACAGCCCTTGTGCGGGATGCTCCAGGGCCTGGCAGGCGTTGATGATAAGATTGATGAGAACCTGGCCGATTTTGCGCGGGCTCCCCTTGACGGCCGGCATGTCGCGCCCGGTTCGCATCTGGAAGCGGCTGGTACTCTTTTTGATCATGTTCCGGACCAAACGCAGGGAATGCTCCAGGGCATCGTTGAGCTGGAACAGCTCGGACGGGCTGTCGCCGCTTTTGCGGACAAATTCTTTCAGGTCGTCGACAATATCCCGGATATGGCCTGACGCCTGGATGGAGTCCTCCATCATGGAATCCAGCGTGTCGCGCAATTGGGGCCACGGCATACCAGCGATCATGAAGTTTCCCTCCTTCTCGAAATGCGTATCGAGATAGGGGCGGATATCCCGCAGGATGTCCTGGATAAAAACAAGATTCAGCAACAGCAGGCCGTTTGGGTTATTGATTTCATGCGCTATGCCCGAAGCCAGGGTGCCGACGGCGGCCATTTTATCCGCCTGGACAAGTTGCGCCTGGCTTTGACGCAGCCTGGATTCGGCTTTGCGCCTTTCGTTGATCTCCTGCTTCAGTTCCGCAGTACGGCGGCGGACCTGCTCCTTGAGGACATGGGACCAGATCAGCATCGCCACCGCGGAGAGAAGAATAATTGTCAGCGCGATGGCGGCGTAGACAAAAAATTGTTCAAGATTTCGCTTGGTCAGGAGAAAGCGTTTTTCCAGCCATTTATGTTGAATCTTATTGAATTGCCCGGAGCTGTGCAGGTACTTCAGGCCGTTGGAAAAAATATCAAAAATGTTGGGGTTTCCCTTTCTGATGGCGTAGGCGTATTCAACGCTGATATTGGTTTCCTGCAGAAAGGCGACATTATCAAGGGCTTGTTCCTCTATAAGTTTTTTTCCAATATACGTTTCCATGATCGTATACATGCGTCGCCCTTGAGCTATATCATGCAAGGCTTCCTCGGCGGTTCCGCTGAGGGGGCAGTCATGCCGTTCCCCGTATAATTCATGGTAGACGCCATCGTCGTTAACAACCCAGGCCTCCCCCTGGGCGATGTAGTCCATATCTGGGGGCGGGGCCCCTTTACGGGCGAAGATGGAGAACGTATGCGTTGCATAGGGGGCTGTGAAATCATATTCTTTACTGGTGACAGGGGTTTTGACCATACACAGCACAACATCGGCGTCATGCTTTTTCGCCAGCTCGGTCGGGCTGTCGAGCCTGCGGGAGAGCAAAACGACACGGACCCCCATGACACGGCTGATGGCGTACGTTAGATCCATGACATACCCGTCGAGCGTTCCCCCTTTGTCCATAAACGCGTAGGGAGCGTAGGCGCCGATGCGCGCCGTGATGCTGCGTTCATAGAAAATGTATGGATTTTTTGAAAAATCAGTGCCTTCATAATACTTATATATAGCAAAAAATATGCATGCTATTATGCAAAGAAGGACTAAAAACAATATTTTTCTTGTAAATAAAACGTCTCGTAGCTTTGTCATAACCATATACCATCGTGCAATGACGTTCCAGAATACTCTGGAGGATATTCCCCATGATGGATACATATATCTTGCTCCATCGTTTTCCTGGGAAAATAAGCCTCGTCCTTTTTTTGCTCAGCCTGTTATGGCCCGGCATCGCAGTTGCGGCTTCAGGCAACCCCGCCGCGGTGGATGGAGAGCCCTCACGCCCCTGCTATGCCATGGTGGTGGAATATGACGTGCCCGTAACCTTGCGTGACGGCACGACGGTGGCCGTTGACATCTACCGCCCCAAGGCCTCGGGGCGCTTTCCCGTACTACTGGAAGGAAGCGCTTATGACAAACGCTGCTCTACCGATATCCGTATGAGTACGCATACGTTCTTTGTGCCGCGCGGCTATGTTGTCATCATATGGAACGTACGGGGGCGTTTCAAGTCGGGTGGCAGTTTTGATATGGCGGCCCTGCCCGGGAATGATGGCTGGGATATGGTGGAATGGGCCGCGCGGCAGCCGTGGTCCAACGGTAAAATCGGTCTGGTCGGCAAGTCGTATTCCGGGCAAATTCTGCTGCATACGGCGGCCGCGCGGCCTCCCCATCTTGTATGCGCCATGTCGGCCCTGACCGGATCCGACGCCTGGCAGTGGTACTACCGTGGCGGAGCCATGGAGTTCGGGTTTTCCCTCTACTGGGGAACGGTGATCCTGGGCTGGGATCTGGCGGAAAAAACGCTGGGGAACACGCCCGCGCTCCAGCGCTGGAAAAACCTGCTGGAAATGTATTTGGCGGACCAGCAGACCTTTGCCGATGTGATTCCGCTTCTTGATTTCAAGCCTGCTCAAATAGCCCCGGGAGTCAACCTTTTCGCCACCTGGGCTTCCCACCCCACTGCCGACGCGTACTGGAAACGTCTTAGTCCTTCCAGCTATTTTAGCCGGATCGAGATTCCCATCCTCCATATAGGAGGGTGGTATGATATTTTTCTGGACGGCACGCTGAACGCGTTCCAGGAGCTTCGCCAGCGTGCCGGCGCTCCTTTGGCAAGGCGGAATCAACGCCTTTTGCTGGGCCCGTGGCATCACAGTGTTCCCAGCTACCATGGAACCCGCATCGGCAGCGTGGACTATGGTCCCGGCCTCAATCAACCCGGCTTCAACATGATGCGCCTGGCCTTTGCCGACTACTGGCTGAAGGATACGCGCACGCCGCTTTATCGTGAGGATGCGCCCGTCAGCGTTTTCACCATGGGGCGGAACTGCTGGCGCACGGCACCGTCATGGCCGCCTGCGGAAGCCGAGCCCCAGGTGTGGTATTTTCACGCGTCGGCGCGGCGAAAGGGGGAGTCCCTCAATGACGGAGCGCTTTCCCAGGCAGGCCCGGCACCGGCTGCCCCACCGCAAACGTACCTCTATGATCCCATGAATCCTACGCCGACGCGTGGCGGTTCCGGTTTGCTGCTTTTTCCTTTTGGCCCGGACAGCCTCGTGGACTATGGCCAGCAGGAACAAGGGCCTGTGGATAAGCGAAGTTTGACGTTCACCTCCGGGCCATTGGTGCATGATCTGCTGGTGTCCGGCGCGGTAAGCGCCCACCTCAGCGCCTCGTCATCCGCGGTGGATACGGACTGGGTCGTGCGCTTATGCGACGTGTTTCCCGACGGCAGGTCACTGAATGTCGTCGAAGGCATCCAGCGCGCACGCTTCCGTGAGTCGGCCTCGGCGCCTTCCTTATTGCAGCCGGGCCATATCTATGACTACACGGTCAGGATGTCGGCGACAGAATATCTTTTTCGCGCAGGCCATCGCCTGCGGATAACGGTCGGCAGCAGTTCCTACCCCCGCTGGAGCCGCAACCTGAATGTGGCGGCCTTTCCTGAGCAGGCCGTGGAGTGGACCGTTGCCCGTAACGCCATCCATGTGGATGCGGCGCACCCCTCTTGGGTGGAGCTTCCCATTCTATCCGCGGATGCCGTGGCATGCCGGCATGGGAAGGACGCCGCCCCGTCCGGGGAGCGCGGCGCCCTTCCCATGGAAGCTATGCCTTGCCCAAAACCTGGCGGCAGCGAATATCCGCGATGACAAGCAGAACTGTGGAAACGATGCAGAGGATCGAGCAGGCGACCCAGGCCACATCGTAAGATCCCGCCAGGTCATAGACGGCCGCCACGACAGGGGCTCCCAGGGCCCCCCCGGCCATGACGCCAAAGTTCACGAAGCCGTAGATTTCCCCGTAATACTTCGAGCCGAAGGTCGCGGCCGTGACGACAGGCGGCGTGACAGTGCCGCTGCAAATGCCGATGGAATAAAAGATGGCCATGACCCACATGAGGGTTGTTGAATTAGTAATAAGCAGCATGGCCAGGGCGATGGCGAAAAAGCCCATGACATAGATGGTGCCAAATTTAGGGCCGATTTTGTCATAGACCCAGCCGAGCGATATTTTGGCAGGAGTAAGCAGAAGCAGGAAGAAAGAGATGATCATGGCGCAAAAACCCTGACCGTAGGCATCGGTGAGGGAGGCGGCCAGCTGTCCCAGGGAGCCGAAGCCGACCAGCCCCATGACGAACATGCCCACCCAGTAGATCCAGAAAAAAGGATATTTTTTTAACGCGCTCAACGGCACGCCGTCATCGTCCTTATGCTCAACATCCTGGGGGGCGTTTTCATCGGCGCCGTACGGTTGCAGGTTCATGTCCTCGGGACGGGGACGCATAAGAAAGAGCGCGACGGGTACTTCCACCACAATCATGACAATGCCAAAGATGACGAAAGCCGGTCGCCAGCCCATATTCTGGATCACCATGGTCAGGATGGGGCTGATGATGGCTCCTCCTATGCCGCTGCCCGCCAACGCGATGCTGATGGCCGTGCCGCGCGCCTTCTTGAACCAGTTGGTGATTATGATGGAAAGGGGCAGGGCCACGGCGCCGCACGAGAACACGCCCACCAGAAATGCGCTGACATACAGGTGCCAGGCCGCATGGGCCAGGGAATAGCTGGCGTAGGACAAGCCCAGGCCTACGATGCAGGTAGTGAAAATGAGGGTCGTGCGCTTTTGGGCCAGCCATTTCCCCATGTAAGGGGACAAAAGCATGGTCACCACCATGACGACGGTGTTGCAGATGCCGAAGGCGCTGCGCGTGATGCCCATATCTGTGGTGACGGGCACAACGAAAAGGCTGAAACAGGTCTGCATCATGGAATGGAGGATTGCCATCAGAAGGAATCCGCCCGCCACGACATACCAGCCGAAGAAAATTTTTTTTGATATGCGCATAGGATGCTCCCTGCCTTATGCCCGCTGAAGGTGAATCTGCCCGCCCTTCATGACGAAGCTGATCTGTTTCATGGCCTCCATGCTTTCAAACGGATCCCCGGGAAGGGCGACGATATCGGCGTATTTACCAGGTTCCAGGGTCCCTATGTCCGCCTGCCAGCCGAGCAGCTCGGCGGCATAACGGGTGGCAGCCAGCAAGATATCGGTTTTGGCAATCCCGGCCTGTTCCATCAGAACGAATTCCTGGTGCTGTTTGCCATGGTAGCCCAGCGGTGTTCCCGTATCCGTGCCAAAAATGACGCGCACGCCGGCGTCATAGGCCTTTTTGATATTGTGCAGGTGCATGGGCACCAGGGCCGCGGATTTTTCGACGGCGTCCATGGAGACCCCGGCCGCCGCGCCTTTCTCGGCGATCAGCTTGAGGACGATAAAGGTGGGTACCAGGGCGACCTTGTTTTTCAGCATGAGCTCAATCCCTTCATCATCCACTGTCGTGCAATGTTCGATGACGGTAACGCCCGCTCTGGCCGCCGCCTTGATCCCTTCCGTGCCGTGGGCGTGGGCGGAGACGACACGGTCGTGCATCTTGCCCACGGAGACGGCGGCTTGAATTTCCTCGTCGCTCATATTCTGCTCGCCCACATTGGTTCCCTTGCTCAAAACACCGCCTGTCACCATGATCTTAATCTGGTCGGCGCCCATCTTCAGCATATGTCGGGCGGCCGCCACGACTTCGCCGGGGGTGTTGGCAACATTAACCGGCTTGAGGGTCTGAAAGCCAAAACGCTCCTGCGTCCAACGTGGCTCCAGGTGCCCGGCTGTCTGCGTGATCACCATGCCACTGGTGAAAATGCGGGGCCCCGTGGCAAATCCGGCATTGATGGCATCGCGGATGCTCTGGCAGCCCTGGATGGTGAAATATCCCTCATCGCGGACTGTGGTGAATCCGCCAAACACGTTGTCTTTGGCGTTCTTGAGGGCTTTGGCCGCAACGAATTCGGCAGGCTCGTCCGGTTCCCTGATGGCGGGAAAACCGCTCATCCCCAGATGCACGTGGGCATCTATCAGACCTGGCATGACAAAATGGCGCGAGAGGTCGATCAGCTCGTCGTCGGGGCGTATGGCAAGGCCCGCCTTCGGTGTGATTTCCGTGATGCGGTCTTGTTCCACGATAATGGCCATATTTTCTCGCACACTTCCGTCGACGGCATCGAACAGTTTGCCACACAGCACAAGCTTACGCATACGGCTCTCCTTGGAAAAAGGTTGGTGTTAAAGGGGTTTCCTGAGGGATAGCAAGAGGCGTTCCAAATAATAATCTAG
>ENA-UESU01001381-UESU01001381.1-human-gut-metagenome-genome-assembly--contig:-NODE-1381-length-17372-cov-4.600173_pt1 | contig 17372 bp, 20 predicted proteins | sample MGYA00243007_ERZ508008 | MGnify/ENA primary metagenome ERZ508008 (study PRJEB26167, sample SAMN06115399) | human gut metagenome | host: Homo sapiens | place: China:Henan | collected 2016-06-23...
ATACAAAATACATCTTGCATATTATAGCAAGCTGAATATTTATTTACAAGTATCTTATAAAGAACAATTCTACATGCTTCGGCACCCCTTTTGTACTTTCTCTGTGCATCACACCTCTCTAAGGTCCAAATTGTCAGACTGACTCTTCCCTTCTGGACTTCAACACGCCTTCCCGCCGCTTCAACGTCCAATATGCCGCGGCTCGGCTTCCCTTTTGGACTTCAACACGCCTTCCATCTACTTTAACGTCCAATCCACCACTCCATGGCTACCCCATTACACCTTCACGACAAAAAGCACCTGCCTGAATGCTATTCACAAGCATTCTGGCAGGTGCAAACCCATATATGTATCATAAATTCTACTTTCCAGATGTTGCCTTAAGTCTTGCCATAGCTCTTGCAAGTGCTGCTCTTGAGTGATAATACTCATGGATACTCTGCTTCTGGCGAAGTCTCTCCTCAGCCCTCTGCTTAGCTTCCTCTGCTCTTCTTACATCGATTTCCTCAGGCTTTTCTGCTGTCTCAACAAGAAGAGTTACACGGTTGTTAACGATTTCAACAAATCCCATTCCAACAACAGCATGAATCCACTCGTCGCTGCCCTCTGGCTGGAACTTCATCTGACCTTCATCAATTGCAATAACCATATCTTCATGATGGGCAAGAATTTCCTTCTGTCCATCGAACTCAGGCACAATCAGAGAACGGCATTTGCCAGCGAAAAACACCCGGTTAGCTGATATTACTTTTAAATAAAATGAACTTGTAGCCATTAGTTTTTCCTTTCTGGCAGGATGTTACTGCATCTTCTCAGCCTTTTTAATAACATCATCTATAGTTCCTACATTGAAAAATGCGTTCTCAGGATATTCGTCCATCTCACCATCAATAATTGCCTTGAAACCTCTTATAGTCTCCTTTAATGGAACATATACACCAGGAATACCTGTGAAGTTCTCAGCAACATGGAATGGCTGTGATAAGAATCTCTGAATCTTTCTTGCTCTGTATACAGTAAGCTTATCATCCTCTGAAAGCTCTTCCATACCAAGAATTGCAATAATATCCTGAAGCTCCTTGTACTTCTGAAGCACCTCCTGAACACGTCTTGCAACAGTATAATGTTCCTCACCTACTACATCGGGTTCAAGGATTCTTGATGTTGACTCAAGTGGGTCAACAGCAGGATATATACCCTGTTCAACAATCTTTCTTGAAAGAACCGTTGTTGCATCCAGATGTGAGAATGTTGTTGCAGGAGCTGGGTCAGTAAGGTCATCAGCAGGTACATATACAGCCTGTACTGATGTGATAGAACCCTTTGTTGTTGAAGCGATTCTCTCCTGAAGTTCACCTAAATCAGTTGCAAGAGTTGGCTGATAACCAACGGCTGAAGGCATACGTCCAAGAAGTGCTGAAACCTCTGAACCTGCCTGTACAAAACGGAATATGTTATCAATGAATAAAAGCACATCCTGTTTCTTAACATCTCTGAAATACTCAGCCATAGTAAGTCCTGTCTCTGCAACTCTCATTCTTGCTCCAGGTGGTTCATTCATCTGACCGAATACCATGGTTGTCTTCTCGATAACTCCTGAATCCATCATTTCGTGATAAAGGTCATTACCCTCTCTTGTACGCTCACCAACACCAGTGAATACTGAATATCCACCATGCTCAGTAGCAATATTACGTATAAGTTCCTGGATAAGAACTGTCTTACCTACACCGGCACCACCGAAAAGTCCAATCTTTCCACCCTTCTGATAAGGGCAGAGTAAATCTACTACCTTGATACCTGTCTCTAACATCTCTGTATTAGTAGCCTGCTCAACGAATGAGGGAGCCTTTCTATGAATAGGCATATGCTCTACTTCTGGAGCTGGCTTATTATCTATAGGCTCTCCTAATACGTTAAACATTCTTCCAAGTGTCTGCTCGCCAACTGGTACTGATATAGGAGCACCTGTAGCTTCTGCATCCATACCTCTAACAAGACCATCTGTTGGTCCAAGGGCGATACATCTTACCGTGTCGTCTCCAAGATGCTGTGCAACTTCCACAACAAGCCTGCCGCCGTCATTGGTCTTTATGTTGATGGCTGAATTGATTTCTGGCAGATTACCGTCTGTGAACTTAATATCAATTACAGCACCGATAACCTGAGTAATCTTACCAATATTATTCTCTGCCATTATTCCCTCCATTGTTTTATTAATTGATAGCATTCGCTCCTGCTATAATCTCTGTAAGTTCCTGTGTAATTGAAGCCTGACGTGCTCTGTTAAACTTAAGCGACAGATCTGATATCATATCCTCTGCATTGCTTGTAGCACTGTCCATTGCCTGCATACGTGCTCCGTTCTCACTGGCAACAGCTTCTACCATAGCTCCATATATAAGACTACACACATACTTAGGTATAATCAGGTTAAGAGCCTCCTCTTCACCCGGCTCATAATTCATAGGTGTATTATCAGTCTCTGCTCCATCCTGTTTCATTGAATCTGCATCAACAGGAAGCAGCTTGATAAGCTTAGGTTCATGAACCACAGTGTTCTTAAAAGATGTATAAGCAAGATATATCTCTCCGACTTCTCCACTTGTAAATGCATCAAGCACCTCTTTACATATAGCCTTGGCATCTGTATACGCAGGTTCTTCAACCATATCTGAATAATCTGCTTTAATCTGATAGCCTCTTCTTGAAAGGAAATCTCTTCCCTTTGTTCCTATTGCATATATAAGTGCGTCTTCCTTAGGAATATCACTACCTGTTATAAGTCTGGTAATATTAGAATTATATCCTCCGGCAAGTCCTCTGTTCGCTGTAATTGTGATAATCGCTTTCTTACTTGAATCTCCGGCTTTCAGATATTTGTGATTGATATTACCTGACTTGGCAAGCATATTCTTTACGGTATCATACATAAGGTCGAAATACGGCTTGGTACTTTCCGCTTTTCCTTTAGCTTTCTGCAATTTAACAGTAGATACGAGCTTCATGGCTTTGGTAATCTGACCGGTACTTTGAATACTATCTCTGCGTCTTTTTATGTCTCTCATTGAGGCCATAAACTATTACCTCCATTCCAAAACATTTACTGGATAAATGTTTTCTTAAACTCCTCGATGGCAGCTATAAGTGCCTTCTCATTATCTGCTGTCAGTTCCTTAGTCTCTTTGATAGACTCTGGAATCTGTGGATACTTAGTATCAATAAAGTCAAATAATCCCTGCTCGAAATCAAGAATTCTGTCAACATCTATATCGATAACATACTTCTTGGTAACCGCATATATAATTATAACCTGATACTCAACCGGCATTGGCTTGTACTGTGGCTGCTTAAGCATCTCTCTGATTCTTTCGCCCTGTGCAAGCTTCTCGGTCGTATCTGCATCCAGCTCGGAACCGAACTGTGCGAATGCTGCCAACTCACGATACTGCGCAAGTTCCACACGGATAGGTGCTGCGATCTTCTTCATCGCTTTGATCTGGGCAGAACCTCCAACTCGGGATACGGAAAGACCTGCGTTGATCGCTGGTCTGAAACCGGAGTTGAACATCTCTGTTTCCAGATAAATCTGACCATCTGTGATGGAAATTACATTTGTAGGAATGTATGCTGATACGTCACCGGCCTGTGTCTCGATAATTGGAAGTGCTGTTAAAGAACCTCCGCCTAATTTATCAGAAAGACGAGCTGCACGCTCTAACAGTCTGGAGTGTAAGTAGAATACATCACCTGGATAAGCCTCACGTCCTGGTGGTCTCTTAAGAAGCAGGGAGAGTGTACGGTATGCAGCTGCATGCTTACTCAGATCATCGTAAACAATGAGAACATCCTGTCCTGCTTCCATCCATTCCTCACCAATCGCACATCCTGCGTATGGTGCAATATACTGTAATGGTGCTAATTCACTTGCAGTTGATGCTACAACTGTAGTGTAAGACATTGCACCAAATTCTTCTAATGTCTTAACAAGAGATGCAACGGTAGAAGCTTTCTGACCAATTGCAACGTAAATACATTTTACGTTCTGGCCTTTCTGGTTAATGATTGTATCGATTGCGATCGCTGTTTTACCGGTCTGTCTGTCACCGATGATCAGCTCACGCTGTCCACGTCCGATTGGAACCATGGAATCGATCGCCTTAATACCTGTCTGCAACGGTGTATCTACTGATTTTCTGGAAATAACACCGGATGCGACACGTTCGATCTGGCGGTATCTGTCTGTTTCAATAGGTCCTTTGCCATCAATTGGCTGTCCTAATGCATTGACTACACGTCCTAACATAGCGTCCCCGACTGGAACTTCAACAACTCGTCCGGTTGTCTTTACAGTATCACCCTCGTTGATATTCTTCTGGTTACCGAGCAATACGGCACCAACGTTATCTTCCTCAAGGTTTAATACCATTCCATATACTTCGCCAGGGAACTCTAAAAGTTCGCCCTGCATTGCATTATCAAGACCGTGAATACGTGCGATACCATCTGCCACCTGAATTACGGTACCAACGTCAGCTACTTCTAACTGCGCTGCATAACGTTTGATCTGTTCTTTAATAACGGAACTTATTTCTTCTGGTTTTAAATTCATGAAGCGCATTCACCTGCTTTCAACTGTATTTTGGATAACTCGCGTGTCAGATCATATAATTTGGTCCGAACACTGCTGTCAACGACTCTGTCGCCGATACGGATCACCATTCCGCCGATCAATTCGGAATCGACATCATAATGCATTTCAAATTTCACATACTTTGTTGTCTCTAATAACCGTTTTTCCACTGCTGCCTTCTGTGCATCGGATAACTCCATTGCGGAAGTCACATAAGCAGTTCCGATATTCTTGTATTCTTTTACTTCATCAATAAAGTAAGTAAATACACTGTCCACCTGTTCAAAGTGTCCTTTATCCACGATCATGCGGAGAAGTCCAACAAGTTCTTCGGAAACTTTTCCTGTAAAAATGTCTGTGATGATCTTGATTTTTTCTTCTTTTACGATTTTTGGATGACTCATTAATTTGAAGAGTTCTTTGTTTTCTTCAATGGCGGTCTGTGCCGCTTTGACTTCATCCAGGAACTCATCAAGCTGGTTTTTCTCCAAAGCTACCTCAAACAATGCGTCACCGTATGTTTTTGATACTAGCTTTGCCATGTTGATTCACCCATTTCTTTCAATGTCTCTTCTACCAGCGTATCCTGAACTGTAGCATCAATATTGGCAGCTACAACTTTTGCAGCCATCATAGATGCAACTGTGATCATTTCCTGTTTTACCTCATCCATTGCACGTTTCTTGGAAAGCTCTGCTTCCTCGTTCGCTCTCTGGATGATCCGAGCAGCCTCTTCCTTGGCTTCGTCCACAATTTTTGCTTCGTTTTTCAAAGCTTTCTGGCGGGCTTCGCTTAAAATCTGTTCTGCCTCTTTATCTATATTTTTCAGCTTCGCTTCGTACTCTGCTTTTAAAGCAGCGGCATCCTTCTTATCTGCAAGTGCGGTGTCGATATCTGTTGCGATCTTCTCCTGTCTGTCCTTAAGCATCTTACGGACCGGATTAAATAACAGATATGACAGGGCTAAAAACAGGAAGAAAATAGCGATTGCAAGAAGTACGGTATCATGCAGAAGCTGGAAATCCAGATTAAAAAGTCTTGTCATTTCCTCCAAGGTCTGGCCTCCTTTCCGTTTATTTTAGCTTTTCCCAAAACTTCTTATACTAATGGTTTTACGAAAAGTAATAACATAGCGATCAACAGACCATAAAGACCTGTTGTCTCTGCTACAGCCTGACCCAAAAGCATGGTTGACATAATATCGCCTTTTGCACCCGGATTTCTACCAACGGCTGCTGCTGCATGTCCTGCTGCGATACCCTGTCCAATACCAGGTCCGATACCTGCGATAACTGCTAAACCTGCTCCGATTGCTGAGCATGCTAAAATTAAATCCTGTCCTGTAATATTCATATTGAATTCTCCTTTTCTACTCTTGTTCGTAATTCTGGCTGATATAAGTCATTGTCAGCATACAGAATACATAGGTCTGAATTGCTCCTGAGAACAAATCAAAGTACACATGAAGGGCTGCCGGCCAGATAATCGCAATTTTGCTCAATAAGCCGTATACAAGCGCCATCATAACGGTTCCTGATAATACGTTTGCGAACAAACGTAATGACAGGGAAATCGGTACCGCAATCTCACTGATCACATTGATTGGGAACCAAATTGGCAGCCATGGTGGTAATGGCGAACACATGTCTACCCAGATCTGTTTCAACGGCAGATTTTTGAACTGCGTGATATGGATCAGGAAAAATGTAATAAGACCAAGTGCAAGTGTTGTACCATAGTCCGCTGTTGGTGGTCTGAGACCAAACAGACCGGAGATATTACTCATAAAAATGAAAATAAAGATTGTGCTGATATAATTCACAAACTTCGGACCAGCTACTTTACCCATCGTGCCCATAACTACACCATCCAACTTTTCAACGATGAGTTCAATGACATTCTGAAAGCCATCCGGTACTTCTGTCGCATGTTTGATCTTACGGTTTGCAATCACTGCAAAGATCAGGATCACAAGCATAACGATCAGAATGCATACATGGGATGTTGTAATCCACACGGTATGTCCAAACAGCTGATAGGAGAACAGTCCATGGATCATAAAGTCAATATCATCCGCTCCACCAGACATTAGGATTGCGTTACTCACGTTCTCACCTCCTCCTTTCTCGTTTTTAATTGTCGCTGCTTTCGGAAGGTGTCTCCACTCTTCCCTGCAGTTTTAAAACAAATTTATGTGTAAAGGGCTGAAGATAAGCAGATATCTTCAATCCCAGGACACCGATAAAAGCTGTAAATAAATTACCAAGATTAAACTTCATCATGACAAAAAAGACGATCACAACGATCACATACCGCAAAATCGACTTAGCAATGATCTTTGCCTGTGCATGCTCTCCGCCATAAATTTCAACGGCATCCCGAAGTACGATTGCCATGTTGACCGCCATTCCCACAGCCAATGCAATTCCGATCACCAGTCCCGTTGTGTACCGCAGCTTGTCCGTCACAAACCATACGCCTGCCAATTCCACGACAATCCCATATACTATAATACCTAGAACAAGCTCTGGTAATGCATCGTTTAGTCTCTTTAACATCTTACTTCTTCCTATCTTTTCTGCCTAATCCATAAATCTTTTTTGCCATCTTGTAAATATTGGTGAAACCCGCCAATGCCCCTATGACAAAAAACGGGATCGTGATCCACAAAATATCATATTTCCTGCCGAGCCATATGCCGAACATCATGCAAAGTACAATGGGAACGATCATATTCAGCCCAAACTGTAAAATCAGTGTCAGTGACTGAAACACTTTTTTCTGATTCTTCATAAGTGATGTTCTCCTCTCTGCTGTTCTTCTATGGTCTGCGGTTAAAGTCTGATCGTAATCTCTCTGTTGGTATGTTCATACTTTTGCATCACGACTCCTGCAGCCTTTAACATACGCTTGGATGCCACAACAGACGGCGTTCCGTCATACTTGTCGCTGTCGTACACAATTCTCTTAATTCCCGCCTGAATAATTGCTTTTGCACATTCATTGCATGGGAATAATGAAACATAAATCGTCGAGCCTTCCAGACTTCCACCTCGATAATTTAAAATTGCATTCAGCTCACTGTGTGTGGTAAACAGGTATTTGTTCTCCAGCGGAGCACCTTCCCGTCCCCATGGGAATTCATCATCCGAACAGCCTGTTGGCAGTCCGTTGTATCCCATCGATAAAATCTTATGATCTGCACTTACAATACACGCCCCTACCTGTGTGTTCGGGTCCTTGGAGCGCATGCCGGTAAGCATTGCCACACCCATAAAATATTCATCCCAGCTGATGTAATCTCTGCGTTTCTCACTCATATCTATTCCTCTCAGAAAAACGGGTATTTCTCTGGATTATTTTGTTCCGAAAATTCTGTCTCCGGCATCGCCAAGACCCGGAACAATATATCCATGCTCATTCAGATGATCATCCAGCGCACCGATATAAATATCTACGTCCGGATGTGCTTCCTGCATTTTCTTCACTCCTTCCGGAGCTGCGATGATAACCATAAGGTGGATATTTTTTACACCTTTGTCTTTCAACATCTGGATTGCTGCTGCGGAAGATCCACCTGTTGCAAGCATTGGGTCAACAACAAATACTTCACGGTTTGCGCAGTCATCCGGTAATTTGCAGTAGTACTCTACTGGCTCTAATGTTTCAGGGTCACGGTACAATCCGATATGTCCTACCTTTGCGGCTGGGATCATTGCAAGCATTCCGTCTACCATTCCAAGACCTGCACGTAAAATAGGTACGACTGCAAGTTTTTTACCCTTTAATTCTTTTACAGTTGCATGGCAGATTGGTGTATCGATCTCAACATCTGTCAGCTTCAGATCTCTGGTTGCCTCATAGCACTCTAACATTGCAACCTCACTTACAAGTGTACGGAAATCCTTGGAACCTGTATCCGTTCTTCTCATAATTCCAATTTTGTGCTGGATTAATGGGTGATCCATTACTACTACTTTTGACATGTTTTTTATTCTCCTTCGTTTAAAAGTTTTACTAATTTTATGATTGATTTCCTCATGGTCTCATAACACAGCCCATAAGACTGCAGTGATCCGCCATAAGGATCTAAAATCTCTAATTCATCACCGACAAGTTCTGTCAGTACATATACATTTTCTTCTCTGGCACTTGGGTATTTTTCAAAAATCTTCTCTAACTGGCTGTGCTCCATCGTGAGTACGAGCGTATCATCTGTAAAATCTTCATCCTCAAGCTGCGTGGATGTGAAATTCTCCCAGTTAATTCCATTGCTGATCATCACTGCCTCTGCCTTCTGATTCAACGGCTCCGGGAAAAGTACAACTAAGCCTCTGCACTCTATTGTCACCGGGTGCTTTAATGTGTATTCACTTAAAATCCCTGCTGCCATGGGCGCACGGGATGTGCCGCTCTCTGCCACAAACAGGATTCGGTTATATTGTTTCATATAAATCATGCCTTTCTGATCTCTGCATCGGTCATCAAAACTACACTTGTAATACTTGATGTCCCGCCGCCTTCAAAAGACGGTTCATGATTGCCTGTCCAATCCTTGGTGTTGCAAAACTCTCTGAATAGATTGCATCTACATTCCAGTCATCAAATTCCCTTAAAATCTTATAGAGATGCTGCGCGATCGCGTCTTCATCCGCCCGCGCTCCAATGCTCACAACAATATCTGCCTGATACTGATCTTTTGTCTCATCCGTTGCGATCACTCCGACTTTCAGACCATTTTTCTGCTTTTCGGCTACGAGTTCGTTAATCTTTTTCACAACGTTCTCTGCCTCGCCATCTACAAGCACAAGATCTGCTTTCGGTGCATAATGTTTGTATTTCATTCCAGGTGCTTTCGGCTTTGTGAGCGAATCCGAGGCTATAATTCCCGGATCGATCTTCACTTCCTCACCAAGAACCTCTTCTAACATTTCTTTCGTGATATAACCAGGGCGTAAGATCATCGGAGTATCTTCGGTCAGATCAATGATTGTTGACTCAATGCCGATTCCTACCGGTCCTCCGTCTAAGATCATCGGTATCTTGCCATCCAGATCAAGCTTCACATGGGAAGCCTCTGTCGGGCTTGGCTTGCCGGATGTATTTGCACTTGGTGCTGCAATCAGGCATCCGCTTTCCTCAATTAATTTTAATGCTACCGGGTGTTTTGGCATACGGATTGCTACGGTCTCCATACCGCCGGTCGTCTCATATGGTACTTTTTCATTCTTCCAGACGATCATCGTGAGCGGTCCTGGCCAGAATGCGTCTGCCAGCTTTTCTGCCTGAGCAGGAACTTCTTTTGCAATGGAAACAAGTTCCTCAAATTTGCAGATATGCACGATCAGGGGATTGTCTGATGGCCGTCCCTTTGCCGCATATATCTTTTTTGATGCTTCCGGATGCAGCGCATCTGCACCCAGACCATATACGGTCTCTGTTGGAAATGCTACCAGTTCTCCTTTTCGGATGAGTTCTGCCGCTTCTTTCATTTCATTTTCGTCTATCTGAAATGGATCTATTTTTACAACTTTAGTCTGCATGTTATTCCTCCGAACATTCATGTATTATTATCTCACAATTCCAAAAATTAGGCAACATACTTGCTATGTTTTTCTAAATGTGGCATAATAATTTTAATTAGGTAAAGAATATTGATGCAGCAGTTATTTTCAAATAGTAACTGCTTCTTTTCCAGTATTATATGCTTTGGCAGAAATATCAGCAATCTTTCTTACAGGAGGGAGATCGTTATGAAAATTACAAAATCAGAATTTGGAACTACAAAAAACGGTTCTATTATCAATTTATTTCATTTGGAAAACACAAGCGGCGCTTATGTTGAGATCATTGACTTTGGCTGCCGTCTGACAAAAATTGTCGTGCCGGACCGCAATGGTGATCCGGTAGATGTATGTCTTGGATTCTCAACAGCCGATCACTATGCAGACGATGATGCAAGTCTCGGTGCTGTAGTAGGCCGGGTTGCCAACCGCATCAAAGATGGCCACTTTTCTCTGAATGGAAAAGAATACCAGCTTGCCATCAACAACGGAACAAATCATCTGCACGGCGGTATCGTCGGTTACGCTTCTAAGATCTGGGAATCGAAGATCAAAGATGACAAATTAATTTTTACCATGAATTCAGCAGATGGGGAAGAGGGATATCCCGGTAATCTGACACTGACAGTCACTTATGGATGGTCCGAGGACAATGAGCTTTCGATTCTTTACGAGGCATCCACAGATGCGGATACACTGTTCAATGTGACAAATCACGGTTATTTTAACTTAAACGGTGAAGGTCATGGCGATATTATGTCGCATGAATTATTTATTGATGCAGATGAGATCACGGAACTCGATGACTCCCAGGCTCCAACCGGAAAGTTTATCCCGGTAGATGGCACTCCATTTGACTTCCGCACCATGCACACAATCGGAAAAATGTACAACTCCGATTATGAGCAGTTTAAAAAATTCGGCACTTACGATCACAACTTTGTCATCAACGGAACCGGTCTCAGGGAGGCTGCCGTTCTCCAGTCCAAAGAGACGGGAATCCGCATGACCTGCTTTACGGACCAGCCGGGTCTGCAGCTTTATGTCGCAAACCAGCCAATGAAGCTTCCGGGAAAAGAGGGCGTTCCGTACGCAGAGCACTCCAGTGTCTGCCTGGAAACACAGCATTTCCCTGATGCGATCAATCACGGAAATTTCCCAAGCATCGTGCTTCATCCCGGCGAGGATTTCCGTTCCAAGACGCTGTATCACTTCTCAACTTTTTAATTTTTGTTATTGAGCAATATTTATCATTTACGCTTTCATTATCGTGTATTTTAATGGCTTGTGCTAATTAAAATACACGATTTTTCATGTTATGGACTTGTAAACCGTGTCTGTTTGTATTAAAATGTGTGTTAAAGTTATTGGCGACGATAACCTTACATCATTTATGATGTGATGCGTATTCTTAATACGCAGAATAATGATTTTTATTTAATTATAAGGAGGGAATATCAATGGCATACGTAATTTCTGATTCATGCGTTAGCTGTGGAACTTGCGAACCAGAATGTCCAGTAGGCGCTATCAGCCAGGGAGACAGCCAGTTCGTTATCGATGCAGGTTCTTGCGTTAGCTGCGGAACTTGTGCAGGAGTTTGTCCTACAGGAGCTATCAGCGAAGAATAATCCGCAACAGGCTTTGCAAAAGTACATAAGAAAAACCGTCAGGCTTCTGACGGTTTTTTCTTTGTCCATTTTTTTAATAATGGTGTTTTTTTCTTTTTTAAATTGCCGCGGATTGCCTCATCCAGCTGCCGGAAACGTTCCTCTTCCAGTTCCTCACGCTCCCGCATCAGATAATTCATCTCCTTGAGTACCTGTTCCCCCACATCTTCGCTGATCGTCCTGCTTAAATTTTCATTGTTTGCTGCGATCGCCTTGCCCACAATATCTGTCATGAGTTCTGTGAATTGCGCCATGCGGTCCGTATTGTCCAATATGCTCTGCTTTGCCTCTGCCAAAGCTAAGGTCTCCGGGTTTTTAAAATAAACCTGATGATTTTTTACGCCACCAGGCTTATCTGCCTCATTTCCGGTAAGTTCCGGAAGTCTCTGCTCCATATCACCATTATGTACGATCATTTTTATGGCTTTGAGCTGATAGCCCTTCTCTTTTAATTCTTTGATATATTGAAATTCTTTGATATTTTCCTGTGTATAGTAACGGTGTCCCATTTCGTTTCGCGGAATGTTTAACTCCAATTCATCTTCCCAGTAACGCAATACATGCGATTCCACATTTACCATGCTGGATGCATCTGAAATCATATACCGTACTTTTTCCATATTTTCCTCCCTTTAAGCTTACCATTATTATAAGCGTCGCAGGACAAGCCCTCAAGGAAAATCGGTCGCCTTTTTCAGACAAAAATCGGGGTGTTATACAAATTCCGACAGAAAAACAAAATCTTTTTTCTGCCGGAAACTGCACAACACCCAGACGGTACTGATTAATTTTTCTCCATGTTGGCAAACTTGGTATACTGAGGTAACCATACCAGATTGACGGTTCCGATCGGACCATTTCTCTGTTTTGCAATGATGATCTCAGAAATACCTTTCATCTCCGAATCATGATTGTAATAATCGTCCCTGTAAATAAACATAACCACGTCGGCATCCTGCTCGATCGCTCCGGACTCACGAAGATCCGACAGCATCGGTCTGTGATCCGGTCTCTGTTCAACAGCTCGTGATAACTGTGACAATGCGATCACCGGAACAGACAGTTCACGCGCCAGCGCCTTTAAGGAACGGGAAATATCTGAAATCTCCTGCTGACGGGAATCGCTCCCCTTGCCGGAACCGGACATTAACTGTAAGTAGTCGATAATGATAAGTTTTAAATCATGCTCTAATTTATATTTACGGCACTTGCTTCTCATCTCTGCAATGGAGATACCCGGCGTATCATCGATGATCAGCTTGGAATTACCGATCGTTCCTGCTCCCTCGATCAGTTTTTCCCAGTCGCTGTCCGAGAGGTTACCGGTACGCAGAGCCTGTGCATCCACTCTTGATTCCAGAGAGAACAGACGGTTTACCAACTGTTCTTTCGACATCTCCAAAGAAAAAATTGCGGTACACATATCTTCATGGAATGCCACATACTGCGCAATATTCAATACAAACGCTGTTTTTCCCATAGACGGACGCGCCGCGATCAGAATCAGGTCGGAAGGCTGTAAACCGGCAGTCCGATAGTCAAGATCGATAAATCCGGTTGGAATACCTGTTACCGTTCCGGAAGTCTTTGCTGCATTTTCAATTTTCTCCAGCGCATTCATAACAACCTGACGGATTGGGACATAGTCCCCACCGCCACCTCTTGTGGAGAGCAGATCAAATACTTTCTTCTCCGTCATATCCATGACCGTATCAATACTTTCCTTACCGGCATAACACTCATTCTCAATCTCTTCATTCAATCGGATGAGTCTGCGCCGCATGGAATTGTCTTTTACAATTTTTGCATAATACTTAATATTTGCAGAAGTCGGAACCGCATCCAAAAGTTCTTTCACATAGGAAAGACTTGAGATTTCCTCCGGCACCTCTTTTTCTTTTAATTTGTTCTGTAAGGTAATGAGGTCGACTGGAAGCCCTTTGCTGTAGAGTTCTATCATGGCATCAAATAAGATTCCATACTGTTTATGATAAAAATCATCACTCGTCAGCATCTCCATCGCCGTCAATATCGCATCTTTGTCCATGATCATGGAACCAATGACAGACTGTTCTGCATCCAGACTGTTTGGCATGCTTCTCTTGATCAGAGTCTCCTCCATGAGATCCTCCCTATAATTCTACTACATGAACGGCAAGTTTTCCGGTTACTTTTGTGTGAAGTTTTACCGGAACTTCTACAACGCCAAAGCTTCTGATCGGCTCCGCAAGCTGCATTTTCTTCTTGTCAAGTTCTAATCCAAGCTGCTCCTTTGCCGCTGCTGAGATCTCTTTTGTGGAAACAGAACCAAAGGTTCTTCCGCCTTCACCGGCTTTCATCTTAACAGTTACTTTCTTATCTTTTAAATTTTCCGCCATTGCAAGCGCTGCCTCGTAATTCTCCTGTGCAACTTTATCTGCATGCTGATTCTGTAATTTCAGATCATTTAAGTTTTTGGCATTTGCTTCCACGCCTAATTTTTTCGGAAAAATAGCGTTGCGTGCGTAACCGTCACTGACATTGACAACGTCTCCCTTTTTTCCTAATGCTTTTACATCCTGTAATAATATTACTTTCATTCCTGAATATCTCCTTCTTTTATCATTTCGTCAATGGTGTCCTGGATCATCCGCTTTGCCTCCTGGATCGTACAGTTCGTCAGCTGTGCTCCTGCAACGTTTAAGTGACCGCCTCCACCCACACGTTCCATAATGAGCTGGACATTGATCTCGTCAATGGATCTTGAACTGATATAGATTTTTCCCTGATACTCCGTCAAAACGAAGGATGCCTTAATTCCCACAATATTTAATAATTCATTTGCAGCCTGTGCTCCTACAATTGTAGGGCTCTCGATATTATCCGCCGGGCACACAGAGATTGCAAATGCTCCCCGGTAGACTTCTGCATGACGGACCGCCTCGGCTCTCGCCTTATAAGCAGCCATATCATTTCGCAGCATTTTTCTGACACGCGTGACTTCTGCTCCGGCTCTTCTGAGATATGCCGCTGCCTCAAAAGTGCGCACGCCTGTTTTTGTCATAAAATTATTGGTATCAATGAGGATGCCTGCATAAATACAGTCTGCCTCACTCGGTTCCAGCTTAATATTTTCCGAAAAGTACTGCAATACTTCCGCGATCATCTCGCATGCGCTCGATGCGTATGGTTCGATATAGGAAAGTACCGGATTTTCAATGACTTCACTGTTCTGTCTGTGGTGATCGAATACACAGATCGTGTCGGTACGGTTTAACAGCTCCGGGCATTCTGTGTAGCTCGGACGGTTAGTGTCCACAACCATGACCAGCGTATTCTTATTTGTGATCAGAAGTGCCTCTTCATTCTTAATGAATAAATCTGCCGGGTAACCTTTTTCTTCCGTAAAACATTCTACCAGCGGTCGGAGGGATGTCGTGACTTCATTCAAAACAATCTGCGCCTTCTTGCCAAGCACACGGGCTGCGCAGTACACACCGATCGCTGCGCCTAAAGAATCTACATCGCTGATCGTATGTCCCATAATGACCACATGTTCACGGCTCTCGATGATCTCGCGGAGTGCATGAGCCTTTACTCTGGCTTTTACTCTGGTGTTACGCTCTACCTGTTTTGCCTTGCCTCCGTAATAAGTGACTTCCTCGCCTTCTTTTACAACGACCTGATCGCCGCCACGTCCTAATGCAAGGTCAATTCCCATGCGGGCGTACTCGTAATTCTGTGTATAGCTGACACCTCCGGCACCGACTCCGATACTTAAGGTAATCGCCATCTCATTTCCGACTTTGATGCTCTTGACATCCTCGATCAGCTTAAACTTATCTGCTGAGAGCTGCTCTAAATACTTGTATTTGAATACAACAAAATATTTATCTTTCTCGATCTTACGCACCAGGGCATCGATCTCTGTAAAATATTTATTGACCTTGCGGTCTACAAGTGCGATCAAAAGAGAACGTTTTACATCTTCGATACTGTCTAACGCTTCCTCATAGTTGTCAATATAGATCAGTCCTGCAACAAGCTTCTGCTCCTCGTTCTCCCTGATATAACGATTCAGTTCTGTCTCGTCAAACAGATATATGGCAGTCAGATACTCATCCGTGTCGTTGATCGCCACGATAGCACTGTCCTTTGTCACGGAATCAAAATAAATGCGCTTCATGGAAATACGGTAATTGCGGTCATCCAGCATTACATTTATGGATCCTACCGCTTCGGACTTCTGCAGGATATCCTTGGTCAGGCTCGGAAATACTGTGGTCACTGACTTATGGTAATTTTTGTCCTTGCCTGTGATCTCTGTAAATTTTTCATTCATCCACAGAAATCTCGAATTATAATCCAGCAATGCATACGGAATCTCAAAATCATTCAAAAGCTGTTTCTGTACAGTTCCGTACTGTGTGGCAAAATTCACCAGCTCATTGATCAGAAGTGGTCTGTTCCGCCTGTTTGATATCAGTACAATGATAACGTATAAAACGATAAATCCTGAAAACTCTGCTCCCATCTGTATGTCCTGTGCATACATTGCAACATCCATCAAAATCAATACAATGGTGAGATACAAAGGCCAGTTCAAATATCTGCGAAGCTTTCCTTTTAATTTTATATTCGTTTTCTTCATATTCACACCCTTTAAAAATCCTGCAAAATAGTAACGATTTGTATTCCATTATATCATTGAAAGGGTATAATATAAAGCTTATTTTTCTGATTTAATTTCCCGATAAAGGTGTTTCACGTAAGGTCAGATAATTTCCCTTATCCATATCATCAATAAAATTGTCTGCGATCATCTTTTTTCCGCAAAAATTTTCGTCCATGTCTTCCATAAATTCCATGTTCTCATTCTGATAACCTATGCCATCCTGATAATGGAAAACCCGAAATCCAGTTCCCTCTTCCCCGCCGTATGCCGGAAAAATAAGATCATGCCATCCGTCAGTCATCGTATCGCTCACATACACCGGAGTACGGACATACGCAAACCTCTCCAGCACCTGGTATCCCTGTTCACTCTGCTCAAGGATCACTGCCGGATCACCGCCGTCACATTCCGTATATTCACCAACCACCACAGCAAGGATTTCCTCGGTTCCATCTTCATTCAGATCGACCATATCATAATAATAGCGCGTCTCCGCACAAAATTCCTCCAGTATCTGATAATAAGCAATCAGGAAATCCGCAAGTTCCTGGTTCTTCTCCCTGTCGGCATAAATCGTCTCTGTATCTGCCTCAGAAACAGGGTACTGTGTACGTTCCTGTTCTTTCTCTTCCGTCTCTTCTGTCTGACTTTCCGTTTCCGCTGCCGTATCAGGGACCGCTTCTGCTTTATCTGTCTCCTCTTTTTTACCGCATCCACATAACCATAAAACCGCCAGCAATGGAAGTATGATATATTTTCTCAATTTCTTTTTCATATTGTGTAATCCTTTTGTCTCCTGTTTTACTTCTTTCACCGTCCCCTGCAGCTGCTCTAAAAAAGTATGCAGATTC
>ENA-UESU01001391-UESU01001391.1-human-gut-metagenome-genome-assembly--contig:-NODE-1391-length-17302-cov-5.356749_pt1 | contig 17302 bp, 13 predicted proteins | sample MGYA00243007_ERZ508008 | MGnify/ENA primary metagenome ERZ508008 (study PRJEB26167, sample SAMN06115399) | human gut metagenome | host: Homo sapiens | place: China:Henan | collected 2016-06-23...
GTCTCCCTGCTCCATCGTATTAGAAACTGCGGCGGAAGCCTCTTGACAGACGGCCCCATTTGTATTATTGTACTATCGTAATAGTACATTGAGAGGAGCGGATTTCATTTGCAGCAGCGATCCAAGTTCATTCAAAGAACCAGCGCTCTGGCGCTGGCGGCGGTCCTGGCACTCGGCATGGGTGTTCAGGCGGCCGGACCGAGCACATCCACAGTGGATGACCGGCGGGAGGACCTGACCATATTTTATGAGACGCTGAAAGACAGCCATCCGGATCTTTTTGCCAACACGCCGGAGGAGACCTTCCTGGCCCGCAAAGCAGAGCTTACAGAGCATCTGGACACCGCAAGCGACGTAGAATTTCTCTTCGGCCTGCAGAGTCTGGCCGCGCTTGTGGGCGACTCCCACACCAGCGTCCAGGTGGCGGACAGCGTGGTGGACCAGCTGAATGCCTATCCCATGGTGCTGTCCTGGCGGGACGGGCACTGGTACCTGACCACAGTTCCGGCTGAGGAACAGGATCTGCTGGGCGCGGAGGTCACCGCCATAGGCGGCCGCTCTATGGCAGAGGTGGTGGAGACCTTTGGCCGCGTGCTCAGTGCCGACAACCCGGTGAAGCTGCGGCGGCAGTACCGGCAGGTGTGCAATGTGGCGGATTACTACGCCTATCTGGGTCTGGCAAAGGCGGGTGAGCCTCTGGCCCTCACCCTGGCTGACGGCAAGACCGTCTCCATCGCTCCCATGCCCTACCTCTCCCTGGGAGAGGCGGAAATTGTCCAGCTAGGCGCTGAGGTGCCCCAGCCCGCCACTGCCCGCCAGAAGTGCAATTACTGCGCACTTCCGCTGAGCGGGCAGGTCTACTATATCCAGTACAACGTCTGCCAGGAGGACCCGGCGCTGCCCATGGAGGACTTTGCCGCCCAGGTGCAGGCGGACCTGGAGGCCGGAAGTTACAGCCGCGTTCTCGTGGACCTGCGGAACAACGGCGGCGGGTCAGACGGCGTAATCTGGCCTCTGCTGTCCGTCCTGCGGCAGGAGATGGATGATGGGACCGAGGTGGTGGGACTCATCGGAGAGGCCACCTTCTCCTCTGCCATCATCAATGCCGTAGAGCTGCAGGAAATGGGCATCCCGCTGGTGGGAGAGCCTGCCAGCGGCAGCGTGGACCACTTTGGCTCCGTCAGTGGCTTTTCTCTGCCCAACTCCGGCATCCAGATTGGTGTCTCCTCCAAATACATCGACCTGGGCACCCTGCTGGACGCCGACGCCGGACGGGGCGTGGAGTCTCTGGAGCCGGATATCGCCGTTCCCCAAACCATGGCGGATACCCTGGCGGGCAGAGACACCGCTGTGGAGTGGCTGCTGGCCCATCCGGAGACGCTGGAACAGCGGGAATACCCGGATGCGCCGCTCACCCGGGGGCGGTTCGTGGGGCAGCTGTATGCTGCGGCCGGGTCCCCTGCCGCAGCGGCGGAGGCCGGTTTCCAGGATCTGCTGGGCATCGAGTGGTTCCTGCCGGCGGTGAACTGGGCCGCGGAGACCGGCGTCACCGGCGGTACGGCGGAGGGCGCCTTTGCGGCCGCACGGCACCTCACCTGGCAGGAAGCCGCCGTCTTTCTCGTCCGCACTGCGGAGGCCCTGGGGCTAGAGCCGGAGGCTGTCCGCACCGCGCCTCTGCCCGATGCGCTGGCGGAGGGTGCCTGGGACCAAACCGCTCTGGAACTGGCCTGGGAATGGGGCCTGCTTCCGGAAGACGCGGGCAGCGCCGCCGAAATCGCTCGGGTCCAGGGCGGGGCCATGGCGGATACCTTTGCGGCCCTGCTGTAACCCCACGAATCGTCTGACCAGAAACAGCCCCCGAACGCTGCGGCGTCCGGGGGCTGTCTCAACCTCTCTGACGGCGGTGTGCCGCTGTTCTCTGACGGGCTGTCTTCCAGGCGCACGTCCCGGCAGAGAAAAGGACCGCGGGATAACTCCCGCGGTCCTCTGATATGGTATATGCTTACTCGCTGTACATGGCCTTCAGCTTCAGCAGGTGCTGATAGCGATCCATGGCAGCTTTCTCGTTGCGCTGGAACAGCTCGCCGGCGCGGTCGGGGAACTCGCGGGTCAGACGGCTGTACCGGGCCTCGTTCATCAGGAACTCCTGATAGCCGCCAGCCGGCTCCTTGGAGTCCAGCGTGAACTTGGCACCCTCAGCGGCGGGGTTGAAGCGGAACAGGTTCCAGTAGCCGCACTCCACAGCCTTCTTCATTTCCTTCTGGCAGTTCATCATGCCGCCCTTGATGGAGTGCATCTCGCAGGGGGCGTAGCCGATAATCAGGGACGGGCCGGGATAGGCCTCGGCCTCCTGAATGGCCTTCAGGGTCTGGGCGGGGTTGGCACCCATGGCCACCTGAGCCACGTAGATATAGCCGTAACTCATGGCGATCTCCGCCAGGGACTTTTTCTTGATCTCCTTGCCGGCCGCGGCGAACTGCGCCACCTGGCCGATGTTGGACGCCTTGGAGGCCTGGCCGCCGGTATTGGAGTACACCTCGGTATCAAAGACGAAGACATTCACATCGTTGCCGGAGGCCAGGACGTGGTCCAGACCGCCGAAGCCGATGTCGTAGGCCCAGCCGTCGCCGCCGAAGATCCACATGGACTTCTTGGACAGGAACTCCTTGTCCGCCAGAATCTCAGCAGCCAGCTTGCAGGCGTCGCACTGGCACAGCGTCTCGCCCTTTGCCTTCAGCTCCTCGCCGAAGGCATGGATCTCCGCCTTGGGATTGGCCAGCAGCTCGTCCACAGTGCAGATGCTGCTCTCCAGGGCGGCGATGTATGCCTTGGTGGCCTCGCCGTTGGCGGCGCTGTCCTCCATGGTGTCCAGCCACTTCTGGCCGGCCTCCTTCAGAGCGGGCACTGCCCAATCCTTGGCAATCAGCTCCCGGGTCAGATCCGCCAGACGGCTGCGGGTGGCCTGCTGGCCCAGATACATGCCCAGGCCGTGCTCAGCGTTATCCTCGAACAGGGAGTTGGCCCAAGCGGGACCATGGCCTTCCTTGTTGGTGCAATAGGGAGAGGTGGCAGCCGGACCGCCCCAGATGGAGGAGCAGCCGGTGGCGTTGGAGATGTACATCCGGTCACCGAACAGCTGGGTAATCAGGCGGGCATAGCTGGTCTCGGCGCAGCCGGCGCAGGAGCCGGAGAACTCCAGCATGGGCTGACGGAACTGGCTGCCCTTGACGGTGTTGTCCTGCATGTCCTTCTTCTCGGACACCTGGGAGACGCAGTAGTTGAAGACCTCCTGCTGGGCGGCCTCCTGCTCCTGGTCCACCATGGTCAGGGCGTCCACCGGGCACTGGCCCACGCACACGGCGCAGCCCATGCAGTCCAGCGGGCTGATGGCCATGGTGTACTTGTACACGCCCTTGCCCTTGCCGGCCTTCACGTCCACGATCTTGGCGGCGGCGGGGGCATTCTTGGCCTCCTCCTCCGTCAGAGCGAAGGGACGGATGGTGGCGTGGGGGCAGACATAGGCGCAGTTGTTGCACTGGATGCACTTGGTGGAATCCCAAGTGGGAACGGACACGGCCACGCCGCGCTTCTCATAGGCGGCGGCGCCCAGCTCGAACTGGCCGTCCACATGCTTGACGAAGGCGGACACGGGCAGGCTGTCGCCGTCCATGCGGCCCACGGGGTCCAGAATCGTGCTGACCTGCTCCACCAGAGCGGCGGGGCCCTCGTGCTTGACGGGCTCGGCCTCGTCCACAGCGTTGGCCCAGTCGGCGGGCACATCGAACTTCTTGTAGGCGGTGGCGCCGGCGTCGATGGCCTTGTGGTTCATGTCCACGATGTCCTGGCCCTTCTTCAGGTAGGAGTGGGTGGCGGCGTCCTTCATGTAGCCCACAGCCTCGCTCTCAGGCATGACCTTAGCCAGAGAGAAGAAGGCGGACTGCAGGATGGTGTTGGTGCGCTTGCCCATGCCGATTTCCTTGGCCAGGTCGATGGCGTTGATGGTGTAGACCTGAATGTTGTTCTTGGCGATGTAGCGCTTGGAGGCGGCATCCAGATGGTGGCTCAGCTCCTCGTCGCTCCACTGGCAGTTGATCAGGAACACACCGCCGGGCTTCACGTCCCGGACAATGGGGAAGTGCTTGGTGATGTAGGCGGGCACGTGGCAGGCCACGAAGTCGGCCTTGTTGATGTAGTAGGAAGACTTGATGGGGGAGTCGCCGAAGCGCAGGTGGCTGATGGTGACGCCGCCGGTCTTCTTGGAGTCGTACTGGAAGTACGCCTGGACATACTTGTCGGTATGGTCGCCGATGATCTTGATGGAGTTCTTGTTGGCGCCCACGGTGCCGTCGCCGCCCAGGCCCCAGAACTTGCACTCAATCGTACCGGCGGGAGCCACGCTGGGAGCGGGCTTCTCCTCCAGGCTCAGGTGGGTCACATCGTCCACGATGCCGATGGTGAACTCGCGCTTCATGGAATCCTTCTTCAGCTCGTCATACACGGCGAAGACGGAGGCGGGCGGGGTGTCCTTGCTGCCCAGGCCGTAACGGCCGCCGATCACCTGGATGTCGGTCCGGCCGGCGTTGGCCAGAGCAGTGACCACGTCCATGTACAGGGGCTCGCCCTGGGAGCCGGGCTCCTTGGTGCGGTCCAGCACGGCGATCTTCTTGCAGGTGGCGGGGATGGCGGCGAGCAGCTTGTCCGCACGCCAGGGCCGGTACAGCCGGACCTTGATGAGGCCCACCTTCTCGCCGCCCGCATTCAGATAGTCGATGACCTCCTCAGCCACGTCGCAGATGGAGCCCATGGCGATGATGACGCGGTCTGCGTCGGCAGCGCCGTAGTAGTTGAACAGCTGATAGTCGGTACCCAGCTTCTCGTTGATCTTGCCCATGTACTTCTCCACCACGTCGGGCAGAGCGGTGTAGTAGCTGTTGCAGGCCTCACGATGCTGGAAGAAGATGTCGCCGTTCTCGTGAGAGCCGCGCATGTTGGGCCGCTCGGGATTCAGGGCGTGCTTGCGGAACGCCGCCACGGCGTCCATGTCGCACATCTCCTTCAGGTCATCGTAATCCCACACGGCGACCTTCTGGATCTCGTGAGAGGTACGGAAACCGTCGAAGAAGTTCACGAAGGGAACGCGGCCCTCAATGGCGGCCAGATGGGCCACGGGCGCCAGGTCCATGACCTCCTGCACGTTGCCCTCGCACAGCATGGCGAAGCCGGTCTGGCGGCAGGCCATGACGTCGGAGTGGTCGCCGAAAATGTTCAGGGCGTGGGTGGACACGGTACGGGCGGACACATGGAACACGCAGGGCAGCAGCTCGCCGGCGATCTTGTACATATTGGGGATCATCAGCAGCAGGCCCTGGGATGCGGTGTAGGTGGTGGTCAGCGCACCGGCGGCCAGGGAGCCGTGGACCGTGCCGGAGGCACCCGCCTCGGACTGCATCTCGACGACCTTGACAGTGGTGCCGAAAATGTTCTTCTGACCAGCGGCGGACCACTGGTCGACCAAGTCTGCCATGGGAGAGGACGGGGTGATGGGATAGATCCCCGCCACTTCGGTAAACGCATAGCTGACATACGCAGCTGCGTTGTTACCGTCCATGGACTTGAACTTTCTTGCCATAAACTTACCTCCTATAAATGTGCTGCCCACACGACAGCATTCTGAACCAACATGAACACGGTCGCATTCCCCCGAATGCTCATGCAGTGTTATTATATCACTTGAAATTTGCCGTGTAAATAACTGCCTTGTTATTTTTTGCGCAAATTTTCTGGTTTCTGCGGAAACGTCAAGACTTCCTGGAATTTTCAGGCCAGTTTTGGAATCCGGGGTTTCTTATTTCGTCGTTTTGTGGTAAACTGACTTCCGTGAAAACGGCGGTTTTCGACAATTCGCAATCGGCTCTTCCGGCAGCGGGCGGCAGCCTGGAGCGGGAGGGCTTCTGGAGGTGGTCGTTTATGGTGGTGACGGTGCGCTCCCTGGGACTGAACGGCATTGCCGGGTATGCGGTCAGCGCGGAGTGCTTCCTCTCCGGCGGGCTGCCCGCCTTTGACATCGTGGGTCTGCCGGACGCCGCCGTGCGGGAGGCCCGGGAGCGAGTCCGGGCGGCGGTGAAGAACTGCGGGGCCAAGTTCCCCGTCAGCCGAATCACGGTGAATCTGGCCCCGGCCGGGCAGAAAAAGGCGGGCACAGTCTACGACCTGCCCATCTTTGTGGGGCTGCTGGCCGCAGGACGGGAGCTGCCGCCGCCGGCCCAGCAAGCGGCGTTTATCGGGGAGCTGTCCCTCACCGGGGCGCTGCGGGGCGTCACCGGCGTGCTGCCCATGGCCCTGGCAGCCCGGGACGCCGGTGTGAAGGAGCTGTATGTCCCGGCGGAGAACGCCGCTGAGGCCACGCTGGCAGGCGGCCTCACCGTCTACGGCGTACCGGATGTGGGGGCGCTGGTGCGCCACTTGCGGGGCGAGGAGCGCCTCTCCCCCGCCTCGGCCTGGGTGCCGGAGGCAGAGGAGGCCGCCGGGCCGGATCTGCGGGATGTGATGGGCCAGGAAAATGCCAGGCGGGCCCTGGAGATCGCCGCGGCAGGCGGCCACAACCTGCTGCTGATCGGCTCCCCCGGCGCAGGCAAGTCCATGCTGGCCAAGCGGCTGCCCTCCATCCTGCCGGATATGAGCCGGGAGGAGGCGCTGGAGGTCTCCGGCATCTGGTCCGTGGCGGGGCTGGCGGACCCGCAGCACCCCCTGCTGACCCGGCGCCCCTTCCGCAGTCCCCACCACACCGCATCCGCCGCCGCCCTCACTGGAGGCGGGCCGCTGCTGCGGCCGGGGGAGATCTCCCTGGCCCACAACGGCGTGCTGTTTCTGGACGAGCTGCCGGAGTTCCACCGGGACGTGCTGGAGGCCATGCGCCAGCCCCTGGAGGACGGCACGGTGACAGTGGCCCGCTCCGGCGGAACGCTGCACCTGCCCGCCCGGTTCCAGCTGGTGTGCGCCATGAACCCCTGTCGGTGCGGCTGGCGGGGGCACCCCTCCGGACGGTGTACCTGCTCGGACCGGGAGGTGGCCAAGTATGTGGAGAAGATCTCCGGCCCCCTGCTGGACCGGATCGACCTCCACGTCAGCGTTCCCGCGGTGGAATACGCATCCATGCGGCGGAAAGAGACGCCGGAGAGCTCCGCCGATGTGAAGTGCCGGGTGGACGCGGCCCGGGCTGTCCAGACCGCCCGCTTTGCCGGCACCGGCGTCACCTGCAACGCCCACATGACCGCCCCCATGATCGGGCAGTTCTGCTGCCTGGACCACGCCGGCGATGCGCTGATGAAGTCCGCCTTCGAGCGGATGGGCCTCACCGCCCGGTCTCATGATCGGATCCTGCGGGTAGCCCGGACCATCGCGGACCTGGACGGTGCGGCGGACATCAGGCCGGAGCATCTGGCAGAGGCCATCCAGTTCCGGAATACCGATATTTTGAAGGGATAACCGGGTCCCCGCCGCAGCCCAGCGCAGCGGACTTTACGGGGGCAAGGCCGAAGCCATTCCGTTCCGGAACCGGACATTCCCAAAGGATCAGAAAACCAGGCGGCCCCGGAATGGGGCCGCCTGGTTCACTGTGGCGGAAATAACGTGGTCAGTGCCGGTTCCAGAGAAGCAGGGCCGCCAGCAGCGGCACTCCCAGAAGCACCGCTGCCAATATTATGGCGAAGATCCGGGCCCTTTTGCGGAACCCCTCCGGCGAGTAATCCATATCTCCCTTTTTCAGGCGGTGCAGCCAGAACGTGTTCAGGCCCCAGATCACCAGGCCGATCACCGGTACGATCACAAAAACCGAAAACCATCCGTCTCCGTTGGAACCATAATACAGCGGGCTCATTCTCCAGATTCCTCCTTCCGCCAATCGCCGGAGCCGCACAGGCGGACTCGCCTCTTTACCGGATGAAGTTCATCATGGGACGGGGCGTGCTCTCCGGCACAGGGACCCTGCTCTCCGCCAGCACCTTCACCATCCAGGCCATATCCCGGCCCAGGCGGGCGGCCACCTCCATGCCCTCCTCGTCTTTCAGGGCCTCGCCGGGGTCCGCGCCGTGTACGGCGCCCCAGTAGTCGGAGGTGACGATGACCATCTCCATGGCATCCATGGTGCCCAGCAGCTGCTGATACGTCTCCATGCCGCCGCTGCGGCGCAGGGTGCACAGGGCGCCCCCCACCTTGTGGTGGAGCTGATTCACCCCGCAGCCCGCCGCCAGCATCAGCCGGTCCAGCACGCACTTCATATTGCCGGAAATACCGCCGTGATACACCGGAGCTGCCAGCAGGATGCCGTCCGCCTCGATGCAGGCGGCGATGATGTCGTTGACCATATCGTCGGTCTGGACACACCGGAGGCTGCCGGTGTTCAGGCAGTGGTAGCAGGCCATGCAGGGATGGACCTTCGCCCCGGGCTGGAACACCTGGAACTCCACCCCGGCGGCCTCCACCTCCCGCCGGACCACCTCCAGCACCTGGGCGGTGTTGCCGTTCTTTCTGGGACTGCCGTTGATGGCCACGATCTTCATAAACTTCCCCTCCATAATTTGGTTTCCCCTTGTTGTCCCTCCATTATAGCAGAGGGCTGGACGGCGGGCAAGAGCTCCTTTTCCCCCATAAAAAGAGACGCCCTGACGGGCGTCTCTTTGGGACTCTGGGGAAGATCACCAGCGGTCGTTGTCGATGTCCCGGCTGAAGATGGTGCCGGTGACGGCGTCGATCTCAAATTCGTACTCGGTCCAGCCGTTGCGGATCTCGACTTCATACTGCGCCCGGCCGTCATCCCAGTCAAACTGGCACTTCACCACCGTGGAGCCGCTGGGCGTCTCCGCCAGGGCGATCTGCTGGGCCCGCTCTGCGGTGATATAGTCACCGCTGGAAGAGTTGCTGCCGTTCCCGGAGGGGCGGCTGGTGCCGTTGTTCCAGATCTGGAAATTCTCCAGCTCCCGATCGGAGCTGAGGATGGCGCCGGTGACGGCGTCGATGTCGTAGTCATATTCGGTGGTGCCGCTGTAAAACTCCACCTCATACTTCATCCGGCCGTCATCCCAGTCCAGGTTGGCCCGCAGGAACACGGCGTTGGCCTCTTTGACACCGGCGTCATTCAGGGCGATCTGCTTGGCCCGGTCGGCACTGATATAGTTGCCGGAGGCGGAAGAGGCGCCCTGCTGGCTGGCGGTCCGGTCCGCGGTGGTCAGCTGGACCGTGCGGGTGGCCGAGTTGAAGGACACGTCCATACCCATGGCCTCGCTGATGGCCCGGACGGGGACATAGGTGGTGCCGTTGTAGAGGAACACGGGGACCTGCTTTCCGGCGGCATCCCGCGGGGTGAATCTGGCGCCGTTGAGGGTGATGCCGATGCCGTCCTCCACCTGGATGCTGCGCTTGGAGGTGGCGGTGGCCGTGACGCACAGTGCTGCGATCAGGACCGTCAGGACCAAACCGGAGCCGAAGCCCTTCCAGAAACCGTTCTGCTTCATTGTTCATTCTCCTTTTCATGTTCTGCATTCGGCGGGTCTCTCCCGCCCCTTCTGCACCATTAACGGCGCCAGAAGAGGTTTTATTGCACCGTGCGGAAAATTTTTTTATTTTTTTCGCGCCGCTGGCCCTTCCCCACAAAACAGACTTTCTATTCCCAGAAAAATGCGCTATAATAGGGGCCGATATTCCAAACTGTTCTGATATGGAGGTCCGTTATGATGAATGCTTCCCCTGCCCCGCAGGAGATCTTTTTGCTGAAACTGGGCGAGGTGGTCCTGAAGGGACAGAATCGCCAGTCCTTTGAGGACAAGCTGCTGGCCAACGTCCGCCGCCGGGTGAAAAACTGCGGCAGCTTCCAGTGCTCCCTCCGGCAGAGCACCATCTACGTGGAGCCCCAGGGAGAGGACTGCGATATGGAGGCCGCCTGGGACGCCTGCCGCCAGGTGTTCGGCATTGCCGCCGTGGCCCGGGCCGTGCCCTGTGAAAAGACAGTGGACGCCATTGTGGAGGCCGCCCGGACCTATCTGGCGGACGCCTTTGCCGTTGCGAAGAGCTTCAAGGTGGAGAGCAAGCGGGCAGACAAGATGTTTCCCATGAACTCCATCCAGCTGAGCCAAGCTGTGGGCGGCGATCTGGCGGAGCTGTTCCCCCATGTGGCGGTGGATGTCCACACTCCCGATCTGACGGTATTTGTGGAGATCCGGGAGAAGTACGCCTACGTTCATACTCCCTCTGTTCCCGGCGCGGGCGGCCTGCCCATCGGCATGGGCGGCCGGGCGGTGAGCCTGCTCTCCGGCGGCATCGACTCCCCGGTGTCCTCCTGGATGATGGCCCGCCGGGGCGTGGAGCTGGAGATGGTCCACTTTGTCTCCCCGCCCTACACCTCCCAGCAGGCCCAGGACAAAGTACTGGAGCTGGCCCGGCTGCTGACTGCCTGGACCGGGCGGCTGCTGGTCCACATCGTCCCCTTCACGGAGATCCAGGAGGAGATCCGGCGGAACTGCCCGGAGGAGTACTTCACCCTCATCATGCGCCGGTTCATGATGCGCATCGCCGAGGCCATCGCCAGGAAGGCCAACGCCGGCGCCCTGGTCACCGGCGAGTCCCTGGGCCAGGTGGCCAGCCAGACCATGCTGGCCCTGGGGGTCACCGAGGATGTGACCTCCCTGCCGGTGCTGCGGCCCCTGATCGGCATGGACAAGGTGGAGATCATCCGCATGTCCCGGGAGATCGGGGTGTTCGACACCTCCATCCTCCCCTATGAGGACTGCTGCACGGTGTTCACGCCCCGCCACCCCGCCACCCGGCCCCGGCTGGAAGATGTGCGGCAGGCGGAGGCCGCCCTGGACGTGGAGTCCCTGGTGCAGAAGGCCCTGGCGGACGAGACCTGGGTGCGGGTGAAGTCCACGGATCCGGCCCGGATCTGATCCAATCTGTTCCCGGCCCCGCCGCCTGTCGCCGGCGGGGCCGCTGTTTCAAAAAGGAGGTCTTTCCATGTCACACACCGCGGAGATCATCGCCGTCGGCACAGAGATCCTGCTGGGTAACATCGCCAACACCGACGCCCAGATGCTCTCTCAGAGCCTGTCCACCCTGGGCGTCAACGTCTTCTGGCACACGGTAGTGGGGGACAACCCTCAGCGCCTGCGGGAGGCTCTGGACATTGCCCGGCACCGGGCCGACATCATTCTCACCACAGGCGGCCTGGGTCCTACCTACGACGATCTGACCAAGCAGACCATCTGTGCGGCCTTCGGCCAGAAGCTGGTGCTGCACGAAGATATTCTGGAGGACATCCGGGCCTTTTATCAGTCCGCCCTCCATGTGCCCATGCCGGAAAACAACACCCAGCAGGCGGAGCTGCCGGAGGGCTGCACCGTGTTCGACAATCCGGTGGGCACCGCCCCCGGCTGCGCCTTTGAAGCGGACGGCGTCCATGTGCTGATGCTGCCGGGGCCGCCCCACGAGTGCGAGACCATGCTCCGCCGGTGCGTGGAGCCGTACCTCCGCGCCCTCTCCAAAGAGGTCATCGTCTCCCACGATATCATGACCTTCGGCATGGGCGAGAGCTCTGTGGACCAGCTGCTCCATGACCGGATGGTCCGCATGGTGAACCCCACCCTAGCCACTTATGCCAAGCCCTGCGAGGTGCGGCTGCGGGCCACCGCCAAGGCCGCCGGCGCAGAGGAGGCGGAGGCCATGCTGGCCCCGGTGGTGGCAGAGGTCCGCGCGGCTTTGGGAGACTATGTGTACGGCGTGGATGTGAAGGGCCTGGAAGCGGTGTGCTTCCAGCTGCTGAAGGAGCGGAATCTCACCCTGTCCACTGCGGAGAGCTGCACCGGCGGCCGGGTGGCGGAGCGGATCACTGCCCTGCCCGGCGTCTCCAGCGTGTACCGGGGCGGCGTGGTCAGCTACTGGACCTCTGTCAAGGCGGCGGTGCTGGGCGTGCCCCAGGAAACGCTGGACCAGTACGGCGCCGTGTCGGAGGAGACGGCCCGGGCCATGGCGGAGGGCGCCCGGCAGATCACCGGGGCAGACATCGCCGTGTCCGTCACCGGCGTGGCGGGCCCGGACCGGGATGAGCGGGACAACCCGGTGGGGCTGGTGTACATTGGCCTGGCCACGCCGGAGGGCACCTTCTGCCGCCGGACGGACTCCGGCCGCCGCCGGCGGGACCGCATCCAGGAGCTGGCCGCCAACCACGCTCTGGACGTGGTCCGGCGGTATCTCACCGGCCTGCCCATCGGATAAGCGCGCACCCAAGGGGGCCTGTGGGGCATATACTGGCCTAGCCCTTCAGAGAGGAGGCTTCTGTATATGCACTATTCTCAGGGGGATTTCTGTTATCCCCCGTGTTGTATCATTCCCACTGTTACGGTGGGCAGCACTGTCACGACACCCCCCGGCACCCGGGCCCGGGTAACCGCCTCGCCCACGCCCTGCGGTGTGGAGCTGGACTTTGCCATTCCAAGGGGTAATCCGGGCCCGGCTGGACCCCGGGGGCCAATCGGCTGCCAGGGACCGGAAGGGCCTCAGGGACCGGAAGGGCCTCAGGGGCCGGAAGGACCCCAGGGACCGGAAGGACCTCAGGGGCCGGAAGGACCTCAGGGGCCGGAAGGACCCCAGGGGCCGGAAGGACCCCAGGGGCCGGAAGGACCTCAGGGGCCGGAAGGACCCCAGGGACCGGAAGGACCTCAGGGGCCGGAAGGACCCCAGGGGCCGGAGGGACCTCAGGGGCCGCAAGGGCCTCAGGGACCGGAAGGGCCTCAGGGGCCGGAAGGACCCCAGGGGCCGCAAGGGCCTCAGGGGCCGGAAGGACCTCAGGGCCCACAAGGATTCCAGGGCCCACAAGGACTTCAGGGTCCCCAAGGACCTCAGGGTCCGTCGGGTATTCCGGCCTATGCGTCTTTTGTCACCTACCAGCAGGAGTTTTTCAACGGCAGCTCAATCTCTTTGAGTGCGGCAGCAACGGATGTGACCGGCCACATTGTGCAGGAATCTACCACTCAGCTCCTCCTGCAACCGGGAGTATATCTCATCGCCTACCACTTTGCCGCCAACCTTCTGACCGCCGGATATCTTCAAATCACACCGGGCTACGGAGGACGCGGTCATCTGGAGTACGGCGTCTACAATCGGACCGGTATCGACAATACCAGTGTATCCGGCTCTGCCTCTTTCATCATCTCCGTGGAGGAGGCTACCCGTTTTTCCCTGAACAGCAACAGCAGCGTTACCGTTCGGGACGGCGAAGCCACTCTGGTGATTCTGGCTCTGCAGCCCAGCAGAGAGGCCTGAGCTGCGCAAGACCGGGAGACCGCCTGCAGGCGGCCTCCCGGCCCTTTTCTGCCGGAGTCCAGAGGGCGGTCTCAGCCGCCCAGTGCCACGTCCAGCACCATCATCACCAGGAACCCCATCACAAAACCGCAGGTCCCCGCCCGGCTGTGGGCCTGGGGAATCAACTCCTCCACCACCACGTACAGCATCGCTCCGGCAGCAAAACTCAGCAACCAGGGCATCAGCGGGTCCACGCCGGCCGCGGCCAGGGCCGCCAGCACGCCGAACACCGGCTCCACGGCGCCGGAGAGCATTCCCCCCACAAAGGCCCTGGGACGGGACCAGCCGCCCTGCCGCAGGGGCAGAGCCACGGCGGCTCCCTCCGGAAAATTCTGGATGCCGATGCCCATGGCCAGGGCCGCCGCCCCGGCAAAGCCCTCCCCTCCGGACACCAGGGCAAAGGCCAGCCCCACCGCCATCCCCTCCGGGACGTTATGTAGGGTGATGGCTGTCATCAGCAGAGTGGTCTGCCGCCAAGAGGCATCCTGCCAGGTCCGGTCCCGCCGCAGATGGGGCAGCAAGGCATCCAGAGCGGACAGGAAGACCACGCCCAACAGCATTCCGCCCGCGGCGGGCAGCCAGTCCGGCAGCGCCCCCTCTGCGGCCCGGTCGATGGCCGGCAGCAGCAGGCTCCACACGGAGGCCGCCGTCATGACTCCAGCAGCAAAGCCCAGCAGGGTCTTTTGAAAGTGGGGCCGGGGTTCCCCGCCGAAAAAAAAAACCATGGCCGCGCCCAGAGCGGTCATCAAAAATGTGAAGCCCGTACCCAGGGCCGCCCAGCCAAGAGACTGCAGCATAGCACCAACGCCTTTTCTCTGATTCAGGCGGAACACCGCCCGTATGCCAGTATAAGCGGCAGGACTTCCCGGCGTGACAGGGCTTGCATCCGGGGGCAATGTGTGATATGGTATAGGCAGCAGGAAAAGCTCATATAAGTTCGCTGTCATGGCGCGAACGTCTCTACGGAGCCGCCGAAGGCTCTTCTATGAGTGTCTGTTGGAAGGGGCCATCCCCTGCCGGCAGGCGCTTCTTTTCTGTCTGAAAAATCCGGAACGGAAACAAAAGGAGATTTGCCATGTCACTGACGATCATCAAGGGAACTATTCTGTCCGCTCCCACCCTGGGACAGCTGGATGCCCTGCCGGGCGGATATCTGGTGGCCGAGGACGGCCTCATCCGGGGTGTGTACGGGTCTTTGCCCGAGCAGTACGCCGGTGCCCCGGTGGAGGACTGGGGAGACGCGCTGATCCTCCAGTCCTTTGCGGATCTGCACCTCCATGCGCCCCAGTACCCCATGCTGGGGATGGGCATGGACCTGCCCCTGCTGGACTGGCTGAACGCATACGCCTTTCCCACAGAGGCCCGGTTCGCGGACACAGGCTACGCCCGGGAGATTTACAGCCGCCTGGCCCGGGAGCTTATTGCAAACGGCACCACGCGGGTGTGCATGTTCTCCTCTCTCCACACGGACGCCACGCTGATCCTGATGGAGGAACTGGAGAAGGCCGGCGTCACCGGCTACGTGGGCAAGGTGAACATGGACCGGAACGCTGCCCCCGGCCTGTTGGAGGAGACCACAGAGGAGTCCAGGCGTGAGACGCTCCGCTGGCTGGATGCCTGTCAGGACTTCCGCCTGGTGAAGCCCATGCTGACGCCCCGGTTCACCCCCTCCTGCACTGACGAGCTGATGGCGTTTCTGGGCAAACTGGCGGCGGAGCGGGATCTCCCCGTCCAGTCCCACCTGTCGGAGAACCAGGCAGAGATGGCCTGGGTGCGCCAGCTCCACCCGGGCTGCCAGCAGTACTGGGAGACCTATGCCAAATACGGCCTGTGGACCAGCCGCACCGTCATGGCCCACTGCGTCTGGTCCGATGCGCGGGAGCGGCAGGCCATGCGGGACGCCGGCGTGACAGCGGTCCATTGCGCCGACTCCAACCAGAACATCTGCTCCGGCGTGGCGCCGGTGCGGGCCATGCTGAATGAGGGCGTGAAGGTGGCCCTGGGCAGCGACATTGCCGGTGGGGACCACCTGCACATGTTCGATGTGGTGGCCGCCTCCATCCGGGCCTCCAAGGCCCGGCGGGTGCTGGACAACTGGGAGACGGATTTCCTCACGGTGCCGGAGGGCTGGTACCTGGCCACCTCCGCCGGTGCGGCATACTTCGCCGAGCAGCCGGGCTTTGCCCCAGGCAATCATCTCCACGCCCTGGTCCTGGCGGACGATGATCTTCCCCAGCCCCATCCCATGACGCCCCAGGAGCGGCTGGAGCGGGCGGTGTATCTGCGTCAGGGCGGCGCCATCCGGGCGGTCTGGAGTGAGGGACGGAAGGTATTCTCCGCAGAGGGTTGATCAAAGAGCGGGATGCTGTGTGTCCCGCTCTTTTTTGTTCCCGTCTGGGAGGCCCCCCTGGGGAGTGGTATGGGCCGGCACACCCCTAAAAGCAAACGTGCGGCGCACCCTGAAACGGATGCGCCGCATCTATTTTGTATTGCTCACGCCCCGGCAAACTGCGCCGGGTCCCGCAGGGCGTCCGCCGTTTCCCGGGGCACTTCAGCGGTAAACGTCAGCAGACCGCCCAGTCCTTCCACGCCTACAAAGCTCCCAACGCCCTCCAGGGTATCGGACAGGACCTCCGTGGTGACGGCGTTGCTGCCCTGCCGCACCTGGGTCCGGAAGACCTCCAGGTATTCCCGCTCCGCATCCGGGTCCTCCCCAGCGTGGAGGGTAGTCTCCTGCCAGTAGACATAAGTGTAGAGAGGGTCTCCCTCCGCATTCCCGTGGTCGGCGTTCTCGCCGCCGGCCTTGTTGATGAGGGCGTCGATCTCTGCCACGGCCCCGCTGTCTGTGACGGTGTACAGCTCTTTACCGGCGGCGTCCAGAATCTGGTAGTAGTGGTCCTTCACTGCCTCCTCAGCGGTGTCGGCCGCAGCTTGTTCCCCGCCGCAGGCGGTCAGCAGCAGAGTCAGGGAAAGGATACAGGGGATTATATGTCTTTTCATGGCTGCCTCCTGTGTTTTTCAGTGGGTGGGGTTCGTTGAGGGCTCTCCCCGCTGCCGTTCCCCCGGCGGTCACGGGGCATCTGGGCTGCGGGTCGATGAGGGTATCGGCCCCTGCGGATGGGTTGGATCTCCTTCTGCCCTCGTTCGCCCACCGGGATGTCAGTCAGGTATCCATTTCGCAGAAATACAGCGTGTCGCTGTCCGCGTCATACACGGCCAAGGTGACATTCAGCGAAGCCCGCTCCAGAAGGTTTTGTCCATCCCCGGCGTCACTGTGGCGGTCAATCAGGCGGTAGAAGCCATTGGCGATCCCCGGCAGCAGGGGATCTCCGCTGTCATCGGTGAGATAAGGGCCCGCGCTGAAAACTTCGCCGCCGTCCTCTCGGGTGACGCCATAGGCCAGTGCCTGGGCCGTCTCGTCCAGGGGAAGCGGTGTCCAGGCGGCGTTCGCCGCAATGGCGTCGGCTACCTGGCTGTCAGGAAACTGCAGGGCAACGCAGGAAATGCCGTCGCCGTGGAAGCCGCCGTGGGTGTCAGAAGAGGAGATCTCCTCTCCGGCGGACACATCGATGTGCAGCGCTCGGGAGATCTCCTCTGCCGGGTCCTCACTGCCGCAGGCGGTCAGGGTAAACAGCATCAAGGAAATCATGCCACATGCAAAAAGGAATTTCCTCATAGATAACGAACCCCTTATAAGATTCAAAACAGCTGCACCACGCCGTAGGTCAGCGTGGTGACGATGGCCCCGGCAATCACCACGCCCAGGAAGATGGCGGGCAGCGCGTGGCGCATCCGGATGTCCAGCAGGGCCGCCACCAGAGCCCCCGTCCAGGCCCCAGTCCCCGGCAGGGGGATGGCTACCAGAATGATGAGTCCCGGCAGGCGGTACTGGAAGGCGTGGCATTTGCACTGCGTGATTCACTGGAGGTGGCAAAATCTCTGGGAATCCATCTGG
>ENA-UESU01001393-UESU01001393.1-human-gut-metagenome-genome-assembly--contig:-NODE-1393-length-17288-cov-3.920458_pt1 | contig 17288 bp, 14 predicted proteins | sample MGYA00243007_ERZ508008 | MGnify/ENA primary metagenome ERZ508008 (study PRJEB26167, sample SAMN06115399) | human gut metagenome | host: Homo sapiens | place: China:Henan | collected 2016-06-23...
CCCTTACCCACACCAGCTATGCCAACGAGAGCCGGGTGCCTGTCAAGCACAACGAGCGGCTGGAGTTTCTGGGCGACAGCGTGCTGCAGATCGTCTCGGCGGATTATCTGTTCCATGCCTACGCCGACCGCCCCGAGGGCGATCTGACCCGCATCCGGTCCAGCCTCGTCAGCGAGGGGGCGCTGTTCCAGTTCGCGCAGGAGATCCATCTGGGCGAGTACCTGCGGCTGGGCCGCGGCGAGGAGCTGGGCGGCGGGCGCTGCCGCCCCAGCGTGGTTTCGGATGCGTTTGAAGCCACCATTGCCGCTTTGTTCCTGGACGGCGGCATTGAGACCGCCCGCAACTTTATCCTGCCGTTCATCACGGAGGGCAAAACCGCCGAGGATGACCACAAGACCGCCCTGCAGGAAGTGGTGCAGAAACACCCGGACGACCGCCTGATCTACACCGTGACAGGGGAATCCGGCCCGGCGCATGATAAGCGGTTCCAGGTTACTGTGGCGCTGAACGGCAAGGCGCTGGCTGTGGGCGAAGGCCGCAGCAAAAAGGCTGCGGAACAGCAGGCTGCCAAAGCGGCGCTGACCAAGCTGGAACAGCAGGCATAAAAAGGGGCATCTATGCGCTTAAAAGAACTTGAGATACAGGGCTTCAAGTCCTTCCCGGATAAAACCGTTTTGCAGTTCGACAGCGACATCACTGCGATCGTCGGCCCGAACGGCAGCGGCAAATCCAATATCTCAGATGCCATCCGCTGGGTCATGGGCGAGCAGAATTCCCGCTCGCTGCGCGGCCAGAAGATGGAGGATGTCATTTTCGGCGGCACGGAGAAGCGCGCCCCCGTCGGCTTTGCCGAGGCGACGCTCGTGCTGGACAACAGCGACCGCGCCCTGCATTATGACGCCGACGAGCTGATGGTCACGCGCCGGTATTACCGCTCCGGCGAGAGCGAATACTACATTAACAAGCAGAGCGTGCGTCTGCGCGACGTCAACGAGCTGTTCATGGATACCGGTCTCGGCCGCGACGGCTATTCCAACATCAGCCAGGGACGCATCGACGAAATTCTGTCCCTCAAGAGCACGGACCGCCGCGAAATTTTCGAGGAGGCCGCCGGTATCTCGAAATACCGCCACCGCAAGGAGGAAACGGAGCGCCGCCTTGCCACGACGCAGGACAATCTGACCCGCATCGGCGACAAAATCTCGGAGCTGGAGCTGCAGGTTGGCCCGCTGCGCGATCAGGCGGAAAAGGCAAAGCGCTACCTGACCTACCGTGAGGAGCTCAAGGGCCTCGAGGTCGCGCTGTGGCTGCAGTCGCTCGAGCGCCTGAGCGCCACGGCGCGCAAGGCCGAGGAGGACTATCATTCCGCCGCCTTCATCCTGCAGCAGGAGCACGACGCGCTGGACAAGCTGTATGTCACCTCGGAATCCCTGACGTTCGACCTCCACAACCGCGACCTGCAGACGGATCAGATCCGTGATGCGATCCGGCAGGCGGAGGCCGCCTCGCAGGAGCAGCGCAGCCGGATCGCCGTGCTGGAGACGAATCGCGGCAACGCGCAGAGCAACCTGAAGCGCGTGCAGCACGAGCTGGAGGATCAGGACAGCCGCAGCGGCAGCATCTCCGCGCAGATCGAAGCACTGGAGCAGCGCATGGGCGAGATCGACACGCAGACCGCCGCGCTGGCCGAAAAGCAGAAGCAGGCCGAGGAGGAGGGCCGCAGACTGGCGGACTCTGCCGACGGCATGACAAAGCGCTATCTCACCCTGCGCGATCTGCAGGGCCGGAAGCGCGAGGAGCTCTCCGCTCGCGGCGCGGACCTGACCGCCGTGGAAGAGAGTCTTGCCCAGAGCACGGAGCGGCAGACACAGCTGACGCAGGATCTGCAGGCGGCACAAGACCGCTGTGCGGAGGCGCAGCGTGCTCTCGAGGCCGCACAGAAGCAGCTTTCCAAAGCGCAGGCCGATATCACGGCCGCGCAGAACCGCATCAACGGCTACCGTTTGCGCAGCCGCACCCGAGCGGAGCGGAGCGAGGCCCTGCAGAAGCAGGCCACGGACGCCGGTGTCCGGCTCGACACGGTCAGCTCCCGTCTGAAGCTCTTTCAGGAGATGGAGCGCGAGCTGGAGGGCTATTCCCGCGCTGTCCGCACCGTCATGCAGGAGAGCCGACGCGGCAAGCTCCGCGGCATCCATGGCGCGGTGTCCATGCTGCTGCGCACACAGGACAGCTACACCGTTGCCATCGAGGTCGCGCTCGGCAGTGCCATGCAGAATATCGTCGTGGAGGACGAGGGCTGCGCCAAGGCTGCCATCCAATATCTGAAACGCTCGGACAACGGCCGCGCCACATTCCTGCCGCTGTCTGTCATCCACGGCCGGCCGCTGAACGAGAGCGGCATCGAGCGCTGCGCCGGCTTCTGCGGCGTAGCCTCCGACCTTGTCTCGTGTGAGCCGCGCTATCGCGAGATCATCCTGAATCTGCTCGGCCGCACGGTCGTGGCGCAGGACCTCGACGCGGCCATTTCCATTGCCAACAAATTCGGCCACCGCTTCCGCATCGTCACACTGGACGGGCAGGTCCTGAATGCAGGCGGCTCCATGACGGGCGGCTCCGTCTCCCGCAGTGCGGGCATCCTGTCGCGCGCCAACGAGATCGAGCGTCTGCAGGCCCAGCAGAAGGAGGCCGCCGCCGCGCTGGACAAGCTCCGCGGAGAGCAGAAGGAGGCGCAGCGCCTGCTGGAGCAGGCGAATTATGACCTGACGAACGCGGAGACGGACCTCCGCACGGCCGAAGACGCCGCTCTGCGCCTGCAGGGCGAGGAAAAGCAGCACCACGTTCTTGTGCAGGCCCTGACGGACGCGATTACCGGCTCGCAGCGCGAGCAGGAGCTGCTCGAAAAGCGGATCGGCGCCGACAGCGGCCGCCGCGCGGCGCTGCAGAAGGCCGTTGCCGACCTGCAGAAGGCACTGGAGGAGGCTGAGCAGGAGCTTTCCGTCGTTTCGGACGGCCAGAGCGTTGCTTCGGAGCAGAGCAGCCGCCTTTCGGAGCGCCTGACGGCGCTGCGCATGGAGGCGGCCAGACTGGAGGCCGAGCGTGCCACGGCGAAGAGCTCCGCCGAGCAGCTGCGCGGGCTGGAGCATGCCATGCGCGGCGACCGCGAGCAGAAGCTGCAGCTCATCGACCGCTATACGCAGGAGGCCGCTGAGCTGGAAAAGACGCTGCAGGCCGAGCAGGACAAGCTGGCCGGGCAGGACGCCGCGGCGCAGGCCAGGCAGGAAGAGCTGCAGGCCGCGCTTGCCGAGCGTGCGAAGGTCGAAGCGCGCAAAACGGCCACGGAAAAGGAAGTACAGGAGAAAAACCGCGATATCCTGAACATGGAGCGCGAGAGCGCCCGTCTGGAGTCGCGCAAAAATGCTGCCGAGCTGGAGGAAAAGCAAATTCTCGACCGGCTGTGGGATACCTATGAGCTGACGCGCTCAAGCGCGCCCGCCGCTGCGGCGGAGCTGGAGAGCACGGCTGCCGGAACGAAGCGCGCCGTGGAGCTCCGTAAGAAGATCTCCGGCCTCGGCACGCCGAACCTCGGCGCCATCGACGAATTTGCCCGCGTGAACGAGCGGTATGAATACCTCTGCGGCCAGCGCGACGACGTGCTGACGTCCAAGCGCGACCTCGAGGGCATCATCGGCGATATCACCGGCCAGATGACCGATATTTTCGTCACGGAATTCGGCCGTATCAACACCTATTTCGGCCAGACCTTCACGGAGATGTTCGGCGGCGGCAAGGCCTCGCTCGAGCTGGAGGACCGCTCGCAGCCGCTGACGTGCGGCATTGAAATTCGTGTGCAGCCGCCCGGCAAGCAGCTCAAGACCATCACGCTGCTGTCCGGCGGTGAGAAGGCCTTTGTTGCCATCGCGCTGTATTTTGCCATTCTGAAGGTGCGGCCGACGCCGTTCTGCATGCTCGACGAGATCGACGCCGCGCTGGACGACCGGAATGTCGAACGCTTCGCGGGCTACCTGCGCGGCTTCAGCGGGAAAACGCAGTTTATCGTCATCACGCACCGCCGCGGTACCATGGAGGCCGCCGACGTGCTCTATGGCGTGACCATGCAGGAGCAGGGCATTTCCCGTATCCTGCATCTGGACCTGAATCAAATGGAGCATCAGCTCGGAATTTCGGAGGAGATCAAGTAAATGGGATTTTTTGAAAAAATCAAAAACGGACTGAAAAAGACGCGCGCCGCCATGGCCAACACGCTCGGCGGCATCTTCGCCTCGTTCAGCGGCGCAAACGAAGAATTTTATGAGGAGCTCGAGGAGAGCATGATCCTCGCCGACATCGGCGTGGAAACGTCCTGCAAGGCCGTCGAGCAGCTCCGCACCGTCGTGAAGGAGCGCAAGCTCCGCACAGGAGAGGAAATTCACGATGCCCTGAAGGATATCCTTGTGGACATGCTGAACGTCGGCGACACGAGCCTGAAGCTCGGCTCGCGCCCGTCCGTCGTGCTTGTCATCGGCGTCAACGGCGTCGGCAAGACGACGACCATCGGCAAGCTGGCTCACCGCCTCTCCGGTGAGGGAAAGCGCGTGCTGCTGTGCGCGGCCGATACGTTCCGCGCCGCGGCTGCCGATCAGCTCGAAATTTGGGCCGGACGCGCGAATGTAGACATCGTCCGCCAGCACGAGGGCGCAGACCCTGCCGCCGTGGTGTTCGACGCCATTTCCGCCGCCAAGGCGCGAGGCAGCGACGTCATCCTGTGCGACACGGCAGGACGCCTGCACAACAAGGCCAACCTGATGAACGAGCTCGGCAAAATTTCCCGCATCATTGACCGCGAGCTGCCGAATGCGGATAAAGAGGTCCTGCTCGTGCTCGACGGCACGACGGGCCAGAACGGCCTGCTGCAGGCCAAGCAGTTCAAGGAGATCGCCGGTGTTACGGCCATCGCCCTGACAAAGCTCGACGGCACGGCCAAGGGCGGCATCGTCATCGCCGTGGCGGACGCGCTGCAGATCCCTGTGAAGCTCATCGGTGTCGGCGAACAGATGGACGACCTGATGCCGTTTGAGCCGCGCGCGTTCGTCGACGCGCTGATCTGAGGAGGCACGCACATGAAGGTCGTTATGGCAAGCAACAACGCCCACAAGATCGCCGAGCTGCGCGCGATCCTGTCTGCCTACGGGCTGGACGTCGTCTCGCAGCGTGAGGCGGGGGTGCATGTCGAGCCGGAGGAGACCGGCACAACGTTTGAGGAGAATTCCCGCATCAAGGCTGTGGCTGTGATGCAGGCCTGCGGTCTGCCCGCCGTGGCGGACGACTCCGGCCTGATGGTCGACGCGCTGAACGGGGAGCCGGGCGTTTATTCCGCGCGCTACGGCGGACCGGACTGCATCAGCGATTCCGACCGCATCGACTATCTGCTGAAAAAGCTCGAAAACGTTCCGGAGGGGAAGCGGACGGCAAAATTCGTCAGCGTTATCACCCTCGTCACGCCGGACGGCAAGGAGATCGTCGCGCGCGGCGAGTGTCCGGGACACATCCTGTTCGAGCGCCACGGAAACGGCGGCTTCGGCTATGATCCGGTGTTCTTTGCGGAGGATGCCGGGTGCACGTTCGCAGAACTGGCCCCGGAGCAGAAAAATCAGGTATCCCACCGCGCCCGGGCGCTGCGCGCCTTTGTGGAGAAGGCGTTTGGAACGAAAAAGGAGAAGGAATTATGCTGACCAGCAAACAGCGCGCCGATCTGCGCGCACAGGCAAATGATCTGGACACCACCCTGATGGTGGGCAAGGGCGGCGTGACGGAGAACGTTCTGTCCGAGGCCGCCCGGCAGCTTGAGGCTCGTGAGCTTGTCAAGGGCCGCGTGCTCGAGGCGGCGCTCCTGTCCGCACGCGAGGTCTGCGATGCGCTGTGCGAAGCGCTCGGCGCGGACGGCGTGCAGTGCGTCGGCTCGAAATTCGTGATCTACCGCCGCTCGGAGAAGAAGGCACAGGAGGCCGCACGGCAGGCGCGCGAGCTGAAAAAGCGCAAGTCGAACCCCGTCCGGCGCGGGGCGCAGGAGCGCCGTCGGCAGGCACGCGAGGAGCGCGAGCGCCGCAATGAGTATTTCCGGCAGGCTGCCATTCAGGCCGCCATCGAGCGCCGGAAGAGCCGCGAGGAATAACATAAATCATCGGAAAGGGGAGCGCCGCACATGGCAAATATCGGTATATTCGGCGGGAGCTTCAACCCGCCGCATCGCGGCCATCTGCTGGCTGCAGCGGAGTTCCAGCGCAGACTTGGGCTGGACCGCGTCATTCTGATGCCGGCGGCGCTGCCGCCCCATAAGGCGCTGGCCGCCGGATCGCCGGACGCCCACACGCGTCTGGAGCTGACAAGGCTGGCTGCGCAGGACCTCCCGTTTGCGGAGGTCAGCGATTTGGAGCTGCACCGCAGCGGCGCAAGCTACACGGCCGATACACTCGAGGAGCTGCACCGGCAGTATCCCAACGACCACCTCTGGTTTCTGATGGGGACGGATATGCTGCTGACATTTGCGCAGTGGCATGCGCCGGAGCGCATTGCAAAGCTCGCTTCGCTGGCAGTCGCACATCGCGGAAAGGACGACGGCAGAACGCTTCGGGAAGCGGCGCAGCAGCTGCGCGACCGCTTCGGGGCGGACGTCGTGCTGGTGGAAAATGACTTTCTGCCCTATTCCTCCACCATTGCGCGCGCCATGCTGGCCTTCCGCTGCGGGGAGGACTATCTCGAGCCTGCGGTCTATGACGCCGTCTGCGCACAGGGGCTTTATCACACGCGCAGAGACCTGCGCGCTCTGCCGCTCGATGCACTGGCCCGCGTCGCCCTGCCGCTGCATGACCCGAAGCGCGTGCCGCATGTGCTCGGCTGCAGCCATACGGCGGCGGAGCTTGCCGCCCGCTTTGGTGAGGATCCCGGCCCAGCCCGCCGGGCAGGCCTGCTGCACGATGTCACAAAGGCGCTCCCCGGTCCGGAGCAGTTGAAATTATGCGATAAATATGGTATGATGTTGGATACATTCGAATGCAGTCACCCGAAGCTGCTGCACGCCAAAAGCGGCGCGGCGGTCGCGGGGGCCGTGTTCGGGGAATCTGTTGCGGTGCAGTCGGCCATCTGCTGGCATACGACCGGCAAGCCGGACATGACACTGCTGCAGAAGATCCTGTATCTTGCCGATTACATGGAGCCGAACCGGGATTTCCCCGGCGTGGAACGGCTCCGCGCTCTGGCGCAGCATGATCTGGATGAAGCGGTCCTTCTGGGCCTTGAAATGTCGCTCGATCTGCTGACGGAAACCGGTCAGCCCATTGACGTGAATTCCAGAGCGGCCAGAGATTTTTTGAAAAGCGAAAGGACGAAGTCGGAATGAGGAAACTATTCGGCAACAGCAGCCGCGGCGCTTCCGGCGGGCGCTATGTCGCCGGGAAGCAGGCCGAGCGCCGCAGTGCGCCGGTGCAGCCCGATGTGCAGCGCCCCGAGGCGGATGACGAGGAGATCCCGCTCCTGCGTGATTATGCCAACCGCGAGGCGGCACAGGACCGTGCGGAGACGGAAGAGAATGATATCCCGCTTCTGCAGCAATATCTGAAGCGCCCGCCGCTGTCGCAGGTCATGCCGCAGGAGCGGCATCAGGCTCCGGCGCAGCCGCAGCAAAGACCTGCGCAGCAGGCGCGCCCGGCGGCACAGCAGCCCCAGAGCCGGCCGGCCCCGCAGCCGGCGCAGAGCGTTCCCGCACCCCGTGCGCCGCGTGCCGAAGCGCCGCGGCCCCGCCGGGAGGAAGTCAGGGACGAGGACCTGACGCGTGATCTGCCTCGCACGGATGCCGAAGCGCCGCGCAGCGGCATGAACGGCAAAACGCGCGGACTGATCCTTCTGCTGGCCTCCATCGCGCTGTTTCTCGGCTCTGTCGCCATGTGTCTGGCGCTGCTCGGCCGCACGACGGCCGTCGCTCCGTCCGGCGGCGATAAAAAGTCCGGCGGCGGCACGAGCGTCCGCGTTGAGACGGACGCACAGACCGGCCAGAGCATCGAAATGGATGTGCCGGACGCCTCCGGCCACGAGGGCATCTACAACATCCTGCTTGTCGGCACGGACGGCGACAGCACCCGTACGGATACGCTCCTGATCGCAAATCTCAACACAAAGGAGCACACCGTCAGCCTGATGAGCATCCCGCGCGACACTTATATCACCGGCAATTACGTCATTCCGAAGATCAATTCCGTCTACAGCGCGGCGGGCCAGGGTGACCGCGGCATCCGTGCGCTGACCGATAAGATCCGCGAGACGCTTGCCATTGCAGTCGACGGTTATGTGCTGGTTGATCTGCAGGGCTTTGAAAAGACGATCGACATGGTCGGCGGCGTGGAATTCGATATCCCGACCGACCTGCAGTATGACGATGACGACGAAAACATCCACGTCGACCTGAAGGCGGGCCGTCAGCTGCTTGACGGCGCGCATGCGCTGCAGCTGTGCCGCTACCGCAGCGGCGCTGCCGATATGGACATTGAGCGTGCGGCTACGCAGCAGGAATTCCTGCGAGCGTTGGCACGGAAGCTGGCTTCGTCCGCGACGCTGGCAAAGGTGAAGGACTATGCCGAGCTATTTGCGACCTATGTCCGCACCGACCTGACTGTCGGCAACCTGATCTACCTCGGCTCCGAGCTGATGCAGTGCGATTTCAACGCCATGTACACCGTGACCCTGCCCGGCGAGGCCGTGGAGATCAAGGGCGGCGACTATTATCAGCTCGACCCGGACGGCGTGCTGAAGATCCTGAACGAGCACTTCAACCCCACGTCCGAGGAATACGGAAAATATGACATCAACATCCGCCAGAAGACGGATATTCAGCGCGGGGATGGAACCGTGACCCGTGATACCACGGCGACAACGCCGACAAAGAGCACGCAGCCGCGCCAGGAGCCGACAGAGCCCACGCAGGATACGGCGACGGAACCGACGGGAGATCCCACGGAGCCGACGGAGGGCCCAACCGACGAAACGCAGGACCCGACGGAGGGGCCGACCGAGGGCCCGACGGAAGCGCCGACGGAGGCTCCGACCGAGGCACCCACGGAAGCGCCGACCGCTGCGCCGGAGACGGCAGAATAAGGAGGAATATCCCATGTTTACACCCAAGGAGTTGGCGCTGCGCGCCGCAAAGGCACTCGACGACCGCAAGGGCCTGAAGATCCGCCTGCTGCAGGTTACGGACGTCACGTCCATCGCCGACTATTTTCTGATCTGTACCGGCACGTCCAACACGCATGTCAAGACGCTGTGCGACAGCGTGGAGGCGGCCGTCGCCGATGAGCTGGGCGAGCCGTTGCTGCACCGGGAGGGCCACCGCGGCGGAACGTGGGTCCTGCTGGACTTCGGCTGCCTCGTCGTGCATGTCTTCACGGAGGAGACGCGCGCCTTCTATGATCTCGAACGCCTGTGGAACGACGCAACGCCGGTTCCCATTGATTTTGCAGAATAAAGAGGGAGAAACATGAAGTACGATTTTACCGCCATCGAGGCCAAATGGCATAAGATCTGGGATGAAAAGCAGCTCTATGCCGCCAGGACCGGCAGCGACGCGAAGAAATTCTATGCGCTGGCCGAATTCCCGTACCCGTCCGGTGCCGGTCTGCACGTCGGCCATGCCCGCCCCTATACGGCCATGGACGTCATTGCGCGCAAGCACCGCATGCAGGGCGAGAACGTGCTGTTCCCCATGGGCTACGATGCCTTCGGCCTGCCGACGGAGAACTACGCCATCAAGAACCACATCCATCCTGCCGTCGTGACGAAGAACAACATCGCCACGTTCCGCGGCCAGCTGCAGGCGCTCGGCTACAGCTTCGACTGGGACCGCGAGATCAACACGACGGACCCGAAGTATTTCAAGTGGACGCAGTGGATCTTCCTGCAGCTCTATAAGAACGGCCTTGCCTACAAGGCCAAGATGCCCGTGAACTGGTGCACGTCCTGCAAGTGCGTGCTGGCAAACGAGGAAGTCGTAGAGAACGTCTGTGAGCGCTGCGGCAGCCCGGTCGTCCGCAAGGAAAAGAGTCAGTGGATGCTGCGCATCACGCGCTATGCCCAGCGTCTGCTCGACGATCTGGATGACGTCGACTTCATCGAGCGCGTCAAAATTCAGCAGCGTAACTGGATCGGACGTTCCACCGGCGCCGAAGTCCGCTTCGGCTCGACGTTCGGCGATGAGATCACCGTGTTCACCACCCGCCCGGACACGCTGTTCGGCGCGACGTACATGGTCCTTTCGCCGGAGCATCCGCTGCTCGAGCGCTGGATGGACCGCCTGACGAATGCCGACGAGGTCAAGGCCTATCAGGAGGCAGCCGCCGCGAAGTCCGACTTTGAGCGCACGGAGCTCACGAAGGAGAAGACCGGCGTGCAGCTCGGCGGCGTGAAGGGCATCAACCCCGTGAACGGCAAGGAGATCCCCATCTTCATTTCGGACTATGTCCTCTCCACCTACGGAACCGGTGCGATCATGGCCGTCCCGGCCCATGACGACCGCGACTGGGAATTCGCGAAGAAGTTCGGCTGCGAGATCATCGAGGTCGTCAAGGGCGGCAACGTGCAGGAGGCGGCCTTTACGGACTGCGCCACCGGCGTGATGGTCAATTCCGGCTTCCTTGACGGCATGAGCGTCGCCGACGCCAAGAAGGCCATCACGGAATACCTGACGGAGAAGCACATCGGCGAGGCGAAGGTCAACTTCAAGCTCCGCGACTGGGTCTTCTCCCGCCAGCGTTACTGGGGCGAGCCGATCCCCATCGTCCACTGCCCGAAGTGCGGCACCGTTCCGCTCGACGAGAAGGACCTGCCGCTGGAGCTGCCGGATGTCGAGAGCTACGAGCCGACGGACGACGGTCAGTCTCCGCTTGCCGCCATCACGGACTGGGTCAACACGACCTGCCCCTGCTGCGGCGGCCCAGCCAAGCGTGAAACGGACACCATGCCCCAGTGGGCCGGTTCCTCGTGGTACTATCTGCGCTATATGGATCCGCACAACGACGAGGCCCTTGCTTCGCCGGAGGCTCTGCGCTACTGGAGCCCGGTCGACTGGTACAACGGCGGCATGGAGCACACGACGCTCCATCTGCTCTACAGCCGCTTCTGGCACAAGTTCCTCTATGATATCGGCGTCGTGCCGACGAAGGAACCCTATGCCAAGCGTACGAGCCACGGCATGATCCTCGGTGAGGGCGGCATCAAGATGTCGAAGTCCCGCGGCAATGTCATCAACCCCACGGATGTCATCGCCGAATACGGTGCGGACACCATGCGCACCTATATCATCTTCATCGGCGATTTCGAGAAGGCCGCCTCCTGGTCGACGAACGCCGTGAAGGGCTGCAAGCGCTTTCTCGACAAGGTATGGAATCTGGCCGAGACCGTCACCGATCACGAGACGGCATACTCTGCCAAGAACGAGTCCATCCTGCACAAGACGATCCGCAAGGTCACGTCGGACATCGATGCGCTCAAGGGCAACACCGCGCTGGCCGCGCTCATGACGCTGACGTCCACCCTGACGGACAACGGCTGCAACGCTGCCGAGCTCAAAACGCTCCTGCAGCTGCTCAGCCCGTTTGCGCCGCACATCTGCGACGAGATCTGGCAGCAGCACGGCTTCGAGGGCATCTGCTCCGTCTCGGCCTGGCCGGCGTATGACGAGTCGAAGTGCCGCGATGCGGAGATCGACATGGCCGTTCAGGTCAACGGCAAGCTGCGCGGCACGATCCATGTTGCAGCCGACCTCGACGACGAGACCGTCGTTCAGACGGCGCTGGCCGACGAAAAGATCGCCCGCTTCCTCGAGAAGACCGGCGGCGCGCTGCGCAAGAGCATCGTTGTCAAAAACAAGCTGGTCAACCTCATCGTAAAGTGATGGAATCCGGCCGCTCGGCTTGAAATCGGCAAAAGTTTGAAAAAAATTGTAGAGATCGCTTGACTTTTGACTTGCGATTGACTATAATAATTGATGCCGTTATATCGGCCCTGAAAGCATCCCGGATTGAGCCGGATGCACCGGAGGGAGGGAAATCAATGTCTGAAATTCGCGTGAAGGAGAACGAGTCTCTGGAGAGCGCGCTGAAGCGTTTCAAGCGCAGCTGCCAGAAGGATGGCGTTATCGCTGAGGTCAAGAAGCGTGAGCATTACGTCAGCCCGAGCCTCAAGCGGAAGCAGAAGTCCGAAGCTGCTCGTAAGAACAAGCGTCGCGGCTATTGATTCCCGTTTTCTTGCATAGCCAGAGCCGCTGCTGATGCAGCGGCTCTTGTTTTTTGTCCCGCCTCCCGCACTTTTGCGGCCCGCCGTCATAACATGGAATGAGCCGAGTGCTCAGAATCCAAACGGGAGGTTCCTGACTATGAATTGCAATTCCAATTGCTTCGGCGGCAACTGCTGGTGGATCATCATCCTGCTCCTGCTGTTCTGCTGCTGCGGAAATAACGGCGGCTGCGCCAACGCGGCCAACAACAACTGCGGCTGCGGCGGCTGCGGCTGCTGACGCATCGATCCGGCGGGGGAGAAGGCTTGCCTTCTCCTCCGCTATTTTTTTGTATCGGTACTGGCCTTCTGCCGCTTCCTGTGATATAATGCAGAAAAGTACTTCCCGGAAGGAGCGTGTTTTATGGAGGATCGACCCGTACAGGAGGGCTATCACCGTCCCGCACGAAAGAAAAAGCGCGCGGGCCTGCCTGCCTTTTTCCTGGCTGTCATCGTGCTGGCGCTGCTGGCTGCCGCCCTGCTGCGCATCTGGCTCGGCTACCGCAGCGGCTCGCTTGCCGCCGGAGATATCACCGTGCTGCGCCGCGGCCTGCCGTTCGGCGTGGGAGCCGCCGGGCTGGCTGCCGTGCTTGCCGTCGCCGGTCTGCTGCGGAAAAAGCGCCGCCGCGGCTTTGCCGCCTGGGGCCTTGCTCTGGCGCTCGTTGCGCTCGTGCTGACAGGCGGACTGCTGTATGCCGACCATTACCTGACCGGCAAAATGACGACGGACGATGATTTCGATTCGCTTTCCGCCAGTGACCTGCACCAGACGGCGACGGAGGCTGACGGCCGCCTGGAACGCGAGGAGCGTTTTTCTGAGGCGCTGTCCGGTCTGGAGGAGCAGTTGGCTGATCTGCCGTCCTTCACGGAGGTCGATCGCTACCTGCTGTCCAATAACGATATCCCGGCCGAGGCGCTGGCCAAGCTCGACACGGGCAAGGCCCCGCGCAGCAGCTATCTCAGCAGCGATGCAAGCAAAATTCAGGTGTTCGTGCTGTTCGGCCTCGACGGCGTCGATTCGTCCGACAGCGTCATGCTCGTTGCGCTCGACCGCGTGCATCAGAAGATCAAGCTTATCTCGCTTGCGCGCGATTCCTATGTTTTTATCCCGGAATTCGCCTCATTTTCCAAGCTGGCCTATTCCTACACCTGGGGCGGCGCGGCGATGGCCGTCAAGAATCTGAACTATAACTATTACTTGAACGTGTCGGATTATATTGCCGTGGATTTTGACCAGCTCGCGCAGATCATCGACCGGATCGGCGGTGTGACAGTCAACATCGACGAGGATGAGGCGCGCTATCTTTCCGGATATCCGAACGTCCATGTCGGCGACTGCCTGCTTGACGGGGAAACAGCGGTCTCCTATGCCCGCATCCGCAAGAGCAGTGCCACGGACAGCGACCGCAAGCGCACCGGCCGCCAGCGTGAGGTCATTCTCTCGATCCTCAACACGCTGCAGACCATGCCGCTGTCGCAGTATCCGGGCTTTGTGCGCGACTGCCTCGGTATGTGCGCAACATCGTTCGAGGCTGAGACGCTTCTGACCATGGCCGCTGAGACGCTGGGGCAGAATTACACGGTCGAGCAGTATTTCTTCCCGGAGGGGCAGGTGGACTGGTGGGCCGGGCTCATCAAGGAGTATTTCTACTACGTCTATGACCTGCGCCGTGCAAGTGACCGCATCTACCGCATCATTTACGAAGAGCTGTATATCTCGGGCTACGATGATTGAGTGAAAAGCATGCGGCTAAGCCTGTAGCAGCACATGCAAAAATCCGCATATTCGCCCAATCATTACAGCAGCGGCATGGCCGGTCCGGCCATGCCGCTGCTGGTATTTTCTGTTATCCGTTCTGCTGCTCCTTGGCGGCCAGCAGCGCCTTGGCGAGCTGGTCCGGGCAGGACGTGGGCTTCGAGCCGCAGCGGATGCCCTGCAGGCGGGAGATCAGCTCATCGACATCCATGCCCTCGGCCAGCCGGGCGACGCCCTGCGTGTTGCCGCTGCAGCCGCCGATAAAGCGAACATTCGAGACCTTATTGCCGTCCAGCTCCAGCAGGATCTGGCGCGAGCAGACGCCGTGCGGCGTATAAGTAAATTCCATGGTGATTGCTCCTTTGCTTCATTTTAGACTAGTATAACATTTTTTCGTGTTTTTTCAAGCACTTTGAATGATTTGCCTCCCGTTCCACCATACTAAGGAGCAGAAAAAACAGGGAGGACCGGCATGGACGAAACACAGAGCAGGCCGCAGGAGCGGCTGGAGGAGCTTGGCGCGGGGCTGACGCAGACAAAGCGCGGCAATATCTATACGCTGACGATCATCGGGCAGATCGAGGGCCATCAGGCACAGCCAGAGACGATCAAAACAACGAAATATGAGCATGTGCTGCCGCTGCTGGCCACGATCGAGGAGAGCGAGGACATCGACGGCCTGCTGCTCCTGCTCAACACCGTGGGCGGCGACATCGAGGCGGGACTTGCCATTGCGGAGCTGATCGCCGGGATGCGGAAGCCCTCCGTGTCGCTCGTGCTGGGCGGCGGGCACTCCATCGGCATCCCGCTGGCCGTTTCGGCCAAGAAGAGCATGATCGTCCCGACGGCCAGCATGATGATCCACCCTGTGCGCATGAGCGGCGTCGTAGTCGGCGCACCGGCGACCTATCACTATTTTCAGCGCATTCAGGAGCAGATCACGGACTTTGTCACGTCGAATTCCAGCATCACGCGCGAGCAGTTCTCGGACTATATGATGGCGACCGGGCAGATCGCCACGGACGTCGGTACGATCGTCTATGGGCGCGAGGCCGTGGAAAGCGGCCTCATTGACCGTCTGGGCGGCCTACACGATGCCCTGGAGTGTCTGCACCGGATGATCTCCCGAAAACAGGGGAACAGGGGATAGCAATTCAGACTGTCAAAAACCGGTCCAGCTGAAAGTTTCGGATGGACTTTTTTGACTAGCTGTAGCAATTTTAACATTCCTGTGCTATAATAATCTTCAAAGCAAAATTACAGGAGATTCTTGGTTTGAAGATTTGGGAAGCATTGATCTATGGCCTTGTCGCGGGGCTGACCGGCCTGCTGCCGGTCTCGTTCAGCGGGCATGCGGCCGTGCTGCAGGACGCATTCGCGCTCTCGCCGCTCACGCAGGGTGGGGGACTGTACGTCCGGGCGGCCATCACGCTCGGGCTCAGCGCTGCGCTCGTGCTGGCTTTCCCCGGAGAGCTGCAGCTGACCTGTGGGGAGCTTGCGCGCCGCCCGCAGCGCGGAAAACGCGCCCGGCAGCCGTCTCCACGCCGCCGCGCCGTCCTGATGGGCCTGCTTGCTCTCCCGATCGGTCTGCTGAGCCTGATCTGGTGCGCAGCGGCAGAGCGCATCACGCGCCTGTCGCTCATCGCCGCGTTCTTCTGCCTGAACGGCCTTATCCTGTTTGCTGCGGGACGGCCCGGCGGACAGAAGGATGCCCGCGCGCTCATGCTCCCGGATGCGCTGCTGGCAGGCGCGACCCGTCTGGCCGCCGTGCTGCCCGGCCTGTCGCCGCTCGGCCTGACGCTGTCCGTCTGCCGTCTGCGCGATCTGCGGACGGATTTCGCCCTGCGCTTCTCGGCGATGCTGACGCTTGGCTTCTCCCTTTGTGAATGGCTCTACCGTCTGCTGCGCGCGGTGATCGTGGGAACGTTTTCCGCGTCGCTGTGGCTGCCGATGCTCGTCGCGCTCGTCGCCTCGACCGTGGCCGGATATTTTGCCCTGCAGTATCTCAAATATCTGCTGCACCGGGAAAAGCTGCGTGTTTTTTCCTATTATTGTTGGGATGCAGCCGTTATCGCGCTGATCCTGGCGCTTATCAATGCCTGAACGGAGGGGAATCATGGCAAGGAAATCGCAACCTGTTAAAAAGCCGACTGCAAAGCAGACCGCCGCGCAGAAGCGCCAGACGCAGAACCGCCGCGAGATCTGGGCACTCGTCTGCATTTTTCTGGCGATCTTCTCCATTATCTGCTGCTTCAACACGACTGCCTTTCTGATCAGGCCGTTCGCGTCGCTCATCGCGGGCCTGTTCGGACAGTCCGGGCGCTACATACTGCCGCTGGCCCTCATCGCCACGGTCGTCATCCTGTTTACGAGCCGCGGCAAGCCGGTGCGCCTGCGTATCGTCAGCGTGTTCACGCTCATTCTGACCGTCTCGGCAATATATCATCTCATTCAGGGCGGGGCCCTTGTGTGGGAGTGGAAGGTCGTGCCCGCACTGTTCAAGGGAGGCATTGCCGGAACGACGGGCGGCCTGCTGGGCGGTCTGCTGGCCATGCTGCTGAAGACGGGCATCACCGTCGTCGGCGCGTATATCGTCCTGATCCTTGTGATGCTCGTGCAGATCATCACCATCATGAATATGACGGTCAACAGCATCATCACGGCCATCAAGAACCGCCCGCGCCTGCAGAAGCCCGACGAGGAGCCGGAGCCCGAGCAGGACACGGCCGAACGCATCGTCAACCATGTGGCCAACCGCCATATCGCGCGCGTGGAAAAGCGCCGTGCGGCGGAATTTGACCTGCCCGTGGACGATCCCCCGCTGGAAAAGGCGGAAAAGCGGAAGAAAAAGTCCCGCGTTCCCTCGCCGGATGAATATTTGGAAAAGCAGCAGGAGGAGCGCCCGGCTGCGAGACCGGTCTCTGTGATCTGCTGCATCTGTTCCGCGAGCGGGTCGCGCCGTTTGACGAGGTGCGCACGGTCATCTATCCGCGCCCGGTGCAGCTCGATCTTACGCTGTCGCGCGATGCGGTCGGCGAGACGGGCGACAGCGGTCTGACGCGCAGCCGCAAGGGCACGGATGCGACCGAAATGTTCGACATTCGAAGCTATGCGCCGGGCGATGACATCCGTTCCATTCACTGGAAGCTGTCGGGCAAGACGGACGAGCTGATCGTGCGTCAGGCAAGCGACCGCACGCACTATGACCTGGTCATCC
>ENA-UESU01001404-UESU01001404.1-human-gut-metagenome-genome-assembly--contig:-NODE-1404-length-17213-cov-4.781688_pt1 | contig 17213 bp, 11 predicted proteins | sample MGYA00243007_ERZ508008 | MGnify/ENA primary metagenome ERZ508008 (study PRJEB26167, sample SAMN06115399) | human gut metagenome | host: Homo sapiens | place: China:Henan | collected 2016-06-23...
GGAGATCGGGGTGATGAGCGGAGTCGCGGGGACATTCGTCGGGTTCCTCTCCTCGTTTGCCGGAGGGATGATCGTACAAAGCCCAGAGGACGAACACCGGAAGAGGACATTGCCAACGAAAAGGCACTTGCCGCAGACCCCAAGGAACGTGCAGAGCACACCATGCTGGTAGACCTGGGACGCAACGATGTGGGTAAGGTCTCCGAGTTCGGCAGCGTCGAGGTCACACGCTATATGGTGACGGAACGGGCATCCAAGGTAATGCACCTGGTTTCCGACGTGATCGGAAAGCTGCGCCAGGATCAGACCGCACTGGATGCACTGATGGCGATTCTGCCGGCGGGCACGCTGTCCGGCGCGGTGTCCATTACGGCGGACGGCTTGAACAACCTCACGGACGCTGCGTCCTCGCTCGTGACGCTGCTGGGCTTCCGCCTGGCGGAGCGGCCTGCGGATGAGGAGCATCCGTTCGGCCATGCGCGCATGGAATACCTTTCCGGCCTGTTCGTCTCCGTGCTGATCCTGCTCGTCGGCGCGGAGCTGGCGCGCTCGTCCTTCGAAAAGATCCTGCACCCCGAGCCAGTGGCGTTTTCGGCTCTGAGCTTTGCCGTCCTCGGCGCTTCCATTCTTGTGAAGCTGTGGATGGCGCTGTTCTGCGGCGGACTGAGCCGCCGCATCGGCTCGACCGCCCTGCGCGCCACGGCGCAGGACAGCCGTAATGATGTGATCACTACGGCGGCCGTGCTCATCGGCTGCGTGCTCGGCCATGTGCTACACTGGCAGGTGGACGGCTGGATCGGCCTGCTCGTGGCGCTGTTCATTCTCTGGTCCGGCTGGTCCGCGGCGAAGGACACCATCAGTCCGCTGCTTGGCGAGCCTGCGAGCGAGGAGCTGGTGCAGTCCATCTCCCGGCTCATCCTGTCGCATGAGAAGATCCTCGGCATCCATGACCTCATGGTGCACGATTACGGTCCCGGCCAGTGCTTTGCCAGCGTGCATGCCGAGATGGACAGCCGCGAGGACCCGCTGCTGTGCCACGACGTCCTCGACGATATCGAGCGCGATGCCCTGCGGGAGCTGCGGGTGCACCTTGTCATCCACTATGATCCCATCGTGACGGACGACGCTGAGCTCAACCACATGCGCACCTTTGTGCAGGAAACGATCCGCGCCATTGACCCGGAGCTGACGCTGCACGACTTCCGCATGGTGCGCGGCGCGCAGCACACGAACCTGATCTTTGACCTTGTCATCCCGTATTCCCTCGTCGGGAAGCAGGCGGAGCTCAAACACCGCATTGACGAGCGCGTGCAGCAGGAGGATCGGAAATATTATACCGTCATCACCTTCGACGAGCCGGTGTGCAGGTCGTGAGCCTGTTTTAGCATGGAACAGCGGTTTTATCAAGCAACCGGCGGTTGAATCGGTAAAACCGGCCGCCGGAATGTGAATTTTCTGTTTCTTTCCCCGCATTTTACTTTTCTTATGTGGGGGATTGTGATATAATTTCGGATGAAAATCCGACGGAAAGGTCTTGCATCCTATGGGAATCATTCAAAAAATCTTCGGCACCCGCTCGGAGCGTGAGGTAAAGAAGCTTATGCCGCTCGTCACGCGCATCGAGTCCATGGAGGACGAGATGAAGGCGCTGACGGACGAGCAGCTGCGTGAAAAGACGGACGAGTTCCGCAAGCGCTATCAGGGCGGCGAGGACCTCGACGACCTCCTGCCCGAGGCATTTGCCGTCTGCCGCGAGGCGGCGGACCGCGTGCTCGGCATGCGGCCGTACCGCGTGCAGCTCATCGGCGGCATCGTGCTGCATCAGGGCCGCATCGCGGAGATGAAGACCGGCGAGGGCAAAACGCTGGTCGCCATCCTGCCTGCCTATCTCAATGCCCTGACGGGCAAGGGCGTGCACATCGTCACGGTCAACGACTATCTGGCCAAGCGCGACTCGGAATGGATGGGGAAGGTCTATCGCTTCCTCGGCCTCACGGTCGGCCTGATCGTCCACGATCTCAAGCCGGACGAGCGCCGCGCCGCCTATGCTGCCGATATCACCTACTGCACGAACAACGAGCTGGGCTTTGACTATCTGCGCGACAACATGGCCCTTTATAAGAAGGACATGGTCCAGCGCGGCCATAACTTCGTCATCGTCGACGAGGTCGACTCCATCCTCATCGATGAGGCCCGTACGCCGCTTATCATCTCCGGCAAGGGCGAGGAATCGACAAAGCTCTATGAAATGGCCGATTTCTTCGTCTCCGGCCTGCGCCGCAAGGTGTTTGCCACGACGGACGAGAAGGAAATTCAGGACGACCTCGACTGCGATTACTACGTCGAGGAGAAGTCCCGCACCGTCTCGCTCACGGCCAGCGGCATCGCCAAGGCCGAAAAGTATTTCGGCGTGGAGAATCTGTCCGATGTGGAGAACACGACGCTCGTGCACCACATCAATCAGGCCATGAAGGCCCGCGGCGTCATGAAGCGCGATATCGACTATGTCGTCAAGGACGGCCAGGTCATCATCGTCGATGAATTCACCGGCCGCCTGATGTACGGCCGCCGCTATAACGAGGGCCTGCATCAGGCTATCGAGGCCAAGGAGGGCGTGTCCGTCGCCAGCGAGAACAAGACGCTTGCGACCATCACGTTCCAGAATTTCTTCCGCCTGTATGCCAAGCTCTCCGGCATGACCGGCACGGCCATGACCGAGGAGGAGGAATTCTCCGCCATCTACAAGCTCGACATCGTCGAAATTCCGACGAACAGGCCCGTTATCCGCGTCGATCACAACGACGTCGTCTATAAGACGGAGGCGGGCAAGTTCCGCGCCGTCATCCAGCAGATCAAGGACTGCCACGCCAAGGGCCAGCCCGTGCTGGTCGGCACCATCTCCATCGAAAAGTCCGAGTATCTCTCGAAGCTCCTCAAGCGCGAGGGCGTGCCGCACACCGTGCTGAATGCCAAGCACCACGAGCGCGAGGCCGAGATCGTGGCGCAGGCCGGTAAGTTCGGCGCCGTGACGATCTCCACGAACATGGCAGGCCGCGGCACGGATATCATGCTCGGCGGCAATGCCGAATACATGGCGCTGTCCGACCTGCGCAAGCAGGGCCTGCCGGACGAGCTGGTGGCAGAGGCCAATTCCTATGCCGAAACGGAGAACCCCGAGATCCTTGCCGTGCGCGAGAGCTACAAGCAGCTGCTGGCGCAGCACAAGGCCGAGATCGCCGAGGAGGCCGCGCGCGTGCGCGAGGCCGGCGGCCTGTTCATCGTCGGCACGGAGCGCCACGAGTCCCGCCGGATCGACAATCAGCTCCGCGGCCGTGCCGGCCGTCAGGGCGATCCGGGCGAGACGCGCTTCTATCTGTCGCTCGAGGATGACATCATGCGCCTGTTCGGCTCCGAACGCATCATGAATATGATGAATTCGCTCGGTATCGACGAGGACACGCCCATCGATGCCAAGATGCTCTCCAACGCCATTGAAAACGCGCAGAAGAACGTCGAGAGCCGCAACTTCCAGATGCGCAAGAACGTGCTGGAATACGACGATGTCATGAATACCCAGCGTCAGGTCATCTACGAGCAGCGCCAGAAGGTGCTCGACGGCGAGGACCTCTCCTCGACGATCGAGGGCATGATCCACTATGTCATCGACACGGAGGTCGAGGATGCCTTCGCCGGCGCCGACCACTGCGACGACCCGGAGAAGCTGGCGCAGATCAACGCAAAATTCGAGGGCGTCTATTATCCGAAGGGCGCATTTGCCCCGCAGCCCGGCCTGAGCCGCGACGAGGCGAAGGAGCAGCTCTATCCGCTCTTCCGCCAGACCTATGCCGCGCGCGAGCAGGAGTTTGGCGCGGAGCGCATGCGCGAGATCGAGCGCATTATCCTGCTGCGCGTCGTCGACGAGTACTGGATGGACAACATCGACGCCATGGAGGACCTGAAGCAGGGCATCCGCCTGCGCGCCTACGGCCAGACCGATCCGGTCGTGGCGTATAAGCGCGAGGGCTTTGCGATGTTCGACGGCATGATCAACGCCATCCGCGAGGAGACCGTCCGCCGCCTGTATCTGTTCCGCCTGCGCACGGAGGAGGACATCCGCCGCAAGCAGGTCGCAAAGATCACGGCGACCGGCGGCGCTGCCGACAAGACCGTCAAGCAGCAGCCCGTGAAGAAGATCAAGATCGGCGCAAACGATCCGTGCCCGTGCGGCAGCGGCAAGAAATATAAGTATTGCTGCCGCGACAAGGACGAGGCCAAGTCATGAGCTTCCGCGTCCATCGAGAAGGAGAGCTGGAATACCTGACGAGCGATGTGCTGGACGGTGCGGCCCACTGCTTTTCCACCCGCTTCGGCGGCGTGAGCGAGGGCGCGCTCGCCAGCCTGAACCTCGGCACGCACCGGGGCGACCGGCCGGAAAACGTGCTGGAGAATTATGCCCGTCTCGGCCGGGCCGTCGGCTTTGCGCCGGAGGAGACCGTGTTCACGAAGCAGGTGCATTCCGCCCTCGTCGAGCGGGTCGGCCGCGCGGACTGCGGCCGCGGCCTGCAGCGGGAGGCCGAGCACGGCGTCGACGGCCTTGTGACGAACGAGCCGGGCGTTGCACTGACCATTTTCTCTGCCGACTGCACGCCCGTGCTGCTGTTTGACCCAATAGCACGCGCCATCGGCGCGGCCCATGCGGGCTGGCGCGGCACGGCGGCGGGCATTGCGGCCCGCGCGGTCGAGGCCATGCAGCGGGAGTTCGGCTGCCGCCCGGAGAACATCCGCGCGGCCATCGGTCCTTGCATCGGCCCGTGCTGCTTTGAGACGGATGCCGATGTGCCGGATGCTATGCGCGCCGCCCTCGGCAGCGAGGCCGGGCAGGCCATCCGGCCCGCCGGGGCAAAATTCTATGTCGACCTGAAGCGGCTCAATGCTATTTGGCTGCGCCGCGCCGGGGTGACATGCATCGACGTCAGTGCCGACTGCACGGCCTGCCAGCCGCAGCGATTCTGGTCGCACCGCCGCGTGGGCAATGCCCGCGGCTCGTTGGCGGCCATCATCCGGCTGCGGGAGGAGGGCTGATATGAAGCGACTGCTTGCCCTCTGCCTGCTGCTTGCTCTGCTGCTGTGCGCCTGCTCTGCGGCCGGTCAGCCCACGCAGGCCATGGAGCAGCCGACGGAGGAGACTGCGGCCGCTCCGACGGAGACGGCGGCCGCGCCGAAGACGTTCGGTCTGTCCTACCTGCCGGAGCACGGCTTCAACCCCTATACCTGCACGGCGACGGTGAACCGCGCGGCGTTTTCGCTGCTGTATGAGAGCCTGTTCGTCGTTTCGTCGCATTTCCGTGCCGAGCCGCTGCTCTGTGAGAGCTTCACGGCCTCGGAGGACGGAAAGACCTATCGCTATACCCTTGTTTCCGGCGTGAGCTTTTCCGACGGAACGCCTCTGACGGCGCAGGACGCCGCCGCCTCGCTGCGCGCGGCGCAGCAGAGCGCGCTCTATTCCGGCAGGCTGGCGCATATGCTGTCCGTCACGGCGGATGACGACCGCACCCTGACGGTCACGCTCGACACGGCGTATGAGAATTTTTCCCTGATGCTCGATGTGCCCATCGTCTCTGCGGCGACGGTACAGAGCAGCACGCCGCTCGGCACGGGACCGTATTATCTCGACGGCGAGGTGCTCCGGCGCAGCAGCCGCTGGTGGCAGACACAGGCCCCGGCCGTGACGGCCGAGACCATCGAGCTGCAGGCGGCCAAAACGCCGAACGACATCCGCGACAATTTCGAATTCGGCAGCACGGACCTTGTGTACTGCGACCCGAATTCCCCGGCAGCCGTCGGCTACCGCTGCGATTATGAGGCGTGGGAAGCGCCGGCGCCCATCCTGCACTATGTCGGCTTCAACCTCTACAGCGGCTGGTTCACGAATGTCGCGCTGCGCCGCGCCTTCACCTACGGCGTCGACCGCGAGGCGATGACGAGCGCCGTCTATAACGGCTTTGCGCAGGCGGCGACGCTGCCCTGCTCGCCTGCCTCCGATCTCTATGACGCGCAGCTTGCTGCGCAGTATGCCTATTCGGCCACGGCCTTTCAGGCCGCCATCCACAATGCTGGCGTGCCGACGTCCGAGACGGACTGTCCCGTGCTGCTTGTGTGCTCGGACGACCCGGCGCGCGTGCGCGCTGCGGAATATCTGTCCTCCTCCATGCAGGAAAACGGCTTCTTTCTCAAGGTCCGCTCGCTGGGCCGCGAGGCCTATGTGGCCGCTCTGCAGGCGGGCAATTACGACGCCTATCTCGGCGAGGTCCGCCTGACGGCGAATTTCGACCTGTCGGAATTCTTCCGCACGGGCGGCGCGCTCAGCTACGGGGCCGTGGCGGACGCTTCCCTGGCCGGCCTCTGCACGCAGGCGCTGGGCAATTCCGGCAGCTATGCCGACCTCTGCGCGCGCCTGCTCGATACCGTGCCGTTCTGCCCCATTGTGTTCAAGAGCTACGAGGTCTGCGTCAGCCGCGGCGCGATCGCCTCCATCTCGCCGGGCGTGGACTGCGTGTTCCACAACGCCGCCACGGCGCGTACGCTGGCCGATGCCGACCACTCCTATGACGGCGCGGCGGAGCCGTCCACACCGACGGATGTATCGGCCGACCCAGCCGAACCCACGGAGCCGGCCGATGCGGCGGACCCCACGCAGGAACCCTGATATCGATCCCGCCGGTTTCCCCGGCGGGATGAGCTTGCCCAAAACGTGGTTTTGGCAAGCTCTCAAACGAGACCCGTTTCACTGGGCTCTCGTTTGAAAGGGGCTGCGGCTCGCTGCAGCGCACGAAGGGCACGCCCTTCGCACGTTTGCGAGCCGAGCGGTATTTTCTCCGACGTACACGCCGCGGAGAAAATGATTTCCATTTTCTTTGTGCCTGCGGGCGCAAACTCTGCGAGGCTTTTCCGACAGTCCGAGCGCCGCACCCGCGGCGCTTTTTGTACGTTCAGCGGCAGGCTTCCTGACTTGTCATTGCGAGGCTCCGCAGGAGCCGTGGCAATCTCGCAGGACTGGCTGGAACACAGGAAGGCCCCGGCGGATTCGTAAGTGCCTGCTTGAGATTGCCACGTCGGGCTTGCGCCCTCCTCGCAATGACACGGGAGGGGAGCGCTCCCGGCTTTGTCATTGCGCCCCTCCGGATGCGGCAGGCCTCCTGACTTGTCATTGCGAGGCTCCGCAGGAGCCGTGGCGCCCTGAGCGCGAAGCGCGAGGAAGTGCCCTTGGGGTGCAATCTCGCAGTACCCGGTCGGATAACAGGAAAGCCTCGGCGAATTCGCAGACTGTTGCGTGAGATTGCCACGTCGCTTCGCTCCTCGCAATGACAAACCTTTAGCGTTTTCCATTTTAACGGCGGCCTGTTTCTTGCGTCGGCGCGGTGCCGGGAGGGGACAGCCCGGCCACTACAAATTAACGATCAACCCAGCAGTCCTGCCTTTGCCTTCAGCGTCAGGATGCGCAGGACGCTCTCGTCGATGCGGGCCTCGGTCAGCGTGCCGTCTGCGGCGGCATCGCGCAGGGCCTGCAGGGCGGCGTCGAGGTCGTCCGGCATCAGGATGAGGTCGCAGCCGGCCTCGATGGCCAGCAGGGCCGCCTCGCCGGGTGTGTAGTTCGCCGTGATCGCGCCCATGTTGTGCGCATCTGTGATGACGATGCCGTCATAGCCCAGCTCCGTGCGCAGCAGGTCCGTCACAACGGCGGGGGAGAGGTCGCAGGGCGTGTTGTCGCCCGTGACGGCCGGGGCGGACATATGCGAGACCATGATCATGCCCGCGCCCGCCTCGATCCCGGCGCGGAAAGGCAGCAGCTCCGCCTCGCGCAGCTCGTCCAGCGTGCGGCTTGTGACGGACGTGCCGAGATGGGAGTCCGCCTCCGTGCTGCCGTGGCCGGGGAAGTGCTTCAGACAGGCCAGCACGCCGCCTTCCTGCAGGCCGCGCGTCATGGCGGCGACCATATCGGAGGCGACGGCGGGGTCGCTGCTGAACGAGCGGTCGCCGATCTCCGTGTTGTTCGGATTCGTCACGATGTCTGCCACCGGCGCAAAGTCCACGTTGAAGCCTGCCCCCTTCACCTGACCGCCCAGCTTCTTGCCCATGTCCTCAACGGCGGCCGTGTCTCCGGCCGCGCCGTAGGTCGCCATCGGGTCCAGTACATCCGTCAGGCCGACGCCGCTCAGGCGCGACACGCGCCCGCCCTCCTCATCCACGCCCAGCAGCAGCGGGATCTTGCTGTAGCTCTGCGCGGTCTGCAGCATCTGCGTGACCTGCTCTGCCGATACGATGTTCTGCGCGAAATACACCAGCCCGCCGACGGGCGTGCGTTCCAGCGCCTCGCGCGTGGCGTCCCCTGCCGCCGTGGCGGGGGAGAGGCCCGTCAGTGCGTCCGGCGTGACGACGAAGAGCTGGCAGAGCTTCTCGTCGAGGGTCATGCCGTCCAGGATCTCCTGCGCGGCCAGCTCCTCGGGCGAAGTGGTTTCCGTCGGGGCCTCCGTTTCGGTCGGCGCGTCCGTCTCCGGAGCGTCGGTCGGCGCGGCGGAGGAGGAAGGCTCCGTCGGCTCCACGCCGCCGGTGGCCGTGGCCGGGCCTGTCTGCGTGATACGCAGGACGTAATAGACGATACCGGCTACGGCGACTGCGATGACCAGCAGCAGAACGGCGATCAGGATCCCGCCGCGATTGTGTTTCATGGAAATCGACCTCTCTATCTTTATAACGTATGACTTGATTTTTTCCTATTGTACCGGAAATACGGGGAAAATACAAGGCGTTTTTTCGCGGAACATTGTAACATGCCGCTCCCCTACAATGGCGTGTGCGGCCGGTAGAGCGCCGCTACAGGAATGATATCCATAATAAATTCCGCGAGTCCGGCCCTTCGCAGATTTCTTGACATTTTGCAGCCGCCGGGATATACTATATTTATTATCACGATCATGAAACCATGCAGAGCGAGGGACATTATGGCCAAAAAGCAAGCATACGGCAACGAGAGCATTACCACGCTCAAAGGCGCGGAGCGCGTTCGCAAGCGCCCCGCGGTCATTTTTGGCTCCGACGGGCTGGACGGCTGCGAACACGCCGTGTTTGAAATCCTGTCGAACGCCATTGACGAGGCGCGCGAGGGCTATGGCAAGCTCATCATCGTCACGCGCTACGCCGACCGCAGCATCGAGGTCGAGGACTTCGGCCGCGGCTGCCCCGTGGACTGGAACGAGAAGGAGCAGCGCTACAACTGGGAGCTGGTCTTCTGCGAGATGTACGCGGGCGGCAAATACAACAACAACGCCAGCGAAAATTATGAATACAGCCTCGGCCTGAACGGCCTCGGCACCTGCGCCACGCAGTATGCCTCGGAGTATTTCAACGCGCGGGTCTTCCGAGACGGCTTCGAATATCACCTGCACTTCAAAAAGGGCGAAATCGACGGTCAGATGGAGAAAAAGCCCGCCGACCGCAAAAAGACCGGCTCACTGTTCCACTGGAAGCCGGACCTCGAGGTCTTCACGGATATCGACATCCCCGTGGAGTATTATCTTGACACGCTCAAGCGGCAGGCCGTCGTCAATGCGGGCGTGACATTCCGCTTCCGCAATCAGGCCGGCAGCAAGTTCGAGACGACGGAGTTCTGCTATGAGCACGGCATCCTCGACTACATCACGGAGCTGACGGACGGCAACGCCTTCACCATGCCGCAGTACTGGGAGACGGAGCGCCGCGGCCGCGACCGCGCGGACAAGCCGGAGTATAAGGTGAAAATCACGGCGGCGCTGTGCTTCTCGCGCAATCTGAGCCGTCTGGAATACTATCACAACTCCTCGTGGCTCGAGCACGGCGGAGCGCCGGACAAGGCCGCGCGCAGCGGGTTCGTCTCCGCCATCGACGCCTATCTCAAGCAGAACGGCAAATATGCGAAAAACGAATCGAAGATCACATTCCAGGACGTGGCAGACTGCCTCGTGCTCGTGACGAACTGCTTCTCTACGCAGACGTCCTATGAGAACCAGACGAAGAAGTCCATCAACAACCGCTTCATTCAGGAGGCCATGACGGAGTTCTTCCGCAGCCGCCTGCAGGTCTATTTCCTCGAGAACAAGCAGGAGGCCGACCGTATCGCCGAGCAGGTGCTCATCAACAAGCGCAGCCGCGAGACGGCCGAGCGTGCCCGCATCACGGTCAAAAAGAAGCTCTCCGGCAATCTCGACATCGCCAACCGCGTGCAGAAATTCGTCGACTGCCGCAGCCGCGACGCCAGCCGCCGCGAGCTGTATATCGTCGAGGGCGATTCCGCCATGGGCTCGGTCAAGCTCTCGCGCGACGCGGAATTTCAGGGCATCATGCCCATCCGCGGCAAGATCCTCAACTGCCTGAAGGCGGACTATGCCCGCATTTTCAAGAGCGAGATCATCACGGACCTGCTGCGCGTTATGGGCTGCGGCGTCGAGGTGCGCGACAAGCACGTCAAGGACCTGACGGCCTTTGACCTCGGCAGCCTGCGCTGGAACAAGATCGTCATCTGCACCGATGCCGATTACGACGGCTTCCAGATCCGCACGCTCGTGCTCACGATGCTCTACCGCCTCGTGCCCACGCTCATCCGCGAGGGCTATGTCTACATCGCGGAGACGCCGCTGTTCGAGATCACCTGCAAGGACAAGACGTGGTTCGCCTACAACGAGACGGAGAAGGCCGACATTCTGAAAACGCTCGAGGGAAAGAAGATTTCCGTCGCGCGCTCGAAGGGCCTCGGCGAGAACGAGCCGGAGATGATGTGGCTCACGACGATGAACCCCGAAACGCGCCGCCTCATCAAGGTCATGCCGGAGGACGCGGAGAAAACGGCGTTCTATTTTGACCTCCTCCTCGGCGATAATCTCGCCGGAAGAAAGGAATATATCGCCGAAAACGGCAGCCAGTATCTGGAAATGGCGGATATTTCGTAGTGTAAAATTTAACGAGGCTGCCAGACGTGCGTTGTAGGGGAGGGGCACGCAGAAATAAATGAATACTGAAGACTGAAAAATGAAGAATGAATAATTCACGGGCCTTCGGCCATGCGTTGTAGGGGCCGGGCTGTCCCCTCTCGGCGGTGCACCTGCAGCTTGTACAGACCATCGTTAAAATAGCAAAGGCCAAAGGTTTGTCATTGCGAGGAGGCCGAAGGCCGACGTGGCAATCTCGCAGTACCCGGCTGCATCGTGGGAAAGCTACCGGCGAAATCGCAACTGCCTTCCCGAGATTGCCGCGTCGCTTCGCTCCTCGCAATGACACATCAGGCGGGTGCAGCGGTAACAACGGTGCATCCTATCAAATTGGTGCTATTGATTGCCGCTTCGCGGGCGTGGCTGTCCCCGCCCCCACATTGATATGCGAAACTGCCCGCAACGAAATCTCCATTCACGGACAAAATAAACTGTAAAGGTATCGGTTTATGGCAAGAAAAAAGAAGGAACCCGAGCTCAAAAAGAATATTGACACGGCGCATGTCGAGGGCCTGCGGGCCGAGGTGCTCGAGCAGCCCATCACCGACACGCTGACCGGGAACTATATGCCCTATGCGATGAGCGTCATCGTCTCGCGCGCCATCCCGGAGATCGACGGCTTCAAGCCGTCACACCGGAAGCTGCTGTACACGATGTACAAAATGGGCCTGCTGAACGGCGGGCGGACAAAATCCGCCAACATCGTCGGACAGACCATGCGCCTGAACCCCCACGGCGACGCCGCCATCTACGAGACCATGGTCCGTTTGGCGCGCGGCAACGAGGCCCTGCTCACCCCGTTCGTCGACTCAAAGGGCAACTTCGGCAAGGTCTATTCCCGCGATATGGCCTACGCCGCCTCGCGCTATACCGAGGCGAAGCTCGACCCCATCTGCGCCGAGCTGTTCCGCGATATCGACAGCGAGACCGTCGATTTTGTGGATAACTACGACAATACCATGCTCGAGCCTGCTTTGCTGCCGACGACATATCCGAACGTCCTCGTCTCGGCCAATATGGGCATCGCCGTCGGCATGGCCAGCAACATCTGCGGCTTCAACCTCCGCGAGGTCTGTAAGGCCACGGCCGCGTGGATCGAGAATCCGGAGTGTGACCTGCTCTCGGTCATGCCCGCGCCGGACTTCTCCACGGGCGGCGAGCTGCTGTATGACGCGGCGGAAATGGCGGAAATCTACCGCGCAGGCCGTGGCAGCGTCCGCCTGCGCGCCCGTTGGCGCTACCAGAAGGAGGGAAATCTCATTGAAATTTATGAGATCCCCTATACCACGACGACGGAGGCCGTCATCGACAAGGTCTCCGAACTTATCAAAGCGGGCAAAATCCGCGAGATCTCCGACATGCGCGACGAGACCGACCTGTCCGGCCTGAAGCTCACGATCGACCTCAAGCGCGGCGTCGAGCCGGATAAGCTCATGCAGAAGCTCTTCCGCTCAACGCCGCTGCAGGACAGCTTCGCCTGCAATTTCAACATCCTCATCGCGGGCATGCCACGCGTGATGGGCGTGCGCGAGATCATCGAGGAGTGGACGGCCTGGCGCACGGAGTGCGTCCGCCGCCGCCTGTTCTTCCAGAAGCGCAAAAAGAGCGAAAAGCTCCACCTGCTTGAGGGCCTGCGCCAGATTCTGCTGGACATCGACAAGGCCATCCGCATCATCCGCGAGACGGAGTCCGAGGCGGAGGTCGTGCCGAACCTGATGATCGGCTTCGGCATCGACGAGGTGCAGGCGGAGTTCGTGGCGGAGATCAAGCTGCGCAACATCAACAAGGAATACATTCTGCGCCGAACGCAGGAGGTCGACGCGCTGGCCGCCGAGATCGCCGAGCTGGAAAAGACGCTCGGCAGCGAAAAGCGCATCCGCCGCCTCATCGTGCAGGAGCTGGACGCCGTTGCCGCAAAATACGGCACGGACCGCCGCACCGTCATCGTGGAGGACGCGGCGGAGCTCGACCCGGAGCCGGAGGAGGAGACGCCCGATTATCCCGTGACGATCTTCGTTTCCCGCGAGGGCTATTTCAAGAAGATCACGCCGCAGTCGCTGCGCATGTCCGGCGAGCAGCGCTTCAAGGAGGGAGACGGCCTGCGCTTCTCGTGCGAGACGACGAATGCGGCGGAGCTGCTCGTCTTCTCGGACCGCTGCCAGGTCTACAAGGCGCGCTGTGCCGATTTTGACGACGGCAAGGCCTCGCTGCTCGGCGACTATCTGCCCACGAAGCTCGGCTTCGACGAGGGCGAGAGCGTTGCGGCCGTCTGCCTGCCCGGCGATTACAGCGGCAGCATGCTCTTCCTGTTCGCCAACGGTAAGGCGGCGCGCGTGGAGCTTTCCGCCTATCAGACGAAGTCCAACCGCCGCAAGCTGACCGGCGCCTACAGCGACCGCAGCGAGCTGCGCGGCATTTTCCTGCTGCAGGAGGATGTGCAGCTCGTGCTATACTCCACCGAGGGCCGCGCCCTCATTCTGCAGACGGCCCAGCTGGCCCCAAAGACAACGCGCACGACGCTCGGCGTCGCCGTGCTCACGCTCCGGCGCAAGGCAGAGCTCTCCCGCGCCTGCCCGCTTGCCGAAAGCGGCATTGTGAACGAGTCGCGCTACCGCACCCGCACGCTCCCCGCAGCGGGCGCGCTGCTCCGCGAGGAGGATGCCGCCGAAAAGCAGATCTCTCTCGAGGAGCTTTGATATCGCATTCCCGGCCGGGTCGTCCGGCGCAAAAGAAAGAAGGAGGAACATCGCATGAAGGCCCTGAACCAGCAGAAAACCGAGTTATTTCGCAATATCCTGTTTATCACCTTAGGCAGTCTCCTCTACGCGCTGAATTTTGACCTGTTTCTGGAGCCGGGCGGCATCAGCAGCGGCGGCGTCTCCGGCATCGCCATGATCATCGTCTATGCCGCTCACCCGAAATTCCTGACGGTCGGCATTCTAAACGCCATGATCAACATCCCGCTGTTTCTCTGCGGCCTGAAAAAGATCGGACGGCATTTCTTCTTTGGCTCGCTCTACAGCACGGTGCTGACGTCCGTTTTCCTTGACCTGTTCGCCCGCATCCTGCCGGTCCCGGCCGTCGAGCCGCTCGTGGCGGCCCTGTTCGGCGGTGTGTTCATGGGCGTGAGCCTCGGCCTCGTGTTCCTGGGCAACGCCTCGACGGGCGGCGTCGACATCGTCGCGCGCCTGATGAAGCTGAAATTCCGCAATTTCCCCATCGGCAAGATCATCCTCTGCATGGACCTGACCATTGCCGTCATCACGGGCGTGGTCTACCGTGACTTCAACAACACGCTCTACAGCGTCATTGCCATGGTCGTCTCCTCCATGGCGCTCGACCGCGTCGTCTACGGCATGGATTATTCCAAGGTCGCGCTCATCATCACGGAGAAGTATGAGGCCATCGCCACGGCCATCGACAGCCAGCTCGACCGCGGTGTGACCCTGCTCAAGGGGCAGGGCTATTATAAGCGGCAGGACAAGATGGTCCTGCTCAGCGCCGTGAAGCGCAAGCAGCTCGCGGAGCTGAAGGAGCTGGTCATGGACATCGACCCGGACGCCTTCATCATCCTGCAGGATGCCCATCAGGTGCTGGGCGACGGCTTCAAGCGCTACGACCGAAACGAGCTGTAAAGCCAAAAAGGAGGACGCCGCCGTGCGGAATTTCATTGCCTGCCTGCTGTTGCTCGGCCTGCTGGCCGGGCTGTCCGCCTGCGGCGCGGACGACAGCTATCTCTCCGTCCGCACCCACGTTGAGCCGAGCATACCTGCAACGGAGACCCCGCAGCAGGAGGAGCCGCCCACGGCCGGCAACCGCAGCGAGCTGCGCGGCGCCATGCTCTCGTTTGTCCGCAACTGGACGGAGCAGGGCGAGATCCGCATCTCGGGCTACAGCGGCGATCTTACCGCCGACCTGACGGAGACCGTGCGCTACATCACGCAAGAGGACCCCATCGGCGCCTACGCCGTGGACTATGCCGATGCGGAGCTGCGCGGCGACGCGCAGACCGGCACCGTCGAGGTCAGCATCGTGTTCCGCCGCTCCGCGGCGGAGATCGATGCTATCGTGACCGTGAGCGGCGTCAACGGCGCGCATGCGAAGATCCGGCAGGCGCTGGCCAATTTTGACGCGGCGCTGACGCTGCGCATCCGCAGCTATGAGGATGCTGATTTCTCCGGCTACATCCGCACCTATTGCCTCGAGCATCCGGACAGCGCCATGGCCCTGCCGGAGGTCTCGGCGGCCGTCTACCCGGAGACGGGCGAGACGCGCATTCTGGAGCTGCATTTTACCTACAGCCAGCCGCGCGACACGCTGCGCAGCATGCAGGCCGCGGTGAACACCATTCTGGACTCTGCCGCTGCCTATGTGGAGAGCGGCACGACGCCCCGGCGCTGCGCAGAGCTGTTGGCCCGCTTCCTGCTGACCCGCTTTACCTATACGACTGCGGAGGAGACGCCGGACATGCCTGCCTATGATCTGCTGAGCAGCGGGCGGGCGCACAGCCTGTCGTTTGCCTCGGTGTTCTATGCCGAGTGCACCCGTGCCGGGCTGGCGTGCCGTCTGGTCAGCGGCACGCGCGGCGGCGAGACGCACTGGTGGAACCTGCTGCAGCTCGAGGAAACGTGGTATGCTGTCGACCTGATGCGTTCCGTGGAGCAGGGCGGCGAGTCCCTCGACCTGCTCGATCCCGCCGCGCTGCGGGACGAGGGCTATGACTGGGACGCGGAGGCCTATCCCTCCAATCCCGCGCCGGAGCCGGAGGAGCCGACGGAGCCATAGCGTAAAAAATTTCGACCTTTTGCAAAAAAGACTTGACAAATCGAGCCGATCCCGCTATAATGATTCCTGCAAATGCGGGTGTAGCTCATCTGGTAGAGCGCCACCTTGCCAAGGTGGAGGTAGCGAGTTCGAGCCTCGTCACCCGCTCCAGAATCGAAAACCGTTGTCACTTGACAACGGTTTTCTTTTACGTTTGCAGAATCTTCGAACCGATCGCCTGCGGGCCTCGGCAGAAGCAATCATTGGAGGGATCGTCCATGCCGCTGGATCTAACCGGAAGCAATCTGTTTTTTGTGCTCGTCCTGTTCGGCGCAGGCCTGTTCTGTATCATGAAGGGCGGCGACCTGTTTGTCGACGCGGCAACATGGATCGCCGAGTCAACCGGCATCCCGAAGTTTATCATCGGCGCGACGGTCGTCAGCTTCGCTACGACCATGCCGGAGCTGCTTGTGTCACTGTTCTCCGCCTTCGAGGGAAACGCGGACATCGCCGTGGGCAATGCCGTCGGCTCCGTCACGGCCAACACCGGCCTCATCCTGTGTATCTCCCTCGTGTGTATGCAGTGCGTCATGACGCGCAGGCAATATGCCGGGAAGGCCTGCCTGCTGCTGTCCGCCATCTGCTTGCTGTTCGTCTTCACGCGCGACGGCAGTCTCTCCCTGTGGGAGAGCGCGGCCATTCTGGCCGTATTCGCCTTCTACATGGCCGAGAGTCTGCTGGCCGGGCGGCGCGAGCAGGGGGCTGAGCAGCCCGCGGAAAAGCCGAAGAAGGACGGAAGGACCGTCGCGTGGAACATCGGCAAATTCGTGCTCGGCGCGGCCGCCATCGTGCTTGGCGCGCAGCTGCTTATCGACAACGGCTCGGAGCTGGCTCGCCGCATCGGCGTGCCGGATGCCGTTATCGCCGCCACGATGATCGCCATCGGCACCTCACTGCCGGAGCTCGTCACGACCATCATCTCCATCCGCAAAAAGCAGGCCTCGCTCTCTGTCGGTAATATCATCGGCGCGAACATCCTCGATCTGACGCTCATCATGCCGCTGTGCGCCCTGCTGCAGGGCCGCCCGCAGCCCATCGAGCGCCAGGGCATGCTGCTCGATATCCCGGCCTGCCTCATCATCAGCGCGGCCGTGATGATCCCGGCGCTTGCCTGCGGCAGGTTCAAGCGCTGGATGGGCATCCTCGCAGGGGCGCTGTATATCGCTTATCTTGTTATTATGTTCACCTGCTTCGGCGTTGCCTGAGCGGGGGAAACAAAAAATGAAGCGGACAGGTCAACGAATATGGCCTGCCCGCTTCAGCTTGTCAAAAAAGTCCCTTTGGGCTTTTTTGACAAGCTGCTTTCAGAATTGCAAAATCAAATTTTGCAGCATGATTTTGCAATTCTGCCGCTGCGGCGGGTTATTTGAC
>ENA-UESU01001442-UESU01001442.1-human-gut-metagenome-genome-assembly--contig:-NODE-1442-length-16846-cov-12.815791_pt1 | contig 16846 bp, 17 predicted proteins | sample MGYA00243007_ERZ508008 | MGnify/ENA primary metagenome ERZ508008 (study PRJEB26167, sample SAMN06115399) | human gut metagenome | host: Homo sapiens | place: China:Henan | collected 2016-06-23...
TCAGAGAAGAAATAGTTACTTCAACATCAGTTTATCTTGGAAAAGACGGTAATATATTAGAAGAAAAACCTGACAACAAAAATCAAGTTTACCAAAATGCATGGAGCAGGAAATGACTACATATATGTAGACACGACCAGATATCCGATAGCAGACCCTGAAAAGAAGGCAATCGAATGGAGCAAGTTTCATACAGGAATCGGAAGCGATGGACTAATATTGATTGGTGTCTCTGATAAAGCGGATTTCAGTATGCGTATTTTCAATGCCGACGGTTCGGAAGCAATGATGTGTGGCAATGGTAGCCGCTGCGTAGGCAAATATGTATATGAATACGGATTGACTGATAAAACAGAAATAACTTTGGATACACTATCGGGAATTAAAATTCTGAAATTGCAGGTAGAAGGAAAAACAGTCAGTACAGTCACCGTAGATATGGGCAGTCCGCAAGAAACAGGAGAGATTGATTGGGGAAAGAAATATCCTTTCCAATCTACTAAAGTATCAATGGGTAATCCTCATCTCGTCACATTTGTTGATGACATCACCCGAATTAATCTGCCGGAAATCGGTCCTGAACTGGAGAATCATCCTCTCTTTCCCGACAGAACGAATGTAGAGTTTGCACAGATCGTCGGTAAAGACACCATACGGATGAGAGTGTGGGAAAGAGGATCGGGAATTACTCAAGCTTGCGGAACAGGTGCCTGCGCCACAGCAGTAGCCGCCTTCATCAACGGACTTGCAGGAAGAAAAAGTGATGTGATAATGGATGGAGGGACAGTTACCATCGAATGGGATGAAACCTCCGGACATATATTAATGACCGGACCGGCAACCAAGGTTTTCGATGGGGAAATTGTTGAAGAAGTTGAGAGTTGAGAATGGAGAGTTGAGAATGAATAGTAATAGAAACTTAAAACAATAACAAGATGGCATTAGTAAACGAGCATTTTTTAAAATTACCGGGAAGTTATTTATTCTCGGATATAGCGAAAAAGGTAAATACTTTCAGGATAACGCATCCCAAACAGGACATCATCCGGCTAGGTATCGGCGACGTTACGCAGCCACTTCCTCCAGCCTGTATAGAAGCAATGCATAAAGCGGTAGAAGAACTGGCCGGCAAAGATACATTCCGCGGATATGGTCCTGAACAGGGATATGATTTTCTGATTGAAGCAATCATAAAGAACGATTTCGCTCCACGCGGGATTCATTTCTCGGCATCCGAGATTTTTGTCAGTGACGGGGCTAAAAGCGATACCGGAAATATAGGTGATATTCTTCGCCACGACAATAGCGTAGGTGTTACAGATCCCATTTATCCGGTTTACATAGACAGTAACGTTATGTGCGGACGCGCCGGAGTATTGGAAGAAGAAACGGGTAAATGGAGCAACGTTACTTATATGCCTTGCACAAGTGAGAACAACTTTATCCCGGAAATTCCGGACAAACGGATAGACATCGTTTATCTCTGTTATCCGAACAACCCGACAGGGACCACCTTAACCAAACCGGAACTGAAAAAGTGGGTGGATTATGCCTTGGCAAACGATACACTGATTCTGTTCGATGCCGCTTACGAGGCATATATCCAGGACGAGAATGTCCCCCACTCTATCTATGAGATTAAGGGAGCTAAAAAGTGCGCGATTGAATTCCGTAGTTTTTCAAAAACGGCAGGATTTACAGGAGTACGCTGCGGATATACCGTAGTTCCGAAAGAGCTCACTGCCGCCACTCTGGAAGGCGATCGCATACCACTCAACAGATTGTGGAACCGTCGCCAGTGTACTAAGTTTAACGGCACTTCTTATATTACCCAACGGGCAGCAGAAGCCGTTTACAGTGCAGAAGGCAAGGCACAGATTAAGAAAACAATCGACTATTATATGACCAACGCAAAAATCATGAAGGAAGGCTTGGAAACCACAGGACTGAAAGTATACGGCGGCATCAACGCTCCCTACTTGTGGGTGAAAACTCCGAACGGACTTTCTTCATGGCGATTCTTCGAACAGATGTTGTATGAAGCCAATGTGGTCGGTACTCCCGGTGTAGGTTTCGGGCCAAGCGGTGAAGGGTATATCCGTTTAACTGCATTCGGCGAACGCAACGACTGTATCGAAGCGATGAGAAGAATAAAGAACTGGCTCTGACTGAATGAATAATGGATAGCGGGAAATAGAAAGTTCAACATGCCCCCATTAAACGAACATCATCATTCCTGCAGGATCAGTTATCCACAATCAGTTATCCATAAAAAACGATAGTATTTTGCGCGCTACTATATAACAAATGGACCGTACATCCACATTTTTCTAACTTTTAAAGGTAAAAAGACGATGAAAACGACGATTAACAACAAATTGGGGGTAATAACAGTAGCATTATTACTGTCAGGACTTGTCCCGTCTACAATGATGGCACAAGATAAGGTAGAAGCTTCCGTTGGGGCAGATTTGGTAAGTGGTTACATCTGGCGCGGTCAGAATTTAGGCGGAGTTAGCGTCCAGCCTTCACTGGGAATCTCTTACAAAGGTTTATCACTCGGAGCATGGGGATCAGTAGGAATTGAATCCAAAGATGCAAAAGAGTTTGACTTAACTATCGGTTATTCAATTGGTGGATTTAGTGTTTCAATAACGGATTATTGGTTTGATAAAACATATACAGGGGATGTAGATGAATACGGAAAGGAGATTTATACAACCAATAAGTATTTCCAATATGGGGCCTATTCTACAGCACATGTATTTGAAGCACAAGTGGGATATGATTTCGGTCCGCTAGCCGTCAACTGGTACACAAACTTTGCAGGTGCCGACGGTGTGAAAGAAAACGGCAAAAGAGCTTATTCTTCTTACCTCGCACTTAGCGCACCTTTCAAATTGGGAGGTCTCGACTGGACAGTAGATTTAGGTATGGTTCCTTGGGAAACGACTTTTTATAATGGCTATACCAGTGGATTCTGCGTAACAGACATCAGTCTCGGAGCATCCAAGGAGATTAAAATCACAGATTCCTTCTCCGTACCGACATTTGCCAAAGTAACAGTGAACCCACGCACTGAAGGAGCCTACTTTGCTTTCGGACTAAGTTTTTAAGAGAGAGAATTTACAATACAAAGAGCGTATAGGGATTAGAAAAGGTAGTTAGAGTTTAGATTTTATCGGTTTGTTGTATGGTAACCTGCTATGGCTGCCGCTACCCTATACCTCTTTCTTTTACAGGACACACTAATATTTAAGGTATATGAAAAAGATTGAAGCTATCATCCGTAAAACCAAATTCGAGGACGTAAAAGACGCCCTACTCGAAGCGGACATCGAATGGTTCTCTTATTACGATGTAAGAGGCATTGGAAAAGCACGGCAAGGACGTATCTACCGTGGCGTAGTTTATGACACCAGCACCATTGAACGAATTTTGATCTCTATTGTCGTGCGCGACAAGAATACCGAGAAAACAGTGCAGGCTATCATCAAAGCTGCACAGACCGGAGAAATCGGTGACGGACGTATTTTCGTCATTCCTATTGAAGACGCTATCCGCATACGCACTGCCGAACGTGGTGACATAGCCCTCTACAATGCAGAACAAGAACGTTAAATAAGATTATACTATTATGGATACAAAATATAAAAGCCATAGCTTCGTAAAGCTGTGGATAGCCACTACTATATTCATTTTGTGCTGTTTTACTACTGATATGTCGGCACAAAACACGGCCGCTGCCGATACAGTTGCAGCAGTTACAGAAACAATTACCGAAGTCGTTACCGCTCCTGCCGAAGAAGCATCAGCAGCTCCCGATACGGTTGGTGAATTAGCTCTTGGATTGAATACTGTATGGATGTTGCTTGCAGCAATGCTCGTATTCTTCATGCAGCCGGGATTTGCATTAGTAGAAGCAGGTTTTACCAGAGTGAAAAATACTGCCAACATTCTGATGAAGAACTTTGTAGACTTCATGTTCGGCTCTTTACTATACTGGTTTATCGGTTTCGGATTGATGTTCGGCGCAGGCGGATTCATCGGAATGCCCCACTTCTTCGACCTTTCTTTCATTGATAATGGTCTGCCAACCGAAGGATTCCTCATATTCCAAACCGTATTTTGTGCGACAGCAGCTACAATTGTATCAGGAGCCATGGCAGAACGCACAAAATTCTCCATGTATATCGTCTACACCATCTTTATCAGTGTACTGATTTATCCGATATCCGGTCACTGGACATGGGGCGGAGGCTGGTTGATGAACGGTGAAGAAGGTTCTTTCATGATGAGTCTCTTCGGAACCACCTTCCATGACTTTGCCGGTTCTACGGTCGTTCACTCTGTAGGTGGATGGATTGCTTTGGTAGGTGCTGCCATTCTTGGTCCCCGTATCGGTAAATATGGTAAAGACGGCAAATCAAAAGCTATCCCAGGCCATAGCCTGACTATTGCCGCACTAGGCGTATTCATTCTTTGGTTCGGATGGTTCGGGTTCAACCCCGGTTCTCAATTGGCAGCAGCAACCGAAGCCGATGCTATCGCCATCTCCCACGTATTCCTGACAACGAATCTGGCAGCTTGTGCCGGTGGTTTCTTCGCTCTGTTGGTGAGCTGGATGAAATATGGAAAACCTTCCCTGTCATTGACACTGAATGGTATCTTGGCAGGGCTGGTAGGTATCACAGCAGGATGTGACGCAGTATCTCCTGCAGGAGCAGCCTTAATAGGTGCAATATGTGGTGTCGTAATGATATTCTCCGTTGACTTCATTGACAAGGTGTTAAAGATAGACGATCCGGTAGGTGCATCTTCTGTACATGGTGTTTGTGGCTTTTTAGGAACTATTCTTACAGGTTTGTTCTCCACCAGTGAAGGTTTATTCTATGGCTACGGTTTCGGATTCCTCGGTGCACAAATATTTGGAGCATTGGTAGTAGGTGCATGGGCAGCAGGCATGGGATTCATCATTTTCAAAACGCTTGATAAGATTCACGGACTTCGCGTTCCGGCACGTATCGAAGAAGAAGGTCTTGATATTTACGAACACGGAGAATCTGCTTACAACTAATTTAGTGATGAACGGTTTAGTGATTAGTGAAAGACAGCTACGCACAACTTACTACTAATCACTACCCCGCTAATCACAGAAAAAACTTCCGGACAGGTTTGATCGCCTTTCCGGGAACCACATAACAAAGTAATTATTTACTCTAACATATTTAACAACAAATCAAATCAGGTATTATGTCAAAACTTAGATTCAGAGTAGTAGAGACAGCTTTCAAGAAAAAGGCTGTTGAGGTAGCAACACCTGCCGAACGTCCTTCGGAGTATTTCGCCAAGTATGTATTCAACAAGGAGAAAATGTTCAAATACCTTCCCAGCAAGGTATATAATGCACTGATTGACGCCATTGACAACGGTGCTCCGCTAGATCGCAGTATTGCCGACGAGGTAGCTGCCGGCATGAAAAAATGGGCCATTGAAATGGGTGTTACTCATTATACGCACTGGTTCGCACCGCTGACCGAAGGCACAGCTGAAAAACATGATGCTTTCGTTGAACATGACGGCAAAGGCGGTATGATGGAAGAATTTACCGGTAAACTGCTTGTACAGCAGGAACCGGATGCTTCTTCTTTCCCGAATGGCGGTATCCGTAACACATTCGAAGCCCGTGGTTACAGCGCATGGGACCCCTCATCACCTGCTTTCATTGTAGATGATACGCTTTGCATCCCAACTGTGTTTATCGCATATACCGGCGAAGCTCTCGACTATAAAGCTCCCTTGCTGAAAGCATTGCGGGCTGTAGATAAAGCTGCTGTAAACGTATGTCGTTACTTCAACCCGGAAGTGAAAAAAGTAGTTGCTTACTTGGGCTGGGAACAGGAATACTTTCTGGTAGACGAAGGATTGTATGCCGCACGTCCGGACTTGCTAATGACCGGTCGTACTTTGATGGGACATGACAGTGCCAAAAACCAACAGTTGGAGGACCACTACTTCGGTGCTATCCCCACCCGCGTAGCCGCTTTCATGAAGGATCTCGAAATTGAAGCGTTAAAGCTGGGTATTCCTGTTAAGACCCGTCACAACGAGGTTGCCCCGAACCAGTTCGAGTTAGCCCCCATCTTTGAAGAGTGTAACCTTGCTAACGACCATAACTTGCTGATTATGTCATTGATGCGTAAGGTTAGTCGCCGTCATGGTTTCCGCGTACTGCTTCATGAAAAACCTTTTAAGGGCGTCAACGGATCGGGCAAACACAACAACTGGTCGCTGGGAACTGACACGGGCATTTTATTAATGGGACCGGGTAAGACTCCGGAAGATAACCTGCGTTTTGTTACTTTCGTCGTAAACACATTGATGGCAGTTTATCATCATAACGGATTGTTGAAAGCTTCTATCTCCAGCGCTACCAACGCCCACCGTCTGGGAGCTAATGAGGCACCTCCTGCCATCATCTCCTCTTTCCTAGGGAAGCAATTGTCGCAGGTATTGGATCACATTGAAAACAGTACGAAAGATGATTTGATTAGTCTTAGCGGCAAACAGGGAATGAAGTTGGATATTCCGCAGATTCCCGAATTGTTGATTGATAATACTGACCGTAACCGTACCTCTCCTTTTGCTTTCACCGGAAACCGTTTTGAGTTCCGTGCCGTAGGTTCCGAGGCAAACTGTGCGTCTGCCATGATTGCATTGAACTCTGCCGTAGCAGACCAATTGGTGAAGTTTAAGAAAGATGTGGATGCTTTGATTGAAAAAGGAGAACCTAAAGTGTCTGCCATTCTCGAAATTATCCGTGGATATATCAAGGAATGTAAAGCGATTCATTTTGACGGCAATGGTTACAGCGACGAATGGAAGAAAGAAGCAGCCCGCCGTGGACTGGATTGCGAAACCAGTGTTCCTGTTATCTTCGATAACTACCTGAAACCGGAAACCATTGCCATGTTCGAAGCTACCGGTGTAATGACAAAGAAAGAACTGGAAGCCCGCAACGAAGTGAAATGGGAAACGTATACGAAGAAGATTCAGATCGAGGCGCGTGTATTGGGTGATTTGGCTATGAACCATATCATTCCGGTGGCCACTCAATATCAAACGGATTTAATTAATAATGTCTATAAGATGCAATCTCTTTTCCCGGCAGAAAAGGCAGCGAAATTGTCTGCTAAAAACCTGGAACTTATTGAAGAGATTGCCGACCGCACAGCCTTCATCAAGGAGCATGTAGATGCAATGATTGAAGCTCGTAAGGTTGCGAACAAGATAGAAAGCGAACGGGAAAAAGCCATTGCCTACCACGACACGATCGTTCCGGCACTGGAAGAAATCCGCTACCACATCGATAAGTTGGAACTCATTGTTGACAACCAGATGTGGACGCTTCCGAAATACAGGGAACTGTTATTTGTGAGATAGAAAAAAAGAACGGTGAACGATAAACGGTGAACGGCGAACAAGTTGTATTGCAACGCATTTACACTCACAGTTCATCGTTATGAAATTATCTATTTCTTTTGTTGGTTGTTTTAAGTTTGCGGGGAGGGGTGCTGTGAAGCAGTCCTCTTCTTTTTTATTCGATTATCTTTGCATCCTCAATATCATCATCGTCATGTACCACCGGAGTCTTCGGACGACGACGGGTAAACTTGAACCAGTTGATTAATTCGGTAAGCGAATAAACCAAACTACTCACACCAATAATTATAAATGCAGTATTACGTGCTCCTGTCGGATTAAACAAAGCGATGATACCTGCAATAAGAATCAATGAAGGAACCAGGTAAAACGCTCCCGGAACAGGCATCCACCGACGTGCCATCGATAAAGAAGCAATCTGTTGCACTCCTCCCATTATCAGGATAAATCCCAATAGAAACATCAGAACATCTGCAAAGAATTCAGGCATCACAATCAGCCAAAGTCCAAATAATAAACTGCCGATTCCTTCTATCGGGAAACGGGGAGCCGCCTCACCTTCCTGTCTTTTCCGGCCGAAATAGCCAAAAAGGCTGATAACACCAGGAATCAAAAAGGCAACACCAACTGTAATGACAATGTAGCTGGCAGCCGCATTTGGCCAAATAACGAGCACCAATCCTATCACAAGTGCAAAGAGAATACGAATAAGGGAATAATTCATTGTTTTCATAAATTCTATATTTTTTAACCGAGTCTGTTCCAATACTTTTGCGAATATAAGTGTTTCTACTGATATATAAAAATAACAAATAAACATTGTAATAAGTTCGTAATAATATCGTTATGACGATTACATCCCACATTGATATTTTTGCAAAAAATTTAGACGGTTCTCTTTCAGTATGAAACAAAGTGAAATAAAAAAATCACTGCAAGATATATATGAAACATTGAAAGCTCTCTACCGAACAGTGTATCAAGCAATATAAGTTGAAACCGGACCGGGCCGATGTTCTTGTACCTGCTGCTGAAATATTTCTCGAGATAGCTACTCATATAAAAGCCACCGGAATTATTGTACCTACCATCAGACTGTTCGACGGTATCATCAATAGTCTGTACACGCAAAATATGAACAAGGTTTAATTCTCTACAATCTTGATGCATCAATACAAAAAGCTCCTGATACTAGTGTATATTCAAACTTTGTATCGGGAGTTTTTGTCTCATCTTGCTATAATGTACAGATTCGTCCTTAAAGAGGTAAATATTCAAATTTTGTTCTCTATATTTGTGCAACTATATATTTGATAAGATGGATATAAAACTTAGAATTGAGCAACCTTCGGATTATAATGAAACCGAAAATGTCACACGGGAAGCCTTTTGGAATCATTTTTCTCCGGGGTGTGACGAACATTATCTGCTCCATATCATGCGTAACCATCCCAAATTTGTACCGGAACTCGATATTGTTGCAGAACTTAATGGCAAGATTGTCGGCAATGTGGTCTGCCTTAAATCATTTATCATGGCAGATGACGGTAACCAATATGAAGTATTGAGTCTGGGGCCTATTTCTGTTCTTCCCGAATATCAACAGAAAGGTATTGGAGGAAAAATGATTGCGCTGACCAAAGAACGAGCTTTCGATATGGGATTTCGTGCCATTTTACTTTGCGGTGATCCGGATTATTACCTCCGGCAAAGATTCATTCCTGCTGAAACATTAGGGATTCGCACCGAAGATAATATGTATGCCACAGCTCTTCATGTTTATGAATTATATGATAATGCTTTAGCCAACGCTAAAGGACGTTACATAGAAGATGAAATATATCAGGTCGATAAATCAGCTGCTAATGAGTTCGATAAGCGATTCCCTCCAAAGGAAATTATAGTTGGCACTCCGTCACAAAAGCGGTTCGATCAGATAGTAGTGATGCGGAGAAAAGCGATTTAAGTTTATTCAACCTTAAATCGCTTGATTTGTACATTACGGAAGTTCTATCGTGCTATGCCATCAAGCAACTATTATTCAACATAGCTACTATTCTTTGTCTCTTCATAGTTACAAAGCATTAAAATATGGCAGTGAACACTAAAGTTACACCACGCTGATTTTACAAATTTCATTATAACTTTTTATTATACCGGAGGAAAATCCTCCGGTATTAATTGGTTGCTAAGATAATCACTATTTTTTTATTTTCCAATTTATCTTGGTATATAGTGAAATAAAGAAGAAGCCTATCAGACACATAGATACTATATCTGCTATTTGGGATACAAACGATGAAATATCTGTGATTAGACAAATAATCGCCATGACTGCTTTTAATAAACATCCTATAAATGCTATTAAAGATGCTGTTTTGAAACTTGTTATTCTCATTTTATTGGGTTATTAATTTGCTTATAGAGTTATTTCCATTTATCAATATTTCCTTTCTGTATTTCTTTCTCAAATAAACGATAGGCTTTCCTTGCTTTTTCTGCTGCACTTTTTTTGATTTTGTAGTCATAATATCCATCAGTAGTATATATTCTAACAGCAGTCATTATATGATCCTTAAAAACAGATAAATCACCTAATAGTAATATACGAAGTCCCCATAAGTCCATTCCTAATGCTCCGACTGTTCCTTCCCCTCTTCCTGATGCATAGTCTGATACTGTAAATTCATGTGTATTATCTTCTTCATCAAGAAATACCACCTTGGAATTTACACTTACCAATCGCGCATCTGCTGTTAGCCATTTCATCAATATCATGTTTAAGCCATTTTCACGACCAAAACATATTGCAATATTTTTTCCTGTTTGAGTACCGATAAATGCTTCTGATGAAATCTTTTCATAAGACGTGTACACAACTTTGTCTTTTGTGAACTTATCAGTTTTGCTAACTTTAATACTTTGAGCTTGAATATTGATGCTAAACATCAATAATAATAGAAATAAATGACTCTTTCTCATGAAAAATGCGTTTTATTGGTTAATACTAAAAAGTCAGTTTATCCAGCAATAACCATACGCAAAGTCACAAAAAAAGACGTAGTGCTACTGCCATACGTCATCAAGGCTCACCACAAGCCTACTTACTCAATGGCAGCGCACCACGTCAGTATATGACGAAGTACACTTTACCCAACGAGTAAGTTCACTGATAGCCTTAGTTCTGTTATCCGAGGTGGTGATTCTGATGACGATTAGGCTATAACTATTTCCTGCAAAAAATTGGATTTCTCCCCAATTTTTCGTATCTTTAGTGCAAAGATAGTTGTTTGTTACTAATTGACAACTAACAACTGATAATTTTTACTAATAATAGATACATCGTTCGATTTAATTGTTTTAATTTGCAGAAAATAATTTTTCAATATGGATAATGTTAAAGAGCTATTTAAATGGTATCTTCAAAATCAAGAAAGTCTTGTTAAGAAGTATAATGGGAAATATATTGTAATCGTCAATAATTCAGTTGTTGATTGTTTTGACGATGAGAATGATGCATATTTTGCTGCGCAAAATAAATATGGATTAGGAAATTTCTTAATTCAATGGTGTGCTCCTGGTGAAGAAGCATACACTGTAAATATGTATTCATGTAATTTTTATCTCCCAGTATGATGGAAAAAAGAGCATTTACACAAGAAGCAAGCGGACGACTTAACAAATTAATTACAAAGTGTGGAATATGTGAGGCTTATACTCCGTCACCTGATTCTAAGCATCCCAAAATAATTCAATTTGATGCATTATGGGACACAGGAGCTACTGTATCTGCTATTTCTGACAATGTTGTTAAAGCTTTAGGGCTTTCTTCTTTTTCTATGTGCCAAGTATTTCATGCAAAAGGGGTAAGCGACACAAGTAAATACAAAATAAATATGTTACTTCCAAATGGAGTAGCTTTTTCTAAGATGACTGTATTGGAAGGAGATTTACAAGGATGTGATGTGTTAATAGGGATGGATATTATATCATTAGGTGATTTTGCTGTAACAAATCGTGATGGTAAAACCTTATTTTCTTTTCAGATTCCATCAACCCACTACTATGATTTTGTAAAGCAAATTGAAAATGAAAAAACACAAAATAAGAAGAAAAAGTGAAAGTAAAAAGCTTTTTCTGATACAATATAGTCTTATCGCAATATGTAAATATCTACTCTTTTTCTGGATTTGGCTTACTCATTTCTAACAGCATCTCTTTTAGCCTTTCTTCGGGTATAGTGAGGACGAAGCCCTGTATCTCGTAGATAGGCTTCCTTTTTTTCTTCTCCTTCTTAGGCTTGTTCTTCTTTATGTCTTTGTTATTTGCCATAGTATCTAAGCTGCTGCATATTGCAAAAGTAATTCAATTCTCTCATATTTGCTAATTTTTCGGGTGTTAAATCTGAAAACAAATTCGTCAACGTATCTTTGTAGATACTTCTTACTAACGTGAATGTATGTTCCCTTCATTGTTCTTTTGAATACAGACCAAGCGTTTTCAATTCTATTTGTTGTAACTTCGATTACTTCTCCATCTTCGGTTACTAGGAGCATCCCATAGAAATGTTTGCCGTGGTCTACAGACATCTGCGTGTATTTCTTCTCTAGTCCTTTATAGCTCCATCCATCTGTATAAACGGAACTTCCTACTTCAACATTCTTTTTTACAATCGGTACGAGTGTTTTAGCTTGGGTGTTAGGGACAACCCTTGCGAAAATTTTCCCACCTCTTTCTATAGCACCAAATACAGGGGCTTTATCTTTGTAGCTACGTCCTTGACATTTCTCTACTTTCTTGTCCTTGTGGCGATTAATATTCTTTCCACCTACGAAAGTTTCGTCTATCTCAACTTCACCAGATAACTTCTGATTGTTTTCTTTAGCCATTGCAGTTCTTATTCTGTGAAGCATATACCACGCTGTTTTCTGTGGGATATCCAAATCATCTGCTAATTGATATGAAGATATAGCATTACCATGATTTGCGAGCATTATCATTGCGTACAACCAATCTCTAAAATCCATTTTAGAATTAGCAAAGAATGTCCCAGTTCTATAAGTGAAGTATTTCCCAGTATTCTTGCACTTATATTTACCGTTCTTGCATTTGTACACTTTAGATGTCGGGTCGAATGGTGAAACCACTCCATCTTTCCACCTTATTTTCTCGTAGAATTTTATTGCGCTTTCTTCGTTTGGGAAAGAAGCAGCAAAACTAATTATGCTTTTCCTATTTCTTTTCCTTTTCTTTTTCATAACGCTTATCTTTTATGTTGCTACAATATAGTGAAAATAAACGAGATATGCAAATAAAAAGACAAATATTTTCGATAGTAAATATAATATGTTATCTTTGTATCGAAATAAAAAAAGGACGATAAACATCGTCCTTATAACTAAAAGTTATGATAAATCAGCGTGGTGTAACTTTAGTGTTCACTGCCTAAAATATATAATTGTAACAGAGAGAAAAAATGCCTTAACAATTGATGAAACCTATCTTATAGAAACTATAGTTTACAAAAAGTCACCATTGACACTTTGTAATTCTTAATCTACCAGGAATCGTTTCTTTCCTCCCTTTTATTGGAATAAAGAGTTTCTGCCACTGTAGAGGAATTTGCTCAAATCGTTATTCTATAATCAGGCACGATATATACACTTTTTGATACATCATCAAAGATTTTACCACCAAAGAGATATTATCTATACCAATAAAGTTCCCTTTTATTCTTTTCTATTTATCATTATCAAAGACCGAAATAGAAAAATCAATGGAAGGAAAGTAGAAAATACTAACAATATTTACGACATAGCGACACTATCCCAATGGTTTGCTTACTCTATCCATAGCTTTTGGTGACATTATCCGCATCTTTTGCTTACTTTATCCTTATGTTTTTCACAAATATAACGATGCTTTTCCGATAAAAACACGGTGCTTTTGTACAAAACAAGCAAAATTTTCAGCATTTTAAAGGTTTTTGCTTGCTAACAGAGAAAAATAACAAAACATGTGAGATAGCAAAATCCCTGATTACACAAACAATCGTCAGTATAATCAGGGATTCTAAAACTTTATGTAAAAAGTGTAGAGATGACGAAAAGTTTAGTACTGAATCACCTTGTCACTACTAACAGTCTTATACCAATCTGTGGTTGAGCTCTGATCGTGTGCCCAATCTGCAAATTTAGAATATGCATTCGTTATCACTGTTGTTTCTGTTGGATAAGCAAATTTATCAGGAACACAAAGAGCCCAAGTATTATTAACTGCCTTGATTACTTCGAGCACTTCATTATCTGCCAATTGCCCATTCGCCGTAGCCGAATTAAAATGAGTCAAATGGATTTCCGTTCTCTTTTGACCTATCCCCTGATAAGCAATGAAGAAGTCTAAGCCATCTGTCACACTAGGGACAGATATTGTATTCTTAAGTTTGACGTTCACTTCAAGAATGTATATATCGGTCAGAGGGGTACTAGCATTCCCTGTATTCAACATGAGACGTTGTGCTCCTGTATATCCATATATAATGTGCGTCTCCTAAATGCGCTGTCACTGTACCATTTTCAATCGCTACCGGTTGAACCAGATAGCGTTTGTGCTCATCTATGCGTGCAACAAACACCTTATCAAGCGCTGTTGCACAATCCATCACCACATTCAAAGTCGTACTTTGATTGACAGTTCCTTCCGCTAAGAGTTTTGCTGTACTTCCCGGACTTAATGGATCGGCATCAAATATTTGTATCTTATAATCTACTCCCTGATCTCCATTAACTGACACACACGCTATCACACTTCGTGACACTGTCCAATCACCATCAAGATCGATGTTTTTTACAGGAAAAGTTTCTTCGTAAATTTGCTTCAGTTGATCTGCATCAAACAGATTTTTCTCATTATCAACACAACTGATAAAACTGATGGAAGACGCCAACAACGAGAAAGTGAATACTTTTGCAATGTTCTGTTTCATAATCTTTTAATGCTTTAGTTTGTTTTATTTGCGAAAAACATAAATCACTACTAATCAATAATCAGCAATGACGCACAAAGATAATTGTATTTATAAACATTATACAGATTACATTGCATTTTCCGATTTGCAGTTAACATCTTTTAAAACGCCTCACTCTAATTATTTATATTAGAAGACAGTTAGTTATATCGTTGAATATTAAAATTTTAATACTATTTATTCAATAGTATACAGCAAAAAAAGAGTTGCATGGAAATATGCAACTCTTCATAAAAAGACAAAGATTCAGCGCTACAAATCTCTATTTCTTTCATCTCCCCCACTGACAAGATAAAAATCAAAGACTAAAAGGGGAAAATCAATGGCAATACAAAAATCATCACGATTCCCATAATAATCTGCAATGGCAATCCTACTTTTACATAATCCATAAAGGTATATTGTCCGGCAGGCATCACCAAGGCATTAGGCGGCGTAGAGAACGGAGAAGCAAAACACATACTTGCACCTACCGTCACGGCAAACAGGAAAGGAACCGGACTGACTCCAATCTGTATGGCACTTTGCAAAGCAATCGGAGCAAGCAAAACAGCGGTAGCCGTATTACTAATAAACATCGTCATCAACGAAGTCGTAAAATAAATACCTGCCATCAATGCAATCGGTCCGTATGATCCCAAACCGTTCACCAATGTATTGGAAATATATTCCGAAGCTCCCGTTTTCTCCAATGCCAGAGACATAGGGAGCATGGCAGCAATCAATACAATACTTTCCCAGTTGATCGTTTTATAAGCCGCTTCCACATTGCGGAAACATCCCGTAAGCACCATCAATATACCCGCTATCATAACGGCTGTAACCGGAGCTACCGGAATGAAATCAAAAACCATCATTGCCACCATTAACACCATAATAGCAGCTGCTACCGGAGCTTTATAATCTAACGTAACTTTAGCCGCTTCCGCCAAAGGTTGTCCCAAAACAACCCAATCAGCATCTTCCTTGCTAAGACGGGCTATATTATTCCATGTTCCTTGCACCAAAAGCACGTCACCACTATGAATACGCTCATTCCCCAAATCTTGCAATAAATATTCCTTTTTACGACGAACCCCCAATACGTTCACATTAAACTTATCACGGAAACCAGCTTCTTTAATTGTCTGGTTTATCAAATTAGAAGATGGCATCAATACTATTTCAGCAATACCGATATCATAAAAATCAAGCGAATTAGTCGTACTTTTTGTTTCTTCCGTTGCATGATCGCCCAAGATCTCCAGCAGGTAATCTTCCGCAAAGAGTTGCACCTTATCAAAGTCTCCAGTCACATACAAAATATCCTCTACTTCTAACATCGTGTCCGGTGCAGCAAACTTTTGAGTAATCGTTTTTAGAAAACGATGTTGCGATGCATCACCACGACGAACTTCCATAATATTCAAACCATATTTACGGCGAATATCCAGATCAATAATTGTCTTCCCCAAAAGCCTTGAATCTTTTATCACCTGTAAACGAAACAAATTACTGGAAAGTCCATATTCATTAACCAACTGTTTCAATGACTTGCCCGAACGTTTATTATCATCTTTCTGGCCTTTTTTAGAAAGAAACCATTTACTAAGCGGCATCAGAACCAGTGTACCGACAATTACACAGACAATGCCGACAGGCAGGAAAGAGAAGAAAGAAAGCGGCTCAAGTCCGGCGGAAGTCAACGTATTCTGTATCACAAGGTTCGGCGGAGTACCAATCAGAGTCATCATACCTCCCATACTACTTGCAAAAGCCAACGGCATCAACAGCCTGCTGGGATTCATGCCGGCACTCATCGCCAGACTAACAACAATAGGAAGCATCAATGCCACCGTACCTGTGTTACTGACAAACGCGCCAATGACAGAAGTCACCAACATCACCAATAGAAACAACCGGATCTCACTGGTTCCCGCAAGTTTAAGAATTCGGGAACTAATCATTTTTGCCAGTCCCGTCTGGAAAATAGCCCCTCCTACAACAAACAATCCGATCATCATAATGACTACCGAATTGGAAAAACCGGAGAGTGCCTCGTCAGGAGTTAATATCTGAAAAACAAGTAAGGCTATCAGCGCACATAGTGCCACAATATCCGAACGAACCTTGCCGTTCACGAAAAAGACAGCCGAAAGAACGAGAATAATAATGGTTATCAGCATACGTAATTAAATGATTGTTTTATTTTGACTCTATCAAAACTAATTTAGGTGAACAAAAATAGAAAATACTCCAGCGTTATTAAAACAAATTAGAAATGATTTTAGTTCATGAGACATCATTTAATATTTTAATACATTTTACCTCTAAAAAAAGAATCAAAATTAAGCAAAATATCATACCATACAGGAAATAAAAGACACCATACGTCCC
>ENA-UESU01001452-UESU01001452.1-human-gut-metagenome-genome-assembly--contig:-NODE-1452-length-16778-cov-3.897611_pt1 | contig 16778 bp, 14 predicted proteins | sample MGYA00243007_ERZ508008 | MGnify/ENA primary metagenome ERZ508008 (study PRJEB26167, sample SAMN06115399) | human gut metagenome | host: Homo sapiens | place: China:Henan | collected 2016-06-23...
AGTTTCTGGCTGTATTGGCACACGCCCCGAAGATCAAAGCATGGCGGGCAGAATACAGCGTACCGGGGGATCATCCCATGTTGTGTTCTGCGAAGTATGCCTTTGCCGTCTCCAGGCAGCGGCGGGCGTGACCCTCCACACCAAGCTCCTCAATCCGCTTCAGGTTTGGGAGTTCGATGGACAAGGGCAGTTCAGGAAGGGCAGATACCATCCCGGCAATGTCTATTGCACCTTCTCCGGGGTACATCCGGCCCGCCCGGGCGGTAAAAACCATCAAAGGATCGTTGATATCACTCAAAACCGGGTCGCCGTCCGGGCCTGCTGGTCCATCACATAGATGGATAAAGCGGAAGTACTTCGGATCAGTCCTGCCCAGTTCAGAAGCGGTCACGCCAGCCCGCCCAGCATGAAGCGTATCGACCATCAGGAACAGGTTATCACAACCGACCTGATCCACCAGTGTCATCCCCTCCTGAAGATTGCGCACGCCAGCCCAAGGAAGGAACTCTACATTGTAGTTCAATCCATACCTTTTAGCCATCTCAGCAATTTTCCCGACCTGCTGGGTGTAGTAGCCCTTGTCCCGGGTCCAGACGCTTCCCAGAACGTCAGTCCCACCCAGACGGGCAGCAGCCTCAAATGCAGGCTCATACTCACTGATCTCTAAATCGGGACGGACCCGGGCCAGCTCAATATCCATCAGCGGTATGTCATATTCTTTCAAGGCCCACTGAACAGCTTCAAACAGCTTTTGATCCTTGTGCAGCAAGAACTCAGGCTCACCAGGCAGGTGCATAGGGATGGTACGCAGGCTTACAAAATCATAGCCGGCCTCTTTGGCAATCCGGATCTGGTCCACAGGCTGAGTCCCGGGAATCGTCAGATATGCGAGGGAATACTGTTTCATATTGCGTCCTCCTACTATCAGCTCTTCTGGGACAAGAATGTTTTGACGGTATCCTGGATATGACGGGCATTCAGTCCAAATTCCTCCAGCAAGGCAGCGCCAGGTCCAGAATGTCCAAAGACATCATTGACACCGATGCGCCGTACTGGTACTGGACAGCGCTCACTCAGGCAGGAACATACCGCTTCGCCCAGTCCTCCGATCACACTGTGCTCCTCACAGGTAACGATCCGGCCACAGTCCTGCGCAGCCTGAACGACTAATTCCTCATCCAGGGGTTTAATGGTACACAGATGGATCACACGCACCCGGATACCCTGCCCGGCCAAAGCGAGTCCGGCCCGGAGCGCTTCACAGGTCATCAGCCCTGTGGAGATAATGGCGGCATCGGAACCGTCCATCAGGACCTCGCCTTTCCCAACCGCAAACTCGAAATCCTGCTCATCATGAAATACAGGTACAGGAAGCCGGCCGAAACGTAGATAGACCGGCCCATAGTGCTCGTAAGCCGCCCGTACTGCCGCCCGTGCCTCCACATCATCTGCCGGACACATGACAACCATTCCCGGGATGGAGCGCATCAGGGCAAAGTCCTCGCAGCACTGATGAGAAGCACCGTCCTCACCCACAGAAAGTCCGCCGTGGGTGGCACAGATCTTGACATTCAGCTGGGGATAGCCAATAGAATTGCGTACCTGCTCAAAAGCCCGGCCGGCGGCAAACATGGCAAAACTGGATGCAAAAGGGACCAATCCCATCGCGGCGGCCCCCGCAGCCACACCCATCATATTTGCTTCCGCAATTCCGCAGTCAAAGTGGCGGTCAGGGAACTCTTTGCGGAAAATAGCCGTCTTGGTGGCGGCAGCAAGGTCCGCGTCAAAGACCACAACGTCCGGGTGCTCCCGTCCAAGTTGAGTCAAAGCGTCACCATAGCCCTCCCGGGTGGCGATTTTTTTAACCTCTTCCATATTACAGCGCCTCCAATTTCTCCAGCCGGGTACGGAGTTCATTCATGGCACGGGCATACTCCTCGTCGTTAGGAGCTTTTCCGTGCCAGCTTGCCTGGTCCTCCATAAAGGAGATCCCCTTGCCCTTTACAGTGGACATAATAATAGCGCTGGGAACTCCCTTAGTCGTGCGGGCCTTCAAAAAAGCGGATTCCATCTGCCCAAAGTCATGACCATCGATTTCCTCAACAGCAAATCCGAAGGACTGAAGCTTTTCCGGGATGGGGTAGGGACTCATGACCTGGTCTACCCGCCCGTCGATCTGAAGCAGATTATTGTCAATGACCACGCACAAATTGTCCAGCTGATAGTGGCGGGCAAACATAAACGCTTCCCAAGGCTGTCCCTCCTGAATCTCGCCATCTCCAAGCAGCGTATAGATCCGGCACTTCCTACCCTGATGCTTTGCCGCCAGCGCCATGCCAGCGGCAGCGGAGACTCCCTGTCCTAGGGATCCAGTGGACATATCCACACCGGGCACGGAGTTCATGTTGGGATGCCCCTGAAGGCGGCTACCGATCTGCCGTAGGGTCTTCAATTCCTCCTTTGGGAAGAAGCCGCGTTCTGCCAGAGCAGAATACAGTCCCGGGGCTGTATGTCCCTTGGACAAGACAAAGCGGTCACGGTCCTGCCAGGCCGGGTCGGAGGGATCGACATTCAACTCTTTCATGTACAGGTAAGTAAATAGGTCCGCTGCGGACAGACTTCCACCCGGGTGCCCGGAGCAGGCGGAATGGGTAGCCTCTATGATGCCCATACGCACCTTACAGGCGGCGCATTCCAAGGTGTTTTTTTATTCTCTGGTCATACAAAATTCCTTTCTGAAATGGAGAAAACGCAGGCCGCCCGATCAGAGCGGCCTGCGTTTCGGTTTATGATCCGTCATTGGGACGCCTTCGATTTCACGTTTATCGTTTCCCGTCCAAAACGGTGTTCAGCACACAGATCGCGCACTTTTCCTGAGCGGGGTGGCTGGTGCCGCAGATCGGACAGATGATCATCTGATCATCCTGAGCCTTGAACAGCTCTACACGTCCGCAGTGGGGGCAGGCGTAGATATCCACGTGAAAGCGCTGAGAAAACAGTGTACTTCCCATGGGGTAGGAGCCTTTTTGCAGCTCCAGCTCACTGCCACAGCGCAGGCAGCTTTTGACGTTGTTCACCTGTTCAGACATACGCTCTCATCCTTATATGATAGAGTAGTAGTGATTAAAGCCCCTCTCCAAGGGCTGTGCTACACTGCAAGGAATGCCGTGGACTGGCGCTCATATTCTATTACAAGATGCTTCAAGAAAGATTCCAACCACAGCTTCTTTCTTCCAGAGTACGATCAGGCATTGTGAGACTTGGAGTGGCTGGGGGCAATATACCGGCCGTTCTCCTTCTTGACCAGCTTGCCTTCCTTGACCAGTTCATTGGGGCTGTAAATGTCGTTGATGTTCCAGCAGCCAGGGGTTGGCACCACAATATTCTCCATGGGGGCCTCGACCAGGAAGGGACGGCCGGCCTTGTTGGCCTCAATGGCCTTCTCCAGGGCAGGCTTAAACTCCTCGGCAGAGTTAATTCGAATGGACTCAACACCGTAGTCCTTGGCCACACCAGCCCAGCAAGGGGTGTAGCGCTCGCCCTTTGCGTCATAGAAGACAGTGCCAAATTTGGTCTTATAGTTGGCATTCTCCAGGCCGGCAATGGTACCAAAAGCAGCGTTGTTCATCACCACCCAAGTACAGGCAATTCCGTGCTCCACAGCGGCGGCCAGGCAGGAGGGATTGATGCCGAATCCACCATCGCCAGTGAGGTTCAGCACGATCTTGTCTGGAGCAGCTATCTTTCCGCCCAGAACAGCGGAAGGACCAAAGCCCATGGTGGCCAGGCCGGAGGAGTGGTGGATGGTGCCAGGCAGAGTGATGTCAAATTCCTGGGCCACACCGTTTTTGTTCCAGCCCACATCGGTGAAGATGATGGCGTCCTCCGGGATAACCTCCTTCACGTCCTTCAGAATGCGCTGGGGGGTCATGGGGAAGCGGCTGTCGCTGGCGATGGACTCATTAGACTTCTTGAAGTCGGCTTTGGCCTTGGCAATTTGGGCGCGCAGTTCGGGATTGCTCTTGCCCTTGGGGCAGATCTTCTTCACTTCTTCCAAAATCTGCTGAAGACCAATCTTTAGATCGCCGATAGCGCCGATCTCCACGGGGTAGTTGCGGCCGATCTCACCGGGATCGATGTCGATTTGGAGAAAGGTGGTCTTTTCAGGGTCAAAGGTGACACCCTGGTACCAGCTGGAGCTGTCAGCCTCGCCGAAGCGGGTGCCCAGGCCCAGGATCACATCGGCATTTGCAGTCAGGGAGTGGGTGAACTCCAGACCCCAGAAACCAGTCTGACCGATCATCAGGGGATGCAGGTCAGACAGGCAGCCCTGACCGGCCAGAGTGCGGGAGACGGGGATGTCCAGGAACTCAGCCAGAGCGGCCAGCTCCTCAGATGCCTGAGAGAGGAGAATGCCGCCGCCGGCATGGAGCACAGGGTTCTTGGCATCGACCAGCTTCTTGGCGATGGCCTTGGCGGCCGCGGGATCCAGGCCGGGACACATGGTGACAGAGCTATCCTGATAGGTGCGGGCCCACAGGTCCTCCTCCATTTCGCGGGAAAACATATCCATGGGGACATCAACCAAAACCGGGCCGGGACGGCCGGACTCCGCCATACGGAATGCCTTGTCCAGGATATAGGGCAGAGACTCCACATCATCGACGCGCCAACAGCGCTTACACACGGGCTCCAGCATTTTGTATTGATCCCCGTCGGCGTGCATATTGACCTCCTGGTGGGGATGGCGGCCAAAGTAGTAGCTGGGCACGTCACCGGCAATGACGACCATGGGGATGGAATCCAGAGATGCGTTGGCTACGCCGGTAATCACATTTGTCAAGCCGGGACCCAAGTGGCACATGACCACGGCGGCCTTGTGGGTTACGCGGGCATAGCCATCGGCGGCGGTGGAGGCGATGGCCTCATGCCGGGTGCCGATGTACTCAATTTTCTTGCTCCGAGACAGGGCATCCAGCATACCGATCACGGTGTGGCCGCACAGGCCGAACAGCTTGGTCACACCGCGGCGTTCCAGATAATCCACCAGCAAATCAGATACAAGTTTCTTGCTCATATATTAAAATCCTCCACACGATGTATGATTTAATTTTTTTGTGCCGCAATTTCGTTCAGCTTGTTGGCTACGGCGCCGTAGCCGGAGAAGAAGCTGCACAGCAGGGGCGTTTTTACATCCTTCAGATCGGGGAGCAGGGCGCGCATAGAAACCTGCGCCATTACAATTGCGTCATACCCCATCTGATCCAGCTTGCGGATACTCTCCATCAAAATACGGTTATGCTCCTCAGGATGACCGGCCTGGAGGGCATCCCAGGCGGGGTTCTGGAGGTACTGGATGCACTCCATCTTCTTGCCTTGCTCTGCGCCCACTTTTTCAATCAGCCGCTGGCTGGGGCCGAGGGTGGTCTCCAGAGTGGCGATCAGGGCGATCTTGGTACCCAGACGGACTGCCTCCTTGGCCATGGGCAGATCCACCTTCATTACAGGGATATGGACCTCTTTCTCATAGATGTCCGCCACCTCGCCCACAGTGGAACAGGAGTTGACAATCAGATCCGCGCCGGAAATCTCCGCCGCCTTGGCGTAAAGAGTCATCCGGTCAATGACGGCCTGCGTAGGGCCACCATTGGCACGGACGTCAGCCAGAAGCGTACTATCAGTAATGAATTCCACCTGAACGCCAGGAACACGCTCCTTTAGAAACGCCACAGTATCTTCCCGCTTGGCGAAACTGGTCTGCAAAATACATACATGAGGTGCTGCCATTGAAATCTTCCTTTCTTCTTGGGAATTCTGCTATCTTCCCACTGCTTCTTTCAGGAAACGGCAGGTGGCCGCCGCCTCCACGGCAAAGCTCTCTCTGCTTTTTGGAAAGCCCTCCATACTGATGCCGCTGTCATAATGGAGCTTTTTTAATGCCTCGAAATAGACGGGATAGTAGGCATCCTCTGTCCAGTCCTTGGGAAAGCCACGCTTATCAAACCGTGCGAAATGACTGTGGACCAGGTACTCTTTCCCATCCCGCACCAGGCTGTCCACTGTGTCCCGCTCCATTTTCAGGTGGTAATAGTCCTGCAAACAGCGGATGTTGGGGTGGCCTGCCGACTTGGCCAGGGCCACCACATCGGCAAAGGTGTTGAGCAGATTGGTCTCCTGCTGGTTATTTGGCTCCAGAGCGATGATGATGCCCCGTTTTTCCGCCTCATCTCCTATTTCGACACACCATTGGCACATCTGGTCGAGTGCCTTCTCCCTGGCAAAGCCCTCCGGACAGCACTTGGACCAAGGACTACCTAACACCACATACCGGCAACCCAGCTGTTGTGCCCATACCAGAGCCTTCTGATAGAAGTCCCGCACCCGGGGCTTGTCAACTTTGGCTCCCACCAGTTGGATTTCCCGGATAAAGAAGTTGTTGCAGGCATATACCGGAAGACCCACATCCCGCAAATACACGGCCATCTCCTCAAACTCGACCTGGCTCTGATTCACAACCTGTCCAATCGGCAACTCGATATAGTCATAGCCTGCCTGTTTAATCTCTGGAGCGTACCAGGCTCCAGGGTCCCCGCTGTCCTTGGGAAGCATATTGACGCAGCATCCGATCAACATAAACCGTTCTCCTTGTGTATCATGTGGGATCCCTGGCGCTGTTATATGTTACTTGCGGGCCACCAGCGCCTTGGCCTTGGCCACGATGGAATCCACATCCATGCCGTGGTCCTTATAAATCAGCTCAGGATCTCCAGATTCGCCGAAGCGATCCTGGATGCCCACAATCTCTATGGGGACAGGCTGGTTCTGCACAACGACCTCGGATACGGCGGAACCAAGGCCGCCATAAATGGAGTGGTCTTCAATCGTCATGATGGCACCGGTCTCGACAGCGGCCTTCAATACAGCCTCGCTGTCCAAGGGCTTAATGGTTGCCATATCCAAAACGCGGACTTGGATCCCCTGCCCTTTCAGAATCACGGCAGCATCCAGCGCCTTCTTCAGCATGATGCCGGAGACGATCATGGTCATGTCCGTGCCGTAGTCAACCACGGTATTGGCCTTGCCCCACTCAAACCGATAGGAGGCGGGATCATACAGGTCAGCCACCGGATTGCGGTGCAGCCGGACATACAAAGGACCCTTGAAGTCAACCGCGGCGTGAGCCAGTGCCTTAGCAGCCACGGCGTCTGCGGGCTGCACCACGGTCATGTTGGGGAAGGAACGCATAATGGACACATCCTCAATGGCGGCGTGTGTCGCGCCGTCACCGCCCACCTGCAAACCGGCGTGAGTGCCGATGATGGTGACATTCAGGTTGGGATAACAGACAAAGGTGCGCACCTGCTCGCAGGCACGCATAGAGGCGAACACCGCGAACGTGGCCAGGAACACTTTGTTTCCGCAGGAGGCCAGGCCCGCGGAGGCGGCGACAAGGTTTTGCTCGGCAATGCCGAAGGAAAATTCACGGTTGGGAAAATACTTCCCGAACTTCTCCAGACCACAGGTCTTGGTATCAGCATTACACACCACAAATGTTTCATTTGTCTTGGCGATCTCAATGATTTCTTGGCCGAAGGCCATGCGAGTTGCAAGTGTCCTGGCCATTATACAACGCCCCCCTCTTTGATCTCAGAAATGGCTTTAACCATCTGCTCGTCGTCCGGCGCGGAGCCGTGCCAGGCGCTGTCGTCCTCCATAAAGGAGACGCCCTTGCCCTTTACCGTGCGCATCAGAATCACGGTGGGATGGCGCATGGTCTTGGCGGTATGCAGTGCGGTGAGCACATCCTTCATGTTGTGCCCATTTACCTCCACCACATTCCAGCCAAAGGCACGCCACTTGTCCCCCAGAGGCTCCACCGTCATAATGTCGTTGACCCAGCCGTTGATCTGAACACCATTGCAGTCTACAATGGCAACCAGGTTTTTCAGGTCGTGGTGGCTGGCAGCCATAGCCGCCTCCCAGACCATTCCCTCCTGGATCTCGCCATCGCCCAGCATGACGTAGGTCATGTAGTCCTGGTGGTGCAGCTTGGCGGACAGGGCCATTCCCACACCCACGGACAGGCCATTGCCCAGAGAACCGGCGGTCATATCCACGCCGGGGGTCTTGTTCATATCTGGGTGTCCCTGGAGGATGGAGTGGTACTGACGCAGGGTGGTCAGTTCCTTGGGATCAAAGTAGCCCCGGCGGGCCAGCGCCGCATAGAGCACCGGGCAGGAGTGGCCCTTAGAGAGGACAAAGCGGTCCCGGTCAGGCCAGTTGGGATTCTGAGGATCAATGTTCATCACATGAAAATACAATGCGGTGACCATCTCCACGGCGGACAGAGAGCCTCCGGGATGTCCGGCTTTAGCGGCGTGGATCATAGAGATGATATCCTGGCGGATCTGTACCGCCTGTTCCTCCAGACGTTCCACATCCTGCTGAGTGAAATAGTTGTGGTTCACCAAGATCATTCCTTTCTGATTCATCTGGTGGCGCCGGGTGCATCAGCACCTGAGCGCTGCGGTCTTTATTTTTTAGCTGTCTAGAGCCTACTGCGCTTTTAAGAAAAAATCCAATTCTTATTTGTAAGACCAACTATCATTAAAAATGATAGCAAATATGACGTCAGGGCTTGACAGGGGCGGAAAAGACGACCATAGTAGGAACAGACAGCTGGAAGAGAGCGCCGGCCTGCCGGTTCTATAAACACACTGTTGTCATTTTACACGAAAATCAAAAATATCTTTTGTCATCTGGAACAGCTCAACGCTCAGATGCGGAGGAGAGGATCGGGGAACGCCTATGGAACTGTATGTCATGCGCTATGTTCTTGCTGTGGCGGATGCCGGAAATTTTTCTTTGGCGGCGCAAAACTGCCATGTTGGACAGCCAGCGCTCTCCCAGCAGGTCGCAAAGCTGGAAAAGGAATTGGGTGTGGTGCTGTTTTCACGCAATCCACGTGGGGCAGTGCTGACAGAAGCGGGGCGTGAATTTGTAATGCGGGCAAGGGAAATCCTCCAGCGGGCACAGGCGCTTCAGGAGGAAATGTCCTATTATGCCGGCCTGCGTAAGGGCGCGCTGAACCTGGGGATCATCACCAGCCTGCAATGCATCGATTTTGGTGGGATGCTGTCTGCATTTTGTTGCAGCTATCCGAATATCTCCGTCAATATCCTGCAAAATGGCACACACCATCTGATCAATCTGCTGCTGGAGCGAAAAATCGATCTGGCCTACCTGAATCGACCCATGACGGAACTGCCGTCCGCACTGCAGTTTGTCAAATTGGGGGAGGACTATTATTCCCTTGCAGTCCCCAGCCTGCACCCGTTAACCAAGCAGGAAGTGGTCAGCCTGGCTGATTTGAAGGAAGAACACTTCATTTTTCATCAGACAGGGCAGGTAGCCGCTGAGCTATGCCTGACCGCCTGCCGCCGTGCTGGCTTTGAGCCGAATATTGTCTGCCGTTCCAGTAATCCCACCACCGGCCTGTATATGGTGCAGGGGGGATTGGGTGTCGCGTTTCTACCCTCGGAGGAGTTCCGCTCCCACTCGGTCAGCGGCGTAATGGAGGTAAAGCTGAGGGAACCCATTATTAAAGAGGTCGGTATCGCCTGGAGAAAGGATGCGGTATCGCCGCTGCTGAACGAGGCAGTGCGATTCTCTGAAACGTGGGTACGGTAAATCCACTTGCAGCGGATTCCACATTCGGACATCGTGTTGTACTGCTCATATTTCGATATCCGGTTAGATGTTAATATGGCGGCGCAGCCCTAATGCAAGGGCTGCGCCGCTTTCCCCTTTTATTAGGGCTTTTCTATTTTATCCAAAGGACATCTGGCAAATGGATTTTTTCTGCAAGGTGAAAAGTCATCCTCTTCTTTCATAAAATTCTTGTTTTGGACGCCCTTTGAGAAAACTCCTTTGATTTCGTGTTTCGATATTGTCAGCGAGGACCTGTCCTTTCATCTTGAGAGGAGCTTTTTCATCCCTTGCTCAATTCCCTCCACCGTCAGCGGATACATTGGAAACAGACTCCTGATGCTGTCATAACTGGCTGTCCATTCCCCATCCCACGCTGGCGGGCCATCCGGGTTCAGCCAAATGGTATGGCAATAGCGTTCCCGCAGCCGGTGCAGGCAATCCAGACCGCTGGTCGGCTCATTTTCACGGTGTATGGGAAATGGATCAAAGATCTCATGGGGCGACATCTGAGCATCACCCACCAGGATCAGCTTGTATTCCGAAGACAGGTTCGATAGCAGCCAGCTGATTGGGACGGAATTTCCTGGATCCAGCGTAGGCTCCTGATACACCCGAGTATAGGGGCAGTTGTGGAAGTAGTACACCTTCAGGTCCTTGAAGTGGCCCACCTTGCTCACCGCCTGGAACAGGGCGGAGCACAGCTGGGCGTAGTAGTCCATAGAGCCGCCGGAGTCCATCATCAGCAGCACCTTCACCGTGTTCTGCCGGGGCTTTTTATAGCGCACAGTGAGCATCCCGCCGTGCTCAGCGGTGTCCTGGATGGTGTTGTCCACATCAAACTCGGTGGGAGGCAGGTCCACCAGCCCGGAGTACTGCCGCAGGTGCTTGAGGGCCACCTGGAACTGCCGGGTGTCCAGGGTGTTGTCCCCCCGGAAATCCCGGAAGCGGCGCTCCCCCGCCACCCGGAAGGCTCGGCGGTGCTGGGACTGACCGCCCACACGAAGCCCCACCGGTGACATCCCCATATTTCCGAAAATGGACATTCCGTGTGTTCCAACCCAATAGCTTCCACAGTTGTGCTGTTCCCGCTGCTCCTGTTTACGCTCATCAAACAGATACTCGATCTCCAGAGGAGACAGCGTCTCATTCAGTTCAGCCTGCTGTTCGTCATATTGGCCCAGAGGGGTGTTGGGCTTGTCCAGCCAGTCCAGCAGCTCCTGAGACACCTCCTGCTCAAAGGGGACGTCCTTGAAGTATTGGAGAAAACAGTGGTCAAAGCGGTCGAAATCCGCCTCACTCTTCACCAGAAGCGCCCGGCACAGGTGGTAGAAGCCGGTGAAGCTGGAGCCGTGCAGCCCCTTCTCCAGGGCCTCCATCAGGGCCATCCATTCTGTGAGGGAGACCTTCAGCCCGCCCCGCCGGAGAGTATAGAGAAATTCCTCAAACATGGGCTCACTTCCAGGTCCGCCGCAGGGCGTCCATGTCCTCGTTCTTCTTCAGCAGCACCCCCAGATAGGGCACCTCCTTCACCACCCGGCTGGGGTCCACCCCGCCGTGGACCAGGGCCCGGATCCAGTCGATGATCTCGCTGGTGGAGGGTTTTTTCTTGATGCTGGGCAGCTGCCGGATGCGGTAAAAGGCCTCCAGCACCTGGGTGAGCAGCGCCTCGTCCAGGCTGGGGAAGTGGACCCGGACGATCTCCGCCATCAGCTCCCGGCCGGGGAACTCGATGTAGTGGAACACGCACCGGCGCAGGAAGGCGTCTGGCAGCTCCTTCTCCGCGTTGGAGGTGATGATGACCACCGGGCGGTGCCTGGCGGTGACGGTGCGCCCCGTCTCCGGGATGTGGAACTCCATCCGGTCCAGCTCCCACAGCAGGTCGTTGGGGAACTCCAGGTCCGCCTTGTCGATCTCGTCAATGAGCAGGATCACCTGCTCGTCGGCGGTGAAGGCCTCCCCCAGCTTGCCCAGCTTCACATATTTTTCAATGTTGTCCACGCCCTCGCCGCCGAACTGGCTGTCGTACAGACGCTGCACCACGTCATAGACGTACAGGCCGTCCTGGGCCTTGGTGGTTGACTTGATGTTCCAGATGATCAGCTTTTTTCCCAGCGCCTGGGAGATGGCCTCGGCCAGCATGGTCTTGCCCGTGCCCGGCTCGCCCTTGATCAGAAGGGGCTTTTCCAGCACCATGGCGATGTTCACCGCCCGCATCAGCTCCTCTGAGGCCACATAGTTCTGACTTCCTTTAAATTCGCTCATATTCCGTTCCTTTCTGCCGCAGCCCGGCTGCGGCCCACAGACGAGTGCATTTTACCGGGTTTTCGGAGAAAAAGCAACCCCCAGACAGGCAAACGGACCCGCCGCAAAGCGGCGGGTCCGTTTCAGGTCCGTATCTTGGCGGCCTCCTCAGCCTGCGGAGGAGCCCGCAGAGGAGCCCGACCCGGAAGCGCTGCTGTCCGGGGCCAGAGCCTCCAGCTCCTCCTGGACCGCGGCCCGCAGGGACTGGAGCTTTCCGTAGAACTCAGAGGGGTCGATCTTCTCCAGCTCCTCTGTGGGCTGGGGGGGATTGGCATCCAGCCACCCCTGCTGAAGCTGCGCCATCCGGTCGGCGATGTAATCCGTGCGGTAGTCGGAAGGGTTCAGGGGGAGGCGCAGGATGATGTGGTAGCCATAGACGCTCTCCACGATCCCGCTGATCTCCCCATCCTTCAGGGCCAGGGCGGCCTTCTCAAAAGGCTCCACCATCTGGCCCTTCACCGTGGTGTAGCCCTCGGGGCTGTTCACCGCGCCGTCGGCGTCCGTGTCCTCGCTGTGCTCTTCCATCAGCTGGTCGAACAGGGCCTCCTTGTCCTCCGCGGCCTGGAGCTGGGACAGCAGATCCTCCGCCAGGGCCTTCTTCTCGGCCACCACGGCATCATCCAGCGCCTCATACTCTCCGGTGGAGTTTCCGTCCTCATCGGTGATGGGCTTGTCGGTGTCCACCGTCTTGAGCAGGATATGCTTGGCCCGGTAGACCCCCTTCTCGTCCTGGGCATAGGACAGAACCTGGGCGTCGCTGGGATAGCCCGCCGTCCCCTCGCCGTACAGCTTGTCCTGAAGCTGGCCGTTCATATCGTTCACCCGCATCATCTGCTTGAACAGATCCCGGGTCAGCGCGCTGCCCCACAGAGCGTGGTCCAGCATCTCCTCGCCGCCGCTGTCCTTCGCCATGGAGGCCAGGGCCTCCTCCGCCCGCTGGTCCACATCGGGGGAGGCCGCCGCCCCCTCCTGCTCCGCCAGGCCGGGCAGCAGGGCATACAGGGCCGCGGTCTGAAGGGCAGAATCCATCAGGGCGTCCTCCAGGGTCTTTCCGTCCACCTCTGTATCCCAGGGCATCTCGCCCATGCCGAACATACTGTAATACTGCGCGGAGCCATCGATGCCATAGGTCAGCCAGTACAGCAGGCTGTCGGCGGTGATCTCCGCCCCTCCCGCCGTGGCCACCACCGTGTCTCCGGCCAGGCCGGCAGCCGCCAGATAGGGGTCTGTGACCCCGGTGAGGTCCATCGGCTCCACCTGGGTCACAGAGCTGGAGGAGGCGTCCGTCTGGCTGGAGCCGGAGGACTGCCCCTCATCATTCCCGCTCTTGCAGCCGCTCAGGGCGGACAGCGCCAGCACTACGGACAGTGAGAGGGCGCCCAGTCGTTTCAAATTCATCATAAAACTTCGAGATCCTTTCCAATTAACAGGTCACGGGCCCACAGGCCCGGGTCCTTAGTATCATAACACAAACCGGGCTGTCGGGCAAGAGCGCGGTTTTCCTGCCACCGCAAACCGGCTGGATTTTCCGCAGTATTGCAAATGTTTTCATAGACTGAGGCCCGGACCGCAGCGCGGTCCGGGCCTCTCTTCTTCCTTGATCCGGCCTGTCAGCCGTCGATGACCTCGCCGGCGAGCACCTCCCGGCTGTCCACCGTCAGCTCGCCGTCCCGGCACTCCACCGTAATGCGGGAGCCGGGCTCCACCTGGTCGGAGACGATCTTTCTGCTGATCAGCGTCTCCACCGTGTGCTGGAGATACCGGCGCAGGGGCCGCGCCCCGTAGATGGGGTCGTAGGCCGCTTCGATGATATGGTCCTTGGCCGCGGGCGTCAGCTCCACGGTGAGCTGCTTGTCCTCCAGGCGGCGGTTCAGATCGGTGACCATCAGGTCGATGATGTGGGTGACGTTCTCCCTGGTCAGCGGCTTGTAGAACACGATCTCGTCCAGCCGGTTGAGGAACTCCGGACGGAAGGACCGCTTGAGCAGCTCATTGACCTGGTCCCGGGCCTCCTGGCAGATCTCTCCATCCGCCCCGATGCCGTCCAGCAGGAACTGGCTGCCCAGGTTGGAGGTCAGGATGATCACCGTGTTCTTAAAGTCCACGGTGCGGCCCTGGCTGTCGGTGATCCGCCCGTCGTCCAGCACCTGAAGCAGGATATTGAACACATCCGGGTGGGCCTTCTCCACCTCGTCAAAGAGGATGACGGAGTAGGGCTTTCTCCGCACCGCCTCGGTGAGCTGTCCGCCCTCCTCATAGCCCACATATCCGGGAGGCGCTCCGATGAGGCGGGAGACGGAGAACTTCTCCATGTACTCGCTCATGTCGATGCGCACCAGATTTTTCTCGCTGTCAAACAGGGCCTCAGCCAGGGTCTTGGCCAGCTCGGTCTTGCCCACGCCGGTGGGGCCCAGGAACAGGAAGGAGCCGATGGGCTTCCCCGGGTCGGCGATGCCGGCGCGGCTTCTCAGGATGGCCTCGCTCACCAGACGCACCGCCTCGTCCTGGCCCACCACACGCCGGTGGAGGATGTCCTCCAGGTGGAGCAGCTTCTCCCGCTCCCCTTCCATCAGACGGGCCACAGGGATGCCGGTCCAGCGCTGGATGATCCGGGCGATCTCCTCCTCGGTGACCTTGTCCCGCAGCAGAGAGCGGGCCTTGCCCTCGTTGGCGATCCGCTCCTCCGCCTCCAGCTGCTTTTTCAGCTCGGGGATCCGGCCATACTGGAGCTCTGCGGCCCGGTTGAGGTCGTACTCCCGCTGGGCCTGCTCCAGCTGGGCGTTGGCCTCCTCCAGATCGGAGCGCAGCTTCTGCACCTTCCCAATGGCGTTCTTCTCATTCTCCCACTGGGTCTTTTTGGCGTTAAACTCATCCCGCATCTCGGACAGTTCCTTCTGGATGTCCGCCAAATGCTCCTGGGACAGCTTATCCGTCTCCTTCTTCAGGGCTGCCTCCTCGATCTCGTGCTGAATGATCCTGCGGCGGATCACATCCAGCTCGGTGGGCATGGAGTCGATCTCCGTGCGGATCATGGCGCAGGCCTCGTCCACCAGGTCGATGGCCTTATCGGGGAGGAAGCGGTCGGTGATATACCGGTTGCTCAGCGTGGCGGCGGCGATGATGGCCCCGTCGGTGATCTTCACCCCGTGGAACACCTCATACCGCTCCTTCAGGCCGCGGAGGATGGCGATGGCGTCCTCCACCGTTGGCTCGTTCACCATGACCGGCTGGAAGCGCCGCTCCAGCGCGGCGTCTTTTTCGATATACTGCCGGTACTCGTTCAGGGTGGTGGCCCCGATGCAGTGCAGCTCGCCCCGGGCCAGCATGGGCTTGAGCAGATTGCCCGCATCCATGGAGCCCTCAGTCTTGCCTGCCCCCACAATGGTGTGCAGCTCGTCGATGAATAGGATGATGCGGCCCTCGGACTTCTTGACCTCGTTGAGGACGGCCTTCAGACGCTCCTCAAACTCACCCCGGTACTTGGCCCCCGCGATCAGGCTGCCCATATCCAGGGAAAAAATGGTCTTGTCCTTCAGGCTGCCGGGCACATCCCCCTTCACGATTCGCTGGGCAAGCCCCTCGGCGATGGCGGTTTTGCCCACGCCTGGCTCGCCGATCAGGACCGGGTTGTTCTTGCTCTTGCGGGACAGGATGCGGATGACATTGCGGATCTCGTCGTCCCGGCCGATGACCGGGTCCAGCTTATTCTGGCGGGCCCGCTCCACCAGGTCGGCGCCGTACTTTTTCAGGGCGTCATAGGTCTCCTCCGGGTTGTCCGAGGTGACCCGCTGGTTGCCCCGCACAGAGGCCAGAGCCTGCATGACCGCCTCCCGGTTCACCTGATAGGTGCGGAACAGTTCCTTCAAGCGGCTGTTGGCGCTGTCCAGAAGGCCCAGCAGGATGTGCTCCACTGAGATATACTCGTCCTTCATGGACTGGGCCGCGGACTCAGCAGCCTTGAGGGCCCGGTCCACATCCTGGGCCACATAGACCTTGTCCGCCTCCCGGCCCCCGCCCGACACCTTGGGCAGCTTCTCCACCTCCGCCTTGACTGCGGCGGCAAAGCTGGGCACCGTCATGCCCATGGCGGACAGCAGCTGGGGAATGAAGCCCTGCTCGTCGGTGAGAAGGGCCAGCATCAGGTGCTCCTGCTCGATCTGCTGGTTGCCGTGCTCCACGGCCAGCTCCTGCGCTCCCTGGATGGCAGCCAGGGACCGCTGGGTAAATTGATTCATATTCATGTCAGAAACCTCCTTTTTCGGTTTCAAATGTTCCGAGGATTTTAGCACTCGTTATTATCATGTGCTAACGTAACGATATACCCTTTCTCTCCCTTTTGCAAGAGGAAATTTGCGGTTTTTTAAAAATTTTTCTGTCCGGGGAAGCATCAAGCGGGCAGGCCCTACAGGACCTGCCCGCTGCTGTACTGGGATCCGATCACTGAATGGCGATCCTGCGGCTCTGGGGGACCGGCTCTCCCTGCTTGGGCAGGGTCAGCTTCAGCACACCGTCCTCAAAGGCGGCGGTGATGTCCTCCTCCCGGATGCCGCTGACGTCGAAAGCCCGGGCACAGCTGCCCATCCGGCGCTCCCGGCAGAGGTACTTGCCCTCCTTTTTCTCCTCCTGCTCCATATCGTCCGCATTCAGCAAAATCTGGAATCATATGCGCCCTGAATGGTCTTTGCAGAGAACTGTGCCGAAGCGAACGGATCTGTTGCAGACGGTGCTGCCTCTTCCGATTTCTTCGGCGCAGACGGCTCAGTTTC
>ENA-UESU01001461-UESU01001461.1-human-gut-metagenome-genome-assembly--contig:-NODE-1461-length-16727-cov-4.594234_pt1 | contig 16727 bp, 18 predicted proteins | sample MGYA00243007_ERZ508008 | MGnify/ENA primary metagenome ERZ508008 (study PRJEB26167, sample SAMN06115399) | human gut metagenome | host: Homo sapiens | place: China:Henan | collected 2016-06-23...
AGCAAAAGAGCAAATATGGATCTCATAAGGAAGTCCTTTCTGAAGTTTTCCTCACTCTATCACGGCATTTTCCCAAGAACATCTCAAAAAAATGACAAAGAGACAACAAAAGAGAAAAAGGAACGAGGGCGGGGCCGCCTTTACAAGGCGCGCCGGAGTCTGCTATACTGGCGGTATCCAATTCAGCGAGGTGATCGGTATGCACGAACTGGAACGACAGTATCACATTGCCTGTGCACCCGGAGACGTGGGACGCTACTGCATCCTGCCCGGCGATCCGGGGCGGGTACCCGCCATTGCCGCCCTGTTTGACGACGCCCGGCAGGTGGCCTATAACCGGGAGTTTTGCGTCTGGACGGGGACATTGTTGGGAGAAAAGGTCACGGCCTGCTCCACCGGCATCGGCGGGCCGTCGGCCGCCATCGCCATGGAGGAGCTGCACAACATCGGTGCGGACACGTTCATCCGCGTCGGTACCTGCGGCGGCATCAACCTGAAGGTCCAGTCCGGCGATATCGTCGTTGCGACGGGAGCCATCCGCTTTGAGCACACGTCTCAGGAATATGCGCCGCTCGAGTATCCGGCCGTTGCCAACCTTGATGTGACCAATGCCCTGCGTCAGGCTTCGCTCGCCATGGGCAAGCAGACGCACGTCGGTGTCGTGCAGTGCAAGGACGCATTCTACGGCCAGCACAGCCCGGCGAAGATGCCCGTCTCCTATGAGCTGCTGCAGAAATGGGAAGCCTGGAAGCGCCTCGGTGTTCTGGCAAGTGAGATGGAGTCCGCCGCGCTGTTCGTCGTGGCAGATGCGCTGGGCTGCCGCTGCGGTTCCTGCTTCCATGTTATCTGGAATCAGGAGCGCGAGGCTGCCGGTCTCGACCAGAACATGAGCGAGGACACGAGCGCCGCCGTCCGCGTCGGCGTCGAGGCCATGAAGCTCCTCATCGCGCAGGATCTGGCAAAATAATTGTTCCCGCTGCGGAACAAATGCAGAGAAGACCCGTCTAATGAGCATCAGGGGGTGAAGACCATGGGAAAATATTGGTGGGTGACATGGATCAAGGTCCTTGCACTCACGGCGGTTTTCGCCGTTGTCATCGTGCTGGGCTATCAGCAGGTGAAAAAGAGCGTCGCGGATTATCTGGTCGACGCACCGGCGGATGCCAAGCTGACGGACAAGCTGAATCTGGAGGACATGGTGTTTGACTACGCCGGAGAATTTGTGGACCGCATGATGGAGGAATCCGAGCAGATCCGCAATGCCATCACCGAGCCGCTGGCCTGACATCCTTATAAAAGCTACCTGCTCCGAGGGCGCGACAGCGCTCCCGGAGCTTTTGGACTGTCGAAAAAAAGCCTCGCAGAGTTTGCGCTCGCAAGCGCAAAGAAAATGGAAATCATTTTCTCCGGCGGCGTGTACGTCGGAGAAAATACCGCTCGGCTCGCAAACGTGCGAAGGGTGCGCCGCGCCCTTCGTGCGATGCAGCGAGCCGCAGCCTTTTCAAACGAGAGCCCAGTGAAACGGGTCTCGTTTGAGAGCTTGTCAAAAACACTTTTTTGACAAGCTACGCTCCGGGGGCGCGACAGCGCTCCCGGTGCTTTGTATTCTGCGGCAAAATGCGGCAAAAATTCGTGCGGTTCTGCGCCGGATCGCCCGGACCGGCATATGCTGGGGCAGGGAGGGAAGCAGAATGAGCCAGATCTGTGTGACATTTCGTTCGATCACGGCGGCGCAGAATGCGGCGCGGGCGCTGGAGCAGGCGGGGCTCCCCGCGCAGGTGCTCCGCACGCCGCGGGCGCTGCAGGAGCAGGGCTGCGGCTACTGCGTGCGTGCGCCTGCCGAGCCGGAGACCATCCGGCAGCTGCTGACGGACGAGCGCATCGCGTTCCGGCGGCTGTATCGCCGCGGCGCGGACGGGGCGTGGCAGGAGGCGGAGCCATGATCTATTTTGACAGTGCCGCGACGACCCTACAGAAGCCGGAGTCTGTCTATGCGGCCGTGCAGCGCACGATGCGCGCCTGCGCCAGCGTCGGGCGCGGCGGCCATGCGGCGGCAGACGCGGCGGCGCGGGTCGTCTATGCCTGCCGCACCGAGGCGGCGGAGCTGTTCGACGCCGTGCCGGAGCAGGTCGTTTTCACCATGAACGCGACGCACGGCCTGAATATTGCCCTGCGCAGCCTTGTCCGGCCGGGCGGGCGCGTCGTGCTGTCCGGCATGGAGCACAATGCCGTCACGCGGCCGCTTGCGGCGCTCGGTGCGCAGATTGAAACGGCCGACGCACCGCCGTTTGCGCCGGAGCGGCTGCTCGAGGGCTTTGCGCGCGCCCTGCGGCAGGGAGCGGATGCGGCGGTGTGCACGCATGTTTCAAATGTCTACGGCAATGTGCTGCCCGTGTCCGCCGTTGCCGCGCTGTGCCGGGAACGCGGCGTCCCGCTCGTCATCGATGCCTCGCAGTCCGCGGGAACGCTGCCGGTCCGTCTGCATGGGACGGGCGCGGCCTTCATTGCCATGCCGGGGCACAAGGGACTGTATGGCCCGCAGGGGACGGGCCTGCTGCTGTGCGGCGCGGCGGGGGAGCCGCTGCTGCAGGGCGGCACGGGGAGCAATTCGCTCGATCAGAGCATGCCGGATTTCCTGCCGGACCGCCACGAGGCGGGCACGCACAACGTCTGCGGCATCGGCGGCCTGCTGGCTGGCCTGCGCTTTGTGCGCGAGCGGCGGCCGGAAGAGCTGCTGGCGGAGGAGCGCGCACTCACGGCCCTTGCGGCGCGCGGCCTTCGGCAGCTGCCGGGCGTGGAGGTGTTCACGGGGCCGGGGCAGAGCGGCGTTCTGTCGTTCCGCTGCCGGGACCTCGACTGCGAGGAGGCCGCCGCCTGTCTGGCGGAGGCCGGGATCGCCGTGCGGGCCGGGCTGCACTGTGCGCCGATGGCCCACCGCAGCGGCGGAACGCTCGAGACCGGAACGGTCCGGGTGAGCTTCTCTGCTTTTAACACGTCTGCGGAGGTCCGGCAGTTCCTGCAGGTGTGCAGAACGGCATTTTTGCCGGGATGAAGGAAAAACGCGCGTTTTCCACTTGCTATTGCGGCGAAAATCGGATATAATGAATAGAATCTAAAAATAGGGCCCATATCGGGTCCTGTAAGGTAATTGCAGTAACTTGGAATTTGCGGAGTTTTGCTCATGGATGCAGTGATCAATTTCTTTAAGGAGTTCAGCTCGATGCTCCCGACCATCAAGGTCATGGACATCGTGGATATCCTCGTTGTAGCCTTCCTCATCTATAAGGTCATCATGATGGTCCGGTCGACCAGTGCGGCGCGGATCGCCAAGAGCGTGCTCATCATCCTGATCCTTGCCGGTGTGACGCAGCTGCTCAACATGTATCTGCTGAACTATATCCTCGACAAGATCCTGGAGATCGGCCTTGTGGCCCTGATCGTTGTGTTCCAGCCGGAGCTGCGGCGTATGCTCGAAAAGCTCGGCAGCAAAAATGTCCGCGAGATCCTTTCCGTCAAGGAAGAGCAGCGCGAGATCGACCGCGTCATCGAGCAGACCGTGCAGGCCTGCGAGATCATGGCCAAGGAGCGCACGGGCGTGCTTATCGTCTTCGAGCGCTCCATCCCGCTGCTGGAATACCAGAAGAGCGGCACCGTCGTGGATGCCTGCGTCTCCTCGGAGCTGCTGCGCAACCTGTTTTTCACCAAGGCGTCGCTCCATGACGGCGCGGTCATCATCCGCAATGACCGCATTGCGGCGGCGGGCTGCGTCTTGCCGCTGACGGAGAACCACAATATCAGCAGCGACCTCGGCACGCGCCATCGCGCGGGCATCGGCATCAGCGAGGTCTCCGATGCCGTCGTCGTCATCGTCTCCGAGGAGACGGGCACGATCTCTGTGGCGATCTCCGGCATGCTCAAGCGCCATCTCGCCCCACAGACGCTCGAAAAGCTCCTGCTCAACGAGCTGGCCCCCCAGCGCGAGGAGAAGACACGCAACCCGCTCAAGCTCCTCCGCCGGAAGCAAAAGGAGAACAAAGATGCAAAAAAGTAAGATCCTTGCCTTTCTTCTGGCGCTCGTCGTCTCCATCGTGCTCTGGTTCTATGCCGTCACGGTCGTGAATCCCGACGACACCATCACCATCAGCGGCATCAGCGTTCAGTTCGAGGGCACGGAGGCCCTGACGTCCCAGGGCCTGATGCTCACGGGCGGCGATTCCACGAAGGTCAGCATCAAGGTCTCCGGCCGCCGCTCCGACCTCAAGGAGCTGAATAACGAGACGGTCACCGCCATTGCGGACGTCACGCGTATTGCCGCCAGCGGCAGCTATCAGCTCAGCTGGAGTGTCGTCTGGCCCAGCACCGTGGCAACGGGCGATATCAGCGAAACGAGCCGCGCACCGTCACGCATCTCCGTCACGGTCAGCGACATCAAGGAGAATCCTGAGGTTCCCATCGAGCTCGAATATACCGGCGAGCCGATGACAGGCTATATGATCGATAAATCCAACCTGACCCTCGGCACACAGTCCATCTCCGTCCGCGGCCCTGCGGAGGAGGTCAACAAGATCGCCCGCGCCGTCGTGCGCGTCGATGTGACGGATGCCGATGCACTCATCGACACGGATTGTCCCGTCGTCCTGCTGGACAAGGACGGCAACGAGTTGTCGCTGAGCCAGTATGTGACAAGCTCTGCGGATTCCGTTCGTGTAACGATCCCTATCCTGCAGTATAAGGATATTAAGCTCAATGCAACACTTATTTCCGGCGGCGGCGCGACATCCGAGGATGCGGAGGTAACGATCGAGCCGTCCACCCTGCGCGTCACGGGCAATACGGCCGTTCTGGACGCCATGGCGGACGAGCTGACCATCCGCACGATCGATCTGGCCCAGATCACCGGGACCGAGACGTTCGAGGTCACGCCGGAGCTGCCGAGCGGCGTTACGAGCCGCGCCGACAGCCAGACCGTGAAGATCACGGTCACGCTCAAGGGCCTCGTGACGAAGGAATTCACCGTTCCCACGGCGAACATCCTCCGCAAGGAGGCACCGGCCGGCATGACGTTTGCCGACCAGAATGTCAAGATCACCGTCCGCGGCCGCGCGAGCGTCATGAGTACGCTCCGCATGGAGGACCTGACCGTTACGGCCGACTTCAGCCGCCACTATGACGCGGCGGCCAAGCAGGTCGAGCTGGAGGTCGCGCTGCCTGCGAATGTCTCCGCCGGTGTCATCGGCGGGCCATACACCGTGCAGGTCTCACTGAGCGAGACGGACGGCGGCAATACGGAGTCCTGACGATGCGGCAGCGTGCAACGGTCGGGTCCCTGCTCCCGGACGGGAGCGTCAGCCTGCTGGTGCAGCGTGTGAGCGCCTGCACGGGCGACTGCGGCCACTGCGGCGGCTGCGGAGCCGTCGGCCAGAGCGTACAGGTGACGGCGCGCGCGCCGTTTCCGGTCGAGCCGGGCGAGCGCGTGTGGGTCGAATCCCGCAGCGGCGCGGTCCTCGGCGCGGCGGCACTGGTGTATCTGCTGCCGCTCGGGCTGCTGCTTGCGGTCTGCCTTGCGGCGCAGTCCCTCGGCGGTGTTTGGATGGCTGTGCTCGGTGCGGCGGCCTTTGCCGTCGGTCTGATCCCGGCCCTGCTCTGGAACCGTCATCTGCGCCGCAGACCGATGGAGTACCGCATCACGGGCAGGGTGGACTAGCATGTTCGGCTATGTGCTGCCGCGGCGCGACCGCCTCTCCGAAGAGGCGCAGGCGCGCTACCATGCGGCCTACTGCGGCCTGTGCCGCGCGCTGAAGCTGGAATACGGCTTTGCGGCGCGGTTTCTGGTCAACTATGATATGACATTTCTCTACTTCCTCCTGCGGGAGGGAGTTCCGGCATGCCCGGGGCGCTGCTTCTGCCCGGCCCGGCCGTGGTGCCGCAAGGCCTGCCTGCCGGAGGACGGCGCCATGCGCTATGCAGCCGACCTGAGCGTGCTGCTTTCGTGGTGGAAGCTGCTCGACGCCCGGCGCGACAGCCGCGGCCCGCGCCGTCTGGCTGCCAAAGCGGCCCTGCTGCTCTATCGCCGGAGCTATCGCCGCGCCTCGGCCCGGCATCCGGCGCTCGATGCCGCATTCGGCACGGAGCTTGCCCGGCTGCAGGCGCTCGAGGACGAAAAAAGCCCCAGCATCGACCGCACGGCGGACGCCTTTGCCTCGCTGCTGCGGGACTGCGCCGCCCACTATGACGGCCGGGAGCGTCGGCCGGAGCAGCTGCTATTGTACCACGTCGGCCGGTATCTGTATCTGGCCGATGCGCTCGAGGACCTGCCGCGCGATGTGCGGGCAGGTGCGTATAACCCGCTTCGCTACCGCTACGGCGCGGACGGCGGGACGCTCGATCCGGCGGACCGGGCACAGCTGCTCGAAACGATCGACGCCTCCATCAGCATGGCCTGCTCGGCCATGGAGCTGCTGGATGGGCGGCGCGACCGGGAGCTGCTTTCCAACATCTTATATTTCGGACTCCCCGCCGTGCTCCATGCAGTCGCGGAGGGAACGTTCCGCAAGGCGGGAAACAGGAGGAAAACATGAAGGACCCCTATGAAGTGCTCGGTGTGCCGCACGGCGCCTCGGAGGATGAGATCAAAAAGGCCTACCGGGAGCTTGCGCGAAAATACCATCCCGATAATTACGCCAACAATCCGCTTGCGGATCTGGCACAGGAAAAAATGAAGGAGATCAACGAGGCCTATGCCACGCTCATGAAGGGCGGGCGGCAGCAGGCCGACGCCGGGAGCACCGGTGGCCAGCGCAGCACGGCCGAGTGGTATTATCTGCGCGGTGTCATTGCGCAGCGCCGCGGCTGGATGGACGAGGCTGCGCAGAACTTCCGCATCGCAGTCAATATGGAGCCTCAGAATCTGGAATACCGAAATGCACTCAGCAGCGTTGGCAGCGGCGCATATACCTACCGGCAGACGCAGTATAGCGACGGCTCGGACGAGCTCTGCGGCCTTTGCAGCTCACTCATGTGCCTGAACTGCCTTTGCGGCGGCTGCCGCTGATCTGATCGAAAGGGGACGAATCATTTGATCCGCAGTATGACTGGCTATGGCCGTGCCTGCAAGACCCTGCATGGGCGGGAGATCACGGTGGAGCTACGCTCCGTCAACAATCGCTTCCTCGATTGCTCCGTGCGCCTGCCCCGCGCGTTCTCCTACGCGGAGGATGCGATCAAACAGCTTGTAAAGGACGCCGTCCAGCGCGGCAAGGTGGACGTGTTCGTCAGCGTGAACGCGGCGGGCGCGGAGGAGGCTACCGTTTCGCTGAATCGCCCCGTGCTCGAGGGGTATCTGCGCGCCATGCGCACCATGGTCGCAGATTACGGCGTGCAGGACGATATCAGCGCTTCCGCGCTCTCCGCGCTGCCCGACATCTTCGTGGTGGAGAAGCCGGAGGAGGACGAAAAGCAGAATCTTGCCGACCTGACCGCCGTTGCGGCGGAGGCCATCGCCGTCTATCAGACCATGCGCGAGACGGAGGGCGCGGCCATGGCTGCCGACCTCAGCTCCCGCGCGGAGACCATCCGCGGCCTTGTCGGCCGCGTCGAGGAGCGCAGTCCCGTCACGCTGGCGGAATACCGCACCCGGCTCGAGAACAAGCTGCGCGAGGTGCTCGCCGGCACGACGATCGACGAGAGCCGCATCCTGACGGAGGCCGCCATCTTTGCCGACCGCATCGCCGTCGATGAGGAGACCGTCCGTCTGCGCAGCCATCTGGCCCAGCTCGACAGCCTGCTTGCAGGCGGCGGGGCCATCGGCCGCAAGCTCGACTTCCTGCTGCAGGAGATGAACCGCGAGGCCAACACCATCGGCTCGAAGGGCAACGATCTTGAGCAGGCCCGCACCGTCGTGGAGATCAAGGCGGAGCTGGAAAAGATCCGCGAGCAGATCCAGAACATCGAGTGAGCGCGATGCGGCTGATCAACATCGGATTTGGGAACCTGGTCTCTTCGGAGCGGCTGCTGACCATTGTCGGCCCGGATTCCGCCCCGATCAAGCGAATGATCCAGGAGGCGCGCGACCGCGCCATGCTCATTGACGCCAGCTATGGCAGAAAGACCCGCGCTGTGCTCCTGATGGACACAGACCATGTGATCCTTTCGGCGATCCCGCCGGAGACCATTGCCCGCCGTCTGGCCGATCCGTCGGCAGAGCCGGAGCGCGAGGAGGAGGAACAGGCATGAGCCAGGGCAGAATCATCATTGTTTCCGGCCCGTCCGGGGTCGGCAAGGGCACCATCCTTCGGACGGTCATGCAGCAGCGCGAGTCGCTGCACTATTCCGTTTCGGCTACTTCCCGCCCCATGCGGCCCGAGGACCGCGAGGGCGTGAGCTATTATTTCGTCTCGCGCGAGCGCTTTGAAGAGATGATCGCGGCAGGGGAGCTTCTGGAGCACGCCTGCTATGCGGGCAACTATTACGGAACGCCCCTGCGCCCCGTAGAGGAAGCGCTGGCGCGCGGCGAAAGCGTCGTTCTCGAGATCGACGTGCAGGGCGCGCTGCAGGTCATGCAGCGCCGGCCGGACGCCATTTCCGTTTTCATCGCCCCGCCGTCTTATGCCGAGCTGAAGCGCCGGCTGGCCGGGCGCGGCGACACGCCGCCGGACATTGCCGCCAAGCGCCTGCATATTGCGCTGGAGGAATGCCGTCAGGCAAAGCACTATCAATATACCATCATCAACGATTCCGTCGGGCACGCCGTGCAGGAGCTGGAAGCAGTCCTGACCGCGGAGGCCTGCCGCACATCCTATCGCCCACTCAATCTCAAGGAGGAAGACTAATTATGCTGTATCCCGCTATGGCCGATCTGCTCAAGCACATCGACAGCCGCTATCTTCTCGTCAACGTGATCGCGCGCCGCGCGCGCCAGATCTCCATCGAGGCAGAGACGGAGCACATCCCGCTGGAGGATAAGCCCGTGACCATCGCCATCCACGAGGTCGCGGACGGCAAGCTCGCGGCAGTCGTGAAGGAATGAGCCGGAACAAGGCGCGGGCAGAGGTGACCCTGCCGGCGTCTTTTGCCTTTTTCCGCCGGACTGTCCCGGCGACGGCAGCATGATCGCCCGCATTGCGGTCGCTTCGGCCGTGTTCTCCATGGACAAGCCGTTCGATTACCGCATTCCGGACTCCCTGACGCTGCAGCCGGGCCAGCGTGTGCGCGTACCGTTCGGCGCATCGAACCGCCGCACGGAGGGCATCGTTCTCGCCGTGATGCCAGATGGCGCGGAGCGGCCGGACGGCCCGGCGCTCAAGCCCGTCGAGGCGGCGCTCGACCCGGAGCCGCTGCTCTCGCGTGCTGCGCTGCATCTGGCGGCCTTTGTGCGCGAACGCTATTTCTGCACATTCTATGATGCCGTGAGGGCCATTTTGCCGGCAGGCGTCTGGTTTCAGCCGCGTGACCGCTATACCCTTGCGGAGAACGCCGCATGGGACGACCGCTGGCGCAATCCGGCGGCGCAGGCCGTATTCCAAACGCTGCAGACGCTCGGCGGTGCCGCGGAGGAATCCGCGCTGCGCGCCCAGTTTGAGGCGGAGGCCCTGCAGCGGGCGCTGCAGTACCTGCGGCAGAAAAAGCTCGTCACCTGCGAGACGTCCCATCGCCGCCGCGTGAACGATAAAACGGAGCGCATTGCCGTTCTGGCCGTCCCGGCCGAGGAGGCGCGGCGTTTTGCCCAGTCGCATCAGGCGTCCGCTCCCGTGCAGGCGGCGGCCATGGAGCTGCTTGCCACGCTCGGTGAGTGCGCCTGTAAGGAGTTGGGCTATTACGCAGGCGCGACGTCTGCCACGCTCCGCAGGCTGGAAAAGCTGGAGCTGCTGACGCTCCGGGAGCAGGAGGTCCTGCCTCCGCCTCCCCCGGCCGCAGCGGCCGATCCGAAGCCGCTCCTGCTCACGCCGCAGCAGCAGGCAGCCTATGACAGTTTGTCTGCCCGCCTGCAGGATGCCTCTCCCGGCACGGCGCTTCTCTACGGCGTGACGGGCAGCGGCAAAACGGTCGCGTATCTCCGCCTGATCGATGATTGCCTTGCCGCCGGGCGCGGTGCGATCGTCCTTGTGCCGGAGATCGCCCTGACGCCGCAGCTCCTGCGGCAGTTTTCCGCACGCTACGGCGCGCGCGTCGCCGTGCTCCACAGCGCCCTGCGCATCAGCGAGCGCTATGAGACGTGGAAGCGCATCCGCTCCGGCGATGCCGACGTGGTGCTCGGTACCCGCTCAGCCGTGTTCGCGCCGGTGCGGGACCTCGGTCTGCTCATTGTGGACGAGGAGCAGGAGCACACCTACCAATCCGAAAATGCACCGCGCTACCATGCCCGCGAGGTCGCGATCTACCGCGGCGCGCAGGAGCATGCGCTGACGGTGCTCGGCTCCGCCACGCCGACGGTCGAGAGCATGTACCGTGCCGTTACGGGCGCTTTTGGCCTGTGCCGCATAACGGAGCGCTATAACGGCAGACCGCTGCCGCCCGTCGAGATCGTCGACATGAAGCGCGAGCTGCGCGAGGGCAATGCCTCGATCATCAGCGAGCCGCTGCTGCTGGCCCTGCGCGAAAATCTCCGCCTCGGGCAGCAGTCCATCCTGTATCTCAACCGCCGCGGCACGAGCCGGATGCTGGCCTGTGTCGAATGCGGCAGCGTCCCGATGTGTCCGGGCTGCAGCCTGCCGCTGACGTATCACCATGCGAACGGGCGGCTCATGTGCCACATCTGCGGCCACAGCGAGCCGGTGCCTGTACGCTGCCCCGTCTGCGGCGGGCATCTGCGCCAGATCGGCTGCGGCACGCAGCGGGTCGAGGAGCAGCTGCAGAATTTGCTGCCCGGCGTCGGCGTGCTGCGCATGGATGCAGACACCGTCTCGGCAGTCAATACCCATGAAAAGCTGTTCCGGCGCTTCCGCGAGGAGCGCATCCCCATCCTGCTCGGCACGCAGATGGTGGCAAAGGGACTGGATTTTGAGAACGTCACGCTCTCGGCCGTGCTGGACGCCGACCTCTCGCTCTATGCGTCCGACTATCGCGCCGCGGAGACGACGTTCAGCCTGATCGCGCAGGTCGCGGGCCGGGCCGGGCGCGGAAAATTGGGCGGCAGGGCGATCCTGCAGACCATGACGCCGCAGAACCAGACCATCCGCTTTGCTGCGGAGCAGAACTATGACGCCTTTTTCGAGGCAGAGCTGCCGCTGCGCCAGCTGCGCGGCTGCCCGCCCTATCGCGACCTGCTCACCGTGACGTTCCACGGCCGGGAGGAGGAGCGCGTCTGGCAGGCGGCGCTGGCATTCCGTGCGCGGCTGGACGGCCTGCTGCATTCCGAATTCTACCGCGGGGAGACCGCTGCCGTGCTTGGCCCGGCCCCGGCCTCCGTTGCGCGGATCAATTATCATTATCGCTGCCGCCTGACGCTTAGCTGCGTCAATACGCGACGGCTGCGGGAGCTTCTGGCGTTCCTTGTGCGCGAATTCGCAAAGGATCGCAGCTTCCGGGGCGTCGGCGCGTTTGTGGATGTCAACGGCAGAGAATAAAGGGGAATCACGATGGCACTGAGGAATATTTTGACCGTAGAGGAGCCTGTGCTGCACAAGACGGCACGGCCCGTGACGCGCTTTGACGCCCACCTCGGCGAGCTGCTTGACGATATGAGGCAGACGCTGACCAATGCGGGGGGCGTCGGCCTTGCCGCGCCGCAGATCGGCATCCTGCGCCGCGTCGTCGTAGTCGATGACGACGGCGAGCTGATCGAGCTCGTCAATCCGGAGATTTTGGAGACCTCCGGCGAGCAGGACGGCATGGAGGGCTGCCTGAGCGTCCCCGGCCGCTACGGTATGGTCAAGCGCCCGGAATTTGTGCGTCTGCGCGCGCAGGACCGCGACGGCAACTGGTTCGAGGCGGAGGGCGAGGGCCTGACGGCGCGCTGCTTCGCCCATGAATGCGACCACCTCGACGGGCATATCTATACGGAAAGAGCCTATCACATGCTCACGGATGAGGAAATGGCCGAGCTGGAGGAGGAAGCATGAGAGTCGTCTTTATGGGCACGCCGCAGATCGCGGCGGACTGCCTGTCCCGCCTGATCGCGGACGGCTTTGACCTCGTCGGCGTCTACACGAAGCCGGATATGCCGAAGAACCGCGGTATGAAGCTCGCCATGTCCGAGGTCAAGGAGGTCGCGCTGGCTGCGGGGCTGCCGGTCTATCAGCCCGCGACGTTCCGCGATGATGCCGCCGTGGAGGAGCTTCGCGCCCTGCGCCCGGACGTCATTGCCGTCGTGGCCTATGGCAAAATTCTGCCGCAGCGCGTGCTGGATATCCCGAAGCTCGGCTGCATCAACATCCACACGAGCATCCTGCCTGCGCTGCGCGGCTCGGCCCCGGCGCAGTGGGCCATTCTGAACGGTCTGGACGAGACCGGCGTGACGGCGATGTATCTCTCGGCCGGAATGGATGAGGGCGATATCATCGAAATTCGGAAAACGCCCATCGAGCCGCTGGAGAATTCCACGGCCCTGCTGGCGCGGCTGGCCGCCATCGGTGCGCCGCTGCTGTCCGATACACTGCATGCCATCGAGGCGGGTACGGCGACCCGCACGCCGCAGGATCCGTCCAAAGCAACGTTGGCTCCGATGCTCTCGAAGGAGCTTTCGCCCATCGACTGGACGAAGTCTGTCCGGCACATCGTCGATCAGGTGCGCGGGCTTGACCCGTGGCCGGTTGCCACCGCCGAGCTGAATGGAACGCATTTTAAAATCTATGGGGCGCAGCCCGCGCCCGGTCATACGGACAAGGCCCCCGGCACACCGGTTTCCCTCACAAAGCAGGGCCTGACCGTCGCCTGCGGAAACGGCGAGCTTGTGCTGCTGACGCAGCTGCAGGCCCCCGGCGGGAAGCGCATGGCTGCGCCGGATTATTTCCGCGGCCACCCCATCGAGCTCTGAGATGGCGGGCGCAAGAGACGCGGCGCTGCGGGCGCTCATCGCCTTTCGCCGCGACGGTGCATGGCCGGAGAGCGCCCTGAAGGACGCGCTGCGCGGGATGGACCGCCGCGAGGCGGCGCTGGCTACCCGGCTGTGTAACGGCGTGCTGCAGAACCGCATGCTGCTCGACCACTGGCTGAGCGGCTTCGTGCGCGGCAAGCTGCAGCCCGTCGTGCGCGATATCCTGCGGCTGGCCGCCTATCAGCTCTGCTTTCTGGATCGAATCCCGTCTTCGGCGGCGGTGAACGAGGCCGTGGAGCAGACGCGCCGTCTGGCCAACCAGCAGGCGGCCCGTCTGGTCAACGGCGTGCTGCGCAATCTGCTGCGGGCCATGCCGCTGGCGCTGCCGGACGACCTGAGCCTGCGCTACAGCCACCCGGAGCCCATCGTGCGCCTGTTTCTGGCGCAGTTCGGCCGGGAGGAGACGGAGCGCATTCTGCAGACCGACAACGAGGCCCCGCAGACCGTGCTGCAGGTCAATCCACTGCGCGGCAATGCCGATGCGCTGCTGGAGGAGCTGCCCGGTGCGCAGCCGCATCCGTGGCTGCCGGGCTGCCTGACGGTCTCCGGCCCTGTGGAGCAGACGGCTGCCTTCCATGAGGGGCGCGTGTATGTGCAGGACGCGGCGGCCCATCTTGCCGTGGCTGTTTCCGGCATCGAGCCGGGTATGCGCGTGCTTGACTGCTGCGCAGCGCCGGGCGGCAAGAGCTTTGCCGCTGCCCTGCAGATGCAGAATCGCGGCACGCTGTATTCCTGCGATATCCACCCGCACCGTCTCGACCTTATCGAGCGCGGCGCGGAGCGGCTGGGCATCTCCATTCTGGAGACGCATCTGCAGGATGCCTCGCAGCCCGTGCCCGCATGGCGCAGCGCGATGGACGTCGTGCTGGCCGATGTGCCGTGCTCCGGACTCGGCGTTATCCGGAAAAAGCCGGATATTCGCTATCACGAGCCCTCGGCGGAGCTGCCCGCCCTGCAGCGCGCCATTCTTGCGCAGCAGGCGGAATATGTCCGCCCCGGCGGCGTGCTGCTCTACAGCACCTGCACGATCCTGCGCCGGGAAAACGAGGCTGTGGCGGAGGACTTCCTGCGCACGCATCCGGACTTCGTCCCGGAAAACGCGCCGTGGCCAGAGGGCTCCGGCATCGCGCCGGGAGCGATGGTCACGCTGCTTCCGGGGCAGCATGAGACCGATGGCTTCTTTATCTGCAAATTCAGGAGGAAACCTTGAAAGACATCAAATCCATGACGCTGGCGGAGCTGGGGACCGAGCTGAAAGCGCTCGGCGAGCCTGCCTTCCGCGCCAAACAGATCTATCGCTGGATGCACCGCGGCGTGCGCGATTTTTCGGAGATGACGGATATCTCCCGCAGCCTGCGTGAGCGGCTCACGGTGGAATATACGCTCGTCTCGCCGACGGTCGCGCGGCGGCTGCAGTCGCAGAAGGACGGAACGATCAAATATCTTTGGCGCCTAATGGACGGAAACTGCGTGGAAAGCGTGCTCATGCGCTACCATTACGGCAATACGATCTGCATTTCCTCCGAGGTCGGCTGCCGCATGGGCTGCGCCTTCTGCGCCTCGACGCGCGGCGGACTGGTCCGCCGCCTCGAGCCGTCGGAAATGCTGGATCAGGTGCTGTTTTCGCAGCTGGATTCCGGCCTGCCCATCTCGCACATCGTGCTCATGGGCATCGGCGAGCCGCTGGATAATTATGACAATGTGCGCCGCTTCCTCGAGCTCGTCAATTCGCCCGAGGGACTGAACATCGGCATGCGGCACATCAGCCTTTCCACCTGCGGACTGGTCGATCAGATCGACCGGCTGGCCGAGGAGGACCTGCAGCTGACGCTCTCCGTGTCGCTGCACGCGCCGGTGGACGAGGTCCGCAGCAGCATCATGCCCGTGAACCGGCGCTGGCCGGTGCAGGAGCTCCTCGATGCCTGCCGCCGCTACTTTGAAAAGACCGGGAGAAGGATCTCCTTTGAATATGCCATGATCCGCGATGTCAACGACACGCCGGAGATGGCAAAACAGCTTATCCGCCGTCTGCGCGGGATCGCGGCTCATGTGAACCTCATTCCGCTGAACGACGTGGCGGAAAGCCCGCTGAAGCCGAGCCTGCCGGAGACGGTGCTGCGCTTCCAGAAGACGCTGGAGGCCAGCGGCATCCCCGCCACGGTGCGCCGGACGCTCGGCAGCGACATCAACGCCTCCTGCGGCCAGCTCCGCAGAAATTACGAGGCGGAAAAACCAAAAGAAGGGAGCGGAATGGATGGAAGCATGGGGACTGACGGACACGGGAAACGTGCGTGAGGAAAATCAGGACTTTTACCGCATGGAGCGCCTTGGCCCAGAGACGCTGCTCGCCGTCGTGTGCGACGGCATGGGCGGCGCGCGTGCCGGGAATGTGGCCAGCCGCCTTGCCTGCGAGGTCTTCTGCGGCGAGGTCTGCCGCTCTCTGCGCGACGGAATGACCGAGGCGGAGGAGCAGGACGTGCTGTGCACGGCGGCGAAGCTGGCCAACATCTCCGTCTACGAGCATGCGCAGCTCAGCGAGGAGTTCCGCGGCATGGGCACGACGCTCGTGGCTGCCCTCGTCCGCGGCCTGCGCGTGCAGATCGTGAACATCGGCGACAGCCGGGCCTATCATCTCGGCGCGGACGGCATCCGCTGCGTCACCGTGGATCACTCTCTTGTGGAGCTGATGGTACAGCGCGGTGAGCTGACGCACGAGCAGGCCAAGAACCACCCGAGCAAGAATCTCATCACCCGCGCGGTCGGCACGGAAAAGCAGGTCGCCGCCGATGTGTTCTCCCTCACGGCGGAGCCGGGCGACTGCCTGCTGCTGTGCTCGGACGGCCTTTCGAACCAGATGGCCGATCAGGAGATCTTATTTGAAGTCGTGCACGGCGCACAGAAGGCAGACTGCTGCCAGCGCCTGCTGGATATCGCAAAAAGCCGGGGCGCGCCCGATAACGTGACCTCTGTGCTCATTGCACTGTAACAAAGATAGGCCGCTCTGCGGTATCTGAGATTGAATCCGGCTTCCGTTCGCCGCTGAGAACGGGCCGCGCACGCGGAAGGAGTTGCCATGGAAAATTACTTAGGAAGGCTGCTGGATAACCGCTATGAGATCCTCGAGGTCATCGGGACAGGCGGGATGGCAGTTGTATATAAAGCACTGGATCACCGTCTGAACCGCTTGGTCGCCGTGAAGATCCTCAAGGATGAGTTCTCGCGCAATCAGGAGTTCCGCCGCCGCTTCCATGCGGAGTCGCAGGCCGTCGCCATGCTGTCGCACCCGAATATCGTCAGCGTTTACGACGTGTCCCGCTCCGGCGACGTGGACTATATCGTCATGGAGCTGATCGAGGGCATCACGCTCAAGCAGTATCTGGAGAAGAAGGGCTGCCTCAACTGGCGCGAGACGCTGCATTTCGCCATGCAGATCGCCAAGGCGCTCGAGCACGCCCACAGCCGCGGCATTGTCCATCGCGATATCAAGCCGCACAATATCATGATCCTGAAGGACGGCAGCATCAAGGTCGCCGACTTCGGCATCGCGCGCATCGCCTCGGCACAGAGCACGCTGACGCGCGAGGCGCTCGGCTCCGTGCACTATATCTCGCCGGAGCAGGCCCGGGGCGACCGGGTGGACGCCCGGTCCGACATCTATTCCGCCGGCGTGGTGCTGTATGAGATGCTCACCGGCAAG
>ENA-UESU01001473-UESU01001473.1-human-gut-metagenome-genome-assembly--contig:-NODE-1473-length-16654-cov-4.114436_pt1 | contig 16654 bp, 17 predicted proteins | sample MGYA00243007_ERZ508008 | MGnify/ENA primary metagenome ERZ508008 (study PRJEB26167, sample SAMN06115399) | human gut metagenome | host: Homo sapiens | place: China:Henan | collected 2016-06-23...
GGCTTATGTTTCTGCCGATAATTTATTCTGCATTACCGGATATGATGGATTGGATCCTGAAATGTCAAATGCTTGTTTGAGAGTTAGTAATCGTCAAGATGTCTAACTTTGCGTGTTTGTTTTCAGTTGGAATTTAAAATAGAGAGATATGGATGAGAAAGATTTGGTGGAAGGGATGCAGTAAACGCTGACGGCGTGGACAAACGTGCTTTTTATGTAGAGCAGCAGAACCGCATCGCTGATTTTGCAAACAAAGTACATGCAGGCGAAATCACAAACGCAGCAGGTGAGAAGTTTACAACAGTTGTTCAGATCGGTATCGGCGGCAGTGATCTTGGTCCTCGTGCTATGTATCTTGCATTAGAAAACTGGGCAAAGAAAAACAACACATTCAAGATGGAAGCAAAATTCATCAGCAACGTTGACCCGGATGATGCAGCAGCAGTTTTAAATTCCATTGATGTGGCACACTCTATTTTCGTACTGGTTTCCAAATCAGGTACCACACTTGAGACATTAACAAATGAATCTTTCGTAAAAGACGCATTAAAGAAAGCAGGATTAGATGCTTCGAAACATATGATCGCAGTTACCAGTGAGACATCCCCGCTTGCAAAGAGCGATGACTACCTGGCAGCTTTCTTCATGGATGACTATATCGGAGGACGTTTCTCTTCCACTTCCGCAGTCGGCGGAGCCGTTTTATCCCTGGCATTTGGACCGGAAGTATTTGCACAGTTCTTAGAGGGTGCAGCAGCCGAAGATAAACTTTCCGCAAATGAAGATGTATTAAAGAACCCTGAGATGCTTGATGCACTGATCGGTGTATATGAGCGAAACGTTTTAGGTTATCCTTGCACTGCAGTATTGCCATATTCCCAGGCATTAAACCGTTTCCCTGCGCATTTACAGCAGCTTGACATGGAGTCAAACGGTAAATCTGTAAACCGCTTCGGTGAGCCGGTCAGCTATCCGACAGGCCCGGTGATCTTTGGTGAGCCAGGAACAAATGGACAGCACTCTTTCTACCAGTTATTACATCAGGGAACCGACATTGTTCCACTTCAGTTCGTTGGATTTAAGAATAACCAGATCGGAACCGATGTTGTGATCCAGGACAGCACAAGCCAGCAGAAACTGTGTGCAAACGTTGCAGCACAGATCGTTGCATTTGCATGTGGTAAATCCGATGAGAACCGCAACAAGAACTTTGAGGGCGGCCGTCCATCCAGCATCATTATCGGTGATCAGGTAAATCCTGGTTCTCTTGGTGCGTTATTAGCACACTTTGAGAATAAGATTATGTTCCAGGGATTCTTATGGAATGTAAACAGCTTCGACCAGGAAGGTGTTCAGCTTGGTAAAGTCCTTGCAAAACGTGTTCTTGCACATGAGACAGACGGTGCACTGAAAGTATTCAGTGATCTGCTGAATATCTAGTAGATATGGATGATGGTGTAAACTTGGGATTCTATGTAATTTAGGATTACATGTAATTTGAGATTACATGCAGTTTGTCAGTGAATACAATTTCAGATGAAGTAAAAATGCTCTTTTCTAAGCAGGCGGGTAAATGTCTCTCAGAAGAGGGCATTTTTTGTGTTGTGGGATTTTTTATAATGCGCAAAGCAATCAGGCATTGAATTGTTCCAATCCAGCAATTATAATGAAAGACATTAGTTGCTGATGGAAAAGGATGGTTTTGAGATCATCATAAGAAATATTTTTTTGAAACCATGATTTGGAAACAGAAAGGACAGACATATGGAACAGGAACAGCAGACACCGCACAAGAGGCGTGTACGTTACAAGGGAAAATACCCCAAGAAGTTTGAAGAGAAATATAAAGAACTTCAGCCGGAAAAATATCAGGATACGATCGAACATGTCATCAAAAAGGGAAATACGCCGGCAGGAATGCATATTTCCATTATGGTGCAGGAGATCCTTGATACCTTAAAGATCCAGCCGGGCGAGACCGGTTTTGATGCAACGTTAGGATATGGAGGGCATACAAAAGCAATGCTTGCCTGTCTGAACGGACAGGGGCATATCTATGCAACCGATGTTGACCCGGAGGAGTCCGCCAAGACGAAAAAGAGACTGGAAGAACTCGGGTACGGAGAGGATATCCTGACGATCCGGCTGCAGAATTTCTGTACGATCGATGAGATCGCAAAAGAAGTCGGCGGTTTTGATTTCATTTTAGCGGATCTGGGTGTATCTTCCATGCAGATCGACAATCCAAAGCGTGGATTTTCATTTAAGGTGGATGGCCCACTTGACCTGCGCTTAAATCAGGAAGCAGGAATCAGCGCGGCAGAACGTCTTGATACCATCACAAGGGAGGAACTTGCCGGAATGCTCTATGAAAATTCCGATGAACCTTACTGTGAGGAGCTTGCGAAGGCGATCACCGACGAGATACGAAAAGGCAACCGGATCGACACGACGACAAAATTGCGCGAAGTGATTGAAAAAACACTGGATTTTCTGCCGGAAAAAGAAAAAAAAGACACGATCAAAAAGACCTGTCAGCGTACATTTCAGGCACTCCGCATCGATGTGAACCGTGAGTTTGAGGTCTTATATGAATTCATGGAAAAACTGCCAGACGCCTTAAAACCAGGTGGACGTGTGGCGATCCTCACGTTTCATTCCGGGGAGGATAAACTGGTCAAAAAAGCATTAAAAGAAGGCTATCGGGCAGGAATTTATGCAGATTATTCAAAAGATGTTGTAAGACCGAGTGCACAGGAATGTGCACAGAATGGAAGAGCGCGGTCTACGAAGATGCGCTGGGCAGTCCGGGCATAGAAGATTTATTGGTGCTGATATGGTATTATGGATTGAAATAAAAAATGAATGCTCAGATCATGTTAATTACAAACTGGCATGGCTGAAAAAGAAAAAACTGGATGTTTTCATACGTCCAGTTTTTTCTTATACTTCATAACATCAGGATCCGGAAAGAAATTGATACAGAGTAACTGTTTGAAAAACTGCGCAGAAAATCAAACTGGTTGTCTGAAAAAGGAGAAGTTAGTTATGAGTAATATAAATAATACAAAAGAGCAGTATGAATTAAACCGTGAACTGGCACAGATGTTAAAGGGTGGTGTCATCATGGATGTCACAAATGCCGAGCAGGCAAAAACCGCAGAGGCAGCAGGAGCATGTGCGGTTATGGCATTAGAGCGGATCCCGGCGGATATCAGAGCGGCAGGCGGTGTGGCAAGAATGAGTGATCCGAAGCTGATCAGGGAGATTCAGGGTGCGGTTTCCATTCCGGTTATGGCAAAATGCCGAATCGGTCATTTTGCGGAGGCACAGATCTTACAGGCATTAGAGATCGATTACATTGACGAGAGTGAAGTGCTTTCTCCGGCAGATGATGTTTACCACATTGACAAGACAAAATTTCAGGTGCCGTTTGTCTGCGGAGCAAAAAATTTAGGAGAGGCACTCAGAAGAATCGCTGAGGGTGCATCGATGATCCGTACCAAAGGGGAACCGGGAACCGGTGATGTGGTTCAGGCGGTACATCATATGAGACTGATCAACTCCGAGATCGCGGCAGTTGCGGCAAAACGTGAAGATGAACTTTTCGAGGCAGCAAAACAGCTTCAGGTTCCATATGATCTAGTAAAATATGTGCATGACCACAAAAAACTTCCGGTTGTAAATTTTGCGGCAGGCGGTGTGGCAACTCCGGCAGATGCAGCATTGATGATGCAGCTTGGTGCCGAGGGCGTATTTGTAGGTTCGGGTATTTTTAAATCCGGCAATCCGGCAAAACGTGCAGCAGCAATCGTACAGGCAGTGACCAATTACAATGATGCAAAACTGATTGCAGAGTTATCTGAAGATTTAGGAGAAGCGATGGTCGGCATAAACGAGGACGAGATACAGCTGCTTATGGCAGAGCGTGGGAAATAAATTGCTCAGAAATGGAGATTAGTGTGAAAAATAAGATTTTTCACACGCAGGATTTGTGCTTACGCACAAACTTGAGATGCGCAAAAAACAGCGCAAGAATGGAGAATATCATGTCAGAAAAAGTATCAATCGGAATCCTTGCGGTGCAGGGCGCATTTGCGGAGCATCGGGCGATGCTTGACGGGCTTGGCGCGGATACATTCCTGATCCGTCAGAAAAAGGATTTGGAAGAGTCTGTGCAGAATGGCGGACTGCAGGGGATCGTGCTTCCCGGAGGTGAAAGCACGGTACAGGGAAAACTGCTTAGAGATCTTGGCATGTCTGACCAGTTAAAAGAACTGATCGAAGCGGGTACACCGGTGCTTGCGACCTGTGCAGGGCTGATCCTTTTAGCAGAGCGTGTTTCCAACGATGACAGAGCGTATTTAAAAACCCTGCCGGTAAGCGTGAAGCGCAACGCCTATGGCAGACAGCTCGGAAGCTTTGTCACGGACGCAGAGATTGCACACATTGGAACTTACCGGATGAATTTTATCCGTGCACCATATATTGATGAAATTTTAAATCCGCAGGTGGAGACATTGGCGATAGTGGATGGCAATACGGTAGCAGTCCGCTACAAAAACCAGCTTGCGCTCAGTTTTCACCCGGAAGTGAGTGAAGATGCAAGGGTGCACGCGTATTTCTTAAATGAAATCGTGCAGGGTGTATAAGAAAGAAAAAATTGGCGAAGTGAACGGAAAATGAAAGAAATTCATCCATTTTTACCGAAGTCTAATGGAGATTTAGAAGAGAATGGGCGAAAGCGTTATAAGGATGAAGCCAATAGCCCGCGAAAATGAAAAAATCAGGGCGAAAACAGGAGAACAGAAGATGTTTTCGCCCGAAATGGCTGTGAAAATGTTAAAAAGAAAGAAGAAATGGGCGAAAGAGACTTGGACAAAGGAACTTTCGCCCATTATATATTGAGGATAGCAGGATGCATGTTATTAAGCTTCCAAAATCAGGAAAAAGGTCCCGCGAAATAGAATTTTTAGAAACAAATAATACTTGACATAAAAAAATTTTTTTACTAGTATACTTAGGAAACTAAATAATTAAGATGGATGTAAATAACAAAACAACAAACACGAAAGGACAATAAATCTTGCAGACAGGAAAATTGATTAACGGGATCTCAAACCGGCTACGCAGGCGCTCACAGGTGGTACAGAAAAGAATCGGTATCAGCGGCGCACAGGGAAATGTGCTCGATTATATCTTAGTGGAATCGGAAAATCATCCGGTATATCAGAAAGAAATTGAAAAAGAATTTGGACTCCGACCGCCGACAGCGACAGAATTGCTGCGCACGCTCGAGGGAAAAGGGCTGATCGTGCGCGTGCCGGAGGAAAATGACGCCCGCTATAAAAGAATCGTATTTCAGGACAAAGCGGCAGGCATCAAAGATGCGCTTCGCGCGGAGATTGAAGAGTCCGAAGCGTTGCTCCTGCGGGGAATTTCAAAAGAGGAAAAAGAAATCTTTTTGAGAGTGGCACAGAAAATGCTGGAAAATCTGGATTCTGACTAAACTGCCCCCGTTAAAGTATGTATATATCGGTGTAGAAATGGTAATTCGTGTGAAAGCGTTTTTTCATGAAAAACCACCGAAAGAAAGGAGAAAAAATGAACGAAAATGAACTGATGAGCAGCCTTCCCGTCCCGAAGGCGGTTGCAAAGATGGCGATCCCGAGTGTGATCAGCAGTCTGGTAACAGTTGTATACAACATGGCAGATACTTTTTTTGTCGGACAGACCGGCGATCCGCTGCAGGTGGCGGCAGTCAGCCTGACAAACCCGATCTTTATACTGTTTATGGCATTTGCCAACATGTTTGGAATGGGCGGCAGTGCGGCTGCATCCATGGCGATGGGCGAGAAAAATGAAAAAAGAATGAAACAGGTATCCGCGTTTGTGACATATGCATCCCTGATCGTCGGTGTAGCACTTGCAGTCATTTTAATGGTATTTATGACGCCAGTTTTAAATATGTTCGGAGCAAACGAGCAGACGTTTCTCTATGCAAAAGGATACACTTTTCACATTGCATACGGGGCGCCGTTTATCATCTGGTCTGCAGCGGTAAGTTTTGTTGTGCGCGCGGAGGGTGCAAGCAAGGAGGCAATGATCGGCAGTATGATCGGCACCGTCGCCAATATCGTGTTAGATCCGGTGTTGATCAGCGGTATGGGGATGGGAGCTGTGGGAGCCGCAGTTGCGACGACAATCGGAAATATTTTGGCAGGCATCTATTACCTGTGGTATTTTTTAAAGAAAAGTAAATGTTTTTCCATCTCCATCAAATATTTTACCTGCAAAGACGGCATTTTGAGCGGAGTATGTGTGACCGGACTGCCGACCGCTGTTTTTTCCGTGCTGATGAGTGTGTCCACGATCGTGTTAAACCAGATCTTAGTGGCATACGGCAATGCGCCGGTGGCGGCGATCGGCATCGTGTTTAAGGCAAACATGTTTATCACATTTTTACAGATGGGACTGGCAAACGGAGTGCAGCCGCTTCTGGGATATAACTATGGTTCTGGAGATCACAAGCGGTTTGTTTCCGTGGAACGGTATACAAAAAAATGCTGTGTCATTGTCGGCATTTTAGCTACGGCGCTGTTTTTTGTTTTACGGGAGCCGATCATAAGGCTGTTCATCAGTGACGGGGAAGTTGTGTATTATGGCGTGAAAATGCTGATCGCCTACATGCTTTCCGGGCCGGTCATAGGGCTGTTATTTGTCAATATGAACTGTATGCAGTCAGTAGGAAATTCATTTCCGGCGACGATACTTTCCGTTATGCGTCAGGGACTGCTTCTGATACCGCTTTTGTACCTGTTAAATGCGTGTATGGGGTTAAACGGTGTCATTTACGGACAGGCATTTACGGATTATGCAGCAGTTATTTTGTCGGCTGTTTTATGGAGGAGAATCAGAAGACGGATTGAAAGACGGTAAGATCGGGCGTATAATAAAGGTGAACGAGCAATTTTGAAACCGGCAGTTATGAAAATTAGTAGGATGAATTTCGTATTTGTCGCATATTATCTCAACTGTAAAAATTGGCATATTGAATTGCAGATTTGCCGTATGATGAATCCTGGGTATAAAAGACCTATGGAGATGGAGGGGAGGAGCGTTATGATCGGTGGCGTGGATGGATACAAATGGAATATCACAGATTCCTATGATAATAATATAAATCAGCGGAATAATGTTAATAATAAAGATGAGCTGGGACAAAAAGGCGTGCTCGACGCGGATGTCAATAATAAAGATGAGCTGGGGAAAAAAGGTGCGGTTGATAAATCTAAGACCACGGAATGCCAGACCTGTAAAAACCGCAAATATGTCGACGGATCAGATGAAGCAAATGTATCGTTTAAGAGTGCCGCGCATGTTTCCCCGCAGGCTGCATCATCGGCAGTCCGTGCGCATGAGGGGCAGCATGTATCCAATGCCTACAGCAAGGCATCCGAGAAAAATGGCAGGGTGATTTTGGCATCTGTGCAGATTCATACTTCGATCTGTCCGGAGTGCGGGAGGTCGTATGTGTCAGGCGGAGTGACCAATACGCAGATCAAATACTACAATGAATCAAATCCGTACCAGAAGGATTTAAAGGTAACCGACGGGATAAAGGCACGGGGCGATCATGTGGATATGCAGGTGTAGGGGATTGAAGCATGCAGTTCGTGTTGACTAATTTGTATAACAGCTGATAAAATGATTGGGAAAATTACGGTATCTGATTCATTCATCTGCAGAGCATTTGGTGAAAAAGATATGACGGTAATTGTGTTGAACAATTTTAATATAAATGAATAAAAACTCTGACGGCAAGGATGATCCGAGCAGGAATAGTTAAGAAATAAGGATTTACAGAACCATCTTTCTGACAGATTGCCCGAAAGATGGTTTTTTGCGTTGAAAATAACAGGAGGATAGCATGTTAAAGGTAGCAGTATACGGAAAGGGCGGTATTGGAAAATCCACAGTGACTTCCAATCTTGCAGCAGCTTTTGCAAATATGGGAAAACGTGTCATTCAGATCGGATGCGATCCGAAAGCGGATTCCACCATTAATTTACTTGGTGGTGAGCCACTTCGTCCGGTAATGAATTATATGAGGGAAGAGGACGAGGAGCCGGATGAGCTGGCGCAGATTTCAAAGGAAGGCTATGGAGGAATCCTCTGCATTGAGACGGGCGGACCGACACCGGGACTTGGCTGTGCGGGGCGTGGAATTATTGCGACTTTTCAGCTTCTTGAAGATATGGAACTATTCGAACATTATAAACCCGATGTGGTTTTGTATGATGTATTAGGTGATGTTGTGTGCGGTGGATTTGCAGCACCGATTCGTGAGGGATATGCGGATAAGGTTCTGATCGTTACATCCGGTGAAAAAATGGCACTGTATGCTGCCAACAATATTTCCAGTGCAGTCAGAAATTTTGAGGATCGCAGTTATGCCCGGGTATTTGGCATCGTGTTAAATCACAGAAATGTAGAAAATGAGAAAGAAAAAGTACAGGCATTTTCAGAAAAGATCGGGGTGCCGATTGTGGGAGAAGTGCCGCGAAGTAATGAAATTATTCACTGGGAAGAGCAGGGAAAGACTGTGATCGAAGGAGATCCGGCCTCTGAAATCAGCAGATGTTTCTTTGATCTTGCCACATTGTTATGGAAAGAAGAGGAAAACGCATGAGACAGGAAGCATATTTTTGTACGGTAAAAGAGCTGGATGAGCTTGGAAAAAATAACATTCCCAGACAGCTTATTTCCCATACACATCTGATCTACAGTTCCCCTGCAACGCTGGCATTCAATTCTCCGGGAGCAGAAGGATTTGGTGTCAAACGTGCAGGTCTGGCGGTTCCGGATTCTGTTATGTTGATCGTGTCTCCGGGATGCTGTGGCCGCAATACCTCGGTGCTTAGTTCGATGCGGGCCTATCAGGACCGTTTTTATTATCTGTTGATGGATGAGACGGATATTGTGACCGGAAGGCACCTGAAAAAGATCCCTAAGGCAGTAGCGGAAATATGCGAAGGACTTAAGAAAAAGCCGTCTGTTGTGATGATATGTATTACCTGTGTGGATGCGCTGCTTGGCACGGATATGGAGCGTGTCTGTCATAAGGCAGAGGAATATGCAGGGGTTCCGGTAAGGCCATGTTATATGTATGCACTGACCAGAGAGGGCAGAAAACCACCGATGGTGCATGTGCGGCAGTCCGTTTATTCGTTGCTGGAACCGAAAAAGAAAAAAGGAAATGTGGTGAATTTACTGGGATATTTTTCACCGCTTACGGATGACTGTGAGCTGTATGATCTGCTTCATGGGGCAGGAGTAAAAACAATCCATGAGATTTCCAGGTGCAAGGATTATGCACAGTATCAGACCATGTCGGAAGCAAATTTTAATCTGGTTCTGCATCCGGAAGCGCGCTTTGCGGCAGAGGATTTTCATGACCGGCTGAAAATTCCATATATCGAGCTGCGCAGATTATATCAGATCGATAAAATTGCCAGTCAGTATCGTGCTCTTGCCGCTGCACTGGGTGTGGAATTTGAGGATGAAATACCGCGTAAGGCAGCAGAGGAGGCGGTAGAAAAATTCAGGAAAATACATCCGGATGCAGTATTTGCCGTCGGAGAATGGATGAACGGAGATCCGTTCGAACTGGCACTTGCATTGGTACACTATGGATTTCGTGTGTCGGAGATTTATGGAACATTATCCGGTGAAAACTTTGTCTATGTAAAACAACTGGCAAAAATCAGTCCGGATACGAAAGTTTTTTCCAATCTGGAACCGACCATGCTGTATTATGACAAAAGTCAGTCCGGCGTCAATATGACCATAGGAAAAGATGCCGGCTATTATCATAAAGAATGTTCCAATGTGCTCTGGAATGAAGAACGGCAGCCATACGGTTATGCCGGTGTGCGCAGACTGTTTGAGGCATTGGCGGAGGTATAACACAATGAGAGGACTGAGAAAATATCTGACACCATTTGCACCGGATCAGTCAGGTGCGGTGTCTGTATTATATGAATTTGGCGGTATTATCGTCATTTGCGATGCCGGTGGTTGTACCGGAAATATCTGTGGATTTGATGAGCCGCGGTGGTTTGAGAGCAAAAGCGCACTGTTTAGTGCAGGGCTTCGCGATATGGATGCAATTCTCGGCCGTGATGACAGGCTGGTGGCAAAGCTTGCAGATGCCGTGACAAAACTGGATGCAAAGTTTGCAGCGATTATCGGGACGCCGGTTCCGGCCGTTATCGGAACGGATTACCATGCCTTAAAGCGTATGACGGAGAAAAAAGTGGATCTGTCGATTCTGACTGTGGATACGGATGGAATGGAATTGTATGACAAGGGGGAAGAAAAAGCCTGGAAGGAACTGTTTTTGGTATTTGCAGGTGAAAAAGAAGACGTGATTTTGGGCAGAATCGGGATACTTGGCATGACACCACAGGATATCAGTGATCTGCGTGCAGCAGACCGTATCCGGGAGCATTTTGCGGCAGAAGGAAAAACTGCTGTCTGCTTTGGAATGGGAAATGGACTTGATGATGTAAAATCGGTTTCCAATGTGGAAAAAAATATCGTGGTATCGCCGGCCGCTTTAGAGGCAGCGAAATATCTGGAACGAACATATGGAACACCGTACGAGACAGGCTATCCGCTGGTGGATGAACTGGTTTACGATATGGATTATCATGGGAAAAAGGTACTTATTGTACAGCAGCAGGTGATCGGATCTGCAATCCGGGAAGAGATACAAAAAAAAGCAAAGGATGCACAGGTGACAGTTGCAAGCTGGTTTATGATAAAGCCAGAGCTTTGCAGTGACACAGATCTGCATCTGCGGGATGAAGAAGATTATATAAGGCTGGTGGAAAACATGGAATATGATGTGATTTACGCGGATCCATGTATGAAGCGTATGACACCGGAATTTGACGGAATCTTTGTGGATACGATACATTTTGCGGTGTCGGGGCATCTTGCAGAGATGAGATAACAGTTGCCGGTTGTCTTGTAAGATGTGACCCGCAATAAGGGAGTGTACGATTGGAGAAAAGTGTGTATAAGAATGAGATGACCTGGCGCATCCGGGTATACGGTATCGTTCAGGGTGTTGGTTTCCGGCCAACGGTAAGCCGCCATGCGACAAACCATGGAATTTGCGGAACTGTTTGCAATAAAGGACCCTATGTGGAAATTTATGCACAGGGGACAAAAGAACAGATCGATGGATTTTTAAACAGTCTGAAAGAACATCCACCGAAGCGTGCGGCTGTTTTGAAGATAAATACAGAGAATATCACCGCAGATACAACAGAACAGTTTGAACATTTTGACATTATCGAAAGTGAAAAAACAAAAGGGGAAATCTTTATTTCCCCGGATATTGCAATCTGCGATGAGTGCAAGGCAGAAATGTTTGACCCGAAAGACAGACGGTATCTGCATCCGTTTATCAACTGCACCTGCTGTGGACCAAGGCTTACGATTCTGGATGCTCTGCCGTATGACAGGGAACGCACAAGTATGAAAGAGTTTCCGATGTGCCCGGACTGTGCAAAAGAATACACGGATGAGAAAACCAGGCGGTATGACGCGCAGCCGGTGTGCTGCAACCAATGTGGACCACAGGTGTACCTGATCGGCAGACCCGAGCGGGGACGTGCCGCAATTACATATACACGCCGGCTTATTCGTGAAGGCAAAATTGTAGCAATCAAGGGAATCGGAGGGTTTCATCTGTGCTGTGATGCTACAAATGAAGAAGTGGTCTGCCGTCTTAGAACATTAAAAAACCGCCCGGCCAAGCCCTTTGCAGTTATGGCAAAAGATGAATCGGTTGTAAAACGGGAATGTGTGGTGACGCCGGAGCAGGAGGCGATTCTTACCGGACATCAGAAACCGATTCTGTTACTGGACAGACGAAGCGATGGCGGGCTGGCATTTTCGGTGGCACCGAACAATCCAAAAGTTGGTGTGATGCTTCCATATGCACCGGTGCAGTTATTGATTTTTCAGTATGATGATGGTATCGAGATGCCGGATCTTCTGGTGATGACCAGTGGAAATACTTCCGGTGCACCGATCTGTCGTGAGGATGAGGAAGCTGTTGCCGAATTATCCCATTTGTGTGATGCGATGCTGTCACATAACCGCCAAATCAGGATACGGGCAGATGATACGGTGATGGATTTTTACAGAAATGAACCGTACATGATCCGGCGTTCCAGAGGCTATGCACCGCTGCCGTTTATGACAAAAGCAGACTGGAAAGGACAGGTGCTCGCGGTTGGCGGGGAATTGAAAAATACCTTTTGCATAGGTGTGGACAACAGGTTTTATCCGTCACCATATGTGGGAGATCTGGAGGACTTAAGAACGGTAAAGGCATTGCAGGAGACAATACACCGGTTTCAGACATTGCTGGAAGTAAAGCCACAGGCTGTGGTCTGTGATCTGCACCCAAAATACAATTCTACGGTTGTAGCGGAAGAACTTGGATATCCGGTGATAAGAGTGCAGCATCATTATGCACACATATTATCGTGTATGACAGAAAATGACTGTCATGATCCGGTCATCGGAGTCGCTTTTGACGGAACCGGATATGGAACGGATGGCACGATCTGGGGCGGAGAGATCCTGCTGGCGGATTATGGGAATTTTACAAGATTCGGAAGTATTACCCCGTTTTTACAGATGGGGGGCGATGCTTCTGCAAAAGAGGGCTGGCGTATTGCGGTCTCTATGATTTACGGATATACGAAAGATCGCAAAAGGGCATGGGAGATCATGGAAACACTGGGTCTTTGCAGCGAACAGGAAAGCAGGGTACAGTTCACCATGGCAGACCGGAAGATCAATGCGGTGGCTTCAACCAGTGCAGGACGGCTTTTTGATGCCGTCAGTGCGATACTCGGGATCAGGCGCAGGTCAGGATTTGAAGGGGAAGCATCGACGGCATTGCAGTTTGCAGCAGAGGCATACGAGCAGCAGAACCTCTCAAATATCTCACAGGAGCAAAAGGAAAATAAGGATATACTGCTGCATGAAACAAAAGAGCGTTTCGTTTTAAATACACAGATGTTGGTGCAGCAGATTACAGAAGCAAAAATGCGGGGCGAAGACACCGGGATGCTGGCATATCGGTTTCATCAGGTACTGGCAGAAATGATTACAGCTGCCTGTATCAAAGCAAAAGAAAGCAGTGGCAGGGATAAAGTTGCCTTAAGCGGTGGCGTATTCCAAAACCGGTTACTGCTGCGTCTGACAGAAGAACGACTGTTACAGGAAGGATTCGAAGTGCTGCGGCACCGTATGATTCCGCCGAATGACGGAGGAATTGCAATCGGACAGGCAGCATATGGGATGTATCAATTACAGAAATAGGAGGATAAAAAGATGTGTGTAGGTTTATCAGCTAAGGTAGTAAAAATCAGTAATGGCACGGCGGTCATTGATGCAGGCGGTGCCAAAAGAGAGGTTTCTTCCCAGCTTCTGGAAGATCTGGAGCCGGGAGATTATGTTATGGTGCATGCAGGTGTAGCAATTGCAAAAATCACCGATGAGGACGACAGTGAAACCGAGCAGCTCATGGAGGAATTTTTATAATGAAAACAGCCAGAGAGATCATTGAAAATTATGATGGCCCGGATGTGCGGATCATGGAAGTGTGCGGTACGCACACACATGAGATTTTCCGGCTGGGAATCCGTAAACTGCTGCCAAAACAGGTAGAATTGATTTCCGGACCGGGATGTCCGGTATGTGTAACACCGGTTAGTTTTATAGATGAAGCTATTTATCTGGCATTGGAAAAAGGAGTTACAATCTGTACATTTGGTGATCTGGTGCGAGTGCCGGGAACTAATATGAGCCTTGCGGGAGCCAGAGAACAGGGAGCGAAAATCCATGTTGTGTATTCTCCGGCAGATGCCGAAAAATATGCCGGAGAACATCCGGATGAGCAGGTGACATTTCTGTCGGTCGGATTTGAGACAACGACACCGGCAGGATGTCTTTCCGTAAAGGCGGCAAGAGAAGATGGACTGGATAATTACTCTATATTGGTGGCAAACAAAACCATGCCTCAGGCGTATGAGGCATTAAAGGACAGTGCAGATGTATTTTTATATCCGGGACATGTCAATGCCATTACGGGAACACGTCTTTGCGAAGCTCTGACCGAAGAAGGGGTCAGCGGTGTTGTGGCAGGATTTACGGCAAAAGAACTGATGACAGCACTGGCGGTTGCGCTGGTAAAATTCCAGGAAGGAAAGCCATTTTTTGTAAACTGCTATCCGCGAGTGGTGACACAGGATGGAAGCAGGGAGGCACAGCTGCTTGTAGATGAGATGATGGAAGCCTGTGACTGCGAATGGAGAGGGCTGGGTGTTATTCCGAAATCCGGCATGAAATTAAGACAGGAGTGGCAGGAGTTCGATGCACGTCTCAAATATCAGATGCCGAAAATTGAAGGAAAACCAAATCCGGCCTGCCGCTGCGGCGATGTACTTCAGGGGAAATGCAAACCATCCGATTGTAAAGTATTTGGAAAAGGCTGTACACCGCAGCATCCGATCGGCGCCTGCATGGTGTCCGGTGAGGGAGCCTGCGCTGCATGTTATCAGTATTCATAAGAAAGAAGGAAAAAACATCATGGAAAATAAAACAGTAACGATGGCACATGGTGCCGGTGGAAAGCAGACATCCGAATTGATTGATCAGGTGTTTAAGGCACATTTTGTAAACAATGATCTGACGGCAGATGATGCAGCGGTATTAGTTCCGCCGGCAGGAAGAATGGCAGTATCTACAGATGGGTTTATTGTATCTCCGGCATTTTTTCCGGGGGGAAATATCGGCAAACTGTCTATCTGCGGAACGGTAAATGATTTTGCCTGTATGGGCGCAAAACCGCTCTATACGATGAGGAAAGTCATTCTTCCGATTATTATGCCAATCGTATTATCTGTCATTGTATTGAACTTTAACGGACTTTTATCAGAATATGACTTATCCGTATTTTTATATCATCCATCCTATCAGCCGCTTGGAATCGTGATCAAGCTGGCAACGGATGAGACAGCGACCATAGATGCACAGGCAATGGCATTTGTTTATACGGTAGTGCTTATGATCATTTCTACGATTGCACTTTGGCTTGGCAGATATGACGGACTTGGAAAGATAAAATCTTTTTTTACAAAAAAGAAAAACGGGGGTAAAAATTAAATGGAATCGATCATTGAATTAAGAAAAAAAACAGGTGTTCTGGTTGCCGCCCACAGAGGAACCAGTGGGGGAAATATTCCGCCAAACTCGATTGCGGCTTTTGATATTGCACTCAAGGAGGGCGCAGACATTTTAGAGATGGATCTGTTTCAAAGTATCGATGGCGAATTGTTTGTATTCCACACAGGAATGGAACCGAGCCATCTTGACAGACATATCAGGATTGAACGGTATACAGCCGGGGAGATCAGACAGATGAGACTCTGTAACAGTGATCTGCAGCAGACATTTCTGCCGGTAAATTCATTTGATGATGTGTTAGAGCATTTGAAGGGAAAATGTAAACTGAATCTTGACAGAAGCATCAATATTATTGAACCGGTTATGAAAGCAGTAAAGAAACATGGAATGGAAGATCAGATTTTAATGAAGAGTGATCCTTCTGACCAATCTTTGAAATTAATTGAAGCTTATGCACCAACGATCGATTATATGCCAATTTTCATGGAAGAGGATTTTGCCTCTGATAAAATTGAAAAAATGAACATCAATTATATAGGGGCAGAGATTGTGTTTGAAAAAGAAACATCTCCGGTGATCCAGGAATCTTATCTGGAAATGCAGAAGAAATATCCGGTTATCGGTGATGTCAGAGGACTTGGCGGTATGATCGGTATCGAATTCGTAAAAGATCAGGAAACCGACCCGGAAGGCAGCGTAAGGGAGTAGGAGCCATCCACGCCGGCAGCCGTCGCAATCATCGGCTTCGATCCCTCGACCATGATCGTCGCACCGATCACGGGCTCTCCGTCGGAGGAGACGACCTTACCCGTCAGGGTCAGCTTATTGGAGGCCGGTTTCGACGCGGTTTGCGCCTGCAAAGACACGCAACCGACCAACAGCAGGATTAGTAGTGCTAATTTTTTCATACGAAAATCTTATATCAGTTTTACAGCGGCGGTTAACTGAAAAAACCGGAGGAGGCCCGCTTATGCGGCCGCTCCCCCGGTAATCGAAAGAAGGTTGCTACTTAACGTTGTTGATCTCGTAGGCAACCAGACCGACACCCGACAAGAGGTTGTAAACACGGCAACTCAGCTCGCCTTCGTCGTTCCCGCTGCCTTCGGCAATCACGCTGATGGCAAGACCGCCCGTTCCGTTAGGGTTGGCCGTCGATACCTTGCCGTCAAAAATATCCTTGCCGACAAAGGCAACCTTGTAGTCCTTGCCCGAAACCTCGAGCAACTGCGTGTAGAGGTAAATCTTATCCGCGGTAGCGCCGTTCGTACCGATCTCGGTACTGTAAAATGCGCTTCCCGCCAGATAATTCACCCCATTGAACGTGAAGGGTTGGCTCTGGAGCAACTTGCGGACGTCGCCGGTCTCCTTAAACATT
>ENA-UESU01001476-UESU01001476.1-human-gut-metagenome-genome-assembly--contig:-NODE-1476-length-16633-cov-3.893936_pt1 | contig 16633 bp, 13 predicted proteins | sample MGYA00243007_ERZ508008 | MGnify/ENA primary metagenome ERZ508008 (study PRJEB26167, sample SAMN06115399) | human gut metagenome | host: Homo sapiens | place: China:Henan | collected 2016-06-23...
CTGGAACTGGCTGCGCTCCTGCTGGCACTCCACCACCGTGCCGGTGGGCTTGTGGATGAGCCGCACGGCGGAGGAGGTCTTGTTGATGTGCTGGCCGCCCGCGCCGGAGGAGCGGAAAACCTGCATCTCGATGTCCGCCGGGTTGAGCTCGAAGTCCACCTCGTCCACCTCGGGCAGCACCGCCACCGTGGCGGTGGAGGTGTGGATACGCCCGCCCGACTCGGTCTCAGGCACCCGCTGCACCCGGTGGACGCCGCTCTCGAATTTCAGACGGGACCAGGCTCCGTCTCCCTCAATTGTAAAGCAGATTTCCTTCACGCCACCCAGTTCCGTCTCGTTGACCGAGTCCACCTCCACGCGCCAGCGGCGGGCATCGGCGTACATGGAGTACATGCGGAACAGGGAGTGGGCGAACAGGGCCGCCTCCTCCCCGCCCACTCCGGCGCGGATCTCCACGATGACGCTCTTGTCGTCGTTGGGGTCCCGGGGCAGAAGCAGCACCTTGATCTCCTCCTCCAGCCGGGCCAGCTCCTCCCTGGCCTGCTGGTACTCCTCCTGGGCCAGCTCCTTCATATCCGGGTCGCCCATCAGGGCCTCGGCATCCTCCAGATCCTGCCGGCGGCGCTGGTAGGCCCGGTAGGCCATGACCACCGGCTCCAGCTCCCGCTGCTCCTTGTTGAGCCTGGCCACCAGCGCGGGGTCTTCATAGGTCTCCGGCGCGCTCAGGCGGGCCTCCACATCGGCATAGTGGAGATCCAGGGCGCGCAGCTTTTCCATCATTTCCAAGTCATATCACCTGTCAAACAAAAAGGACTTTACCAGTGCAAAGGGTTCCCGAATATACATCTTCAGCCGGGAGGGCAGGTGGCTGGTGGGCGCGGCCAGGGTGGAGATCTCCCCAAAGCCCGCCCGCTCCGCCAGCATCCTGGCCCGGGTCAGGTGAAAGCCGTTGGACACCAACAGCACTCCGTCCGAGGTGTCGATCCCCTCCCGGTCCAGCAGCCGTCTGGAATAGTCTAAATTTTGGGCGGTGTTGTGGGAGTCCGGCTCCAGGAGCACCTTCTCCTCCTCCACTCCGTGGGCGGTGAGATAGTCGGCCATGGCCTGGGCCTCGCTGGTGGGCTCGTCCGGCCCCTGGCCGCCGGAGACCACCACCGTCATATCCGGGTGGTCCTCCAGATAGTCCAGGGCCTCATCCAGCCGGTCCCGCAGCAGCACTGAGGGCCCGTCCTGACGCACCTGACAGCCCAGGATCACCATGACCTCCGGCTCCCCCTGGATGTGGTCGTATGCGCCGTACATCACACAGGCGAACAGGCCGCAGAAGGACAGAACTCCCACCAGGATCAAAGCCAGCAGAGCCCGGATCCACCCGGCAAGGTATTTTCCTTTATCCTTTCTCTGCTTCAATTGGTTTTACCCCCTCGCCTCTTCCAGCTGGGCGGACAAGGTCTCCCAGCGGTCATAGAGCCCCTGGAGCTCCGCCTCCAGAGCCTCCCGCTGCTCGTACAGCTCCTGAAGCTTCAGATAGTCCGCGGAGGCCTCCTCGATCTGGAGGGAGAGGGCGTCCATGGCCTCCTCCGCCTTGGCCACCGCCCGCTCGGCGGCGGTCACCTCTTTTTCCAGGTTCTTGGTCCCGCCGGGCCGCTTGGGCTTCTCTTTTTTCCGCTCCGGCTCCGCCGCCTTTGTTGGCGCGGGGACGGCGTCTGAGGCCGCCTGCCCCGCCGCGCCACGGGCCCGGGCCGCCTGGAACTCCTGATAGGTCCCGCGGAAATCCGTGATCTGCCCATTTTCCAACAGCCAGATCCGGCTGGCAAAGCGGTCAATAAAATACCGGTCATGGGAGACGAAGAGCAGATTTCCCTCGTACTCCTCCACCGCCTCCTCGATCCACTCCCGGCTCTGGATGTCCAGGTGGTTGGTGGGCTCGTCCAGCACCAGCAGGTTGATTTTTTCGTCCATCAGCATACACAGGCGCAGGCGGCTCTGCTCGCCGCCGGACAGGGCGGATACCGGTTTGAACACGTCCTCGCCCCGGAATTTGAAGGCGGCCAGCCGGTTCCGCGCCGACTGGGCGGTGCAGTCCTGGGCGTAGATCAGGGTGTCCACCAGGCTGCGCTCCGGGTGGTCGAAGTGGACGTGCTGCGGCAGGTATCCCACCTTTACAGTCGGCCCCATCCGAACCTTTCCGCCATCCGGGACCTCCTCACCCAAGATCATTTTCAGCAGCGTGGTCTTACCGCTTCCGTTGTCCCCGATCAGGGCAATGCGCTCTCCTCCGGCCACCTCCAGCCCCAGGCCGGAGAAGAGGGTGCGCCCGCCAAAGGCCTTGGTTAGGCCCTTGATGGTCAGCACCTCGTCCCCGCGGAACTCCCGCTCGCCGAAGCGGACCTCCATCTTCCGCTCCTTTTTGGGGCGGTCGGCGGTGCGCATCCGCTCGATGCGTTTCTCCATGGACTGGGCACGTTTGAATATCTTATCGTTGCCGGAGTAAGCCCAGATGCGCAGCTGCTCGGCGGCCTTCTCCAGCTGCTCGATCTTAGCCTGTTCCTTTTCGTACTGGCGCAGCTGCTCCTCATATCGCCGCTCTTTCTCCACAGCGTAGAATGAGTAGTTGCCGGAGTAGAACTCCGCCTTTCCCACTTTGATCTCGATGATCCGATCCACCACGCTGTCCAGGAAATACCGGTCATGGGAGACGGTGAGCATGGTCCCCTTGAATTTTCCCAGATACTCCTCCAGCCACTCGGTGGCCCGCAGGTCCAGATGGTTTGTCGGCTCGTCCAGCAACAGGATGTCGTTGTCCTCCAGGATCAGGCGGGCCAGGTTCACCCGGGTCTTTTCCCCGCCGGACAGGCTTTCAAACAGCTGCTCCCGCATAGCCTGCGGGATGGACAGTCCGTTGCACACCTTGTTGATCCTGGTGTCCGTCTCATAGCCGCCGGCTGTCTCATAGGCCGCCGTGAGCTTATCATACCGGGACATCAGGGCCGGGTCTGTGCCGGAGGCCATCTCCCGGGTGAGCCGGGCCAGCTCCTCCTCCATCTTTCGCAGGGGCTCAAAGGCGGTGGCCAGCACATCCTCCACGGTATAGCCCGCCGGATAGACCGGGATCTGGGAGATCAGCCCCATCCGCTTTCCCGGGGCGATCATCACCTCGCCCTCGTCATAGTCCATCGCGCCAGTGAGGATGCGCAGCAGCGTGGTCTTGCCACAGCCGTTGGGCCCCAGCAGCCCCACCCGCTCCCCAGTGTCCACCTGGAAGGTGAGCCCATCTAAAATTTTCGTGCCAACCTCAAACTCTTTCACCAGGTTGGAGACAGATATGTCGATCATAGCGTCCTCTTTGGTTTGATTGATGTGCCCCTCCCTGACTGAAGGGGCGGCAGTTTTTTCTTATTGCTCCGGCGTCAGCTCCAGAAGCTGGTCCACCAGCTCCTCCATCCGCATCCCCCGGGATGCCTTGACCAGGATGGTGCTGTCCGGCCGGATCAGCCCTGGGAGGATCTCCCGGGCGGCCTTCTTGTCCGCGCAGGGATAGACGGCGGTCATGCCGGCAGACTGTGCCCCCTCCGCCAGGTAGCGGGCCTGATCGCCCACCGCAACCAGGCAGTCGATCTTCCGCTTGCCCAGGTACTCCCCCACTCCGGTGTGGAGGGCGGGCGAGTAAGGCCCCAGCTCGAACATATCCCCCAAGACCGCCAGCTTCCAGGCGCTGCGGCTGTCCGCCAGCACACTGATGGCCGCCCGCATGGACTGGGGATTGGCGTTGTAGGTGTCGTCCAGAATGGTGATCCCGTTCCCCCGCTGCACCAGATTCATCCGCATCCGGGTGGGGACGAAGCGGGCGATCCCCTGCTCGATCTCATCGGCTGTCAGGCCGAAGTGCTCCCCCACCGCCGCGGCGATGAGGGTGGGATAGATCATGTGGCTGCCCAGGGCGGGGATGCACACCTCCCGGTCCATGGCCGGCGTGGTGAGGCGGCTGCGCAGGGAGTCCAGCCCCTCGCTGCTGGCCGACTGGGCCCGGTACTCCAGGCCCTCCCCGCTGCCGCAGAACACCGCGGGCACCGGGGTCCGGCCCCGAAGGGTGGACAGGAGGGCGTCGTCCCCGTTGAGGATCAGCAGGCCGTTTTCCTTGCGGATGTGGGGCAGCAGCTCACACTTGGCCCGGAAGATGTTCTCCCGGCTGCCCAGCCGCTCGATGTGGGCGTCGCCGATGTTGGTGATGACCCCCACCTCCGGGCGGACGATGTCCCCCAGGTAATCGATCTCCCCAAACCGGTCCATCCCCATCTCCACCACGCCGATCTGAACGCTGCGGTCCAGCCGGAGCAGGGTCAGGGGCAGGCCCACGTTGTTGTTGAAGTTCCCTTCCGTCTTGAGGACCTTGTACTTCGCGGACAGGACCGAGGCGATCATGTCCTTGGCTGTGGTCTTGCCCACACTGCCCGTCACCCCCACGAAGGGGATCCGGAATTGCTCCTTGTACCAGAAGGCCAGGTCCCGCAGGGCGCGCTGGGTGTCCTCTACCTTGATGTAGAAGCGTCCCTCCTGATAGTGCTCCGGCTCCCGGGCGGTGAGGCATCCGGCGGCTCCCGCCTCCAGGGCGGAGCCGATATACGTGTGGCCGTCGAAGCGCTCCCCCACCAGGGGGAGGAACAGGGAACCGGGGTGGATGTCCCGGCTGTCTGTATCCACGCTGCTGACCGTCCGGTCCAGACTGGTTTCCGGCCCGATCAGCGTACCGCCCACGGCGGTGAGCAGGTCCCGTACTGTGATGGCTTCCATCTGCCCTTAAACTCCTTCCCGCCGGGCCTCCAGAGAGGCCTCCACGATGGTCTGACACAGGTCGGCATAGCCGATACCAACCGCCGCCGCCTCCTGGGGCACCAGGCTGGTGGGAGTCATGCCGGGCAGCGTGTTGATTTCAAGGAAATAGGGGGTCCCGTCCTCGGTCACGATGAAGTCGGCCCGGGCATAGACGGACAGGCCGATGGTGCGGAACACGGCCAGGGCCGCCTCCCCCACTGCCTTCTCCCACTCCGGTGGGATCTCTGCGGGACACACCTCCCGGGCGGCGCCGGGCTGGTACTTGTTGGCGTAGTCATAGAAGTCCGCCTGGGGGATGATCTCAATGGAGGGCAGCGCCCGGCCGTTGAGCACTGCCACCTGGATCTCACGCCCCTTGATGTACTGCTCCAGGACCGTGCGTCCGCCCAAACGGACGCTCTCCTCCAGGCCCCGGCGCAGCTCCTCCCGGGTGTGGGCGATGGTCACGCCGATGGAGGAGCCGCTGGCAATGGGCTTTACCACCGCGGGAAGGGCGGTCTCCTCCGTCAGGGCGTCCAGATTGTCCGCTGTGACGGTCACCGTCTGCCAGCGGGGGGTGCGCACCTGATCGGCCACCAGGCGCTTGGTCATATCCTTGTCCATAGCGATGGCGGAGCTGAGGCAGTTGGAGCCGGTGTAGGGCACCCCCAGCAGGTCCAGAGCGGCCTGGATGCGTCCGTCCTCTCCGCAGGCCCCGTGGAGAGCCAGATAGACCACATCCGCCCCGGCGCACAGTTCCAGCACCCCGGGACCGATGAGAGAAGGGCTCCAGTCGCTGCGGCTGGCCCGCACCTGCTCCAGGTCGGGGGCCTGAGGACTCACCTTTTTGAACGCCTGGGGGATGGGGGCCTGGAAGGGGTCCACCGTCTGATCGGTCCCCTCCATGCCGAAGAACAGGTCCACCAGGGCCACCTGGTGCCCCTTGGAACGCAGCGCCTCGCACACCATGGCGCCGGAGGACAGGGAGACATTCCGCTCCGGGCTGAGTCCGCCGGCCAATACTACGATCTTCATGTTATCAAACCACCTTTATCAAGGATCTGGATCATGTTTACAGTTTACACGCTGACCATGTATTTTATCACAATCCCCGGCAATAGACAAGCCGGAGCGTCCAATTTTGCGGAATTCTTCCGCACCGGCCGCCGGAGGGCTTCAAGAGGCGGAACGAAACAGGACAAAAAAGCCGCCCCCGGCTGGGGGCGAAGATCAACGGTCTGGAGGCCAATTTCTGCAATCAGGCTCAATGATAAGTACAGGAGAGGTTCCACCTTTATGTGTATAAAGAACATCGCCGGTCTTAACTCGTTTGTAGCCGGACGTAAGGGGACGGGAAAGGTGAAGGCGGCGGATAACATAGTCCTCCGCACCAGGGGTGAAGATGTTGATGAGACATCGAGCATACTGCTCATTTAAGAGAATGTCCTGGGCGGAGGTGTGATACAGCGAGAGCTTCACATCCTCTACATTGCCAAGCCACGCATCTATTTCCGGCTGTTTGGACCAGAAATAGATGCTGGCTGCGTCTTCCGGAACCTGTCTAAATACAATAGACCACGTCTTACCATTATCCGTCAGCATGATCTGACGGTCGGACGGCGTTGGTTCGTGTAAATAGGAGAGTTCAGGCGCTGTGTCAGGGAGATTTTCATTAAACAGGGTAACCAACTCAGAACCCTTCAAGGTCCACAGCTGCCGGTTTTCGGTCCCAACGATTGGATAAGACTCCTGATATTGATATGATATTCCGCGATATGGGCTGAGGGTCAAGAACATTGCCAAAGCAAAAAGAAGGGGAACGACGGCCCATATTATGACCAGCCATCGCCTCTGCTGTTTGTTGGCGGTGAGGTAAGCCAGAAAAAAGAAATGACGATCCATTTTGCGCCTCACTCCCTGATGCTTTCTTTTATGAACCTATTCTATCAGAGATTCCAAAAAATGCCATAGAAAAGGAGCGCCGAAGCGCTCCTTTTTCATGGTATATCAGATGCTGCGGCGCGGGACCGGATCAGGCCTTGCCGGCGCAGCCCAGGACGTGGATCAGCTTGTGTCGGACCAGATCCTTGATGTTGGCGCGGGCGGGCTTCAGGTACTCGCGGGGGTCGAACTTGTCGGGGTGCTCCTCAAAGAACTTGCGGATGGTGCCGGTCATGGTCAGGCGCAGATCGGAGTCGATGTTGATCTTACACACGGACAGCTCGGCGGCGTGGCGCAGCTCCTCCTCCGGGATGCCGATGGCGTCGGGCATCTTTCCGCCGTGCTCATTGATCATCTTCACATACTCCTGTGGCACGCTGGAGGAGCCGTGGAGCACGATGGGGAAGCCGGGCAGGCGCTTGGAGACCTCCTCCAGCACATCGAAGCGCAGGGGAGGCGGGACCAGGATGCCCTTCTCGTTGCGGGTGCACTGGGCAGGGGTGAACTTATAGGCGCCGTGGCTGGTGCCGATGGCGATGGCCAGGGAGTCGCAGCCGGTTCTGGTCACGAACTCCTCCACCTCCTCGGGGCGGGTGTAGGAGGAATCCTCGGCGGAGACCTTCACATCGTCCTCCACGCCGGCCAGGGTGCCCAACTCCGCCTCGACCACCACGCCGTGGTCGTGGGCGTACTCGACGACCTTCTTGGTGATGGCAATATTCTCCTCAAAGGGCTTGGAACTGGCGTCGATCATCACGGAGGTGAAGCCGCCGTCGATGCAGGCCTTACAGGTCTCAAAATCAGGGCCGTGGTCCAGATGCAGCGCGATGGGGATATCGGGGCACTCGATCACAGCGGCCTCCACCAGCTTCACCAGATAGGTGTGGTTGGCATAGGCGCGGGCGCCCTTGGACACCTGCAGAATCAGGGGAGCCTTCTCCTCCTGAGCAGCCTCGGTGATACCCTGAACGATCTCCATGTTGTTGACATTGAAGGCGCCGATGGCGTAACCGCCGTCATAGGCCTTCTTGAACATTTCAGTCGTGGTAACCAATGGCATATTGACCATCTCCTTGAAATATTTTTACAATTCATATTGTACCATTACCGATTGAAAAATACAAGGGTGTGTGCTACAATTTAAGCTAGAATTTTGGGCTAAGCTGATTTTGGATCCAAATTTGACACTTTAGGAGGAAGCAAACATGAAGCAACTGACCGGCGCCTGCATCATTGGCCAGTCCGGAGGTCCTACCGCAGTCATTAACGCCAGTGCTCAGGGCGTGATTCAGACCGCTTTGAAGGCTGACTGCATCACCCGCGTTCTGGGGGCCGCCCACGGAATCAAGGGCGTGCTGGAGGACAAGCTGTACGATATGGGACAGGAGGACTCCGCGGAGCTGGATCTGCTGAAGTTCACCCCCTCCTCTGCCCTGGGCTCCTGCCGCTATAAGCTGGCCGACCCCGATGTGAATGACACCGATTACCGGCGCATCCTGGAGGTATTCAAGAAGTACGATGTCCGCTACTTCTTCTACAACGGCGGAAACGACTCCATGGACACCTGCAACAAGATCTCCAAGTATATGCAGAAGGTGGGCTATGAGTGCCGCATCATGGGCGTACCCAAGACCATTGACAACGACCTGAACGGCACCGACCACTGCCCCGGCTTCGCCTCTGCCGCCAAGTACATCGCCACCTCCTGCGCCGAGGTCTGGCAGGACGCCCACGTCTATGACACCGGCATGGTCACCATCATCGAGATCATGGGCCGCCACGCCGGCTGGCTGGCTGGCTCCGCCGCCCTGGCCTCCCTCACCGGCTGCGGCCCCGATCTGGTCTATCTGCCCGAGACCGACTTCGACATGGAGCGCTTCCTGGCCGATGTCAAGTCCGTCTACGACCAAAACGGGAACTGCCTGGTGGCCGTGTCCGAGGGCATCCACTACGCCGACGGCACCTTCGTCTCCGAGGCCAAGACCTCTGCCACCGACGGCTTCGGCCATGCCCAGCTGGGCGGTCTGGCCTCCCACCTGGCCTCCGCGGTGAAGGAGGCCTTCGGTGTGAAGGTCCGTGGCATCGAGCTCTCCCTCCTCCAGCGCTGCGGCGCCCATCTGGACTCCAAGACCGACGCGGAGGAGGCTCTGCTGGCCGGCTCCGCCGCGGTCCAGGCCGCCGTGGAGGGCTTTACCGATAAGATGGTGGCCTTCCGCTGCACCCGCAGCGAGGACGGCTACCGCTGTGAGACCATTCTGGAGCCCCTGGACATCGTGGCCAACTTCGAGAAGAAGGTCCCCCGCGAGTGGATCAATGAGGCGGGCAACGGCGTCAACCAGCAGTTCATCGACTATGTCCTCCCCCTGATCCAGGGCGACGCCAAGGCTCCCCGGGTCAACGGTCTGCCCCGCTTCGCCCGTCTGAAGAAGGTCCTGACCACCCAGTTGTAAGACACTCTTCTTGATACTTCATAACCGCAATGAAAAAACTGCGGCCCGTGCGTTTGAACGTACGGGCCGCAGCTTTGTTTTTTAACTTGTCCGCCTCTCCGGGCGGATAAAGGGATATGGACCGGCTCACCGGGTCCCGGAGTCCTCCACCCCTGGACCTGTTCCGGCCAGCGGTCCGGTCCGCCCCAGGTACTGCTCGGTCTCCAGGGGCAGCCCGCGTTTTTTCAGGCCGCAGCGCACCAGTCGGCTGACCACGCTGTAAAACATGGCGAATACCGGAACACCCAGCACCATGCCCACAAAGCCGAAGAGGCCGCCGAACAGCAGGATGGAGAACAGCACCCAGAAGGAGGCCAGCCCTGTGGAGTCCCCCAGGATCTTGGGGCCCAGGATGTTGCCGTCAAACTGCTGGAGCACAAAGATGAAGATGACAAAATACAGGCACTTCAGGGGACTGACCAGCAGGATCAGCAGCGCGCAGGGGATGGCCCCGATGAAGGGGCCGAAGAACGGGATGATGTTGGTCACCCCGATGATCACTGCCAACAGCATAGGGTACGGGAACCGGAACAGATTGCAGCACACCAGGGCGATAATGCCGATGATTAGGGAGTCCACCAGCTTGCCGTTGATAAATCCGCTGAGGATGCGGTAGGCGCTCCGGGTCTCCTCCACCAGCAGATCCGCCACATCAGTGCGGAACACGCTGTACACGATCTTCTTGGATTGAGCGGCAAAGACATCCTTCCTTGCCAGCAGATAGACTGAGACGATAATCGCAATCAGGATGTCCTTCAACAGCAGCGCCAGGGCCACCACGCCGGAGGAGACGCTGCTCACCACGCCGGTGAGCTGGGGCAGGATCTCGGCCTTCAGCCAGTCCAGTGTGCTGTTCACCGACTCCAGGTTGGGGAGCATGTCGGAGCTGAGCCACTGCTCCACAGACAGAGCCAGGGAGTTGTAATAGGGCAGCACCGCCGTCTGGATCTCCGGATTGTCCGCCAAAAAGTCCAGCAGCCACTGCTGCATGATCCGAATGTACTCCGGGACCGCGTTCACCAGCCCCACGATGCTGAGGTACAACTGGGGCAGCACCATGGCCAGAAGCACATAGACCACCAGTACCGCAAAAATAAGACTGAGCACAATGGCCAGAAAATTCAGCGCGGCGCGCTTCCGTCCCCCGCGCTCTGCCACTCCCTCACACAGCGCGGCAAGAAAGGAGTAGATCTGCCGGTGGACGGGCAGCAGCAGAAAGGCCAGCACCAGCCCATAAAACATGGGCCGCAGGATATAGGCCAGCAGTTCCAGCAGGGCCCGCACCGCCGAAAAGTGGTAGATCACAAAGAACAGCAGGATCGCTGCGGCGATCACTGCGAAGGCGGTGACCCCGGCGGCCAGATAGGCGCCGTACTTTTGATGCTTCAAAGCAGCCCGCCTTTCTCCATCAAACCTTCAGCTCCGTTTCCTTCCCACCCAGGGCCGCGGCATATTTCTCCAGCACCGGGGCGATCTCCTGGGCCAGGAACTCCTCCACCTGCTCCGGGCAGCGGCCGATGTAGCGCTCTGGCTCCAGATGGGCGGTGAGCTCCTCCCGGCTCATGCCGAAGGCCGGGTCCTCCGCCATCAGGTCGATCAGGTTGTTGGACAGGCCCAGGTCCTTCACATTCCGCCCCGCCTCCTGGGACAGGACCCGGATTCGCTCGTGGAGCTCCTGGCGGTCGCCGCCCCGCTTCACCGCGTCCATCATGATGTTCTCACTGGCCATGAAGGGCAGCTCCTCCATCACATGGCGGCGGATGACCTTGGGGCGGACCACCAGGCCGGAGGCCACATTCATATAGATGTTCAGGATGGCGTCCACGGCCAGGAAGGCCTCCGGGATGGAGATGCGCTTGTTGGCCGAGTCGTCCAGGGTGCGCTCGAACCACTGGGTGGCAGTGGTGACGGCGGGGTTCCCGGCGTCCACGATCACATAGCGGGCCAGGGAGCAGATCCGCTCGCACCGCATGGGGTTGCGCTTATAGGGCATGGCGGAGGAGCCGATCTGGTTCTTCTCAAAGGGTTCCTCCACCTCCTTCAGGTGGCACAGAAGCCGCAGGTCGGTGGCGAACTTGCTGGCGCTCTGGGCGATCCCCGCCAGGGTGGACAGCACGTTGTAGTCCATTTTCCTGGAGTAGGTCTGCCCGCTGACCGGGACCACGGCGTCGAAGCCCAGCTCCTCCGCGATCCGGCGCTCCAGCTCCTTCACCTTCTCATGGTCGCCCTCGAACAGCTCCAGGAAGGAGGCCTGGGTCCCCGTGGTCCCCTTGGAACCCAGCAGCTTCAGGGTGGAGATGCGGTGCTCCACCTCCTCCAGGTCCATCAGCAGCTCATTCATCCAAAGGGTGGCCCGCTTGCCCACGGTGACCAGCTGGGCCGCCTGGAAGTGGGTGAAGCCCAGGGTGGGCAGGGCCTTGTATTCCCGGGCGAAGTCCGCCAATCTGGACAGGACCTGCACCAGCTTGTTCCGGACCAGCTCCAGCCCCTCCCGCATGATGATCACATCGGTGTTGTCCCCCACATAGCAGCTGGTGGCCCCCAGGTGGATGATGGGCATGGCCTTGGGGCACAGCTCCCCGTATGTGTGGACATGGGCCATCACATCGTGGCGCAGCTTTTTCTCCCACTGGGCGGCCTTCTCATAGTCGATGTCGGTGATGTGGGCCTCCAGCTCCGCCACCTGCTCCGCGGTGACGGGCAGGCCCAGATTGCGCTCGGCCCGGGCCAGGGCCACCCACAGCCGCCTCCAGGTCTCAAAGCGCATGTCGGGGGAGAACAGGTGCAGCATGAACGCCGAGGCGTACCGGGACGCCAGGGGGGATTCGTAACGTTCTTTGGACATAAGAGGTCCACCTTTCTTTCGCTCAAAAGTTTAGGAGGCACCGGCATGGGTGCCTCCAGAGGGTACGATCTGTTTCGCCGGAGGCGAAGCATTTATGAAGCAGGGAGTGCGGTAAAAACTGTAAACAGCCAGAGACAAAAATCCAGGCTGAGCAGTGCCAACAGGAAACACTCGACACCCGCGGAACGATCCTTCGATGCTTTTGAAATGATCCGGTAAAGGAGAAACGGCCAGCAGAGGGCACCTGCCAACGCGATCCACCCGAATACGGCAAACAGCATCGGATTTCCTCCTCACCGAATGATGATGGAATCTCTTTCCGGTCCCACAGACACATAGGTGATATGGCAGCCGATCTCCCGCTCCACGTATTCCACATAGTTCCGGGCCGCCTCCGGCAGGTTCTCCCACTTCCGGACGCCGGAGATGTCGCACTTCCAGCCGGGCATGGCAGTCATGACGGGCTTGGCGTCCGGCAGCACGGCGGGGAAGGGGAACGCGTCGGTCTCCTGCCCGTTCAGCTCATATCGGGCGCAGATGGGGATCTCATCCATGTAGCTGAGCACATCCAGCTTGGTCAGGGCGATGTCCGTGGCTCCCTGGCACTGGATGCCATAGCGGGTGGCCACGATGTCGATGGGACCCACCCGGCGGGGCCGGCCGGTCTTGGCGCCGTACTCACCGCCGGCCTCCCGCAGCTTCTCCGCCTCTTCACCGAACCACTCGCAGGTGAAGGGGCCCTCTCCCACGCAGGAGGAGTATGCCTTCACCACACCGATGATCTTGTCCAGCTTGGCGGTGGGCAGGCCGGAGCCCACAGGGGCATACGCCGCGATGGGGTTGGAGGAGGTGGTGTAGGGGTAGATGCCGTAGTCCAGATCCCGCAGGGAGCCCAGCTGGGCCTCAAACAGGATGTGCTTGCCCTCGGCCTGGGCCTGGCGCAGGAAGGCGCCGGTGTCGCAGATGAAGGGCTTGATCTTCTCGCCAAACTCCGTCACCCATGCCTTCAGGTCATCCATGGTGTAGGGCTTGGCGCCGTAGACCCGCTCCAGCGTCAGGTTCTTCCACTCCAGAATGCCCGCCAGATGGTCCCAGAGCTTTTCCGGGTACAGCAGCTCGCCGGCCATGATGGTCTTCTTCTGGTACTTGTCCGAATAGAACGGGGCGATGCCCTGCTTGGTGGAGCCGTACTTCTTGTCCGCCAGGCGGGCCTCCTCCAGGGAGTCCAGGTCCCGGTGCCAGGGCAGCAGCAGGGACGCCCGGTCGCTGATTTTCAGGTTCTCCGGCGTGATGGCCACGCCCTGGTCCATGACGTCGGACATCTCAGTCCACAGGCTCTCGCAATCCAGAGCCACGCCGTTGCCCAGGATGTTCACCACACCCTTGCGGAAGATGCCGGAGGGCAGCAGGTGCAGGGCAAACTTGCCGAACTCGTTCACCACGGTATGGCCGGCGTTGCCGCCGCCCTGATAGCGGACCACCACGTCGTAGTCCGCGGTCACCAGGTCTACCATGCGGCCCTTGCCCTCGTCTCCCCAGTTGATTCCCACGATGGCACAATTTGACATATCCAAAAACCTCCCGGTTTTGATTTACAGACACTCCGGTCAGGTCGACCTTTTCTCCAAAGATGCCCAACCTTAGTTATTATATCGGCTGATTTTCCATAAGTAAAGCCTGAACTTGTAATAATAAGCATTATTTTTTCTGATAAGGTCGACCTTTCAATTCTGGAAATGCCTCATCCCCGGGGAGCGGCGGGGATCCCCACATAGGCCACAGTCTCGTTGGGCTGAATCAGTTGCCCGCCGGAGGCGAAAGTGTCGAACAGCGCCTCCAGCGCCGCCCGAAATGCTTCGTAATCCGCGTCTCCCTCCCGCAGGGCATAGGAGCTGGAAAAGCACCGCCGGAGGAATTGGTCCCGGTCCAGCGTCAGGGGATTGGGGAACCGCCGCTTTTCATACGCCCCGCCGAAAAAATCCCGGATGCGGGGGTCGTCCTCCCCCATCCCGCCGGTGAATCCGTGAAAGCTCGGACAGTGCTCCCGAAAGACCTGGGCCAAGGCCTGGTTCACCGGTGCAGACCCGCGGACGTTCCAGACGAGAACGGCCCGCCCGCCGGGACGCAGGATCCGGCGGCACTCCCGCGCAAAGGCAGGACCGTCGAACCAGTGGAAGGCCTGGGCCGCTGCGACCATGTCCACGGACCGGTCCGGCAGCCCGGTATCATGGTCCGTTCCATTTAAGGAGGAGAACCGGGAATCGCCGCCCAGAAGCGCCTCCGCCGCCCCCCGCATATCCGGATTCGGCTCCACGCCGCAGACGCGGAAGCCCGCTGCCAGCAGCTGGGCGGAGAGCTTGCCGGTGCCGGATCCGATGTCCGCCGCTGTATAGCGCTCCGGCGGCGCGTACAGCTCTCCCAGCCAGTCCAGGAATTCCTGGGCATAAGAAGGTCTGGCGGCCTGATAGTCCTGGTGCCGGCCATTGAAGCGGTCAAAGGTGTTGCGCATCTGGATCCCCTCCCTGCAAATTCTCCGCTGATTGTACCATGGGAGCTGGACGCCTGCAAGATGCAGGGCGCGGCGGAAAAGCCTTGGTTCTCCACTTCCAAAACGGGACAGGGTGTGGTATACTATCACCGAATTTTGAACAACCAGAGAGAAAAGGGGAAGATCGTATGCCGGCCATCGGTTTTGACAATCAGAAGTACCTCACCACCCAGTCCGAGCAGATCAAAAAGCGCATCGCCCAGTTCGGCGGCAAGCTGTATCTGGAGTTCGGCGGCAAGCTGTTCGACGACTACCACGCCTCCCGGGTGCTGCCGGGATTCGAGCCGGACAGCAAGATCCGGATGCTCCAGCAGCTGCAGGACGACGTGGAGATCCTCATTGCCATTAACGCCGCAGACATCGAGAAAAACAAGGTCCGGGGGGACCTGGGCATCACCTATGACGACGACGTGCTGCGGCTGATCGACATCTTCCGGGGCATGGGCTTCTATGTGGGCGGCGTGGTGATGAGCCGGTACAGCGGCCAGGGGGCGGCGGACGCCTTTTTGAAGCGGTTGACCACCCTGGGCATCCGGTGCTACCGCCACTATCCCATCGCGGGCTACCCCTCCGACGTGCAGCACATTGTCAGCGACGAGGGCCTTGGAAAGAATGAGTATGTGGAGACCACGCACCCGCTGGTGGTGGTGACGGCGCCGGGCCCCGGCAGCGGCAAGATGGCCACCTGCCTCTCCCAGCTCTACCACGACTACAAGCGGGGCATCGCTGCGGGCTACGCCAAGTTCGAGACCTTCCCCATCTGGAACCTGCCCCTCAAGCATCCGGTGAATCTGGCCTACGAGGCGGCCACGGCGGATCTGAACGACGTGAACATGATTGACCCCTTCCATCTGGAGGCCTATGGCAAGACTGCCGTCAACTACAACCGGGATGTGGAGATCTTCCCGGTGCTGAACGCCATCTTTGAGAAGATCCAGGGCACGTCCCCCTACCAGTCCCCCACGGACATGGGAGTGAACATGGTTGGCAACTGCATCTGTGACGACGCGGTGTGCTGCGCCGCCAGCCGCATGGAGATCCTGCGGCGCTACTACACCGCCTGCGTGGAGCGGCTGCGGGGCAAAGCCGGGGACGAGCCGGTGCGGAAGCTGGAGCTGGTGATGCAACAGGCGAGCGTCACACCGGACATCTGCCCGGCGGTGTCCGCTGCCCTGCTGAAGGCGGAGACCACCGGCGGCCCTGCCGGCGCCATGGTGCTGCCAGACGGCCGGGTGGTCACCGGCAAGACCTCCGACACCCTGGGGGCGGCCTCCGCCCTGCTGCTGAACGCGCTGAAGGCCGTGGGCGGCATCGGTGACCAGTTCGAGCTGATCTCCGCCCAGGTGCTGGAGCCGGTGTGCCGGCTGAAGACCCAGTACCTGGGCCACAAGAATCCCCGGCTCCACACGGATGAAGTGCTGATGGCGCTCACCATCTCCGCCCTGACCAACCCCCTGGCGGAGCTGGCCCAGCAGCAGTTGCCCAAGCTCCGGGGCTGCGACGCCCACTTCACGGTGATCCTCAGCGAGGTGGACGAAAACCTTCTGCGCCGCCTGGGCATCAACGTCAGCTGCGAGGCCCGGTACGAGACGAAGAAGCTGTATCACAAATGAAATGACCTGCGCTTTCGGATGAGGTGGAGCATGAAGAAACAGAGGATGCTGCCGGCGAAGAATCGCCGGGGCTCTGTGCAAGCAATAGGTGAGACGTTGCACAGAGCATAGCGGATGGACCAGTTTCACCGAAAACTCTCATAGAAACGGGTTCTCAAATTCTGCTCTCAATCAAAATTGAACTGACACTGTGCCGCGGCTCATCTGTAACATTTTTTGATGGAATAGAAAGGAATGTTGTCAGTATGCGAGATGACCGGCCACAGATCACAGCAGAGACCTTTCGGAATATGGAGGATATGTCCTTCTTTACGCACGCACGGATTTTTGACGATCTTCTGATTATTGCGCAGAAAGAGACAAACTGTTTCGTACCGCGCTCTTC
>ENA-UESU01001481-UESU01001481.1-human-gut-metagenome-genome-assembly--contig:-NODE-1481-length-16608-cov-10.709636_pt1 | contig 16608 bp, 13 predicted proteins | sample MGYA00243007_ERZ508008 | MGnify/ENA primary metagenome ERZ508008 (study PRJEB26167, sample SAMN06115399) | human gut metagenome | host: Homo sapiens | place: China:Henan | collected 2016-06-23...
CCCTCCTTGTCGCCGCGGGTTTGTTGCGCCCATGCGGGCGCAACAAATGCGGCTAACAATAAGATTGTGCAAAGTTTTCTAATCATCTTTTTGTTATTTAAATGTTTAGTATTGCCGATTATTCAGCAACTTCCGCAGCCATAGCTGCAATCATCTTGTTCAGGGCATCCAATGCATCGTTGTAAACTTCCTGTGCAGCTACCATGGCAGCTTCTGCATCTTCCAGCGCTTCTTTTGCTGTCTGCAAAGCGGTGAGGTTGCCATTGTTGTAGCCATCCAAATTGCGTTGAGCGGTTTCGATAGCATGATTTTGATCTTCGATTGCTAAATCTAACTGTTCGATTGCAGTCTTCAACTTCATAACTTCTCTGTCGATGAGGTCTTGGCTCCACTCGTCGAAACCTGCTTCTCTGTAATCTTGGATAGCTTGCCAAACAGCTTGCTTCAAGTCGATGATCGGGCTAGAGGTAGCACGCAATTCGTTGAGTGCGTCAACGGCGGCTTGCAGCTTTTCGTTAATAGCCAGAAGCTCTTTATCTAACGATTCACCTTGTTCTTCATAACCGAGTTTTTGTTCTTCATACTTGGTTTCCATAGCTTCAATAGCTTCTGCAGTTGCACTAATCAGCTTGTTAACAGAACTGTTCTTGTCAGCCAGCCATGCTTTAGCGAATTTAACCTGAGCTTCCAAAGCGAATACTGCGCCCATTTTACCATATTGACGGCATGCATTGATGTAGTCATTTCCGTACAAGGGCTCGTCGTTGCTTTCCTCTATGAGTTTTTTCACATCATCAAAAGTCAAGTCAAGTAGACGTGCGTCAGGATCTCCGTATGAGTTAGAATAAAAGCCATAAGCTTCGCCGAACAGTGCCTGTGATCTGTGCTGAATCAGTGTTTTGATGTTTTCTCTGCTGATTTCTGTTACGGCATCAGCATCTACTTCATATGTGTAAACATTACTTGGGTAGTAAATCCATTCACTATTAATATAGTTACCATCTGTATCACTCCAATCCGAAATATACTCGCTATTTTCATAAGGACTTTGGTAAAGTCCTGCAGCTTCACTGAAATTAGCTTTGTTATAGATTGAATGATATGTATTCCACTCATTAATACGATGAGAAGCGTTCGTATAGAAATTGTCATACAATGGTGTTACAACGTCTACTTCTGCAATAAGTGCATCTCTCTTGGCTTTATATGCTTCTACGGTAGTACGAACTGCGTTTTCTGCTTCTATTCGTTTGGTATCTTCTGCTTTGAGCGCTTTATCACGTTTTTCTGCAAAAGGCTTAATCAATTCATTGTAGCTTTCGTTACGGAACTCCCACCAATAAAAAGCGTTTAAAGCATCAAGTGCTTCTTGTATTTTAGTTGCATCAGGAGTTGTAGCATTAACTAAATCATTATAAGCCTTTTGTAACCTGGCCTGTTCTGCATTCGCCTGTTCGTCAGCCTTTGCACCTAAAGGCTTAATGTCATTGGTGTATGTTCTGTTGATATTATTCTTGTTACTCCAAAATTCATTTGTTACTTTTTGATACGCCTTGCGTGCATTCTCGAAAGCCGTCCATGCCTTTTGATAATCCGTTACAGCTGTATTAAATGGCTTGATAGCAGCAACAGCTTCTGTGTAACCGGTAATCTTACTCAAATCGATAACTACATCAGCTGGAGTGCGATGGTAAACATCTACTGCTTCCTTCCAGTCCTTCTTCAGACCTTCGATAGCAGCATTTTCATCTTCAATCTGTTTCTCCCACTCTGCAATGCGTTGTTGCGTCCATTCATTGTCGTTGTCATCACGAGTCCATTGCTTAACTTGTGCTAATAAGCTTTGTAACTCATTTAATCTGGCATCATAATTAAACGGGTTTCCCCATTTATATGTCAGAGCTTCATATTCTTTGTCTTTTAGACCATTCCAAGCGAAAGGTAAAGCATCACCTGTGACTTCAGGATAAGTAAATGCCGGTATATCTATATCTTTTTGCATATTTTCAGTCATAGACTGAACTTTCTTATAATAATTAGTCAGTTCGCCTTCCTGAATAGCACGTCTTTCTTCAGCAGCCTTTACGCTTTCATCTGCAATTTTTTTCTTTAGAGCATTGAGTTCTTGTTCCAGAGCTTCATACTTGGCAGAGAGTTCTGTAGGCTTCATGTTTTCGAATTCACCAAGTCCTTCTTTTGCTTCAGCCAAAGCTGCTTCCAAACCTTCCAGTTTCTTCTTTTCCAATTTTAAAGTGCGTGCCAGATCGTATTGCCAATATGCTTTGTCTGCTTCGGTCTCTTCCACCAACTGTGCAGCCTTGTTTACGGTACGTTGTGCCGTGCGGACAGCTTCTTTCTTTTCAGCTAAATCTTCTTTGGCAGCTTTCACATCGCTAACGTAGTCGGCTAGTATAAGTTGTTGCTTTTTGGTGAGTGAAGCTTTCTGTGTAGCGAGTTCCAACAATGCTTTTTCATATGCTACTTCTGCTTGTTTATATGCTAATTCCCAACTTTTAACAGCTTGCTCAGCAGTAGTGATAGCATTATTCTTTTCGATTTCCCACATTTCTTTTTGGTGTTCCAATTCTGCAATCTGGGCCTGTAGTTTCTGTTTTTCCTGCTCATTTTGAGTTTCAATCAGCTTAACTTTTGTTTCTTCTTGTTTGGCGATAGCCTCTTTAATCTTTGCGTTGGCGTTTTCTGTTGCAGCAAGGGCTTTTTGGTATTCAGCTTGTGCCAATAAATAGGCTGCTTTTGCCTTCACTTGCTCAGCTTTTGCAGTTTCTACAGTAGCTTTTGCTTTCAGCAGTTCAGCTTTAGCTCCTCGCAGTTCGGCGATACCCGCAGGCTCGTCATTGTCAATACATCCGGTAAATACCGGCGTCGCGCCCAGCAACATGCCGGCAGCGACTAAGTAAGTCCACTTTTTCATAATAATAAAAAAATTGATTAATTAATAATTGGTTAATAAATTATCTATTTCCATATCTATTTTCTTTCTGATTTCTATGCTCATGTAATGTGCTCTGAAGTCCATGGGTGCTATATGCTCATACTTCATGAAAGCGGCATAAAAAGAACTTCTGGAAGCGAAACCACATCTTTGGGGCAGATTTCTAAGGTCGCATTGTTCTTTTTTAAGTAATTCTTTGGCATATTCTATACGATGTTTATTTAATAAGGTCTTTAAATTACATTTAAAACAAATGTTTATTACTTTTGAAAGATATGTGGTATTGGTGCATAGTAATAGACTAAATTTATTTAAGTTGATAGTCGGGTCCAAGTAAATCATTTTATTTTCTATGCAGTATAAAATATTATCGTATATTTCTTTCATTCTGCCGGTAGTATGAGCCACCTCGTCTTTTTTTGCATAAACAGCCCGCTCTGGGAGGATATCTTGAATGTCTCTCTCAAATAGCTTTTTATCAGTGTTTTTTGTTGATAGCGTTTCCATCGCAAATTTTCTGTTGTTGACCTCACAAACTTATATATTTATTTTATAAGAAAAATGTCTTTTGCGAAATATTCTTTAATTTAGCAGTAAAAAATTTAAAAAGCTGGACAAAGTGATGTTTTTTCGTTCTAAGATTTAGAATGTATTTACTTTTTATTAATTTCAAGACTCATATGTGTTATTTGATGCTTAAAACAGGAGGAAAAATAGGCTATTTGTTCTTAAAGCTGGATATAATGACTTTTTTGTGGATTATGTGGAAAATAATCATTTGCCTTGTGTCCGATGAATGTTTTGAATCCACTTCTGTATGTTTTGTATATGCTTTCGTTCTGTTCAAGCGGATTTGTAAACCACTGCACGTACTGTTGCACTTGCGAAACTAGAGCCTATTTATTAAAGAAATGCCACGGATTAGTTATTATTAACATATTTGCGCTATGTACAGTTTAAGGCCGAAAATCTTTGTTAGAAGCCTCCTATAGGGGTGAAAAGGTCGTAAGACCGTACATTTTATTGGTTTCTTCAATGCTTATCTTTGCGGGGGCAAATAAAAAAATAAAGAAATATGAAAAGAAACTTCTACCTTCAGCATCCGCTAATGGCAATGCATGATCCCAGAATGCAGAATCTGCTGGCTAAGGAAACGCTTAAAGGAACCGGTGCCTATTGGTTTATTATTGAGAAACTGGAGTTATTGCCCGAGTCGCGTGCTCAGGTGGAATACCTGCGCCCTTTCTGTAAGGTCCATAAGATTTCTTTTGCTTATATCAAGAAAATCATTTTCGGATACCAGCTTTTCAACTTTGAGGAGGATGGCTATTTTATGCCTGCGGAACTGAATCCGATACATGAACGGCCGGAAAACTATGTTGCGACTGGCGTGGATTGCACTGGAAACCCTGAAGAAAAGGTTCAAAAAACGCTCAAAAACAAGCGGGAATCATCGAAAAAAGAGCGAAAAATGGCTGAAAATGGTCAAAAAGTGCTTGGGAATGAAGGGGGAAAATAATGCTTTTTATTTGATAAGTCGCTGAAATACAATAGCATTAGTCCAAATGAATATGCTACAAATAAAGAGAATATAAAAGATATAATAACAACAGCAGCAACAAGAAAAGAAGAAAAGACTGCTGCAACTGATGATGATTTATCTGCCGTTACTTTGACGGAGAGAAACCGCGCTTTGTCGCCCGGAATATCGAGCTTCATCATCCCGAATGCCACACTTCAACGTCTCAAATGCCACACTTCAGTGCCCCAAATGCCACACGTCAGCGCAGTAAATGCCACACTTCAGCACAGCAAATGCCACACGTCGCACTTGCCCAGGTATGGCATTAGGGACGATGAAGTGTGGCATTCTGTTCTATCAATCACGCAGCTTATGCAGTGTAAGGAAATCGAAAAATCCGCTATTTCTTCTTTTACAGGAAGTTAAGAGTTTGTCAACAAGGAGTTAACTTCCTGTCGACAAACTCCTAACTTCTTGTCGACAAGAAATTGATACTTTGTAACGTATTGATAATCAGAGGTGATATCCCCTTGTGCAAAAAGTATGTTTATTCGCATATATTACTTGCTTTTTACATGTCTCTTACGTTGTTCCGTCACGGAATCGGATTGAGTGCCTGAAATTATATTGCTTATTGTGAATGAGAACAAGTAATATAAGAAATTCGATTGAACAGAAGAAAGAGTCCTATAGCCACAGAGTTTCTCTGCCAGCTACAGGGCTGCATTTAATTGGTTATAAAGCGTCAATCTTCGCTACTGTTAAACCGGTAGTTTTAACTATCATGTCAACAGGAGCACCCAGTTGTTTCATATTACGGGCCATAGAAAGGTAAGCTTCCGCACGCCCTTCCGCACGTCCTTCAATCTTCCCTTCCAGTTTGGCTGAATCCAGCACATCGTTTTGAATCATTACGGCGCTCAGATGCTCGTCATAAGCCATGCGTTCTTTAGGAGGCATGGAAAAGTATCTCAGTTTCTCCCGGGCCTCGCTTAGACCGGGAGCGGTGGTGTCGGGGCGAATGGTGCCGTCCTTTAAATATTTCATCCACTCTTCGAGCGGGGTGACGGCCACTTTGTCGAACTCGTTCACACGGATAAGGACATATTCGGGAAATATCTCGGCCGGCATGCGGGAGACAATGGCATCACGCTCCTTAACATTCACCTGAAGGTGGTCGCCCGTATGGACACCTACGAAATGGTTCTGCCCGTAATACAGATAGTCACTTCCCTTTCCGATGTCGAAGTAGAGAACGCTGATGGAGTAGATTTTCTTCACCTTATAGTACGTTTCACCCAGCGAGATATGCTCGGTTATAGCATTGGCAACGCCATAAAGAATTCGCTCCAGATAATAAAGCTCGCGGGTGTTCTGTATCTCGATGATGATCTCATCCTTACTATTGCGTGCCTTGATGTCCACACGGTTGAATTTATCTTCAACAGACAGCTGATTGCTTTCACTCTCCAGAATTTCCAGAATAGTGGCTTTCTCACCCAGAAACACGGTGAGGAAACCTTCAAGCACGTCGAAGTTTGCCTTCTGGCGTAACAGGCGGTCGAGTAAGTTAGCAGCCTTTCGGCTGCTTCCTCCTCTAAGAACCGTACATGAAAGTTTCCCGTCATACGGCTCAAGCAATTCAAAGCTTCCCTCTGTTGGGAAGCCGGTTCGTCTAGTTCATTCTTATTCCATCCTATGACTTGTGAGCACACTCCAAATGGATCAGATATTTACTTCGTTTACCATTTCTTGTCAATTCAGTAACTATCCACTTTCTTTCCTTATCAATAGGTTCTTTACATAGAGGGCACAGATGTTTCTGACGTATCCAAATATGTAGTAAAGAATTTCTCCCTGATAAGGAAGCACGCATTTGTTGTGTTTGCCGCTTGGCAAAGTAAGGTTGCCACCAAGGATCAAACGGATTAGCAGCATTGGTGATTTTGGGGTGACGGACAATTTTAATGTCTGTCAACCGTTTAAGCTTAGGAGAGTAACGGGTAACGTTATCTTCTTGCCTGAGCATAAAACACCACTCTCGATTGCCGGATTTATGGAAGTATTTGTTGATTATCCACCTTTTACCCTTATGTTTGTGGCGGCGGTAACACCATTGCAGCAACTTATTGAATATCCGATGGTCTGCCTTATTGAACACCACCGATGATACTCCGTGTCTGTAGTAGTTACCCCAGCCGCTAATGATGGGGTTAAGCAGGTTAATCAACATTTCCTGTGAGACGGCTTTGTTTGATTCGATCACCTTGTAGACTTTCTGTGTAAAGCTGTTTACCTTCTTTTTCTGGGGCATAGTCAGTAGCTTTCCCTTGTATTTTCGGATATTGAATCCCAGGAAGTCAAATCCTTGGTCAATATGGGTAATCAAGGTCTTTTCTTCCGACAATGCCAAGCCTCTTTCTTCAAGAAACTTTTTGAGTCTCGGTAATACCTCTATCTCCAACAATTCCCGGCTTCGCCCGGTGATGATGAAGTCGTCGGCATAGCGTACCAGATTGACTTTGGGGGAATAGCGCCTATTATCCTTAGTGGTAGGTTGATAGCAACTGAGCAAGGTTTGCATACCGTCCAGTGTCATATTAGCCAACACCGGAGATATGATTCCACCCTGCGGGGTTCCTTCATTGGTGGGGAACAGTTGTTGCTTGAATACGAAACCACATTTGAGCCATTTGCCCAGCATCCTTTTATCCATCGGGATATTTTGGATGAGCCACTGATGGCTGATATGGTCGAAACACCCCTTGATGTCTCCTTCGAGCACCCATTGAGGGGATTTTTCTTTCGCCAAGTCAGTGAAACATTGTTCGATGGTATCCTGAGTGCATCGTTTCTTCCTAAAACCATAAGAGACTACGTCAGCGGTGGTTTCTGCTAGCGGTTCAAGAGCCAGCAGGTAAAGTGCCTGCATGGCACGGTCTTTCATCGTAGGGATCCCTAGCGGACGTGTCTTTCCGTTGGACTTATGGATGTGGATGCGTTTAAGGGGTTGCGGACGATAACCTCTGCGTTTGAGACTGGAGACTGCCTTTGCTTTGGCTGTGTCGGTAGCCCATCGCACATGGTCTACTCCCGAGGTTCGGCTGCCTTGACTGGATGTTACTTGCTTGACAGCCAAAAGCCTGGCTGAATAAGAATGTGTCAGAAGCCATTGAAGGCTTTGTACCTTACTATGGCGACCGGCCTGACGAGCCTTTACAATACGCTCCTGTAGTTTTCGCACAATGATCCTGTGACGTGACCAGTCTATTGTAGACCAGGCTGTCGGGGCATCGTGTGCAGATGCACACGGAGAATAATCTCCGCTCATTTGACTTTTCTGCATTGGAAAATTCTGTAGGGTTCTTGTAATGAATTACCATAGCAGAAGTCTGCACGTTTTCACGTAGGGTGAGGTTTAAACCCTTATCCGTTCGATTACAGAACGACGTTCGCTTTCTCTGCTTTCCTTTACCCGCATATCCGTGAGAGGGCCTTACGGCTTTCGCTCTTCACCTCACGGTTAAAACTTAAGGAGGGTTACGTTGTCACGATAACTTCACACAAAACTGTTACCGGTAATGCATGTATCGTTAGGCTACTATTGACGGAACAATAGGTTTAAGTAGAGATTAAACAATTAGCATCAGAACTTCATGTCGCACCTTGATGGCCCAGTCGAAACGTACATATTTGTCTTGAAGTTCTTCCATTTCTTTGATTATTAATTAAGAATACGTTTGTTATCAACAAAGGTACATTTTCTTGCGAAAAGAACAAGCATGTGTGCGGATTAAAAATCCTGATACTCAAACAATCGGATTACAAATCCGATTGAACAGAGAGTTTGTGTACTTGAACGGAGAACAGATTGAACGGATTACAAATCCGGTTGAGAGTTTGTGCACTTTGATTTTAGGGCGTACATTAATCTGTTTCACTGAGAATGAGAACAAGTAATGTAATTTCAGGCAAATTCTTTAAACGGATGGCGGAGAGGACAGAATCTTACCTTTTCAGGAATACGATAAAAACTAAGTTTAATTTGTTATTCAATAAAAAATAGATAACTTTGTTCTAACAATAGTGAGATCAGAAAATGTGTAAGATTAAAGAGTATACAAAAAATGTCAATAGCTTAAATGAGTCCATATCTTTTCGGATGGACTTTTTTAGCGTACCTTCATTTAAAAATGAGTTCGTAGAAAACATAGGTGAGATTCTAGGATTCCCTTGTTTTCAGGAGCGGCTTATAACAGAAGAGGAAAAACAAAAGATTGATATTGATTCTGTTGTCAACACATTAGATAATTCCATTGAAGAAATAATCTCTAAGAAGATTTATAAATACTTCGATTTCAAGATAAGTAATATTGATTGTGAATTATATATTAGCCATTATTATATATTTCTTTATATAGACTATAGTGGATATGATGGTGATGGAGATTATTTGGCTGAGGTTTGTAATATTTTCAATCAACTGAGAGAGTTTTCATCAAAATTAACCCCTCAAAAACTATCATTTATAACTTCCTATCATGCACAGGCAGATGAAGGACAATTGTGGAAGGTGTTTGATAAGGAAGCGTTTCCTTTGATGGAAAGTGACAATCTTGTTAATGGAAGATATGCGGATCAGCATGAATATGAGGCTTTGAGTATTTATTTAGTTAGAGAAATTCTTAAAGGATATGATAAGGAGACTCAAAATATTATATATGATGTAAATGTTACTTCATATGCTACGAGGGTTATTAATTCTATAAAAAATATAGATTTTAATGACATCTTTTCTCAGATGTTAGATAATTCTCATAAGGAGGTGACTCGCTGTTTCACTCCTAAATTTATAGGTTCACATTAAATTCATTGTATATGAGTAAAGTATTTTTCACAGGTAAAGACAAAAAGAGAGTTGTTGCAACTTCGCCTGTAAAGTTTGAACCGATTGCAGAAATGAATTCTGTAATTTCTGGTATTTCAAGAAGCGTTAAGGTTACAGCTTCATTAAATAAGTCTTATTCCGTTGTCACAAAAGCATATAATAAAAAATGAGTGAACAGTGAAGGAGATAGAGTTTTCCATTAAAGATTTTAAATCTCTTCAGATACATTTCTATACAGTAGGTTATCCACAAGAGGGAGAGGCTATTTTGACCATAATATGTGATAAACAGGAGGTGCTGTTCACCTCACTGACGGATTGTTATAAAAACGTATCTCAAAATTATAATCATATCAATGCCATTCTGGCGGCGCATGGTAATCCTTCTGTTAATGTTTTTATCTGGACCCACCCTGATCAGGATCATTCCATTGGGATACCTGATGTTTTGGAAATGTATGATCCGAATCACAATGCTCTTATTTACATGCCCAGTGCTTTTGATCGGGAAGATAAATTTGCAATTTGTGCGGATGCAACTTGCGCTTTTCAGTATTTACATCGGAATTACAATAGTGGCTGCAAGTATAATATTATCCCTGTCAGTCTGAGTGACGGAGAAAGTCGAAGTTTATACAAAATGAAGTTTGTGGAAACTAGAAGTTTTAGAAGTATTCATTGCAGTTTTAATTTTCTTGCTCCATTTGGAGCATTGGAGTGGCGTAGGAGCGCAAATCATGCTAAATTCGTCATGAATGATTTATCAATCGTTTATGCGCTGAGATTTAATGGTATAGATTTTTTGTTCTGTGGTGATCTTGCAAACCAAAGTGTAAAATTTATTAAAGAAGATTTTCTGCAGAATGTGTTTTTTATAAAAATACCTCACCACGGTTCGGATGAACCTATAAGTTTCATAAACAAACTTGTAGAGAATCAAGTGAGAAATGCGATCTCTACCACTACTGTTTATCAGAATAACCTCCCAGTACAAAGTGTACTTGAAAAGTATAAGAATTTAAATCATGATGTTTATTGTACCGGACGGGGAGATAGCGAATTTGGCTGTATAAAGACAACTATCAATATTGTCAAACTAATAAATAACACGAGTCTTACGGGCAATGCATATAGATTGAACTGAAAAATCGTGTATGTATTTACGGGGAGCCGCATAATAACAATAGAATGACTTCTTATTTTTTCCATTGACTGTAAACTAACTTAACACTTTTGTTTGATTGAACGCAATCAATCTTCTGATTATTAGCTTTATATCGTTTTGGCACAGAATTGGATATATAATTGGTGGAGAAGAACAATTATGTTTTATCTTTGATGCCGGATAGTCGGCTGTAACTTAAAAAAGAGCGATTGACCCAATGAAACAGTTTATTAGAAACTTCAACAAGCAAAAGGTAGTAGGGACCCTGAATATATGTAGCCTCAGTCTTAGCATAATGGTTTCCATCGTTGTGGGCCTGTGGGCCATAAACGAACTTACCTATGATAATTTCTATTCGGATGGAGATAGAATGTATAGAGTCGTGCAGAATTTTGAGCTCAATGGAAAACCGATCAGGGCAGCTACTTCCTTCAAACCGCTGGGTGAAATTGCGGAAAAAGAACTTCCGTCCATTGAAAAGATGTGCCGGATTGTAAGCAGGACTATGGGGGTGACTTTTCATAATATGGTTCACTTTGGAGTGCCCTCTCTTGTGACTGACCACAACTTCTTCTCATTTTTTGGTTTTCCATTGAAAGAAGGAGATATTGAAACGGCATTTTCCGGAACTAATAATGCGATTATTACCGAGTCGGCTGCCAGGAAATATTTTCCGGATGAAGATCCTATCGGGCAGCGAATTGTGTCGCATGGTTATGATTTCTTTATTTCGGGAATAATGTATGATATACCCCGTAATTCGCATATACAGGCTGAAGTTATCTTACCTATGTTCGGGAGTTTCAAGAGCTGGGAATGGGACAGTGGCTTTTATTATGATACTTATTTCATTCTTTCACCCAGTGCCGACTTAAATCTGATAGGGGAGCGTCTCACCCAAATCAATAAAGCCGGGGCGGGTGACTTTTTGAAAAATGCCTATAATGAGGTGGGATTGGAACTTGTCAGGGATATACATTTCAGTAAGACGGAGCCCGGGTTTGATAATGCTGTGAAAGGGGACAAAAGCTTCTTGCAAATATTAGTTTTCACAGCTTTGGTAATTTTGATAATAGGCTGTATTAACTTTACCAATTTGTTTATATCCACCGCATTTATCCGTGCCAGGAGTATCGGCATCAAGAAATCTCAGGGAGCCGGAAGGAGAACCTTGATATTGGAATTTTATAAAGAAACGGCTGTCTATGTTTTTATTTCCGTGGTAGGAGGATTATTGTTGGCTATGCTGACGCTACCTGTCTTCAATAATTATACAGGTTCAACTACAGTTCTCGACTTTTACAATCCTCAACTTTATGTATTCCTTTTCTGCCTGATAATTGTTACGATTCTGATTGCCGGTTCTTTCCCGGCATTCAGGATGACAAAGTTTGGCATCATTGAAACGATTGGCGGCAAATTCCGTGGAAAGAAAATGTCGGCTTTTCAGAAAGCATTGGTTATCATTCAGTTTACTTCCTCAATTAGCCTGTTGATCATCGTGTTCTTTTTCGGCAGACAAATTGATACCCTCTTATCTCAGGATCTTGGGTTTGATAATAAAAATGTGTTTTATGTGAATGGTTGGGGAGCGTTTGGTGCCGATTATAAATCACTGCGCAATGAACTGAGGAAGAACCCAGCTATTGCAGATGTTGCCATGAAGCAATATGATTTACCTTTACGCATGGGAAATGGGGTGGGTGTCCGCAGTCTGGATGGCGATGAAGCCATATTGATAGATCTTTCGGAAGTATCCCCAAACTATTTTGATTTTTTTGATATGGAGTTTTTGGCCGGTGAGAACCCTTTATGGCTGGAAACTGCTGCGAATTCCCGCTATTGTGTGATAAACGAAGCTGCGGCACGTGCTCTCGGTTTGGAAGACAATCCGGTGGATGCATCTTTCATGTATATATCCATTGGGCAGAAACTAATAGAGAATGACGGAAAGACCTATACGGTGAAGGGAGTGATACGTGATTCTTATGTGAAGTCACTCCATGAGACTCCCGGTGCCCAAATGTATCTGAATCTGTCACGTGATGATCATAATCCTATTTTTATCCGGACCGTTGGTAACCCGCAGGATGCTATACAAGCGATGGAAAAGATGTGGAAGGAAATCAATCCGAATGTTCCGTTTGAATATCACTTTCTTGATGAAACTTATGATGCGCAATACAAAGCGGAAATGAATGCACGCAATGTGCTGAGCTATGCACTGCTGATTACATTTATTATTTCGGCAGCCGGACTTTTTGCCATTGCATTTTACTCTACGCAACGCAGGATAAAAGAAATAGGAATACGCAAAATAAACGGTGCGAAGGTGACTGACTTATTGTTGCTGTTAAACAAGGATGTGGTAGTCTGGGTCGTAATTTCATTCTTGATAGCCTGTCCCATAGCTTATGTATTTCTATATAATTGGCTGGACGATTTTGTGGTAAAGACTTCTCTGAGTTGGTGGGTATTCCTGATAGCGGGTGTATTATCTGCACTAGTAGCACTGATTACAGTTAGTTACCAAACCTGGAGGACGGCAACAACCAATCCTATTGAATCATTGAAAACCGAATAAACGAATTAGAAGATAATTTTTTATTCTGCCGGAATATTACGATATTTGTTCGTGAGAAATTGTAAATCAGGGCGAAAACCCTTTAAAAGAAATACCTGAATGAAGAAAGGAAACATCCTCATTGTCGATGATAATAAGAATGTGCTCAGTGCTCTGAGAATACTTTTGAGCGATTATTTTGAGAATATCGTTTTGCTCACTTCTCCCAATACGCTTATGTCCGAGTTGCGGGATAAGAATCCGGATGTGGTGCTGCTTGACATGAATTTCTCGGCAGGTATCAACTCCGGTAACGAAGGATTGTTCTGGCTGTCTGAAATCAAGAAAGCGGATGAAGAACTTCCTGTTGTGCTTTTCACGGCTTATGCTGATATAGACCTTGCCGTGAAAGCCCTCAAAGGTGGTGCTACCGATTTTGTGGTGAAACCGTGGGATAATGCCAAGTTACTGGCAACTCTGCAATCGGCCTATTCGCTGCGGCAATCCCGTAAAGAGGTGAAGAAACTGCGCGAGAAACAGAGCGTTCTCAATCGGGATATTCAGAAAGAAGAAGATATCTGTTGGGGAAAATCTCCTGCCATGCAACGTTTACTCACCATGATAAAGAAAGTGGCCGTAACGGATGCAAACGTTCTGATTACCGGTGAGAATGGAACCGGCAAGGAACTTATTGCCAAAATGATACATCGCTACTCTCCCCGGGCTGCGGAAACACTCATCAGTGTGGATATGGGCGCTGTTACCGAAACCCTTTTTGAGAGTGAACTCTTCGGGCATGTGAAGGGTGCTTTCACGGATGCTAAAGCGGATAGGTCCGGAAAGTTTGAGGCCGCTGACGGCGGTTCGCTTTTTCTGGATGAGATAGGAAATCTTAGCTATCCTTTACAGGCAAAATTACTTTCGGCTTTGCAAACACGGCACATTACGCGTGTGGGAAGTAATAAATCTATTTCGGTGGATATCCGTCTGATTTCGGCTACCAATAAGAATTTGTTTAAGTCTGTGAAGAAAGGGGAGTTTCGGGAAGACTTGCTGTACCGCATCAATACAATTCATTTGGAAGTGCCGCCTTTGCGTGAACGCCGCGAAGATATTCCGCAACTAGCTGATTTTTTCCTTCGTCGTCTGGCAAGGAAGTATGGTAAAAGTGATTTGAAACTGGGCGAGAAGGCCCTTTGTAAACTGGAAAGTTATGCCTGGCCCGGAAATGTGCGGGAATTGGAACATGCGATAGAGAAAGCTGTTATCCTGAGTGATAATCAGGAATTGCAACCCAATGATTTTTATATGCGTACGCCGGATGAAACTTCCTTTGTCGTGGAGTCTTTCACCCTTGAAGAGATGGAAAAAATTCTGATAGAAAAAGCATTGCGGAAGTATGATAACAATATTTCTGCTGTAGCCGCCGAACTTGGAATTTCGCGTCCTACGCTTTATAGTAAAATAAGGAAGTATGAACTTTAACCGGATGTCGGCTACGGAGATAAAAGAATGTTTAAATCAATAGAATACAAACTGATAATCTACCTGCTGGTATTGATGGTTTCGCTTGTGGCGGCTACTTTGTTGTTGGTTCGTGGAGAAATCGCTTATGGTGTGGTATGTGCGGTTATAGTTGTATTCTCTTTATTCAGACTGTTCAGAAATTACAGGAAGTTCAACAAGAATATCCTGTTTCTGCTGAATGCGATGGAGAACGGTGACTATTCCTTCCACTTCTCCACCAACCGGATGTCTCTTCGCGAAAAGGAACTGAATCGGATGATGAACCGCATAAAGGACATTCTGGTTAAGGCAAGGCGTGAGATTATAGAGAATGAAGAATTTCTCGGGACAATCGTGGAGAGTGTATCCACCGGCATTATCATTACCGATGAAGAGGGGTACGTACGCAATGTCAATCATTCGGCTACGGAGTTGTTGGGGCTGAGTAGTCTTTCCCATCTGAATCAGCTGCGCAATGTAGATGAATCGTTCCCTGCTCTTTTTCTTCATCTGAAACCGGGTGAGGTACAGCTTCTGAAGATCGCCAATGAGCGGGAAGAGACAGAGGTTAGTCTACACTTGACTAAAATCGTTATTTCCGGTATGTCGCTTCGGATTATTACACTCAATAATATCGGTAGTGAACTGGAAGCTAAAGAAATGGAATCGTGGATACGTCTTATCCGGGTGATGACCCATGAAATCATGAATTCCATTGCGCCGATTACTTCATTAAGTGAATCGTTGTTGTTTTCGTTCCGTTCCCGTGCCACAGAAATGGCAGGTAATTCCCTTTACTTGAATACTGTAGATGCCCTTGAAACTATTAATGCTACTACTAAGGGACTACTGAATTTTGTGGAATCCTATCGTCAGTTCACACGTATTCCCCAGCCGCAAATAGTACCTCTCGATACGAAACAGCTACTTGGGAAGGTAATTCATCTTTGTTCCCCTAAGATGAGAGAAGCGGGAGTGGAGGCAAAGGTTATCCAGGAAGGGGAGATACCGGTTTTGTATGCTGATGAAAACCAGGTATTGCAGGTACTCGTCAATCTGGTGAAAAATGCAGTGGAAGCTTTTGGAGGGGAAGAAGGAGGGGCTGCTTCCGGCAGGAAGATTGAACTGGCGATCATTACTTCTTCCCGTCAGACGGTTATTGAAGTGCGCAATAATGGAACTCCTATTCCTCAGGAAGTACTTCCGCATATTTTTGTGCCATTTTTCACTACAAAAGAGACGGGATCAGGCATCGGCCTGAGTCTTTCACGCTATATCATGCGTTTGCATGGCGGTAATCTGAAGCATTATGTCGTCAGGGAATGGACGGTATTCGGGATGGTGTTCTGTAAAGTATCTCCCCTGCAAGTGTAAAGCTATCTTACACTGATATAATCTGTGGTTTCTACTTAAATCTTTGGAAATTAGTCTGTTCTGAGTTTGGCATACTTCTGGATATATATTACTTGAATATTACAGTAAACAATATCCGGAAACTTATGAGAAAAGTAGCATGTATTTTTATTTTCCTGACCGTTACTATGATGCTTTGCAGTCAGACTAAAATATGGACGCTGGAAGAATGTATGGAGTATGCCGTACGGAACAACATGCGGGTGAGTAGTCAGGAAACCCGAAATAGAAACTATACCCAGAATTATCGTGAAGCTATCGCCAAGCTTCTGCCTTCTGTTAAAGCAAATGTAAATACAAATCTCAGTTTTGGGCGTGGTTTGGATTCTGAGACAAATATTTATACGGATGTAAATTCATTCAGTAATACTTATGAGATTTCTTCCGGACTGGTTTTGTTCGATGGGTTGACAGGTATCACCCGTGCCAGAATGCAAAAGGTGAGTATCTTATTGGGAAAACAACAATTACAGGAAATCAAGGATATAACAGCCTATGAGACTATGGAGACTTTTTTTAATACGGTTTTCTGTTATGAAATGGTAGACTTGGCCGGACAACAATGGCAGGAGAGCATCCAAAATCTTCAACGTACAAAG
>ENA-UESU01001487-UESU01001487.1-human-gut-metagenome-genome-assembly--contig:-NODE-1487-length-16528-cov-5.764148_pt1 | contig 16528 bp, 18 predicted proteins | sample MGYA00243007_ERZ508008 | MGnify/ENA primary metagenome ERZ508008 (study PRJEB26167, sample SAMN06115399) | human gut metagenome | host: Homo sapiens | place: China:Henan | collected 2016-06-23...
GATACCCGGGGCCGTGGCGATATGCCGCGGCCCCTTTTTCTATACCGGGCAAAAAAGGCCCTCCCTTCGTGAAGGGAGGGCCTTTTGCGCTGCAAAGGAATATGCCTCTGGAGCAGGGCCGTCGCGGGGAAGGCTTTTCCAGGCAAGGCATGACCTGACAAGACGTCTCTGCCGGGATGCGGATACGACGGGCAGAAAAGCAGGCAAAGAAAAGCGGGCAAGCCCGCAGCTGGCGCGTCGCTGTGGTTGTCCGGCATCCCGCGCCCTTCCGGCATCAGGCAGCGCTCGGGAACCGTTTCACCCCCTCCGCCATTTTCTTCAGGGCAGGCGCGGCCCCTGGCCCGAGAACAGGTCAAAGTTGTTGCCCAGGCGTCCGGCGCCATTGAGCAGGGTCTTGCTCAGGGAAAGATAGTCCGTGCTGCTTTTGCTGCGCAGCTGCCGTTCCCGGGCCTGGGATCCCTGGGCGGCATTGCGCTGGTTCCAGGCCTGGACTTCCTGATTGTAGGCCGCGCGTTCGCCCTGTTCTTCGATGGACAGGGCATCAAGTTCTCCTTTTTCCCGCAGGTCGAGCTGACTGTCCAGATGGCTGCCGCTGTCGATCTGCGCGCCCGAGGCCCCGGCCTGTGCCCGCTGTTTGCCGACCAGCAGGGATGTTTCCTGACGTTTGCGCACCGCCTTGTCGTAACTGTCTGCCCGGGTCTGCCGGGCTTCTTCTTCGGCCATGCGGGCATTCTCTTCAGCGATCTGCGCATTGCGCCGGGCCATGTCGGCGGAGAATTCCGCCTGCTTGCGCTGCTCTTCCTGACGGCTCACGGCACTCCAGGTGCCCACGGCGGTGCTGGCAAGGGTCACGGCGGCCCCCAGCAGGGCCGCGGTACTGCTGGCCACGGCCATCAGCGCAGCTCCTTGTGCCAGACGCTTTCCGTATGGCGGGCCCCCAGGCGGCGGTACAGGGCGTCACAGGGACGGGAGGCCGGGGAACTGTACTGGACCACGTCCGCGCCGCGTTCCCTGAGCCCGGCCTCGGCCGCACGCAGCAGCTTCAGGACGGCCAGGCCTTTGCGGGCGGTCGGTGCCAGATACAGGCCATCCAGAGCGGCCAGACGTTTTCCCGGACGGTGCGGGCAATCCGTCAGGGTGAAGGCGGCGTAGCCCTGCAGGCTGCCGGAGCTGTCCCGGGCCGTCACCACATGCAGCATGCCCAGCCGCTCCCAGCAGGCATAGCGTTCCGTGTCCAGGGCGTAGACCTGCGGGCCGAACAGGGCGGCCTCGCTCTCGTCCCAGTGGGCCTGCAACAGGGGCGGCAGCTCCGGCAGCAGGCGTTCGAGCGGTTCACAGTGACAATGGATCATGCTCTCTCCTTGGTTCATATCTCCGCAAATTCCACATCCAGGCTCAGGGCCAGCAGGTGGAAGGGCAGGGGACGTTCCTGCACCAGCCAGATGGTGGCCGAGGGGCCGTGTCCTCCGGCGGGCAAAAAATCCACATCGCCGCTGAAAGGTTGGCAGGCCTCATCCCAGCGCCGGGGCAGGAAGGGGATGTCGTAAAGTTCGTCGCGGCCGGCTCCGTAGCGCCCGCCCACGCTGCGGTACAGGCGCAGGCAGCAGCGGCCCAGCGCCCGTTGCCGTCCCAGCGTGCTGCCGGATTCGCCATTGCCTTCCACGGGCAGGGGCGACAGGACGGAGGCATAGGGCAGGCCTGCCTGGACGATGCGGGCGGCAAAGGGCAGCCGGATGCGGCCCTGCCGCACCACGCAGCCTTCCACGGGGCTCCCGTCCGCCAGCACGGCCAGAGACTTGCCTTCCAGATGGTCGAGTCCGTCCACGTCGTTGACCGCTTCTTCCCGGTGGAGGCTCAGACCGCAATCCACAAAAAAAGCTTCCTCCACAGGATCGCTGTCCTGCCACTGGGGGGCCAGACGTTCCAGACAGTACCGGGTGCCGCCGTCCGCATCCCGGCGGCGGACCACCAGCAACAGTTCGTCGCTGTCCGGGCCGGAGATGCTGCACACGGACAGCACCTCTCCGGCCGTGGGATGGCGGCTCCAGCCCCAGATGTCGTGCTCCTTGAGATAGGTCAGGGCCAGCAGCAGGCCGTCGTCGCGCACGATCCAGAGCACGGATCCCGGCGTCTGCTGGTAGGCCCACTGACGCAGGCGGTGCCCTTCGAACAGATGCGGCGCCAGGATGGAAAGGTCATTGCCCGCATAGCCGTCTTTTTCCAGCGAATAGAACAGGTCGCGCACATGGGCGCCGTGGCGCTGCACATGCAGGATGGCATTGCCGATGATGATGGGCGCAAGGCCCGCGCTGCCCCAGTAGGACTGGGCCGTGATGGTGATGTTGCCCGGGGTGATGGCACTGCCGTTGCCGCTGGCCTTGTATTCGCTGCCCGAGGTGCCCAGCAGCAGGTCCCCGAAGCTGGCCGCCCAGGCGATGGCGTCGATGGAGCCGGACGCGATGAGGTATTCCACCGGATCGTCGTCCTGCAGGGGGCGGGACTTGCGGAAGTTCTCGAAGTCCCCGCTGCGCGAAAGGTAAAAGGCCTGCGGGCTGTCGCGTGTGCCCGCCAGGACCATGCGCTGCTGGTGGAAGGCCACCACGGACGGGTTGTTGCCGTCGGCGAACGGGTCCCAGTCCTCGCGCGGGGTATCGGCGGTGTCTGCCTGATAGTTGTTGTCCGAAAATGTCGTGCCGCTGCTGACGCCGATGAAGCCGTAGTACCCGGCCTCCTCCCGGTAGATATTGTATTCCGTGGCGCCTTCCACGGCTGTCCAGGAGATGTCCGTGCGGTTGCCCACCACCCAGTCGGAAGGATGCTTGCCGTTACAGCTGCCCGCCTCCGAGGCCAGCGACTGCTTGCCGTTGGCGTCCACGGCCACGATCTTGTAGCGCAGCGTGTAGCCGAGCCCGGCGTCATCGTCGTTGTTGCCGCGTACGAACGTACAGCCGGGGGCTTGGGGAGCGGGCAGGCTGCTGTTGAGGGCCACGGCTTCCAGTGTCCAGCGGTACCCGTGGCTGCGGATGGCATTTTCCGGCAGGGGGGCCTCCGGCTCGCTGTCCGTACTGCGGACGAGCTTGTGCAGCGGATAGGCCGTGTGGGCCAGATAGACCGTATCCCCCACCTGGGCGGCGCAGATCTCCAGCAGATGCCGGGCCTCGTAAGGGGTGGGCAGCCGGGGGATGCTCCCTTCCTGCGGATCGAAGCCGTGGATGTCGGCGATGCTCAGACCATTCCCCGAAAGGACGAGCACGAAGTTCTGCTCCGCCAGAGCATTGAAGCTGAAAGGCAGGAGCACGGCCTCGTCTTCGAGGCTGCCCAGGAACAGGGTCCCGGGGCGGCGGCGCACGTCGCCGTGCAGGCCGGGCAGCATGTTCTCCATGCATTGCACGGAACTGCCGTAACGGGAAAGGTCATAGCGGGCGGCCAGGATGGGGGAGACCTCGCCGCCGGTGAAGTTGTGCAGGGCTATGCGCATGGATCCTCGAAAAAGGTGGAGGTTGCGGGAGGGGCAGGGGAGCCAGGGAAAAGCCTGTGGGAGCTGTCCCGGATCGTGGGGAAAAAGGCAGCATCACAGGACGTGGAGGGGGAATGGGGATCGGCCAGACGCAGGATGATCGTGTTCACGTTGCCGCATCTGTCCCAGCCCGTATGCTTCCGGGCACGGGCCGTGACGGCATGTGCCGGGGCCGGTATCCGTTGCAAAGAAAATGGGCCGTTCCCGCATCCGCCGGGGCTCAGGCCGCGCTTGCTTCTTCCCACTGCCACAGGCCTGCTGTGCCCGGCACCCAGACGCAGGCGGGCATGTCGGCCCTGGCCAGCCAGAGCTTGCCTTCGTAGGTGTAGTAGCTGTCCTTGGTGACATCCATGCCGTAGAGGAAGGCGAAGGGATGCTCCCGGCTGCCATCCGGTTCGTCACCGGTCTCCGGGGCCACGGACAGCGGACGGTACACGGCCAGCATCCCGGCAGCATCCGGGGGCTGGTTCTCGATGGCTGTCACTTCCTGCATCACTTCATAGACGATGCCCTTGTGGGCCAGGCGGTAGCCCTTGGCGTAGGTCTGGCCGGCGGCCCAGTCCGTGAACAGCCCGGCTTTGGCGAAGGTGGCGAACTCGGCGGCGGCGAAGGCGCCCGTCTGTACCATGTCCGCCTGCATCCGGGCCATGAGGATGCTGCGCGACTGCGCCCTGGCCTCGGCTACGGCCTGCGCGGCCAGCTCCTCGTCAGTGGGCGGGCGGTTGGCCTCTTCTTCCAGACGGGCCTTCTCTTCTTCCCACAGGGCTACGAAGGGGGCCACGCGCCCGGCGTAATCGTCGGTGGAAAGCTCCTCGTTGGGCAGGCCGTCGCCGGGCTCCACATGGCCCGCGCCGTCGTGCCACTGGAGGGCATGGAAGGTCTCGGATTTGATGCCGTCCAGGAACAGCACTTCCCCGTCCACAGAGATGATACCGTCGGACGGGATGACGGTGACGTGTGTTTTCATGCTAGACCACCTTGATGAAGTAGTTCATGGCGAGATGCGGGTCGGTGTGGGTGCCGGATACCGAGCCGGACAGGGGATGCGTGTGGGAGCCGTTGCCGCCCGTTGCGGAAGTATTGGAACTGCCGCTGTCGTATAGGTTCCCGCTCTCCATATACCGTCCTTTAGTCGATATGACGGCAGAGAACGGGTGCGTGTGGCTGGGCATCTGCGTTGTACTCAGCGTCGTGGCCCCGGTACTGCCGGAAAGATCCACAGCGACATCTTCGCTGCCGCCTTCCGTGCCTTCGGGCTCGGCTTCGCTGGCACCGCGGACATAGCGGCCCCGCAGATCAGGCACGGTGCCGTCCTTGCCGTCGCTGCCGCCGTCGCAAAGAAACCATTCTTCGCGGGCCTGCTCTTCTCCGGGCATGACGGCCCGGCGTCCGTCACTGCCGCCCGGCGTCGCGCCCCAGATGGGGACGGGCACGAAGGGCGGGAACATGTCCCAACAGTCAGGTCTGGGCACCCAGCTTGCGTCCAGCGTGCCGTCTTCCCCGGCCTGGGGCACGGTGTTGGCCGCCGCCGTGGTGCTGGCCAGCACGCCGCCACGCTGGGAAGCACTGGCCTTGCGGACGCGCAGTTTCCCATCTGTTTCGAGTTCAAGGCCGTCCTCGTGGCCGGTCTGGGGCATGACGCTGCCCAGGCTGGTAGGGGTGGCGATGGCCGAGGCCCCGGAATCGCCCTTGGGGATGCCGAGATGCAGGATGCCTGTCTCCGGGTCATAGTCGCCGCCGGCGGGCAGTCCGGGATCGAGCGTGGCCACCTCCACCTGCAATCCCAGGATGGACGCAGCGCTCCGGGCGGCCCTGTCCTCGCTCCCTGCCGCGGCCTCCGCGCTCTGGCGGGCTGCCGTGGCGCTTTGGGAGGCGTCGGCGGTACTGGCGGCTGCCGCTGCCCGGCTTTGGTCGGCGGCTTCTGCCGAGGCAGCTGCGGCCTGTGCGCTGGCTGCGGACTGCGAAGCGCTGGACGCTGCTGCGGATTCGCTGGCCTGGGCAGCTGCGGCGCTGGCCTGGGCGGCCTTTCCCGCCTGCAGGAGCTGTTCGGCCATCTTGATGGGCGTCTCGTCGCTGGTGGGGGGCAGGATGACCGCCCGCTGGAGCTGTTCCAGCAGCTGCTGGCGTTCGGCCGTGGCCCGGTCGAGGCCTGTCTCGATGACTTCGGCATCGAAGCGGGTCCCGGACACCAGGTCGATCTGCTGTTCAAAAGGCATGTTGCGGGTGATGGCCAGTTTTCAGCCCGCGGGCAGGGGAGCGCCTTCGTGGAGGTAGGTCACGCTGCCGCCGTCGTCGTTCAGGCGGGCGGTCCAGCCGCTGGCCGGGCGGCTGTTGCCGTCGGGGCCGGTCAGGGTGACGGTCAGTTGTTCCGTTCCCCAGACTTTGAAGGAAAAAGGAAAATCCGTGGCCGTACCGTTTCCTTCGAACAGGGCACGGCCGGGACTGTAAGGCATGGTCATGCGAACTCCCGGAAAAGGGGCGGACAGGGAAGGCCGCCATACAGTGAAGAGCGGGTATCGGGCCGTCAGCGGGCCTGCAACCAGCTGTCGGGCAGGGGCAGGGGGCGGCGCTCACTGGCATCGGACTGCCGGGCCTGGGGAAGGCTGGCGCTGTAGAGCTGTTCCAGCTCCGCGATCTTCTGGCTGTTGCTCTTGAGCAGCGGTGCCGCCAGCAGGCAGGCCAGCTTGCGGGCCAGCATGTGGGCGAAAAGGTCGTCGAACTGGTGGCAGTGGCGCACGTCTTCCGTATAGAGCAGCAAGGCCCGGCTGGCGCTGGTGAGCAGGATGGTGGCATCCCCGGCGGGATCCCGGGCCAGACAGAAGGGGCGCGGCAGCAGGCCTTCGTGCCGGACCTCATGCGCTTTGAGGCAGGCCTCGGGCAGGGCGTAGGCAAAGCGGTATTCCTGCTCGAAGCCCGAGGGCAGGGCCACCCGGGCCAGCCAGGCCCGGCGCTGGGCAAAGGCCCAGGGGTAGTCGCGCAGGGCCTGCCGCCGGGCACTGTCCCAGTACAGGCGGCATTGCAGGGCCTCGGGCGTGTTCTCGTCCTCGGCGGCGATGCTGCGGGCGCCCAAAAAGCCCAGGGCCCGGTTCCAGATGGCGATCTGGGTCAGGGTCTCCATATGTCTTCCTTGTGATGGCATCAGGGAAAAGGGAACGGAGGGGGCTCCCTCACGTTGGGCAGGGGGGGCGGGGCAAGCGTCCGCCCCGCCCCATGAATGAGGGATCTGTCGCCCGCCGGTCGCGGGCATGATCCTGTCTCCGGTGCGGCGACCGGGCTGTGAGATGGCCCGGCCGCTCCCGGTGCGGGGAGAGGACTAGCGCACGCGCAGTTCCTTTTCGTAGGGGAAGTCTTCCTCGCGCAGCAGGGCCGCGAAGATGTGCCCGTCATGGCTGCCGCTCCCGGCCGGAGACAGCTTGAGGCGCAGCCAGCTCTTGCGCACGGCCTGGGGCACGAAGCGCCAGCCCAGGCGGGCGCCCTCGCCCAGTTCCGCCCCCTGGACGGTGATGGCAGCGCCGGGCACGTCCTGCCATTCGCCTTCGGCGCTGTCGGCTTCCTGCAGGGTCAGGGCCAGCGAGGTGGTCTGTTCTTTGGCGAAACCCTTGGTCACGGAGATGCGCAGCGGCATGGGCTCCATGCGGCCGGGCAGGCGCAGGGCCGTGAGGGGGACGGCCTTGCCGGTGCTTTCGGCACTCAGGGGGCCTTCGAAAAGGATGCAATGACTGTCGATGATGGCCATGAGGACTCCTTGTTTCCTGAAAAAATGCATGGGGAGCGGACGTATGACGGCCGCAGGTCGTGCAGTCAGAGGGGAGGGCAACAGGGGGCCGCCGGGACACGGTGAAGGCGGAGGAAGGGGAGCGCCGCTGCACGGACAGCGCATCCGCCCGGGGATCGTGCCGTAAGGTCCCGGCATCTTGGCAGCAGCGGCAGCTCAGGGCGGTCCCCCCTTGGAAGGGCACGGCTCTAGATGGAAGCCTCGTCCGAGGCGATGGCGTCGCACTGGCGCACGGGGCGGCCGTGCAGCACGGGAACGGCCTTGGCGTCGAAAAATTCGCCGTAGTGCAGCTGCACCTGCCCGGCGTCGGAGTTCTGGAGTTCCAGCGCGGTGAGCACATCGGCGTTGGCGTACCAGACGGCTTTCTGGCGCAGATGCTGGGGCATGCGGTTCTTGGCTTCGATGGTCAGCTTCTGCAGATCCACGAAACCTTCCTCGCCCTTGCGCTTGCCCAGTGCGGCCACGGGCACGTTGGCGATGCGCACCACCCCGCGCCAGTCGCGTACGGCCAGACCGCAGCGCCAGTTGTATTTGTCGCCCGTGACCTGATATTTGCGGCCGTTCTCGTCCTGCGCCATGTAGGTCTTGAGATCTTCGTGGGAAAGGCCGCCGCGGCTGCCCTTGGGATAGATGCCGTGCACGGACTGCGGCCCCCAGGAGACCAGCCAGAGCGAGGTGCAGCCGCCGTCGCGGCCACCGGCGTCCAGCACATTTTCGGCATCGCTGGCCGGGTAACGCATGGCCAGGCCGTTGAATTCGTCGGGGTTGCGGTTGCTGTCGCCGTAGAACAGGGTGCGGGCCACCTTCTGGCGCATGGCCTCGGCAAAGGCGATGCCCTCGCTCATGCGGAAGGAACGGTCACGGTCGCCGTACAGGCGGATCTCTTCCACATCCAGTTCCATGATGGCCTCAAGGATGCCGCAACCTTCCTTGACCTGGCTCCACTGGGACTTGGCGGGCGGCGTGCCCTGATAGAGGCGGCGCCAGTATACGGCGGGCAGGCCGGTGCGGATGCGCGTCAGGTGGCCGTCGGACTGGTTGGCCTCCATCCAGGGCACGTCATCCATGATGTCGTTGGTCTTGTTCATCAGCTCGATGATCTGGCCGGCCTTGTCGCCGCGATAGAACTGTTCCATTTCGGCCAGCGTGGCCACAAAACCCAGAGTGGCGGACATGAAGTCTCCTTGGCAAAGGTGATCGGGAAGGGGCCGTCAGCGGCCCGGTACGAAACGACGGAAAGGGGAAAATGCCGTGTGCCGGTTTGCGACCTGCATGGTCAGGATCGCTGCGAGCTCCAGCCCGCGTACATGCGTTCTTCCAGGGGCGGCAGGCTGCCGCCGCCTTCGCTGCCGGGCAGGCTGTCTTCCAGCAGGCTGTCGGCCAGGCGGCTGAAAAAGCGCAGCACGGCCGGGTGATTGCCGTAGCCGCTTTCTTCCAGCAGGCGGCCGATGCTCTTGTCCGTGTCGAAGCGGTCCAGGGCCAGCTGGGCCCGGGCCACGGTGGCGGCCAGATGCTCGCCGCCCAGCTGCGGATCGTCGGCCACTTCCTGCCGCCACTGTTCCACCTGCTGCTGCCAGCGGGCACGGCGCAGGGCGTCGGTCTGGCGCAGATGGGCCTCCAGCCGGGCGGCGTCATCGGCTGCGGGCTGTTTTTCCTGCCCCTCGGCAGAGGTCTGGCCGGGGGCGGCGGGCCGGCCTTCTTCCGGGCCGCTGCCCAGCAAAGGCGTCGCGGGGGGCGTCCCCCCCTCGTCGGCAGGCAGGCCGTACAGACCGCTTTCCGGCCGGGGGGCCATGCCGCCCTCGTCAAAGATTGCTTCAGTTTCGGGCATCGTCTTCCTCCTGTGTCAAAAAAAGTCGGGGCAGGTGGGAGGGGTCGGCCTCCTGCAAAAGGCGGAGCACGGCCACGCCCACATGGCGGCGGCCCTCCTCCCAGTAGATCTGTCCGGCCGGGGTCCCTGGGCCCGGACAGGCGGCGGTGAAGCAGAGCCCGGCCTGCAACAGCCAGCGCAGCAGGTCGCGCCCTTCCGCCGAGGTCATGAGACCATCCACGGCCCGGCACAGTCCGGCCCGCCAGCGCTGCTGTGCCGGGGAAGCGGGGGCAGGGTCCCCGGCGGGGAAAAGCCGGTCATCGTGCATCGTGTCCTCCTTCCGGGGGCGGCGTCGTGCCGCCCGTCTGCTGCGGCCGCAGGGCAGGGGCGGCCCCGGCGGCCAGGTTGGCCAGTACCTGCAGGACGGAGCTTTTTTCCCCTTCCACGGTCAGGTCGCTGTCGGCCAGGGTGTGTCCCAGGTCGGCGGCCTTCTGCAGCAGCTCCAGCTGCTGTTCCGTCTGCCGCGCTTCCTCGCGTCCGGCCCGCAGCCGGGCCCGTTCCTCACGGGGACGTGTCAGGTTCGCGGGCAGGCCGAGGCTTTGGGCATAATTGTCCAGCAGATTGTCCACATCCACGCTGTCCAGGGCTTCGGGCCAGGCCGAGGCCGCCTTGAGGGTCAGGGCCAGATATTGGTCCGTGGCGCTGATGCCCACCAGTTTCTGGGCCTGTGCCAGCAGGGAGACGAATTCCACCTTGAGGTGGCGTCCGCTCAGTTCCGGCGGGCAGGGGGGCAGCATGTCCAGGGCCAGCATGAGGCGGAAGGTTCGGTCGATGAGCGGGATCAGCAGCTCGTCATGCAGGCGTTCCAGCACGGGACCGATGAGCAGCAGCTTCTCTTCCTCGCGGGCGGCTATCTCGCTGGCCGTGACCTTGCTGCGCCCTTCCAGGATCAGGCGGAACAGGTCGTTGTAGAGCCCGGCCCGTATCTGCTGCTGCACGGCTTCCATGGCGGAGCGCGCCTGGGCCAGATCGGGCTTGACCTGCAAAAGGGGCGTGGCCACGGGCTGGTTCTGTCCGGGCAGGCTGTCCACGAAGTTGATGCCGCCGGGCGTCAGGTCGAGCCCCACGGAGCGCAGGCCCGCATGGACGCTCATGGGCGGGTCCACGGCCTTGTGGATGGCCTTGAGCGTGGTGATGCCCATTTGTTGCAGCATGCGGCAGTCGGGCAGGGCATCCATGGCGGGCGAGCGGCCATAGACATCGTTGGCCGCCACGTCCCAGCGCGGGCCGAAACCGGGAAAGCCCAGGAAGCCGGATTCCTTCAGGGGCACGACCTGCCCTTCCCGTCCTTCCAGCCAGTAGACCGAGGCCCAGGGCATGTGGCATTGCCCCGCCAGCCGGGGCCGGCGTTCCGTGCGGGGCAGCACGGCATGGATGACCGCATGTCGCTGGTCCGGCGTGCGCCGGGCCGCCAGACGCAGGTTTTCCGGCAGGGCCTCTGGACCGAAGCTTTGCACCATCTGGCGCAGGCTCATGTGCATGCGGTGGAAGACCGTGTCCACCCGCCGGGCCGCGTCCGTATCCAGCACATACTGTCCGGCACAGAGCGGCACGAAGCGGAAGCCGTGGCGCAGATCGGCCAGTTCGAAGACGAAGGCCGTGCCGAAGGTCCCCAGTTCCGCATAGATGGTGTGCATGGCGTTGTAGAAGTTGCAGCGCTGCAGCACCACGCGCATGCGGGCCTCCACTTCATCCAGATAACGCTGGCCCGCGTGGCTACGCGACAGTTCGGGATCGTCCAGGGCCAGCCGGAACCAGGGCCGGGCGGGGCTGGTCATGCCGCCCTGCAGGCCGGCGGCCAGGGTCCGCATGGCCAGGATGCCCGTGGCGTCCACCAAGGAGCGGTTGAGCAGGGGGCGGTCGTCCGGACTGTCGTCGGTACGGAAACGGGTGGGCAGAAAGTGCTCGGCCAGGCTCTCCCAGGCCGTGTCCCAAGGGGAACGCCGTTCCAGCAGGGCCCGGTAACGCCGGGCCAGGGCCGGGACGCGCAGGGCAAGACGCTCTTCGGCTTCCGGCCGGTCTCCTGCAGGCAGCGGGGGTCCCTGATGCGCTGTCCCGAGCAGGGCGCGCAAAGCGGGGCGCTGTGCCGGGCGCATCCTATTGCCCCAGCAGGGTCTTGCCGCGGTTCTCCTGCGAGGCCAGCGGCGTGGTGTGGATGGATGCCCGGATGCCCGCTGCCTTGCTGGCCTTGTCCTTCTGGTTCTGGCGGGCGGCCGTGGCCGCTTCGGTGACGGGTTTGGGAGTGGCCGCCTTGGGGGCGGGCTGGACTTCCGGTACGCTGGGGCTGGAGGAGCCTCCGAATCCCATATGTCCTCCTTGGGGATGAAGGTTGTTTACGGATGGGCCCTGTGGCCGGATGGAGACATCTTTATGGCGCGCGCCAGCGTCTCCGGCGTGCAGAGCAGCTGGATGCCGTCCACATGGACGCCGCGCCGGGCCAGCCAGCAGGCGGCGGGCAGGCGTCCCGTGATGACGAAACCGCAGGCCGTGGCCAGACGCCAGGCATGGCGGTTGCTGACCGGGCACAGGCCCCAAAGCGCGCTGGTCTCCGTATGACGGAAGACCCAGCGGAAAGCGGCACGGGCCAGTGGCACGGACAGCGGGAATGCCGGGCGGAAGACCGTGAAATCGAATTCCCGGATCCGCCCGCGCCAGGGGCTGAACAATCCGCAGGCCAGCGCCGTGCCGTCAGGGGCCGTGGCCTGCAGGAGCAGGCGCCCGGGGGCGCTGACCAGATGCAGCCAGTCGTCTTCCCGGGGATGGGGCCAGGCGTACATGGCGCAGCCCGTGAGCCCTTCCCGGCACATGCGGACGAAGAGGGCTTTGCGGCCCGCGTCGTCCCGGATGGCTTCCAGATGGAATGCGTCCTGCACGTGGGCCTGGCCGCAGGGTTGCGGTCGTGTGTTTTCCATGCGGGCTCCTGTTGTTGGGGGATTTGCGGGATAGGGGCGTGCGGGATGTCGTCGCAGTCATGACGCTGCCCGGGACGGGGGAGGAAGGCCAATCTCGACCGGCTTTCCCCTGTTTGGCAGGTCTCCCGGCACGGCCCTGTCACGGGCGATCCCGGCGATGGATTTTTTCGGGCCTGTCGATGGCACGGGGACGCGGAAGCCTTCCTTTCATCGCCCCAGTCCCAGCACGTCATAGCTGATGCGGGCCCGGGCCGGAGGCAGGGGACGCTCCGGCGGGCGAAAGCCCGTGACCGCGTAGCGCAGGGCATCGGCGGCGTGGCTGGAGCCGTCATGCAGCGGGCCGGAGGAGAACTGTTCCTGCCGGGGCCGCCATTGCCGCCGGTAGGAGCGCAGGGCCGCCAGTCCGGCGGCGCAGTGACGGCTGTCGAACCAGAGCCGGGGCAGGGCGCGGCGCACGGCATCGATACCGTCGGCCAGCGGCAGGGACGGCGCGATGTCGAAGCGGATGCCCAGACGGGCGGCGCTCTCCAGACGGCTCTGGCCCGTGCCCAGTTCCCGCACCCGGATGTCATGCGGGGCCAGGTGGCGACCGTAGCAGAATCCGCGTCCCGCAATGCCGTCGGCGGTGGCCGTTCCTTCCGGCCGGGCCTTGGCCGCCAGCACGGCCACGTAATGGGCCAGCCCCTCACCGCTGGCTTCGTAATAGTCCAGCATGCGCCAGTTGCCGGAAGGCTCCACCTGGAAGAACCAGATGGCCGTGGCATCATCCATGCCCAGGTCCCAGGCCGTATGCACGGGCAGGTCGGGGCTTACCGGCAGAGGGCAGATGCGTCCCGCCAGATCGGCGGCATCCAGCTGGGCGGCATAGTAGGCCCCGCGCACGGCGGCGGCGAAGGAACACTCGAATTCCTGCTGGTACTCGGCCTCGCTCATGCCGCGGCGGGCGGCGTCCAGCTCGGTCTGCGGCAGGTAGCCTGTCTGCGAGGCCGGGAAGCGAAAGCGTGACCAGCCCTCCGCCGCCCCCAGACTGCCCGCCAGCTGCCAGACATCGTGCAGCAAATTGTCACAGCCCTTGGGCGTGCCGCAGAACAGGGCCCGTCCCTGCCGGTCGGCCAGAGCGGGGCGCAGGATCTGGCTCCAGACCTCGCGGGGGATGTCGGCGGGCTCGTCCAGCACCAGATCGTCCAGATACAGGCCGCGCAGGGCCTGGGCGTTGTCCGTGCCGTACAGGCGGATGCGCGCGCCGTTGGGCAGGTCACAGCGCAGTTCGCCGTCATGGAAACGGGTACCGGGGATCACGCCCGCGAAATGCCGCAGATAATCCCAGGCCACGGCCTTGGCCTGCCCCAGATAGGGGGCGGCGTAGGCGGCGCGCCAGTCCGTACGGGAAGTACGCAGGGCCGCCCGCAGCAGGTCGTTGACGGCGGCCACGGTCTTGCCGAAACGGCGGTGGCAGAGCAGCACGCAAAAGCGGGTGCGCTGCTGGTGGAAGCGCCATTGCAGCGGGCGCGGCGCATAGGGGATGATGCAGGGCGTTTCCATGTCGGTCTCGCGGGCTTCAAAGGTTACGGAGGGCCATCTTCCGGCTCCTGTCCGGCCCAGATGACGCGCAGGGGGGCGGGGGGCTTCCGGTCGCCGTCCTGTGACGTGCCCTCCTGCTCCAGCGTGCGGGCAAGGGCGTGCAGTTCCTTGATCTCTTTGACGATGTCGATGCTTTTTTCCGAGACCTCGGCAGTGTCGAGATGTTCGGTCAGGCGTTGCAGGCGCTCGTGCAGGGCTTTTTCCAGGGCTTTTTTCCGGCGGCGTACCGGCATCACTGCACCTCCCGGGGAGGACGGCAGTGCAGCAGGGCGGGCAAGGCGGCGCCGGGGAGCTGCTGCCAGCGGTCCTCCTGCCGCTCCAGATGCCGTTCCAGACGTTGCAGCAGGCGTTCCAGACCGTAGAAGCGCGCTTCCTGGGCCTGCAACTGGCTGTGCAGGCGGCCTGCGTCCTCCCGCAGGGAGCGTACCTCGTCCGCCAGCGGCGTCAGGAGTTCCCGTTCCTGCGCCAGAGCCTGTTCCAGCAGATCGAGGCGGCGCAGCCACAGGGCTTCCCGTCGCTGTTCGTCCCGGCGGCAACGCAGATGTTCGGCCTGCGGGACGAAGCTGCGGCGCAGGCTCCACAGGGCCCAGAGCAGCAGCCCCTGTACCAGGGCCAGCAGCAGGGGCAGGAGCGCGGCAGGCAGATGGGTGGTCATGGGCATCTCCGTGGTTCAGAAGGGCAGGCCCAGCATGCCGGCCAGCAGGCCCAGGATCTGGTCCAGGGCCGGGGGCGGCAGGTCGTCCAGCAGATCGGGCGCCAGCAGGGGCAGGAGCAGCAGGCGCACGGGCACTTCCCAGCAAAAGAGCAGGGCCAGCACCCAGCCCAGGAAGGAACGCCACAGGCGCAGCACACTGGAAGGGGCATTTTCCGTTTCCCGTTCGTTGAGGCGGATCTGGGCGGCCAGCAGTTCCTGCCGTTCCCGGCTGCTGCCCGTCAGGTCGCGCAACAGCCGGGTGCCCAGATCGCGCAGCAGGTTCCACATTACTGCGCCTCCCGTTCCAGATCGGCCAGATGCTGGTGCAGGGCCTTCACCCGGTTGCGCCAGCCCGTCAGGAAGACCTTCATGGACGGGCGGGACGCGGCCAGACGGCGATAGAAGGCGTCCCGCAGGCGCAGGCTGCTTCGGGCCGCGTACCAGTCCAGATGCACGTCGGCCAGCGCGTTGGCCAGCTCGCGGGTGTCCGGGCCCATGATGCCGTCCTCGGCGATGGGGGAGTAGCGGTCGAGCTGGGTCTCGCCCGTGGCGTTCATGGCTTCCTGCAACTGCTTCACGGCCCGGCTGGCGCCCATGTTGACCGCGCCGTCATAGAGCGTGACGGCCAGCAGCAGGGGCAGGCGGTCGCAGCCCAGTGCCTCCCAGAAATGCCTGCGGAACAGACGGGCCGCCTGTTCTTTGGTACAGGCGCGGATGTCGTCGGCGTCGATGTCGCCGTCATTGTCCAGATCAAGGCTGAAGTAGTCGCAGTCCGGGCCCGTTCGCCGGGGGCAGGTATCGCACTGCCGGGCATCGCGCAGGCAGCGTTCTTTGGCCTGCCGGGCCAGATCCGTGACCCAGCGCAGGGAGATGCCGTGATTGGTGATGCCGCCGGGATCGGCTTCGTGATCGGAAAGGCCGCCTTCCCAGCGGGCCGTGAACGTATGGGCCAGAGTGAAATTGTCGCGCATATGCCCTCCTGCATGGCGGTGGAATGATGGCGGGGCGGTGTCGCACCCGTGAGGCCACCATGCCGGAAAAGGGCGCTGGCGTAAGTTTGAAGGATTTCAGTAGGGGAAGCGTCGTGGAGGGACAGGAGAGGGAAGAAGCCAGACAGGCACCCCGGAGAGGAGAGCCCGTGTACAGGCCTGCGGGCCTCATCCGTCCCTGCCGGACATGCCCCGGCAAGGGAGACAGCCTGCGGACAAAAAAACGGGAAAGGCCACAGCCTTTCCCGTCCGGCCTGAAAGGGAGGTGCGGGGATCAGCCCTGAAGGGCGTCGCCGGGGGCCTGAAGGGCCTTGTCCGGCAGTTCGGCCTCCTGCTTGAGCAGCTGCCAGACGCGCCGGTCCGTGATGCCGTACCGGCGGGCCAGAAAGCGCACCTCGGCATTGCTGGAGGTACCGGCGGCGGTATGGCGGCTGAAGGCGCCGAGCAGCTCCCGCTGGCGCACCTGACGGGCGAGACGGGCGCAGCGGGGGATATACAGACAGGTGCCGCCGTAAGCCCCCAGCAGGCGGCGCAAGACGGGCTCGGGCAGCAGGGCGCGCAGCAGATGCCCTTCCGACGGGAAGCGGCGGGGGATGCGCAGGGTCAGGCCGCCGCAGTGTTCCAGAAGCCTGTGCAGGGCGGCATCATCTTCCAGAACCTGGCGCAGCAGGCGTACGCTTTCGGGCAAAAGGGGCAGCAGGCTGTCCCAGTCCACGGGGGCGGAGGATCCGGCCGTGTGCCGGGGAAGCGTGGCAGGACTTCCGCTACTGGACCACATGGCGGGCCTCCGGGGCCAGGGGGCTGCGGGGGCGCTGGAGATGTGCCTCCAACGGTTGTTCCGTGTCGTCCGCCCCTTGTCCGTCCATGAAGGTCCCGGCAGCAGGGATGGCTTCCGGGGCTGGCGGCATGGCATCGCCGGACTGGCGGGGAGCGGCCTGCATGTCTTCCAGCATGCGGGCGATGCGGCGCAATTGCGCTGCCGCCCAGAGCAGGGAACCCTCGGCGGGTTCCTCTTCACTGTCGGCGGACTGCGTCAGGAGACGCTGGAACTGTTCCAGGGATCGTGTGTTCATGTCGGCTACTCCCTTTCTGATAATGGCATGGTGTCCCGCAGCGGATCTCTGCGGAAAAGTTATGTTGCGGAAAAAAGTTTTCTTTTGCCCGCAAAAGCGGGCCCGGGCTGCTGTATCCAT
>ENA-UESU01001503-UESU01001503.1-human-gut-metagenome-genome-assembly--contig:-NODE-1503-length-16430-cov-6.313520_pt1 | contig 16430 bp, 14 predicted proteins | sample MGYA00243007_ERZ508008 | MGnify/ENA primary metagenome ERZ508008 (study PRJEB26167, sample SAMN06115399) | human gut metagenome | host: Homo sapiens | place: China:Henan | collected 2016-06-23...
CAGAAGTGCCGTCAAAAGCATTACAATTTTTCCCATTTTCTTCATTTTAAAGGTTTTCAAATTTCACAGGTCATGCCAGCTTATTTTTTATTTACTCTGCAAGTTCATCCCAGCTTGTAACATCTCCAACATAGACACCTTTTACCTGATCGGATGTAAGGTTTGCTGTTGGGTTGTCAAGATTTACGACCACTGCGATACCATCCATAGCGATTGTTGTTGCGGTAAGTCCCTGCTCTGTCTCAGAATCTTTTAATTCACGGGAAGCCATACCGATGTCACTTGTACCTGCTGCTGCATCTGTCATACCTGTTGTGGAGTCACTCTCCTGAATCTCGATCTCTGCACCGGAGTTTGCGGCTGTGTAAGCTTCTTTTAATTTTTCCATGACCGGTGTTACAGAAGAAGAACCGCTGACTGTCACTTTACCAGTTGCTCCGTTGGATTCGAATGCTGCCGCATCATCGGAACCGATGTATCCGTTCTCTGTGATGACTGCCTGACCTTCTGCACTCATAATGTAGTTGATGAAATCCTGTGCGATGTCGCTTACTTCACCTTTTGTTGCGATGTTGAATGGTCTTGCGATCGTGTATGTACCATTTTTGATATTCTCTACTGTTGCTTCTGCTCCGTCAATGCTGACTGCTTTTACAGTGTCATCTAAAGAACCAAGGGAAACATAACCGATCGCATACTCATCACTTGCTACAGATGTAAGCATTACGGATGTACTATTTGTAATGATTGCTTCCTCTGTTGTGTTGTCCACTTTATTTCCGTCTGCGTCTTTTTCTTCGATTCCGAATAATTCGATGAATGCACCTCTTGTACCTGATCCATCCTCGCGGGATAATACATTGACATATTCACTTGCATCAAAGTCTGTTGTAGCTGCCGGTGCTTCCTCTGCTGTTGTGTCTGCTGCTGCATCTGTAGAAGCATCTGCTGTGGTATCTGCGGATGTACTGGTGTCTGCTGTATTATCAGAACCACATCCTGCGATCATGCTGACTGCTAACATTCCTGTTACGAATAAACTGATTACTTTCTTTTTCATTTTGATTTTCCTCCAAATCTTTATGGGATCTTGCGTTTCCCATCTTTGTTTTTTTGTCTCTGTCTCATTGACAATGACTACTTTAAAGTCAACGTGTAAAATCTAAATATCTCCCTTTGTAAAACGTCTGTAAAATGATGGTAAACCATTTTGATCCTCCTCTGTCCTGCGCTGCACCTGAAAGAAAACGAATCCGACCACAAACATGGCTGCGATCACTACCACTCCTGCTTTGGAAGTATCAAAAATCTGTGTGCTGATTCCCATTAACATAGTTCCCATAAAAGATGCACCCTTTCCGAATATATCAAAGATTCCGAAATACTCAGACGATTTTTCCTTTGGGATGATCTTTGCATAGTAGGAACGGGACAGCGCCTGGATCGCACCCTGAAATACCCCTACAAAAGTTGCCATCATCCAAAACTTCCATGCTGCGTCTAACTGCAGGGCGTAAACTGCGACTGCAAAATATGCAATGATGCAGACAGAAATTAGTTTTCCTGTCTCAAATTTCTGTGTCATTTTTCCGAAAAGAATCGCACATGGGAATGCCACAACCTGCGTCAGAAGCAATGCCAGCAGCAGATTAGCGTCACTGATCCCAACGTCTTTTCCGTAAGAAGTTGCCATCTCGATAATCGTGTATACACCATCTATATAGAAGAAAAATGCGAGCAGAAAGAGGGCAACTTTTTTGTTATCTTTCAATTCCGCCACGCTTCTTCCAAGTCTGGCAAAAGACTCCTTTACCATGGAGCCTTGATTTTCCACATAATATTTCTGTTCGTAATTTTTTAAGAGTGGGATTGTCACAAGCCCCCACCATGCTGCATTTAAGAAAAATGCGGCTGTCATGGCTGCCGGTGTGCTGATGCCAACTTTATCACCGCCTAACACCAGCAATAAACTAATGACAAATGGTACGCAGCTTCCGATATAGCCCCACGCATACCCATGGGACGATACCTCATCCATGCGTTCGTCGGTGGTTACATCGACCATCATGGAATCATAAAAAATCAGGCTGCCGGAAAATCCTACTTTTGCGATCACAAAAATAATCAAAAACATCAGCCACGTCTTCGGAATGGACAACGCTGCACATCCTAGTATAATCCACGCAAATTAGAAGCCTGTTTCAAATTAGCATTTTATGCTAATTCTGGATAGACTTTTTCTTTCGTGAAATTGGTTTTGGTGCTTTTTTGTTTTTGTTTTCTGCTGAAGCAGCTTTTGCATTTACAACCTCATACACTATGGAATCAATATCTTCTTTAGAAAGATCGATGGTATCCATTTTATATGTCCATTTGTAGGGCACAGGTTCTTTGTTGATTTCATCAAAGTATCTGTAGATTCTATCCTCGAGTTCTTTCTTGCTTTCCACACGGATTCCACCCAGCATCTGCTTTGTCATTTTACTGAAAAAACCTTCAATCATGTTTAACCAGGAACCATGTTTGGGTGTAAATACAAACTCAAAACGTCCAGAAACCGTATTCAGATATTCCTGGGTTTCTTTGGATGTATGTGCAGCGTGATTATCCAGAATAATCCGAATGATATCGCCCTTTGGATATTTTTCATCAAGTTTCTTTAGAAAAGTCACAAAGTCAGAACTTTTATGAGTTTCACTTACTAATGGAATTGCTTCTCCTGAGAGCAGATCAATCGCTGCAAGCAGAGAGAGGGTTCCCAGTCTGACATACTCATAATCTCGCTGACAGCCACTGCTTTTATCTGTATTCGGAATCGGTGGACGGTCTTCACCCGTGGTGGCAATTGCCTGAATTCCTGGCTTTTCATCATAAGACAGCGTATGTACGGCATCTTTCTCACAAGGAATCAGTTTTCCATCCTTGTCAAACTGCATTTCAATCTGCTTGTAGATAACAAGGACATCATGCATTTTTGCATCAAACTCAGGATCCCGTCTTTCGCAGTAATAGGACACCTGAAATGGTTTGATTCTTGCATTGCTCAGGATTTTCCGAAGCGTTGTTTCAGCTACTGTTGCCATACGAGGATGTCCTTCCGCTTCTGCTATAGAGTTGATGAATTTCCTAAAACTCATGGGATACCAGAATTCAGCAGAATAGCCGTAATCCTTCGGTTTTTGGCAGGCTTTACTGATTACCCAGGTGATATCGTCATCGGTGATTTCCGCTTTTCTTCCACGGCCTTTGTTATCACATAAAGAAGCTTCAACACCGTTCTCTTTAAATTTGTTAAGACAACGTTTTACCACACCGATTCCAATATCCAGTTTGTCAGCAATTGCTTTGTTAGATGCACCCTCAGATTTGAGCAGAAGGATCCTGGCACGTTGATAAACGCGAATTTCCAAAGTGCTCTGAGTCAGCAGTTTATTTAAGTAAGATTTATCATCATCTGTTAAAGAAATAGTTTTAATTGTATTAGGCATAATTGGCACCTCCGATGGTTCAATTATACCATAATAGGAATGTGAATAAAAATAGTTTGTTATTTAAAGTGCATTATACTAGAACACCGATCATCATGAAAAATGTAAATAACGGCTTTTTATGATTTTTGTTGTCTGCGACTGCGCCGAGGATCGGTCCTAAAATTGCAACAATGATCGTAGAGATTGAGATCGCATAGCTGAGATATGCAGTAGAATCCGATGCGGAAACGCCCATATTCTATGCCATGTTTTTAAAATAAATCGGAATGATCGTGGACACTAACAGCGTAAATGCAGAGTTTCCCACATCATACAGTACCCAGTATTTTTCGAGTTTCGTCAGTTTTTGTTTCATATTCGTTTTCCTCATTCATTCTTTCCTGTGCCGTATACACATGATTTAAAAATAAAAATATTTGTCTATAGTAACTGTCACGCACCGCCTCGCCTGCGTTAAAGATTTCATGTTTGGAATCCTTCATTCTTACCAGCTGTGCGGTCTTGGCTTTTTTAGCAAATTTTTCAATGCCACAATTGTCAACCATGTCGTCTTTTTCCGCTTCAAAGATTATAAGCGGAATTTTTATACTGTTAATGTTTTTTCTTTTCCGCAGCTTGCGGATTACTTTAAATCCTGCTTTTACCCAGGCATAGGTTCCACCGTAAGTCTGGTAATTGATATTCCGCAGGCGCATATTGTAGATATACATGTATCGTTCTCTGGAAACGCAGCTGCTTGTTTCAAAGGATGGTTTTTCTGAAAAACCACTCTGTCCGGCAGCATATTTCGTTCCCTTTCCGATCGCGCAGAAAAAATCTGCGGTAACTTTCGCAAGCCACTTCGGATACTTTCCAGTGTTCATCCCAAGCATCGGTGCTGACAGGATTGCTGCGTCAAAAGTCAGTGGGAACTCTTCGAGATACCGCACTCCAATGGCTCCACCCATGGAATGACAGAATAAGATTTTTCGTTTTTCTGTGAGTTCTACCACATTTTTCACAAAGCAATGCAGATCCTGCACATATTGCTCATAATCCTCGATATGAACTTTTTCGCCATCCACAACAATCCGGTCAGAATATCCGTGTCCCCTGTGTTCCGGGACGTAAACGGAATATCCGTTTTTCAGGAAATAATAGATGACTTCCTTATATTTCTCTGCAAATTCACAGAATCCGTGGCTGATGACAATAGCAGCTTTTGCCTGCGGAATCCGGTATGTGCGGTAATAAATTGCTGTGCTGTCATAGCTTTCTATGTAACCGTCTTTTTCATAGCTTCTCAGATATGGTTCCACATCACGTTTCATGGTTCGCTGATAATTCGCTTCTTCTGGTATCATGATGTTCTCTGCTCTTTTTTCTATCATAGGTATCTCTCACTGTCTCAACTCTGAAGGATTCTTTGAACCAGTTCAGGCTGCAGTTCTCCAAAACGGTATTCGTCCCTGATTTTCTTTGCTATATCCGGGTAGTTTGTGATCAGCGCATCCACGCCTGCCTCACACAGCATTCTCATATGTTTTTCTTCATTGATTGTCCATACATGAAGCAGTCTTTTCCGCTCTCTACAACGCTCTAAAAATCCCGGATAAAAAACGTTATATCCGGCCGGGTGAAGTGCGTCTGCCTTTACAACATCACATGCATAATCCACTGCATCAATGATTCCATCTTCATAGAGCATGCCCGTCTTAGCCTGCGGGTCTAACTCTTTGATTTTCCGGATCGTATAATGATTAAACGAAGAATAAATGACACGCTCCTTCATTCCAAGACGCTCTGTAAGCTCCAGTACCCGCTCTTCAATCCCCGGATAGAAAACAATTCCTGTTTTGATTTCCACATTAATGGTAAGATTTGTCGGTTTTATCAACAGATATACCTGCTCAAGTGTTGGTATCTCTTCCTTTGTGTATTCCAGATGCGTTTTGTTAAAATTAAATTTTTTCAGTTCTTCATAGGTGTAATCTTTTACCCAGCCTTTTCCATTGCTGACACGATTGATCGTCTCATCATGGATAACGACGAGTTCTCCATCTTTTGTCATCTGCACGTCAAGTTCGATTCCATCTGCTCCCATCTCAACTGCTTTCCGGAATGCATCTAATGTATTTTCCGGAGCATAACCGCTGGCTCCGCGGTGTGCCCATACCTTTGTCTTTTCCTGATCCATTTTTTACTCCTCTTTTCTGATCTGCTTTGCTGATATCGTTTCATTTTATGTATGTCTGCCGTTTGGGATTACCGGATGCTTTCACATTTTCTGTATCTTCTTACGAAGTTCCAGCATCTTCTTATCCACACCCGCAATGACGTCTGCGTACTGCTTTGTTGCCTTCTCTACCGCTTCTAACTGCCCGGCGTCCTTTTTGTAACACATCTGGGAATCTAATTCTGCCCAGTAGTCCATGGCGACTGAACGGATCTGTATCTCAACTCTCACTGCGGTTGTCTTATCCAGATAAGTTACCGGCACTTCCACGATCAGATGAAGGCTTTGATAGCCGCTTTTTTTCGGCTTCCTTATATAATTTTTTTCTTTGACAATGGTAAAGTCTTTCTGTCTGCGCACTGCGTCCGCAATCTGATAAATATCGTCCGCAAAATAACACACCACACGGACTCCGGCAATATCATTTAAAGTATTGACTGCTGTTTCGAAAGTGACTTCACGTTCCTTTCTTTCCAACTTTTTCACAATACTCTCGGCAGTTTTAATTCTGCTACACAAATTTCTGATTAATGGGCGTTCATTTTTCTCGGTCAGATCTTCATCAATCATGCGAAGTCTTGTTAACATCACATCAATTGCATACTGATACCGCGCCTGCACCATCGGCGCTTCCAATTTTACTTTTATCTTATTTGTTTCCATACATAAAAAAATAAGGCAGCTATGTAAAATCCATAGCCACCTTACGTGTGTTTTGTGTAAAATTTATTTTTTGTTCCTCTACATTAATCTCTCTTCACTGCCGCTTTGATCAGATGTGCCGTTCCTTTGATCCGGTGTCCATTTGCCATCTCTGTTAAGGCTCTCGCCATCTCCATTGTGACAAAACCACCTGTCATTTTTGCATATCCACGGATTGGCATATTGTAGTTGAACAGAACATTTAAGTTCGGTTTACCCTGCCACTCGCTGATTTTTAACAAAATGCGGAGCACTCCGTAGAACAGTTTGCCAAAGATACCTTTTCCGTAATAAAGCTGGCATACTGCATCGTTCATCTGGATCTCACCGCTCCAGCTTCCATCCGGGATTTCTCTTCCGTAAAGTTCTCTGTACTCGATGTCATCCACGTTCTCAATCTTACCGCTGAAATATTCCGGTAAAATCTCTTTGCTATAGCCGCCTTCTGCTACAGTTCCTGCAACATCTAAGCTGCCTACTAATACCATAGTATCTGCATCGGTTCCTACCATGATCTGATAGTTACCAGATTCTACTTCCCATGTATCCGTTCTTGTGTCATAGAAACGGAAGGTCTTGTCATCAAATGCAATATGCACGGATTTTTCCTCGCCAGGAGCTAATGTCACTCTCGCAAAACCTTTTAACTCACGGACCGGACGGAAAATCGTCTCGGACCGTTTTCCGACATAAAGCTGCGCAATTTCTGTTCCTTCCACATCTCCAGTGTTTTTGATTGTGAAGGTCACGCCGTCTTTGTCAACGGAGAAATTGCTGTATGCAAAAGTTGTATAACTCAATCCATAACCAAATGGGAAACGGACTTTTTTGCCGACCGTTGTATAATAACGATATCCCACATAGAGAGCCTCGCGGTACTCGCTGCTGCGCTCCTTACTTGGATAGTAGTGGAATGCAGGAGTATCTTCATAGTGAAGTGGATAAGTCTCATTTAATTTTCCGGATGGGCATACCTTTCCGGTGAGGACATTCATCATTGCAGATGCGCCTGCCTGACCACCTAAATATCCGTGAACGATACCTTTTACATAGTCAAACCACGGCATCTCAATGGAAGAACCTGCGGAGAGAACTACCACTACATTGGAGTTTACTGCTGTGATCTCATCGATCAGTTCGTTCTGTGCCTGTGGCATATGCATATGGGTACGGTCAAGTCCTTCGGACTCGCTGATCTCATCTAATCCTGCAAAAACAAGAACAACGTCTGCATTCTTTGCTGCTTCCACTGCTGATTTTGCAAGTGCTGCATTCGGTTTGCGGTTGCGGATATATCCCTGCTCGTAAGCGGTCATTACAAGTCCGCTGTCTGCGATTACATCTAAGATGGATTCCGGCTGTCTGGTCGGATTTACAAGGGAAGAACCTGCACCCTGATAACGCGGAGTCTTTGCAAAATCACCGATCACGGCTACTTTTGTTCCCGGTTTTAATGGCAGGATATTATTACTGTTTTTCAGTAAAACAACACTTTCTTCGGCTGCTTTTCTTGCTAATGCATGGTGTCCTTCAACATCAAATTTTTTGCCTTTTCCATCAACTGTTGCCTGATGGGTTGCAAAAACAACATTTAACAGTTCATCCAGACGCTGATCTAATACTTCTTCCGGTAATGTGCCGTCTTTTACCGCACAGACAATATCACGCATGCCTGATTTTCCGGTTCCCGGCATCTCAAGATGGCTTCCGTTCATAACGCCGAGTGCATGGTCGTTGCTTCCGCCCCAGTCTGATACGACATAGCCGTCAAATCCCCACTCATCGACTAAGATTTCCTGTAACATGTGACGATTCTCATTTGCATAGACACCGTTTACTTCATTATAAGAAGACATGATGGATTTGGATTTTCCCTCTTTGACTGCGATTTCAAATCCGGTGGTATAAATTTCCCGGAATGTGCGCTCATCGACAACAGAGTCGCTCGCCATACGACGGAGTTCCTGGCTGTTTGCCGCAAAATGCTTTGGACATGCTGAGATTCCCTTGCTCTGGATACCTTTTACATAAGCGGCTGCCATTTTTCCTGCATGATACGGATCTTCGGAAAAATACTCAAAGTTACGTCCACAAAGCGGGCTTCTCTTAATGTTAAGTCCCGGTCCTAAGATGACATTGACATCCATGGTCACCGCTTCCTCTGCAAGTGCAGTACCGATCTCCTCCCCCAATTTTTCATCCCAGCTGTTTGCGATCGTTGCTGCGGTCGGGAAACAGGTTGCCGGAAGGCTGGCATTTAATCCAAGGTGGTCTCCTGCACCGGCCTGACGTCTTAACCCGTGAGGTCCGTCGGACATTGCCATGGATGGGATTCCGTACTTCTCAAAATCTACAGTCTCCCATGTATTTTTACCGGACATCATCAGTGCTTTTTCTTCCAGAGACATCTGTTTTATGATTTCCCCATATTTTAAGCTCATTTTTCGTTCTCCTGTTCTTTTGGTGCTCACGAATTTTATTTATTGTGTTATTGATACCAAAATGTATGTTATCTGGATCGCAACAATAAAAAATAAAACCCATGCTGCTATTATTTTTTGTTAGCATAATGGTAGCATGGATTTTATTTATAAAATGAAAAATGGCATAAATGGTTGTTTTTTTTACATAAACTGCATATGGATTTGCTGAAATAAGGGGAGCTGCCTTAACAGCTCGCTCCCCCGATCAGTATATTCTTACCGCAGAATGCAAATCCATATTTTCTGATATGATCTTTCGAAATTCCTTTTTCCAAAAGTATCTCCTCGTATTTCTTTTCTTCAATCTGCAATAATGCTCTCTGAACTGTATCCTGTAATGATTTTTCATCGTCTGTATCCTGCACTTTAAATTCCAGAATGATCGCATCGTCTTCTTTCGGATTTCTCGGTTCTAATACAACATCATATCTGCCAAAGCCACTCTCCCGATTCGATGTAATGACATATCGAACCTGTAACTCTACGATCAGCCCCAGTACAAAACCATGATAAAACCGTTCCGGCTCATCGCCAAACGGACGCTTACCTGTATCAAAATAACTGAATGTGCTGAGAGCTACACGATTCATATACACATTCATTGCACGTACGTCACCAATCAACAGTGCTTTGACAAAATCGTTGTAATCTGTCTCTGCCTCAGAAAACCACATACGTATCATATTCCGGAACATAAGCTTCACTTCCAGATTCGTCAGTGCGATCTCATATTTCGGCTGCATTCCCGGTAGAACCTTGTCGTATTCTTCATAGGAAAGTACTTTGAGATAACCACTTGCCAGAAGCAGGCTCCACACCGCCTGTTCATTGCCATTGAGCTGATCGTATACAATCTGTTCGTCAAGGGTTGTCCTTATCGTCTCATCTTCCAACAATCGCTCAAACTTTTCTTTAATACTGCGGTTTCCTTCGCGGATCAGTTTTCCGACCAGACTGTTAGAGCTTGTGTTTGCCCAATATATATCAAATTTTCCCTTATCAAGAAAATTCAGGATCGACCACGGATTGTAAATATCTCTATGTTCTCCAAAAATAAATCCGTCATACCACTCTTTTACTTTCTGTTTTTCCGAACCCAGTCCTCGCTCTTCCAGTGCTTCAAATACTTCTTTTTCTGTGAAGCCAAAAGCATCGGCATATTCGTCTGACGTTGTTGTGATTACTTTCAGGTTGTTCAGATCTGAAAATATGGACTCTTTGCTCACACGGGTGATTCCTGTCATGATTGCCCGTTCCAACCATGGATTTGTCTTAAACGCTGCATTTAACAGGCTTCGCATAAATACTGTCAGTTCGTTCCAATAGTCATTTATATAGGCCTCCTGCATCGGCGTATCATACTCATCCAGCAATATCAGTACCTTTTTCCCATAATACTGATACATAAAACTGGAAAGCTTATACAATGCGAGTGTGGCATCCACATATTCTACCTTTTCATTATGAAGCATCCGCTCAAAAAAAGATTTATCAGCACCTTTTAAAATCCCACTTTCCCAAATATATGCATGCTCTGTATACAACTGCTGAAGCTGATCACAGACTTTCTGTCTTGTCAACTCGTAAGATGGCTCTTTCAGATTCGCAAACGAAAGACTGATGACCGGATAAGTACCCTGAATCTACCGATATGCCTTTGCCTTCTAGACTGACAGGAAGAGCACACGTCTGAACTCCAGTCACATTCAGAAATCTAGTATGCCGTCTTCTGCTTGAAAAAAAAATGTTTTTCCAAATCTCCTTGGTCGTGTGATCAATGTGACACTGTCGCCCTTTTCCCACCATTCTCTGATAAATGCTGTTTTATCGATATAAAAATAACCTTTTTTCCTGATCTCATTAAATTGCTGGATTCCGATTGCAACAGTTCCTGCCATATTATGCTCCTTTTCCATCTCTCATAAAAAACCTTCTTCTTAAATAGTACACCAAGAGCCGGACTTTGCAAAGCCCGGCTCTTGATTTTTTAGTTTCCCTCGTATATAACTTTTATTTGCATTCTTTATCATCTTATAGATAGACACATATTTTTTATAAGTTTTCTTCTAAGAAAGCGGAAAGTTTATTCATTGCCTCTTCTTCGTTTTCGCCATCTGTCTTTAAGGTGATCTCCTGCCCACATTTGACTGCAAGACCCATCACTGCAAAAATACGTTTTGCATCTGCCTCTTTTCCATCTTTTTCGATGATTACTTTACATGGAAATGCGGCTGCTTCCTTTACAAATAACCCTGCCGGTCTTGCGTGGATTCCCTGTTCATCTTTGATTACATACTTAAATTCTTTCATTGTTTTTCTCTCCTCTTAAGCTGTTTTTTTCTTTAATACACCGAGAAGCACACATCCGACTGCGGAACCGACTGCCAGTGCAACCAGATATAATAATGGATTTCCTACGGTAAGGAATACGAAGATTCCACCATGAGGCGCCATTAAGGTACAGTTAAATGCCATGGATAAGGCACCTGCTGCTGCAGAACCAACCGCACACGCCGGTAATACATGGAGTGGATCAGATGCTGCAAATGGGATTGCGCCCTCTGTGATGAAGGAAAGTCCCATGATGAAGTTGGTAGGACCTGCTTTTCTCTCATCTGCTGTAAATTTGTTTTTGAAAATTAAGGTTGCAAGCGCAATCGCGATTGGCGGAACCATACCGCCGACCATAACGGCTGCCATGATGTTATAGTTTCCGGCTGCAATGGAAGCTGTACCGAATACATAAGCTGCCTTGTTGACCGGGCCTCCCATATCAACAGACATCATACCGCCGAGTAATGCACCAAGTAATATTGCACTTGCGCCGTTTAATCCGTTCAATCCGTTGTTGATCAATGTATTTAATGCGCCGATTGGCGGTTCCACTACATATGTCATCAAAACACCTACAATAAAGATACCAAATAACGGATAGATCAATACCGGTTTTGTTCCCTCTAAACTGTCAGGAAGTTTGCTGCAGATCTTCTTTAATAATACTACAACATATCCTGCAAGGAATCCGGCTACCAATGCGCCGAGGAATCCACTTGTTCCGTTTGCTGCAATTGCACCGCCGACGAAACCAACGGCAAGTCCCGGTCTGTCTGCAATACTCATCGCAATAAATCCGGCAAGGATTGGGAGCATGAAGCCGAATGCCACGCCACCGATAGACTTAAACATCGCTGCCATCGGAGTGATCGTACCGAAGTTTGATCTCTGGTCTAATGGAAGTGAATTCAAATCTACAGAAAAACCATCGATCAGGAATGCAATTGCGATCAGAATACCACCGCCGACAACGAATGGAAGCATATGGGATACACCGTTCATCAGATGTTTGTAGATCTGATGTCCGAGACTGTCTTTTCCCTCTTCTTCGTCATCTGCTGCTTTTCCGCCTGCCTCGTAAATAGATGCATGGCCATTTGCCGCTTTTGTGAGAAGTTCCTCTGCTTTGCTGATTCCGTCTGCTACTTTACACTGGATCACCGGTTTTCCTGCGAAACGATCCATTGGAACCTGTGTGTCTGCTGCAACAATAATGCACTCTGCCTCTGCGATCTCTGCTTTTGTGATCACATTCTTGGCACCGCCGGAACCTCTCGTCTCAACTTTGATCCGGTATCCAAGCTCTTTTGCCTTTTTCTCAAGTGCTTCTGCCGCCATATAAGTATGTGCGATACCGGTTGGGCAGCCGGTAACTGCGAGGATCAGTTTTCCATTGGAAACTGGTGCTTCTGCTTTCTTTTCCTCTTCTTTTTTCTCTTCCTCAGCGTCTTTTTCTGCTTCTGCTGCGTCGATCACGTGCAAAAATTCATCGACCGTCTTGGCATTGCGCAGGTTTGCTGTGAAATCCTCATCCATCAGTAACACTGATAATTTGCTCAGTACATCGAGATGTACGTTCTCTTTTGTGTTCGGTGCAGCGATCAAAAAGATCAGGTTTACTTTCTCACCGTCTAAGGAATCAAAGTCAACCCCTTCCGGTACAACCATAGCTGCAAGTCCCGGTCTTGATACCGAATCCGATTTGCAATGCGGAATCGCAATTCCTTCGCCGATTCCTGTGGTACTCTCCTCTTCTCTTGCGTAGACACCTTTACGGTAAACCTCTACATTATTGATCTTGCCGCTCTTTGCCATTAAATCGACCATGGCATCAAGAGCTTCTTTTTTGCCTGTTACTTTTCCATTCAGTTCAATACTTTCTGCTGCGAGTAAATCTCTGATTTTCATTTGAAAAACCCTCCCTTTCTATTGTTCCCCAATAAACAATTTCTTATTGCTATCAAGTAAAGCAATTACTTCTGCTTTTGTAGCCAGTTCCTCGGAAAATGCAGAGGCACTTCCGGTGCAGACACCCATCTGGAACGCTTTCTCGTAGCTTCCGTTCTCAAGGTATCCTGCGATAAATCCTGCCACCATGGAATCTCCTGCTCCCACGGAATTGACAACCTTTCCTTTTGGCGCTTCGGACTGGAAAATGCTTCCATCTTCTGCGACTAACACAGCTCCGTCACCCGCCATGGATACCAGAACGTTTCTTGCTCCCTTTTCCTGCATTTTCTTTGCATAGGTGATGACATCTGCCTTACTTTCAATCTTCACTCCGAAAATTTCGCCAAGCTCATGATTGTTTGGCTTGATCAGAAATGGATGATACTGTAACACATTCACCAGAAGATCTTTCGTTGCGTCTACCACAATTTTCAAGTCCTTGTTCTGTAAATGTCTCATAATATCCATATACATCGAACCCGGCATAACATCCGGAATGCTTCCTGCAAGCACGAGGATATCACCGTCTGACAGTGTATCGAGCTTTTCATAAAGCTTTTTAATATCTGCCTCCGCGATCGCCGGTCCCTGTCCGTTGATCTCCGTCTCTTCATTGGAACGAAGCTTTACATTAATTCTGGAAATTCCCTTTTCCACGCTGATAAAGTCGGCGCGGACTCCTTTTTCCTCTAACAGATCCTGTATTCTGTTTCCTGTGAATCCGGCCAAAAAGCCAAGTGCTGTATTCTCAAAGCCAAGATTCTTTAAAACCATGGAAACGTTGATTCCTTTTCCTCCCGGAAAAATAATCTCATCCGTTGTACGATTTACGATTCCGCAGGTAAAATTATCTACAGAAACGATGTAATCCAGCGATGGGTTAAAAGTTACGGTATAGATCATTTTTTCGACTCCTTTCTGTTTACTGCTTTACATCTATGACATTTTTACATTTTTTATAAGCTGGAAGGCTCAGTCCTGTCGTGATGACCGTTGCGCCTTCAAATGGTGCAAACGTCACGCTGGAGATCTGATTGAACTTGCTCTCGTCTGCCAGAACGAAACGTTCCTTGCAGTTTTCCATGGATTTTTTCTTCACCATCGCCTCTTTTAACTCCGGTGTGGAATAGCCTTTCTGAAGGCTGACACCATTTGTACCCCAGAATCCTTTGGTGAAATTGTATTTCTCCAGTGCTGCGACTGCCTCTTCTCCTACAATCGCCTCTGTGACTGCCTTGAACTCGCCACCTAAGAGATACACGGTAAATCCTCTCTCTGCCAGACGCTTCGCATGACTGATCGCATTTGTCACAAACACCGCCTGACGGCTTGTGATGTACTCGATCATCAGCTCTGTTGTCGTTCCGGCATCCAGATAAACAAAATCACCTGACGCGATCTGTTCTGCGGCATATTTTGCAATTTTGTTCTTTGCGTCACGATTCTTTTCTTTCCGGCTGATAACGTTGTCATCCTTTGTGCTGTACGCTACCGTTTTTAAGATCGCCCCACCGTGAACCTTCGTCAACTGACCGTTTGCATCCAGTGCATTCAGATCTCTTCGTATCGTAGATTCCGAAGCATCAAGTTCTGTCATCAACTGCTGGACTGTCACACTCCCCATACTTTCCAGTATGGATAATATCTTCGCAAATCTTTCCTCTGTCAGCATTTATCTTTCCTCCAATTTCCGTCAACATCCTTCAAGTCCGTTCATCTTTATATCTGAATTATAAATTCACATTCCGTCACAGTCAATCATTTTCAATCAGAATCATTCACAAAAATGCTTATTTAAAATTGTGCAGAAGTTACAAGAGCGGCGTTTGATAAACTTATTCCTCGCTGATTATGTAACAGAAACATTGCAACATAATTTTCTGTTACAAAAAAACTGCTGCACAGTGAGCTCTGATTTACTTGCTTCTCTCTGTACAACAGTTTCTGCGTTTTTGTTGTGATTTATTTATTTTCTTTTTTAAACCGCGCGATCGCATCTATAATCTTAAAGCTTTCGATCATGACTACTTCCGCATTTCTTGTCTTAAATTTCCGAACCATCTCATCAAATGGAAGCCCTGCAATGTAACACCGCAGTGCCATAATGATCGCGCTGTGCGTCACGATCAGCACATCTCCGTTTTCCCGTTTCATAATATATTCCATAGCATCCAGCGTGCGTTTTACCACATCATTGTAACATTCACCGCCTCCCGGTGTGCGCACATAGCGGCGGTCTTTTCTCCACTCCTGATATTCCGGACTGTTTTCCCGCTCGATCACACGCCAGTTGGAACCTTCCCAGCTTCCAAGGTTCATCTCCACCAGTCCATCCAGCGGAATACAGGTCGCATGCAGCGCTTCCGCAGCGATACGTGCTGTCTCCGCCGCCCGAAGCTGCGGTGAATGATAGACATGTTTTACCGAAATATCTTCTTCCACCAGCTGGCACGCCAGTTCCTTCGCCTGACGGATTCCATTTTCATTCAGTGGAATATCGGTTTTTCCCTGAATCTTCTTTTTTACATTCCACTCTGTTTCACCATGACGTACAAAATATAGTTTCATCGCTCGTCCTTTTCTATGATAAAAATAAGACCATCTGTATTTCATCCCGGTAGCTTCCGTCTTTCAGTTTAAACGCATGAGGTTCTCTTCCCCACTCGCGAAAACCTAATTTTTCATACAGACGGATTGCTGCCACATTGTCATCAAAAACACCCAGTTTCAGCTGCTCAAGTTCTGTTTTTCTGGCGTTTTCGATCGCATATTCCATCAGCTGCCTTCCAAGTCCTATTCCGCAGTATTTTTGGAGAATAAAAATTCCGATTCCCGCCTTATGCCGGAATTTGATGTGATTTCCCTCTTTTAAAACCATGACACAGCCAATCATCTGCTCTTTCCGAAACGCTCCGATCAAAAATTCTTCCCTGCGCTCTGCTATGTCTGAAATCATCGCCTCTGCTGCGTCCGCTGTGAAATCTGTCTCCTCCGGGTATCTCGCCAGAAAATACGTTTCACGGTAGGTGATGTCACGCACCTCTGAAAAAGTTTCTGCGTCCTGCAGATTCCGGATAGCCTGAACCGCTTTCTGCCGCAGATTGGGCTTGCCGGCACGGTCATCCTGATGATGGCGGTCAACCAGTACTGCGCGCTGATGGGCGTCGTCTTTTCTGTTGGAAAATGGAAGAACTTATTCCCAGAAAGGTATTTGGAAATAGCGATGTCTTGGCTGGGCTTCCTTATGATGATGCC